>Ga0265797_10001490_pt1 | contig 40999 bp, 2 predicted proteins | sample P2T30metagenome_FD_192433 | JGI IMG/M metagenome (GOLD analysis project Ga0265797, IMG submission 192433) | Plant litter microbial communities from East Loma Ridge, Irvine, California - P2 T30 | ecosystem: Environmental > Terrestrial > Plant litter > Unclassified | place: USA: California...
ATATTTATAATTAAATCTGCTTAATTCCTAGATTTATAATCTAAGTCCGCTAAATCCTACTTATCTCCTAGATTTATAATCTAGACTAGTACTAATTATATTAGTCTATATATTATATTGCATAGACTAATAATTAGTTTATTACTAGATCTTTCGGCAATTGCGGAAAGAGAGATAAGAAAGATAAGTGTTATTAACTTACGTAATAACTCTAATAATTGCTAGGCTAAGACAAATAGAGGTGTTTTATAATCTCCTAGTATAGCAGATTAAAACTAGCTACTACAATCTTAATTACGTAAGCAATTAGATTTACTAGGAATTATTCTAGTTTGTTAAGAAATAATAATAAGTGCAATCTTAACAAAGCTTAATAATAAAAAGATAATAATAACTAAGTTATTATAATCTTTACAAATTGTTTATACTAATAAGTCTAGACTTATTAACTACTAAAATAACTTTTATAGTATTATAGTATAAGTAGCTATAAGTATAAGAAATATAAAGTACTAAAGGTTTTACGCTAATAAAAAAGAAATAAAACTTTATTAGCTTTACTTTAAAGTAGAAGTATAATAAATAAAAGTAAAAAGGTTTTTAAATTTTTTAAGAAGAATATAACTATAAAGCTACTAGGAACTAAGTAATAAAGTTTAGTATAGAAAGTAGTAGTAAGAGCTTAACACTTATTAGTATATATAGAGATTAAGCAAGTGAGTAATAGTAGATATAAAAAGTAGTTATAGTAGTTATATAATATATCTAATATAGCTAAACTAATAAGTAATAATATACAGAAAATAACTTACTACTAGCTATATAAATATTATTAAAGAATATCTTAGATTATCTTAGAAACTTTATACTAGTACTAGTCTAGTAGTAGACTTACTAAGTTATCTTTTAGAGTTATATTATTATGTAAAACTAGTATTAGTACTAGTTAATAGTCTAGATAACTATTAGTAATATTAAATAGATATAAAGTAGTTAGCTTTCTAATAGACTATACTTTAAGAAGCTGTTAGCTAAGAGTCTTAGAAACTTAGTTTAAGTCTAACTAAGCTTAAAAACCTATTCTAAAGTATATAGCTATCTAGAACATTCTTTTTTTTTAGCTGTTAAATTTATAAAATACTTTCTACTATCTACTATTAGATGTAGCTTCTTATAAATATATTTAGTTAATATTTTAACAAAATTTATTAAATCTCTCTTAGCGTAGATATATCTTAACATACTTTAGTAGAAGACTAAGCTTAGTACATTTTTATTTTTTAAAGTAAGGTAATAGCTAATATTATATTACCTAGAAACTCTAATCTATAATAGATATTTTTTAAAAAATTAAAAAGTAGACTAAGCTTTAGCTAGTTAAAAATATACTAACATATAGACTAAATAGATATTAGTTTTCTTTATCTTTCTAGATTTATTTATAGAATTTATAGTTATCTTTAAAATACTAGATTATCTTCTACATAGAACTATATAGCTTAAACCCAGTATATAGTATATTATTAGCCTTTTTTCTTTAAATATATCTATTGTTTCTTCTTTCTCTATCTATATAATAAAGATATAGTAAGAGCTAAATAACTAAAAACTAAATTTCTTAGCCTATAAGATCTTTAAGCTAATCTATTATAGTTTATTAAAATTCTAGACTTCTAACTCTTCTATAGTAATAAAAACAACTACTAAGAATATAAGCTTTAGATAGTATATAAACTATAAATTAATAAAAAAAGACTAAAAAGCTAACTAAGATATATCTTTCCTAAATTAATAGATAAAGTACTAAGTATTCTACTATTAGATATAAGTTACTCTTAAGAAATTAATAATATAATAAGATTTTAAAGATCCTTTAACTAACTATTCTTAGATATTATACTTCTAAAAAGATTTAAGAAAAAGCTAAAAATAGTTAAGTAAAGTAGCAAAGCGTACTTAGATAAAGTAAATATAGCTTTTACAAAGCCAATTCTTAATATAAAAAAGGTTTCTTATAAGTATAAAAAGATATAGTACTTTAGTACTTTTAGACTATGCTTGTAATTTCCCATAATACCTATAGTTATTTTAGAAAACTAAACTATTATTTAACTAAGTAATTTTATAAGAATTATTAAAAAGCACTAATACTATATAAAGCTAGAAGAGGACTTTAGTAAGCTTAAACTAAAGTAATTAATAAGTAAAAATAATTCTTTAAATTAGAAACCTACTAAAGTATATTACAAAAGAATAATTAGATACTATTAAGATAGGTTATATATAATGTAAGTAACTAATAACATTAAATATACTAAAGTAAAAAGCGCTATTTTATATACTATAATAAGAAGAAGTACTATAGTATAGAATACTTCTTATTATAAACTAGAAATATTTCTAGTTTAACTTATGTAATAGTAGTAAGCGCTCTATATACTAAAGTTAAAAAAGATAATAGTAATAAATATATTTCTAATTTAGAAAATAAGACTATTCTATCTAAAGTTATAAATAAAAGATTAGAAAGTTAAGAAAAGTAGAAAGATAAGTAGGATTTAAATAATATAAGCTAAATAGAACTTTAATAATTATATACCTACTAATTCATACTACTAAATTTACTAATACTATAATTAATACTAGCTCTTAAATATTTAGAGCAGTTTCTAGTAAGTTTCTAAAGTAAGTTAGCCTAATATATAAACAAATCCTTTAACGTTTTATAATTTAAATTAGAGATAAATTTAATAGAGAACTTATATAGTATAGATATCTATAAGTAGTAGTTATAAGAAAAATATCTAGTTATACAGATTAATAGTAAGAAGAAATATAATGTTATTCTTATTAATCTCTAAATACACTTAAATATTAAAGTCTTAGCGCTAGCTAAGTAGTTATTTTCTATATACTTAAGAAATACTTAAGTTTAAAGTAAAAGAGAAAAGAAACTAGACAATTATTTGTTTTCTATTTCTACTAGTATCTTTAAAGTATAAGTATTAAGATTTTCAAAAAACAAAGTTATTTTAGTATAAGTACCTTTATTAGCTAATATATAGAAAACTCTAAATATAGAACTTAAAGAGAACTTTAGAATAAAACTACTAAATTACTTATAATAAGAACTTAATATATTTATAGAGAAAGAAGTAGATAATTTACTACTTTCTTATAAGCTTTCTATTAATTATATAATAAAAGTTCTTAATAATAGAATAAAAAGATAATAGAGACTACTTAAGTAAAGAATAAGTTTTTATCTTAGGAAGAAAGTTAACTATATATTAAAATTAAGAATATATTAAAGAAAATAGATCTAGTACTACTACTCTAGTATTATTTAGAGTAAAACAAGAGAAAAGACTGCACTCTTATATAGATTATACTATACTATACTAGGTATAATAATCGAAATAAATTAGTATATACCGTTAGTTATTTATAAATTACTCTTTTAGATCTTAAAAGCTAAGTAGTTTATAAAGATAGATATTATTATAGCTTTGTATAAGTTTTATATAGTATTTAGAAATAAGAAGAAAATAGGTTTTTATATATAGTTTAGACTATATAAATAGTTAGTAATATTCTTTAAACTTATTAACGCGTTTAGTATTTTTGAAAAATATGTTTACTATATATAAAAAGAGTATTTTAATAACTAGTACTTCTTATACTTAGACGAAATACTAACATAATTTTTAAAAGGAAAAAAAAATTTAAAGATATATAATAGTTATATCTTAGAACCTAAACACTACTAGCTTATATATAATTATAAATAGAAGAAAAATACGTATTAAAAAAACAAAGTACTTAGTATTTATTATTAAAGAAGGCAAAAGTATTAGTAGAGAAATAAAGAAAGTTAAGAATATTATAAATTAGATGCTATCTATATTAGTAAAACGTCTCTAGAGCTTTAAAAGCTTTACTAACTATTACTAAAAATATATAAAAAGCTTTTTCTTTATAATTATACTACTAATATAGCTTATAAAAAAAAGAAGTATTTTTACTAAAGACTGTAATTGTAATAAATGTTTAAGAAGCTTAAGACTTTATTTATTATTAGCTTAGTACTAGCAAGTTTTAATAAGAAAAAAAAAGAACTTAAGTAGAATACTTTTTGTTCTATAGCAAGAGATATACTATTATAATAATACACTAATAGTATACGTTAAGTAGTAAAACTCTTCTCTACTAAGTATACTACTGTAAAGTCTAACTATACTGTATGTAATAAGAAGCTTTTTATAGTAATAAGATCTTTAAAATACTTTTATATTAATCTAGAGAAGGCTTTAGTCTTTATAGTCTCCTCTAGACCTTCGAGATAGAGCTAATTACGTTATGTATTATAATATTATACTATATTACAAATAATACATAAACTTTCTAGCTATTAAAACTAAGCCTAAGCTTAAACATAAAGCTATAGAACCTAGAACTTTAGAGCTTACTTTTACTAGCTAAGATAGACTTAAAGAATATATATACAGCTATATACTATACTTAAAGTTGTTTAGAAAATACACCTATATTATTAATATATACTACATTACTTAAATACGTTATATATACGTTTAAGTACAAGCACTTTATTAAAGTAAATAGACTCTTTAGTAATTACGTATTCTAAATACTTAAAGTATTCTTATAGAATAAGATTCCTAGTCTAAAAACTTATTTAATTAATAGTAATATTAAGTTAGTATTACTTAATCTCTAAGTATAATTTAGAAGTAATTAATAGTAGAGTATATACTCTATTAAAAGATAATAAAAATACTCTAGCTAGTATAATACATAAAAGAGAAGTTTAAAAGAAATTTTCATTCCTTAAGCTAGTTAGATCTATTAAAAATATAATACTAAATAAGAAAAAAGTAAATGTAAAAGTATTTTAATACTTTAATACTTAGGAGTTAAAAGTAATTACATTTATAATAAAACTTAACTAAATTAATAAGGAAAGACTTAATACTCTCTTTCAACTTAGAGAAAGTTAACATAGTTAGCTAGTATAAAGAATAGATTATTTAAAACTAAATAAGGAGTTATAAAGTATATAAGTAAATAATAAAAGCTAGTATAGCTAGCTACTACTAGTATTAGATAGTTTAGATCTTAATAAGTAGTTATAAAGTCTATAAATATATAATAGTAGCTCTTATATAACAAAATTACTTCTATTATTACTTAGATATAATACATCTAGCTAATATTAGTAGTAAAGATATTAAAATAGTAAAAGAGAAGTAGACTTTTTTCTCTAAATAGAAAACTCTATAAACACTAAGAAAAAGCTACTAAAGACTAAGAATCTACTATGTAAAACTGTAATTTATTTAGATTTTTAATTTAGTTATTAGTAGAAATATCAAAAGAAGAGAGAAACTACTTTACTTAGTTAGAATTACTTTAGTCTTTATTAGAAATAGTAAGTAGAGAAAGAATAAAGTAGCTAAAAAAAATAAAAAGAAAGTCTTAGTAAAGTATAGATAGAGAGTAGCTATATAATAGAAGAAAATTTATAATATTATATATAAAGCAATTATAAAAAGCTAATATAAGTTCTTTTTAGATCTTAGCTAAGAAGTTTGTTTAGTATAGTACTTAATAGAGAAAAGAAAACTTCTGTAATATAGAAAAAGGAAATAAGTACTAAAGGATTTTTTTTTGTAATAGTTATTAAAAAAGTTTTTTAGTCTTTAGTAATTAGTTATTCTAATATAAAGATAACATATTCTATACTTATATCTAACTACTACTAGCTAAAAAGACTTCTTAAATATTTAGATATATATCTAGAATTGTATATAACAAAACTATATAAAGCTTTAGAAAAAGATATTATAGAGCTCTTTTTTAACTTACTACTATTATCTAATAGAATTTAGAGAATAATCTCTATAAACTTTATAATATATTAATCTAAAAGTATAAGCTATACTTAATCTATATCTATTTAAAACGATTTAAGTAAGAATATTAGTATAGAAACTGTTGTCTATATACATTTTAAGAGAGTAGTTATAAATTATTAGCTTTTATACTTAATAGGTTTTAACTAAAAAAACTAGTCTATTAGTAAATTCTAAATAATAATATATATATTAACCTAGAGATAAAGTATAAAATCTTAATAGTATACAATCTATAAACTAATAGCTTAATAATATAAATAAATCGTACTATTAAGACTTGTTTTAGTATATATATTAACTAAAACTAGAATAACTTAGTAAAGTTATAACATTTACTACAAATAGTAACTTAAAGAAGAAAAATAGCTTTTATAAAGGTAAGCCTTTTTTTTTCTATAATATAAATATAATATATACTCTATCTTAAAAGAATATTCTAATAAGCTAGCTTATAGTATACTAGATCTTAAAGCTTCTATAGTTTTTAGAACTAATAAGTTTAAAATTGCGTTTAAATTTATTTAAGCTTAGATAGCTAAAGCGTAGTAAAGATAAAAAAGATATTCTAATTACTATAAATAAAAAGCTCTAAAGCTATATAGAAAGTATAAAGTATAGTTATAATATAAGGTTAATCTTATATTTAGAGCTATTTTAGTATAAAGCTCGATTACAATAATAGCTTTTCGAAAGTTATAGAAGTAATCTTACTATTTAATATAACGCTTTCTATACTATTTAAAGTATACTATATCTTCTATATAAACTAATAAAGACTTAATAAATAAAATCTACTATTTATTAAAGTAGTAGAGACTTTATAACTAAAAGTATTAACAAAAGTAGTAGATAAAAAGCTAAAAACTACACTTTAAATTCATAAGATTATTTACAAAGAATGTAATAAAAGAAAAGAAAATATAAAATAAGACTATAATATTTTATAGAGTAGACTAAGTACTACAGACTTTAATAGAAACTAGCTATAGTAATAAGTAAGATAGTTACTTAAATAAATTAGAAAATCTTGAAATATATACTTAAAAGATATATACGTTTTTTCAAATAGATTTCTAGAAGAAAAACTCTAAAAAGCTATAGTACTTAAGATAGTAAACCTAAAGTTATTTTAAGTACAACTAATGAGGTAGTTACTCTTAGAAGTAAGAAGAAAGTAAGAAAAAGAAGAAAGTATTATTATAGAAGTACAAGAAAAAAAATAAGAATAAAAGTAAGAACTTTTATATTACCTAAAAGTAAAGAGTATTATATTTAAGCAGATGTAATAGGTATATTAAATTACAATTATATTACTAGTAAGATACTACGTTACAGAAAGAGAGAGCTATACAGGTAGACTTTCAAAGTTTCTCGCCTAATACAGAGCTAGGCCCGATTAGATAGAGATTGTAGATTCGATCTATAACACAGAAGGCTAAAGAAAAAATCAATAAGACTATAGTAGAGATAATCTAGTAGACTAACTAACCTAGAGATATTAATAGTAAAGAAAACTTTATTTACTAGACTTATTAATAATTTTCTAAATGCTCTTAAGAGATATATTAAGACACTTAGCTTTATAATATACTATCTAAGCTTTATTCTTTTTTAATTATTAGTTTTTATCCTAGAAGTGTAATATTTTATAAAAGCTATAAATTACTCTTTCTTAGCTATAATTAACGCTTTTATAAAGCAATTACTATACTTTTTAGTAAAATATTTTATTTTATAGAAATATTTAATTTAGGTTATTATTACAATATATTTAGAGGCGTAGATAAAGTTTTAGAGAAAGCTAGAATTAGAAATAGTAGTAAAAGTAATAATATAAAGTCTAATACTAAAGATATTTAATATAATATTAAATCTTTAAGGCTATATAAGAGTTAGAAAAAAAGGCTAAAAAATTAACGTAGAACTAATAGACTAGAATTTAAGCTAGATGTTTTTAATATATAAAGTATATATAGACTTTATAACTAAAAAAAGCTTAGTAAAAATAAACTTAGTAGTAACTAGAACTAGCTTATTAATAAAACTAAGCTAAAATATATTAAGTAAGTCTTTCTAGGCGTTATTATAAAAAAATAAAACTAGATTCTAAATAAAATAGAATCTAGTAGGTATAAGAAAGAAATAACTAGAAATAGGTTAGTAGTACTAACTAATAGTATTTCTAAGCTTAAAAAAGTTTTAAAAAGTTAGTAATAGTAATAGAAAAGTAAGAGAAGAATAAGCTTTCTACTATCTATAAGATAAGCTATATCTTATACTAGTTATATATTTTAGAGTTATTGTTTCTAAAAAATATATATAGCTTTTTTATCCTTCTTCTTAAGAAGAAAAGTACAGTAAATGTAAATTTTAGACTTTTTAAGCTTCTTACTTAAACTCCTAAAATAACTCTTAACGTTAAGTAGTTTAGGCTTAGTAATATTAATCTTAATATAAAAGTACCTAAATATTTTAGTAAACAATTATATAACTTAGAATTATAGTAAGGTTATAATGTAGAGTAGAGTAATAAGACGTAGTTACTAACTCTATATAGTAATCTTATTATAGGCATATTTTCTAAATACCTTCTACTTACTATATATAGCTATAATTATTAATAAAACTTTTTATATTATATTTATTATAAATATAAATAATAAAAGCGTACTTATAAAGATAATAGTAATAGAGATTTCTCTAGTATACTTAAAAGTAGACTTTAAGGTAGTAATTAGTAAGCTATTATAAAGGTTGTTCTAAGATAACCTAAGAGTTAGTTCTTAGAGAGTAAGGAAGTAAGGTAGAATAGGTTAGTATACTAGTATAATTAGAAAATTAATATACTAGTATAAAAGGTAACAGCATATTTAGTAAGATAATATAATATTATAAGAAGTTAAGAAATTAGTATAATTCTTAGATTAAATACTAGAGTTTTATATAAAGTTAAATATACTAAGCTATAAGAGTTTAGTGTCTAAGCTATATACTTAATAAGTATTACTTTACTTAGTAGTACTTAGTTATACTAAGAGTACTAAGCACTAAGTAGTGCTATAGTTTAATTAGTATTACTTAGTTCTACTAAGAGTACTAAGTACTAAGTAAGTATTATAACTACTTATAGCTAATAAGTTAGTGTTTTAGGTATACTAATACTTAAAGAAGTATAGTTACTAAGTTTCTTTTTTATATTATAATACTGTTTTCTTTACTTTTAGTAAGTTATTCTTTAGTTACATAATAGTAGTAAAGCCTAGCTTTATAACTAGAGTAGCTCTACATTATAAGTAGCGTTAGCTACTTTATTTTCTATCTTACTATACCTAAGTAGAAACTTCTTACTAGTACTAACTATTATTACTATCTTTATAACCTTATTAATTTTCTTAAAAAAGCTATATATTAGAAATACTCTACTTACGCGTATAATAAGCGTATATATAAAGTTTATATTTTATTAGAGATGTATAGTAATTCTCTATAGCATAGCTAGTATTATAATATTTATATTATAAAGTTAGAACTTTAATACTTAGTAGTAACAAAGAAAAAGTTATATACTTATATTAAAGAAAGTAATAATATATAAAATAGAGTAATAAAAGCGTACAAAAAAGCTTTGAAAAAGTTACGCGTATAGCGTATTTATAAAAAGTAGCTAAGGCTTTAAATAGATTTATTAAACTATTACGCTAAAGATATAATAGTAGTTAAGTTTTATAAAATTAAGAAGTTAGAACGTAAAAAGGCTAAGTAGATAATAGAGTTCTTAGGTCTACCTAAGAGTTTATTATTAAACTTATTACTTAGTACTTAGAGCGCCTTTAAAGAGTTACTAGTTAATTTCTTAATATCCTTTAATATTAGTAGTATTTTATAAAGTATTAATAGTAGTTTATAAAATCTATATCTAGTTTTTAGTTATTATTACTATTGTTATATTCTAACTACTTAACTAGGTATTTTCTTCTACTATTCTATTATTAATATTTAAGAATTTATTCAACCTTAAAGATTTTATTTTCTTTTATTTTAGAATAAAAAGTTTTCTAATATAGCATTTTAAAGTTTACTAGTTCTAATATATTAATATATAAGCGAAGGTAGATTTTTTTTTTAAGTAGAAAATTAAGTATAAGAATAACTAGTTTATTTTAGTTAGAAATAAAAAATAGTTTAACCTTAACGTTATTAAGCCTCTTATTAAGTTATTTAGTATAAAGATTAGTTAATTATACTATCTTAAGTATTATATTAAGTAACTTATATACAATCTTTAGCTTCTTAGTAGTAGTAATAGCTACTTCTATCTTCTAACTAAATAAGGTACGTATAAAAAGATTTAAGTAACTTCTTTAGTTTATATAGAATAGAGTTTCTTCTAGAAACTTAGAAATCTTATTATTAAACGCTATCTATACTATAAATTGTAGTAATACCTAGTTATCTTATTATTAATTAATATAGCTACGTAGGTAAGCTTTTATTATATAATTTCTTTACTTAGTCTCTCTATATATCTATAGATAATAAGCTATTAATAGCTTTGTTTTAGTTCTAATAGTAGCTAATAAAGTAGTTTAAAAGTTTAAGATAAAGAGCTTATCTCTATTACTAATAATTAACTTTAGAATACTACAGCATTAGAAATCTTTATTATTAATAATATATATAAGCTATACTACTATAAAGTTTTTATAAAAAGTAATATACTTAGCGTATTTTATATAATCATTTACTACTATAAGAATAGTGTTGTAGAATACTTATATTATTAAGTTTTTTAAGACTAGTAAGCCTATAATAAAGTTTATAAAGATATCTAACTAAGGCTAGTTAAATAGCTTTATTACTTATATTTCTTTATAAAGTGCGTAGATACTATACTTATTCTTCTAATAGTTTACGCACTTAGTAATAAAGGCTATAATTTTATTCTTTATATATAGAAAATTATAGTTACGTTAAAAAGTTCTATAGTTCTAGTAATAGTAAAGTAACTATATAAAGAGTTATTATAGTATTACTTTATAATTTTATTTTGTAATTCTTTTAATACTTTACTAATATCTTATAGTATCACGTTTAGCGTCTTAGCTAGTTCTAATAATTTATTATTATTTACCTTAAGTATTATAGTATCTATAATATATTTAGTCTTAGTAATATTATATTTATAGCTAAGAGCGTCTACTCTACTATTATCTTTTCTAGGTATATATTGTAAAGAATAGAGAGGTAACAGAAACTATTCTCTAATAATAGAATATAGCTTTGTTAAAACAAAGTAGTTAAATACTATAATAAATAGTATAACTAATAAAGATTGTAACAAAGTAAATGCAAAGTAGATAATAGGTAAAAGGTAATAATATTATTGCTAGGTAAAGAATAACTATAGAGAATTACTATTTCTTTTATAGAAAATAGCTACTAGAATAATTACGTAAATATCTGCCTATTTCCGCCTAAAGATAAAGATTTATAATTAAATCTGCTAAATTTCTAGATTTATAATCTAAGTCCGCTAAATCCTACTTATCTTCTAGATTTATAATCTAGACTAGTACTAATTATATTTAGTCTATGCGTTGTATTGTATAGACTAATAATTAGTTTATTACTAGATCTTTCGGCAATTGCAGAAAGAGAGATAAGAAAGATAAAAGTTATTATCTTACGTAATAACTCTAATAATAGCTAGGCTAAGAGAAATAGAGGTGTTTTAGAATCTCCTAGTGTAGCAGATTAAAACTAGCTACTACAATCTTGATTACGTAAGCAATTAGATCTACTAGAAATTATTCTAGTTTGTTAAGAAATAATAATAAGTATAATCTTAACAAAGCTTAATAATAAAAAGATAATAATAACTAAGTTATTATAATCTTTATATATATACAATCTTAAACTTATATAAGCTTAATTTCTCTAACTATTAAACTTATTAGTAGTTAAGCTTCTTTGTAGTTATAAAGTTAACTAAATTTTAATTATTTATTAATATTATAAGTTTTAAGTTACTATTAGTATATACTCTTTAATATTCTAAATAAGTAATAATAGCTAGAAGCTTCTTGTTATAAATATTATAGCGTTTCTTAAGCTCTAAGAACTTACGTAAGTACTAGGTAATTAGATACTACTTATTTTTATATAGCTAGCTAGTGTAGCCTCTAAGTATAAAGTCTAATATATTAGTTTTAAAATATAGTAGTTAATCTAATTAGAATATATAGAAGTATAGTAGTATAATACTTATATTCTTAAGCATCTAGAATACGTTTTCTACTTTCTTACTCTATATAAAAGAGTATTTTTTTATATTAGCTTAGTTAGAAAACTAGTAATCTTAAAGTAGTCTTTAATAAACTATTAGTTAAAGTTAGAAATTTTAAGGAAAACTATATCTTGTTAGCTATAGTTAGTTAAGGCTATTTTCTAATAAGCTTTATCTTTTCTATACTTATCTATACTCTATTTATACTTATAATATAGCCTAAGAAAAGTACTTCTATTATATAAATTATTTACTTCTTTAGCTTAACTTTTAAGTTATACTATTTTAGGTACTTTAGTACTATATAGATATATTAAACATAGTTTTCTTTATTCCTTAAGTAGATAAAAATGTTATCTAAGTATATAATAATAACATTATCTAAGTATATTCTTAATACATTATTAATAAGTACCTAAAATATTACTAAAGCGTTTATAAGCTTAAATAGTATAATAGTATATTTATAGTATCTATATTATATATAGAATGCTATTTTATATTCTTTACTTTTCTCTATCTTAATAAAGTAGTAGCTCTAATTAAAATTTATTACTATAAAGATCTTAGCTTTTGATAGTTAATTTTATAGTTCTATAATATTTAGTAAAGAGTATTAACTTTTAACTATAATATTATTATACTTTTAGTAGTTAATATATATTCTTAGTAAATTTTCTTTCTTCTTTAAAATAAAAAGTATTAAGAATTCTACTAAAGAAGTAGAAAGTTTAATATAGCTCTTCTTAAAGTTACATATTAGCTTCTTTTTCAGAATATTAAGATCTCTTTCTAATAAAGAATAGATTAGTTTATAAAGTAGTTTCTTTCTCTTCTCTAAAGTAATTTATAGGTTTAATCTTAGTACTTTAGCTAAGTATTACTATATACTACTTCTATAAAGAGGTGTTTAAATTCTTTATACTTTTTTAAAATGCTTAGAGGTACGTGTTTCTTTAGAACTCTAACTCTATAATTAGATATTATTTTTCCTATATTTATTAAGTTAAACCTTTATTTCTTAAATATATTCTTAGTTAAAGTTAGTTACTCTACTATAATTATATTAATTTTTCTTTTATTAACTATTAGCTTTATAGAATATATAGGTATAGTTATAGTTATATTTAAATAATAGTAGTTAAATAAAAAGTCGCTTAACTTCTAGTTAATTTATAAGTTATATTCTTATAACTAGAGTAGGCCTAATGTAATATTTAACTTTAGGAAGGCACCTATCTATAAGTTACTTCTTGAACTTTAAAAGTACTATCTTAGCTCTCTTTTACTTTATATTAAAGAAATAATATAAAAGCTAGTCCTTTTATAATACTATAGTACTTATAGTCTAATTATATATCTTCTTTATATTATAGCTTATTTCCTTAAGTTCTTCTAAAAGATTATTGTATTTATGAAACTTTCTAAATTTTTTAAAGAAGTTTCTAAATTTAAGAATTTCTTCTAAAAGTCTTTCTATGTAGGTAAGAAGCGTATTAATCTTAAATCTAATTCTTTAAAGTACTAGATAATAACCTTGTTATTATTAATTATAAAGTTCTTATAACTCTTAATAGCTTACTAGATCTAATCTAGTAATTTAGAGGTAAAAATAATATTAATAATATATAGTAGAAAGTTTTTTTATCTTATATTACGTATTAGAAGAAGTAGTAATAGTTCTCTTATATCTTAGCTATAATTTTTAGAGTATTATTTATATACTTAGTATTAGGTTTATTAAGATATTATAGTAGTTATTTAATTTATAATAAGAGTTAGATTATATAGTCTTCTTAAATATATAGTATAGATAGTTTATTATTATTTTAAAATAGCTCTATCTTTCTAAACTTAGTCTAGTTAATTTCCATAGCTTTTATACGTTTTTAAAATTCTTTTCTAAAGGTACTATACTTATCTAAAAAGATATCTTCTTGAATAGTCTTATTAAGAGTTAAAATAAATATATTACTTAGTTTATTAGTTAAGCTTTATAGCTACCTAAGTTAAGAATAGTAGTTAATAGCCTATACTACTTTTTAGTTATTTTAATTTATAAGTTATAAAATATTTACCTATTATAATACTTTACTTTAGCTTTTATATTTTCTTACTATATAACTTAGTTTACTATAAGTACAGTAGTTAAAGTTCTTTTTCTTCTACTTTTAATTATAAAACTTAAGTTTTCTAAGTCTCTTATTACAGTTATTAAAGTAAATAGGTTTATAGCTATTAGTAGCGTATAACTCTAAAGCTCTAAGTATATAGCTTTATTTACATTCTTAGTTAAAGTATAAGTAGTAAGATTTAAAGTAAATCTAAGTATTTTTATTTATATTCTCTAGTACTTATAGTCTCTATATAAATAATTATTCTTTTATCTATAGTTTATAAAGTTTATATATTAATATAGAATACTTTATTAGTAAGATTCTAAAGCGTATTAATGCTAGTTCTACTTTTTATTAGTTACTTTTAAACCTAGAGTTTAAGACTTTATTAATATATCTATATTAAAGCGTTATTATTCTAGTTTATAACTATTTAGTACTACTAGAACTAAGTAGTATAGTTAGTAGTAAAGTACGTCTTCTATAGCTAATAAATCTTTTACTTAGTAATTACTATCTATTAGAAGGGGAAAAAAAGTTTATATATTTTTACTTTTAAAGCGTTCTAGTCTTTTACTAAGTTTTTATTATTTATATTTTTAATAGTATTATTTATATTTTTAATAGTATTATTTATATTTTTAGTAGTATTATTTATATAGTAATAAATAATAAATATAACTTATTCTTTAGCATTTTCTTATAACAACGTAGTAGCCTCAATTACTATATTATAGTTCTTAATCTTATTACATTTAAGGTAGAAGTAATAGTTAACCTAAAGTAGCTAACTTTTAAGCTTATTACATTCTCTATTATAAATATTAGACTTATTACTTTTACTAGTAACTTTTATAGTATAGAAAGTAGTAAAAGTATAAAAGTTATTCTAGAATAATTTAAGAGTTAGTTCTTAGAGAGTAAGTAAGTAAAGTAAAATAAGTTAGTATACTTATATAATTAGTAGATTAATATAATAGTATAAAAAGTAATAGTATATTAAGTAGAATAATATAATATTTTAAGAAGTTATAAAAGAAGTACAATTCTTAGATTAAATACTAGAGTTTTATATAAAGTGTAATATACTAAGCTATAAGAGTTTTATTTCTAAGCTATATACTTAATAAGTATTACTCTACTTAGTAGTACTTAGTTATACTAAGAGTACTAAGTACTAAGTAGTTTTATAGCCTAATTAGTATTTTTTAGTTATACTAAAAGTACTAAGTACTAAGTAAGTTATATATCTAATTATAGCTATTAAGTTAGTGTTTTAGATGCGCTAATACCTATAAAACTTTAGTTTCTAAGTTTCTTCTTTAAATTATAATAGTAGTAACTACACAAGTAAGTTAAAAAAATAGTAGTTTTAGGCGCTTTAAAGTAATCTAAGTATTATTATAATATATAGAAAGCTATAGTAAAAGCTAAAGACTTATTAGTATAGATAGAGAATAGGTAAGTAAGTACTAGTAAATGTAGATAGTAAGTAGTAGTTATATAATATAGCTATAAAAGTTATTATACTACTAAGTAACTATATATAGAATATAGATTACTAGTAATTATATAGAAATTATATAGGCATTTCAGATTTGTTTAGAGGCTTTATACTAGCGTAGCTAGACTTACTAAGTTACGTTTTCGTGTTACATAACTATTAAAAACTAGTACTAGTATTACTATTTTATAGTCTAGATAGCTATTAGTAATATATAATAGAGACTAAGTAGTTAGTCTATTGTAATTACGTGCGTACTAATTATTATATTAGTAATAAGAGTAGTATAAACATAAGTATTATAAGTTATAAATCTAGGCTTATACTAGAGATTTTAAAGTTTACTATTAAGTAGCATAGTAACGCGTTATTACGTAACTATATAATTACGTAATTACTTAATTTTAAAAAAGGACGCTATAGACTCTATTTCTTAGACCTAAAGAGAAAAAGTTTGTATAGTAAGCAAAGCTAGAAAGAAAAGTAGAAAGACTTACTAATAAGCTAAAAAAGGTATTACTTATTTTAGAGGTAGTATAAGTCTTACTTCAAAACGTAAAGATAAATATTAGAATCTTAAGTAGTATAGTATAAGTAAAGCATAAAAATAGTAAAAAGATAAAAATAGTAGAGTATATAAAGTTTATTTCAGGTTTATTACTTTAATTAGTTAAATATAAAATAAAAGAATTTTCTTATATATAGATTTGTCTATAATAAACTTAGTAGCTCTATATCTATAAGATTATAAGTAGTTAGAATACTAAAATATAAATAAAGAGTAGAGTACTTATAATACTCTAGAACTCTATATAGTAACATAATTATAAGTATGTCTCTTATTAATAGCTATCTAGACTATTAACTAGTAGTACTAGCACTAGTCTTATACAATTAAGTAATACGAGAAAAAAACTAAGAAAGTCTATTACTAGTATAAAGCTTCTAAGACAACTTAAGATATTTATATAATATCTAAGTAATTACTTATAATCTATTTAATATATATTATTACTTATAGGTTTAATAACCTCTTTAGGTATGTTATATAAGTACTACAACTACTATTTATCTTTACTCTTACTTATTTACCTTTTTATTATTTACACTAATAAGTCTTTAGCTCTTATAATAGCTTTCTATACTTAAATATAATGCTTAGACTATTCTTAACTACTTATAATTACTATTTCTAAGCTTAATTATTAAGCTACTACTATACTAATATTCTTTACTTATTAGTTCTTACTAAACACTTATAAGTAGTTTTAACTTCTAGAGTAGACTTTAAGAATAGATTTCTTAATACTATATATACGTTCTTACGATCTTTAGTAAAACTACTATTATAGTATTAGTAAACATATTATTTACTTTTTTAAAAATCTTTAATTACTTTTAAGTAAAGAGTTCTTCTTTATCTTTTTAATATAAACTAGAGATAGTGTATTTGTTTTTAATTAGCTTATAATAAAGATAATTCATATAAAACTAAGTATATACTAGTAGAAATTTAAAGCTAAACTTTATTAAGAGAAGAATATTCTAAAAGAATACTATTATATTATCTAAGTTACAATAGTATATGTAACTTTTCTAATCTATAAGATATAAAAATTCTATTTGTATTAGTAGTACTAGCTCTATTAAGAACTAGGCTTATTAGTAGTACTAAATAAATACTATCTAAACTAAATACTAGAGAGTTAGAAGAACTTATCTAGATAATAAGTATAGAAAAAAAAGTAGTGTTTATATTCTTAAAGTAATTTAAGTATTAGTTCTAAGCTTTTAAGTACTATTTAGATATTTAAAGTTTTTAAGATTTTAAGAAGCTCTTAGAGATAGATTCTTTCTTTTAAATAAAATCTATTTAGATAGAATAAAAACAGAAAAAAGTAGTTTTAATCTATAAAGCTTTTTATAATTTTCTTAGACTACTACTCTTTTTACTATAGTTTACTTACTTAAATATATGCTTTTGTATTTTATAGTAATTAAGTCTTATAATTTAATATTGTTATAAACTTAGAGCTTACTTACGTAGCTTTATAGTTTCTTAGAAAATTATTTATCTACTTTTAAAAGTAGAATAAAAGCTGTATTATATAATACTTCTACTTTTACTTTTTCTACTAAGATTTCTACTAAGAGCTAGTTTTTAGAAAGTCTATACGTTTACTTTCTAATTAAGAATACTTAAACATTTCTATAGATTAATTATTAGCATCTTTAAGCTAAGTTTTAAGTTTACTAAATATACTTTTAAGACTACTACTCTTTAAAAGTATATTATTAGTACTAATATTTCTACTAAATATCTATTAAAATAAAGCTTATTTAATATTATAGCTATTTGTAGTAAGTATAAAGTAGTTAGAAAGTATATATATCTTATAACTACTATATAAAATTACTTACTATAATGTAATACTAAACTCTATATTAATACTTTACTGTAATAAATACATCTTTAAAAGGTTTTTAATTATCTATAATTTATTATAAAATTTAATTATGTTTGTTATTTAGTATTTATAATTAATATTAAGAGTAATAGTAGAAGGTAAAAAGGTTCTACAGATATAGATATTATTAGTAATTTTAAAAGTAAACTTTAAAGTAGTTATAAGTAAGCTATAGCACTATAAAGCTAAAAACGTATTAAGATGATTTTTTAATACTATAACAAAGCTTTCTATAGAGAAGCTTTTAGTAGAAATTTTAGTATATATAATAAAAGTTAGAGTATATTATAACTAAGCGTCTTCTCTACCTAGAGAAGAAATTAAGTAATAATATTATTAGTATTAGTCTACTTTGTATTGAATTAATTCTAAAATTTAAGTTTTACTATTAAACAAAGAAAATATTTATATATTTTAACTAAATATTAGAAAACTAGAATCTAGACAGAATTAAGAAAACTCTAAATATTAAGAAAACCTTTTTGCCTTTTTTTTTTCTAATAATATTAAAATATAAAAATTATATAGATTATAAAGACGTTTATATTACTATATACTTTTATTTTTAAGCTTTTCTACTTTTTAATCTAATACTAATAAATAATTTTTATAATATAAAAATAGAACTGTATTACTACTATAAAGAAAACTAATATATATACTCAAGAAGCAAAAACTTATAGCTTATTTTCTAAGAATTGTCTATCTATATAGAATAAAAAATTTACTTAATAAAACAAGCGAATAGATTACTATTATTATAGCTAGAATGTAATATAGCTTATAAAGAGTATAGCTTTCTTACATGTAAAATAGGTATTATATATAACTTAGTATATCTTCTAAGTCTAAACTTCGCTAATATTAGAAAGACATAGTTATTAAAGGTAGGTAGTAGTTACTATATATATAGTAAGTACACTATTAATACTACAAAGTTAAAATATATTTAATACTAAAAGAATATCTTAAGTCTAGTAGTAAAAGTAACTAAAAGCTTAAGAACTTATAATTACTAAGAACTAAGTATCTTTAATATAGAAACAAGGGGTAATTAATTATACTTTTAAGTAATAATAGCATAAATAAAATAATTCTTTTTTTCTTTTAGAGTATATAACTATAGGATTTTAATAAAATAAGTTGTAAAGTAAGGTAAAAAAAGAAGTAGTAAAATATAGAAACTTTCTACTATAGATATAGAATAAGTTAGTAAGTAGAAGTAGAAATAGATAGTAATTATTATTATTCTATAGTATAGCTAATATAGCTAAACTTATAGATAATTCTATATAGAATAAAGATGTAAGAACATAGTCTTAGACTGCTAGGCTAATACAACCTAAAAAAGTAAGAATAACTAAGATAGTATGCTTAGTCTAAGATAATATATATACGGATAGTAAGGCTCTAGCCTAATAAGCTCTAGTAAGGCCTACTAAGCTCTATTAGGCTCTAGGCCTTACAGAAGATTACTAGTCTTTATATAAGTATTATAGAGATATTAGAAGTTAGTATAGAAGCTCTTTTCTAGTGTAGATAGACTTACTAAATTCTTCTTTAGAGTAATATAATAATATAGAATAAGCATTAGTAGTTAATAATAGTCTAAATAGCTATTAGTAATACATAATGTAAATTAAGTAATTAGTCTTTTCTAATTATATACCTAGTTACTATTAGATTAGTAGTAGAAGTAGAATAAGTATATTTATTATAAATTATAAATCTAGACCTAAAGTAGAGAATTTTAAGTTTATTGTTAGGTTATTAAGTAATACGTAATTAGGTAATTATATGTTCTCTAAAAAAGAAGGTTATTAGTGCTATCTCTTAGCCTAAGACGTCTTAGAACTAGTTCTACTTTTTGTTATAAGAAGAAATAGATTATTAATAATATAAAATAGATTTTTCTTTTCTTTATCTATTAATAAATACTTTACTAAGATAAATAAGAAGAAGTATATTTTTCTTTATTCTTATAATAGCTAGAATATAAAACTATATTTAGTATAAAAGTACTTATATAAATACAATATAACATAGTATAAAGTAATTATATATTATATAGTATATAAAGTAGTTAGTAAAGTAAATATATAGTAAGTAGGTATAAGTATAAGTATAAGTATATTATAAAAGTACTAGCTAAGTAGCTACTTAAAGTAGTAGGTATCTAAGATACTATATAGTCTTAGTAGACTTAAGAGTTAAGTAAGTATATATAGACAAGCTATTACAAATTAGATAATAGTCTAGGTTATAGACTCTATACTATATAATAAAGTTAATAATAGATTGAAAAAAAAAGATAGATTAATATTTAGAGATACTAGATATTAACTTAGTATGTTTATATTAGAGACAAATTTTAATATATAATAGATATAAAGTAAGTAGATATAGTAATAGATTAAGGCAAATTTTAGAAAAACTAGCTAGATAAAACTATCTAAAGTAGTAGATTCTTAAAGCGCTTATAGTCTTAGTAGACTTAAGAGCTTCTAAGCTATATTAAGTAAAACTTTTTAGATAAGTTAGTTTAACTTACACTAAAATATCTTAATTAGAAACTTATTAATAGAGAAGCTACTAAATATAATTTATTAAGAATGAAGATAGAGAAATAAAGTAATTTTAGTGTATTCTATTAGCATTATCAAAAAGTATTCTATAATTACTATTAGTATTATAGGTTTTAAACTACTTATAATAATACTTATTATTAATCTTTATAGTTTCTTGTAAAAAGAAATTATATAGTTGCGTATTAGTATTATAAATATAAGCACTAAGTATAAAGTACTATTCTATTACTCTATTAAATATATAAGTGCAGAAATATAGTTATAACGTAGTTAAGTAATACAGTATAGAATTATAATATGTTTTTAAATACTGTATTTTGTAGTATATAGTAGTATCTTAATTTTTAAAAGTTTTCGAAATTATAACTAAGTGATAAAGTTTAACGCTCTTAAACCTTAAATTAAAGTATAAAGATAAGACGCTAGAAGTTAGCCTAAATTCTATACAAGAAAAAAGAATATAAGTATTTAACGCGCTTTATATACTTCTAGAAAGGTATTTAAAAGTTATTTATAAATCTTATTATTTTATAGAAGCTTTAGATAAAAGTATTAAGTAGAAAAAGCTATAACTATAGACAAATAGCTATAAACCTTTAGAAATATAGACATACTTAGAACTATTTTTAAAATAAAGCTATAAGATAGAAATAAAGCTATAAAGTAGTAAAGTAGTAAGGTGTAGTAGTTAATAGCTCTAAATTTACTTATAATAACTCTAAATTTATTACGTAATAGCTATTTTATTGAAAAATTATTATACATATAATAATACTAGACTCTTTAGTAGCTATAGAAAAGAAAAAATCTTTTTAATTTTTTTCTCTTGTTTTACCTTTCTAATTCTTTTTTTCTATATCTTTTATAATTTCTTAATTATTCTTTATATCTATTTTTTTAACTATAGTATACTATAGTAATATATTTACTAGCTTTAAAACTCTCTATGTCTTTAAGATATATAGATACTATATACTACTTATAGTACTAGCTCTAGCAGCTTATAAATATAGAAGTAGTAAGTATAACTTTATAAAGTAAATATAAGTAGAATAGTAGTATTAATAATTGTAAATAAGACTACTATACACACTAAGCTAGTTTATAAATTTAATATTCTTAATACTATATAACGCTGCGTATATTATACTATATTTAAAATCTATATAGCTATATAAAAATCTATATAGCTATATTAAAATCTATATAGCTATATTAAAATCTATTACTATAATAGTAAGTAGTAGTTCTCTAGAGTATATAAAATTTACTAGTTTATAGTATCTCTATTAGTAAGACTTTCTTAAGGCTTTACGCTACAGCTTACTTTTATAAGTTTAAACTAACGTTTTAAGAATATTATATAATAAAGTAAATATAAAGTCTAGATATAATAGGTTTTTAGTATAGTAAAGAAACTTTTTAATACAAAGGCGTTTTAAAGTACTTCTATAACTATACCTAAAGCTTCTTTATAGGCTAGTAATTAATAATATTATTAATAACTAGAAACCTATAATTATACTAATAATATAAGTAGAATAGATAATTTAGATAATAGAGTAATAATAGCTTATTAATTAGCTTATAGTAGAATACGAAACTAATCTAATAGACTATAGATATAGTTACGGTTCTTCTAGAGTATTTAGCTAGCGTATTAAACTATAAAGAATATATAGCTATTTATAGTACTATAGATATTTTACTACTACTACTAATTCTATAATTCTCTTAAGCTTTTAAGTAATTATAACTAGAATAGAAGTAGTAGTAATAGTACTTACTTTTAAAAGAAACTACGCGTAATATAGTAGTAACTAATACTTCTAAATATTTTCTATATAATATTAGTAGTAATAAAAAAGTTAGTATAAAATTATATATCTTTATTATAAAGTTATATAAGAAAGAAAATTAGTATAGATAGATAGTAAAAGACTTTTATATCTATTAGGTTTAGTTTTATTAGCTAAAAATATTATTAATTTATTATTTATAATATAGTCTAATATTATAAGATATAACGTAGTAGACTCTATATCTAAGGTCTAGAGAGAATAGTACTATTCTATAGGTAAATACTACTAGTATATCTTAAAGTATAAGTATATAAAAATAAAGTATACTAATAAGTATTATCTTTTTTTTAATACTAGAGCTCTTAATCTAAACTCTCTAGTCTAAGTTATAATAATCTATCTGCGTACGCCTACTTAACGTAGCTCTAGAGCTCTTAAGCTTACTAAGGCTATATAGTATTTTAGGCGTTTACTACTTTAAGTAGCTATTTAGCTAGTACCTTTATAATATATCTATACTTATACTTATATCTATATCTATACTTATATCTATACTTATTCTAACTAACTATACGCTTACGTTACGCACTACTTTATATATTACGTAATTTAAAATTACTTATATACTATATATACTATATTATATTATGTTATATTATATATATATACTAATATACTAAATATAGCTTTATATTTAGCTACTCTTATATATATACTATTTCTAGTAATATTATAGAACTATTACTATATCTATTATATATACATACTCTACTACCTATATATTAATACTAATACTAGTATAATACTTAAATAATATATTATACTACGTATCTTAGTATTACTTAAGTAATATAAAAGTATATCTCTAGACTATTTTATACCTTTAGCTTCTCTATAAACTTAGTCTTAGCGCTTCTTAGCTTCTTACTATCTCTATCTATCTTTATAGATAATAACTTTAGAAGTTTTTTCTATTTTACTATAAAGATATTCTTTATATTATCTATATTATCTATCTTTTATTAGCCTACGCTATATAGCTATATATATATATATACTATATACCTACTTATCTCTTTGTATTCTTAAAGAGCTACTTAAATAGCTTAAGCGCTACTTTTAACTCTAGCTTTACTACGCTAGTTAAAGTCTTATTCTTCTTATTAACTTTAGTAGTATTTCTAAATACTACTATCTTCTTATTTAAAGGCTTAAAGTCTATCTTATTTATATTTCTATTTAAGTATACTTTGAATACTATCTATTATTAGCTATATATATAATTTCAGAATGCTTACTAGTTATAACTAGTTCTAGAATAGAAGAAGACGTTATCTTATTTAAACTTATTCAAACTTATTTTATAATTTTAAATACTTTTAGAGAATATTTTATAGAGAATACTTCTTTTAAATTAAAGTTATTATAAATATACTATACGCTTCTTAACTACTACTTTCTTACACCTAATTTCTTGTATATAGCTACTTTCTTAGCTCTTTCTCTTTCTTTAGCTCTTTAGCTACTATAATTTAAAATATAACTTAAATTAATTTAGAATACTTACTACATTCTAGCTACTTAACTTACACTTACTATAATTACACTTTCTGTCTTACCTATAGCTATTAAGTTTTATACTCTAGATAATAATTTTTAATCTAAGACAACTCTTAATATAAACTCTCTTATCTAAATTAGAATAGTTTACCTACGTGCGCCTACCTAACAAAGCTCTAGAGCTCTTAACTACTAAGACTATAAGCAGCTTAGATACTTACTACTTTAGATAAGTATTAAGTTAGTATTTTAATTATATATCTATACTTCTACTTCTACTTTTCTACTATATAAGTACTATATATTAATTATATATACTACTATACATACTACAGAGTAGATGCTTAGTTACTACTATATATAGTATATTATATAGTATTTATACAAATACTTCTATACAAAATATAGCTTTATCTTTAGCTATTTTATAGAAGTACTATTACTATTTATTTTTTAATACTATAACTACTACTATTTATTCTTATACTAGATAAAGATTAATATAAGTATATAACACTACGTCTCTTATAGATACTTAGATAAGTAAAAGATATATCTGTTTATTATTCTATATTTATTTTATTCTTACGAATTCTAGCTTTACATAATTTACCTATTACTAGCTAATCTATAAGATTAATATCTTTAAGTACAAGTTTTACTATATTATAAATATATATATTCTTTCTCTTAGGCCTAAGAGATAGAGTCTATAGCGTACTTTTTTTAAAAATAAGGAATTATTCTATTATATAATTACGCGATAACACGTTACTATATTACTTAATTAGTAACTTAAAGATCTATAATATAAGTCTTGATTTATAACTTGTAATACTTATACTTATATTAGTTCTACTATCTATTATAATAATTACGTACGTAATTAAAATAGACTAACTACTTTATATAATCTTTATTAGTAATAGCTATATAAACTATTAACTAGTAGTGCTAATGCTAGCTTTGTATTATAATATAATACTAAAAAGAAACTAAGTAAGCTTATTACTAGCATAAAGTTTTTAAAATAATCTAAGATATCTATATAATATATATACAATTACTAGGAATGTTAATTCTATATATAATTATTTATAAGCTTAGATTTATTATTAGCTATAGTATATAAATAATATACTTACTATCTATATTCACTATTACTTATTTATCTATTCTACAATTATACTAATAGATTTTATACTCCTACTATAATAGTTTTACTTTATAATAATACTTAGGTTAGTTATAATAGTATAACATACTTACTTAATCTAGTTGTTTTTTATAATATACTACGTACACTTTAGCTTAATAATTATATTCCTAATAAGAATAATAAGATATTATTACTTTTAACTTTTAATATATACTATATAATGTAGGTTTAGTAAAGTTACATTTGTCTACTATTAAAGCTACTAAAAAAACTTTAAAAAGCTTAGTTTTTACTTACTAGAGCTATATATACTATATATATATAGATTTCTTTTTAGTATATAAGAGGTTTAGCTTTTAGTTTATAAATAACTTACTTAGTATAAAAAACAACTAATATACTAAAGCTACTATAAAGTGTTTATAGTATTTCTTTTACTTCTAGATTAGATTTAGTACCTTAGTTTTCCTATATATTTTTAATAGTAAATATTATTATATCTTTTTCTAAAAAAATAGTTTTACTTAAGATAGTACTTTAACTATTTTTATGTTTACATTCTACTGTAATAAGTATAGTAAGAGCTACTATATACTTAAAAAAAAAATGCTTTTAAAAAAGGTTATTAGAAGTAGTAATTAAAATACTATTTATTGAATAGAGAGAGACCTTTAAAGTAATACTAATATTAGTATTAGTATTAAATCTAATTAAAGTAGCAGTTTAGTATTTAAAGCTTTTAGAGAGATAAGAAGTTTTTTTAGATAAAAGGTTATTAGATAGATTTACAAGAAATAAAAAATTCTTTACGCAAAGTATTGTATAATTCTTTGTAAGCTATAATTCTTTATATTATAGTCTACTTAAACATATATTATTTTTTATTCTGTACTAGTACTATAATTAAGTATTATTTTAGAGCTAAAGATTACTTATATTATTCTAGCTTAGACTTATACTTCTCTAGACTTATAGCTAGTAAAATTGCTATATTATACTATACTCTAACTTTTACTTTAACTTCTATTTTTCTTTTCTAGAATAGCTACTTATATAATAAATACTTTTTCTTAGAAAGCTTTTATATTAACTCTTAAAAATAGTTTAAAATTTTTATAGCTTTATATACTTATTACTACTTTTAAGTCTACTTCTAAGTTTACTAAGAATGCTTTTATTACTATTAATTTCTATAAGTACGTTATTACTATCTATATATATAGTACATATTAAAGAAAAAGTTATACTTTTTCTTATAGCTATATAGAGTAAGTACAAAGTATTTCAAAAATAAACTTATACTAGAATTACTATATAAAGTTACTAACTACGTTTTATTACTTTGCTTTGTATTAACACTCTACTGTAATAGTTATATTTCTAGTATTTCTTACCTTTACTATCTACGATTAGTTTACACTAAATAGCTATATATAGATCTATACTTACTATATATATACTTACTTCTTTATATTTTTAAAGAACTAATAACATAAACTAAGCTATTACTATAGCTTTAGCTTTATAATATTACTTAGTTTATTTATATTTTAAGAAAGCTTTAGTTTCTTCTAATACTTTACTATCTCTACACTTAAGAACTTAAAGTCTATCTTATTTATTTTCTATATTAGTAGGCTTTTTTTATTTATATTTCTAATTAGCTACTATATAAATAGATATGTAATATATAATACTTACTAGTTATAGTTAGTTCTAGAAATAGCAGAAAGTGTATTGTCTTTTAACTTACCTAATACTTTTATCTATTCTTAGAAAATATATTATAGATAATATTATTTTTTATATTAAACTTCTTATAAATATATTTTATACCTTTCTACTACGACGTTCTTCTACCTTGTATTATATATAAGCTTACTTGTTAAGCTCTTTAGCTAGTACTCTTTATAATATTACTTTAATTTACTTTATATATCTACTATATACTAGCTACTAAATTTATACCTAGTATACTTACGCTTTCTATTTTATCTATAGATACTATAATTATACTTACTACTATTATTTATAATATCAAAATAACTTTGTAGGTATTATTCTCTTTACTTTCTATTAATAAAAAACTAAGAAATAAATTAGAACTAGATATATATTGTAATTATCTAAAGATTATTAAATATCTAGAGTATATAAGAAAGAGTTCTACTTATAACTTTCTTAACCTTAAGATATCTTCTAAAAGTACTATTAGTAACTACTATACTAGATAAGAGTTTAAACTATTATTATACTTAATTAATAAACTAAAAGAGTTAATAACTTATAGTAAAGAATCTAAATATAAAACCCTCAAAACTTTAATACCTTCTAAGTATCTTATAAGAATGTATAAAGAAAAACAAAAAGTGATTAAAATTAAAAGCTTTCTTAAATAATACATCCTACTAAAAGGTACTATAACAATTGAAAGTATACTTATAATATTATTACACTTACACTTCTATAGAAGAGTATCTAATGTATTATTTTAATTACTTTTTTATATAGCTATAATATATAGTAATAAGTTTTATTGTTATAGTTAGAAAAGTATAATTAGATAACTATAGTAAATTTTAAAAGAACGTTTTTATATATATATAACTAATTATTATTCTACGCGTATGTAATTTCTTTCTTTAGCGTATTCTATATAGTAAAGTAATAATAGATATAGAGAGCACATAGATTAAAAATGTACATTCTCTAGGCCTAAGAGATAGAGCCTATAGTGTACTTTTTCTAAGATTATTTAATTATATAATTATAAAATTACGTAATAAAGTGTTACTATATAAAACTCTACATTTAAACTTTAAAATCTCTAATATAAGCCTAGATTTATAACTTATAATACTTATACTTATACTACTAATATTATAATATTTACTATACGCGTAGTTATAACGTACTAATTACTTTATATTTATAATCTAATACTAATAGCTACCTAGATTATTAACTAGTGTTAAAGCGTACTTTACGTAACTACTACTAGTTAAAACAAATCTAATAAGCTCTAGTAAGCCTAACGCTAGTATAAAGCTTCTAATATAACTTAAGATATCTTAATACACTTACGCAGAACTTATATAATTACTAGTAACTTATTCTTTATTTATAATTATTTCTAACTCTAGCTAACTTAGCTACTATATTATATAACTATTTCTCTATAGCCTAATACTATACTATACTTTTAGCGCCTTTAAGATTATATAAAGTACTTTTTACTTCTACTCTATATATCTATTATTTTTAGTAACTTTAATAAATAACTACTTATTAAGTATTACTAGCCTACTTACTACTAGTCTAGTATCTAGACTTTTTACTTAGTTAAACTACTCTTTAGTAATAAAGTAATTATATCTAACAAAGTCTATATAGTACTTATAAAATGTACTAGCTATACTTAAACTTATAACCTACTTATTATCTAAGTTAATTTAGTTTATAAAATTAGAGTTATTATACTAGAACTCTAGCTATAGTCTAAGATTTCTGTTTATATATTATAGCGTAAATATTTTATATTTTTCGACCTTAATATTAAAAGTAATCAAGCTACTTTTATAAGTAGTAATATTTACTATAGTAGTATATTTAGTATTATCTATAGTAAGAGTATTAAAGAGAATAGCTACTTTTCTTAGAAGTTTAGAGAAGAAGTTAATTTTAATTATTATTAGTATTTTAGATCTAGCCTTAAAGGTATTTTAAGACATAAGATATAAGGTATCTAATAGAGAAACATATCTTATAAGTGCAATTCTTAATATAAAGTTACCTAAAGTGGCTTTTTTTTTAAACTATTATATTAAGCTCTATAATAGTATTATAACTATAGTTCTTTACCTAGCTTTCTAGGTAATAGAGAGGCTCTTATTTTATACTATACTACTTTCTAACTTCTAGCTCTTCTACTAATAAGAGCTGCTTATTATTACTATTAGTAGTTACTTAGCTTTTTAAGCGTATCTAGACGTATATTTCTAGAATTTTAATAATTTTATAGCCTTATAGCTCTATAGCTTACTTATTACTATCTTTAAATTTACTTTTAAGTTCTCTAGAAATCTTCTTTTACTATTTCTTTTTAGAATTATATTATTATTATTATTAAAATAATCTATCTATAGTAAAAATTATAGAAAGAGTTTTATTAATATTTACTACTACATTTTAGTATTTATAAGGTACTTAGAGAATATATCTATCTTAAAATTACTCTATAAAGTTACTAGACTACTCTTTAACAGTCTACTCTATATTAGTATTCTGCTATAATAGATTAAAAATTTACGTTAAAAAAGTATAGATATAAATTTATGTTTAAGAATTATTCTACAAAACTAATTTAGTTTAGCATAGTATTAAAAGTAGAAAACAAAATATAAAGAAGACGTATCAGAAAGATATAAGAATATTAATATTACTATAGTATACTAGTAGAGCAGCTATTTTAAGTAGTAATAAAAGAATAGAAGACTAGTCTAAGTAAGCTATAGATAGATAATTTTTATGTATGTATTATAGAATCTTAGGTTATAAAATTAAAGTACAAATTTATTAAGCGTAAATAGTAGATAAAGATAACTTTGTTAAAATAAACTAAAAATATATATTCTATAAGCTTTATTTAAGCTTTTTATATCTTTAAAGTTCTATAAAGAGAAGAATATACACTTTTACGTTAATTATCTATACTATAAAAATACTAGCAAATTTCTTCTTAGAGAGTTTAAACTTAAGAATCTTAAGATTAGTAAAAGAATTTTTATAAATAGAAGTCTAAGCTAGTACTATACAAGTAAACCTTAAGTTATAAATAATCTTAAATTATAGTACTAATAGAAATTATAAAATAATATTTGCGTATGTAAACTTTAGTATAAAAAATAGTAGTCTAAAGAAATCTATAAAATACTTTATATATAGAGATTACTTCTATTCTTTCTTTTTTTTTTCTATATTTAATATCATTTTATCTTACAAAATTTATTATATCTTTTAGAGCCTTGTATACTAAGGTACTAAATAGTAATATTAATACTACCTTTAAGATATCCCTCTTTATAATATACAATACAATAATTAGTACTAATAAAAATCTTCTTAAAGAGCGTCCTATAGTTAAGTATATAACAGCTTTTACTAGACTAGTTATAGTAGAAAGTAACTATAATAATAGTTTAACTACAATTCTAAGTAAGACTATTTCTTAACTAAATATATATAAGACTATTTAAGTACTAAGTTTAATCTAGAAGTAAAAAGAATACTTAAAATACTTAATAGTAGCTCTAGTATGTTAGTTATTCTCTTAATACTAGATAAGCTATTTTTAAAGTAAAGTCTAGACTTTTTATATACTTAATAAAGATTTATTAATATATAGTATATATAGCTTTAGTAACTAGACAATTAGCTTCTAGAAGTGCTACTAGTAGATCTTATAGTAGAAAAATACAATTTTTATAAAGCTATATAATATAGAATATTCTACTAGAACTTAGACTAAGATTCTTAAACCTTATATTAGTAAGAGTTATTATAAAGTAATATATAGAAACGTAGTTAGAAACTCTGTTAATTAATCTTAAGATATATATATAGTTACTAGAAATTAATGCTTTATCTAAATAACTTTTAGAGGTTTTAAAATCTAACTTCTAGAATGTTTTATAGGTATTCGTAATAATAGCGTACTTAGATAAGAATATAGTAGTAGAAGTTATTTTTAGTATTTCTAGAAATAGCTTAAATATACAGAATTACAATTCTAAAATAATTACCAAATGTCTAGAAGATACTATAGTACTACTGTATATTAAATCTGAATATATTTTATATTTTCTTATAACTCTATTTCTAAAAATCTAGATTAAGACTAATTAAGAGTTGTCTTAAAATCTTTCTTCTTAAAAAACTTATTAATATTAAATATTATAATAGAAAGACTAGTTTTAGCTTTTATTATAGATAGGACTTTTATTACCCTAGTAGAAATTATTATTACTAATCTAATTCGATTTAGTTTTACTTTAGATCTAATATAATTTATATTATATAAAATTATAAGTTTCTCTACTTCTAATTACTTCTATTTAATACTTTTAAAATTTAAAGCTTACTACTTAAGTTAACTAATAGTATCTACAAGAATTGTTTTATTACTAAGTAAAACATATCTATTTAACGTTGTATATTAATTCGCAAGAAGTAGTTTTTACTCTTAAAGCTAGAGAAAATATAGAAATCTCTAAGCTAACTAATATTACTATAATAAAGAATATACTACTTAGCTATTATATTTACTTAGTTAGTATTAAGCTTTCGATAGTATATCTGAAGTAAGATTCTATTTTTTAGATAGCAAGTTAAATTCCTATTAATGTTAAGTATAGTTAATACTTCTTAACTATAAAGTTTAAAAAGTAAATATCTTATTACTTTAACTCTTTTATATAACAAATACTTCTTTTTCTCTCTATAATATATATACTAATCTAGTAAAGAATTTAATTCTATATTCTATTAGTAGTAGTAACAAAAGTAAGCGCGCTAGCGCTTACCGTAATAGTGCTTAGTATACTATTGCTTAGTACGCTAGCGCTTAGCCTTTATAATAGTAGATGTAACTTTAGTTAGTAGCTAATTAATATTAATAACCTCTAGCTATTACTTTCTTAATAGTAATTCTACGTAATATTTTATTTAGTATAGTTCTTATTATATAGTCTTTTAATACGCTAGTAACTTAAAACTTTAGAAAGAATAAAAGTAATTTATATTTAAAAGCTAAGAAATAGTATAAGTTTATAAAATTAGAGTACTTAGCTTTTAACTTAAGTTATAAACGCTCTTAGTAGTAATTTAGAAACTATAATAATAAGAATACCTACTAATTAACTAAGTAGAATTCTAGCAGCATCTTTACAACTAATAATACCTTTTAGTATTAAAGTTTAGGTCTTTAGAAATCTAAGTAAGTCTATAAGTTAAGTTATTAAGATTAATAGAACAAGAAGTCTTTAAATCTAAGTTATAATTATTTATTTAAAACCTCTAAGTCTAAACTTTATAAGTCTAAAACTCTAAAGATTATAAACTATTAGTGTAAGTAAACAAAAGTAATACTTTATTCTAATAACTTATACTATCTTATTTATAATTAGTATATATATTATTAGCTGAAAAGTAAGATTCTTAAGTATAACTACTTTAAGTAGTAATATAAGATTTAGTATTACTTATTTTATAACTTTTATAATTATAGAAAACTTAATTAAAATTTATAAATATACTTTATTTATATAGCAGTATATCTTAGTACTAAAGTAAGTTTTAGTAGTTTTTCTACTTACTTTCTAAACTCTTACTAACTTAATAAAAAACTTAAGTTCTAAGAAGTACTACTTCTATTAAGATAAGCTTTATTAGAATATTTAATAGTATAAAACGTAGAACTTAGGTAAAGATCTTCTTAGAACTCTTAGTAAGTTATTAACTTAAACTTTAAAATCTCTAGCTAAGAAGAGCTTTAAGTGTACTCTACTTAGAACTCTAAACAACTCTAGTTAATGTTATAACTATACTAATTCTATGCTAATAGGTAAGAGTATAAGAAAAATTAATATATATAATTATAAAATAGAAACACTACTTATGTATTTTACTTATAGTTATCTATTTATTAGCTTAAAATTATTTTAGTATTACTTAGAGAAGTATTAATAGAGTTTGTCTTAGTAGTAGCTACTATTCTAATCTTAGTAGTATACTTTATAGTCTTAGTATTATAATTCTTAGCTTTATAAGTCCTTTTGTAAAAGCTTAATCTCTAGCATTATAGGTAGTAAGTTCTACTACTATATATAGTATTAACTTACTAAGTTTACGTTTAAGTATAAGAGAATATATATTAAGTATAAGTATTTTCTACTTTAGACTTATATATAAGCTTATAATACTAAAAGTACTTATCTATAAGCTTAGGTTTAAGATACTAAGAATAAATATATTATAAAGAAGAATATTAATTATAGTAGCTATTAGTAAGTTAGTAGCTATATAAATTTAATCTAGTAAATAGCTTATTAGTTTAATTACTTTTACTTATTCTAAGTTAGTAGTTTATTTCTTTTAACTAAATACTATTAAAAGTAATAAAGGTCTAGCTTAAAAGATATTAACTCTTATCTTAGTAGTCTTAATAGATTCTATTCTTTTAATGTACTTTTTAATTATAGAATAAAATAGATTTTATAACTTAAATAGTTACTAGAAATTCTTAGACTTTTATTAGATAAGTAATTTAGTAAATCTATTCATAGATATAATTATAGATTTAAAATACTTAACTTCAAATAATTCTCTAATATTTATCTACTATAGCTATAAATTCTAGTTATTAAAAGTTTAAGCTAAGTATTAATCTAATTACTCTTTTTAATAACTAGTCTAATAGTGTACTAGTTATTATACTAGACTATTTAAAGTTCTTTAAAATTAAGTATTTACTTTTTAAAAAAATATCTAAGCGCTATAGCTTTTTTAGTAGTATACTTAAAAGAAAGTAGCTTTACTTCTATAATAAATATAGTAACTATACTCTACTTTATAGCTTTCTATAAAGTTATACCTTGCTATTATATAGTAATATACTTATAAAGCAAGTTGTAAGTTTTTAGATTATTAGTAAAAATTGTATCTTTAGTAATTCTTATATTAAGTTTACTATAGTTACTAAAATATATAATTTTATTATAAGTATAGTAAAAATACATAGTTATTAAATTTGTAGTTCTTTATAGAAGTTACTAAGACTTAAAATAACTACAAAAGCTTTAAAAGAAAATATACTATATTAAGTTTAAGTATAACTATTATATAAAGTATAGAGCTAACTATTTATTAGTAACTCTAAATCTAAGCTTCGATACTTCCTTAGTACTTTTAATTAGATTGTCTTATAATAGAGGCGTTAAGAATAGAGATTAATCCTTAAACTTAAACTTTTTAAGTATCTTATTTCTATATATATTATACATAAAAATAATTATCTTTAAAGATTAGTCTTTAATTGTATAGATACTAAGTAACTACTTTATATCTCTCTAATCTTAGATCTTATACTAACTAGAGTTCTTAGCTTATATAGCTATTACTAACTACTATATATTTTTATAGTAGAGTAATTAGATATTAAAATTATAAAAGAAAAAAAAATTATATTCTTAATTAAAAAAGAGATATAGGTTTTCTTAGAAAGCTATTATACTAATAGCTTTTAGTATTTTTAAGAACTTCTTTTACTATTATAGTAGTAAGTCTCTTAGTTTATTAAGCGAGTAGTTTAGCTATCTACATAATCTTAGCTTCTTAAAGCTATTAAGTATTAATATAAATTCTTATATTTTCTACTCTAATCTTATAATTAAGATATACTTCTATAGTATTAAATTATATAATCTTAAGATTACTTTAAATAGTAATTACTATTATAGTATTAAAGAACTTAATAGCAAGTATTACTATATAAGTAGAGTTAATTAAGTTTTTTATTTAGAAATTACTAGAAACTAAGATCTATACTTTATTATTTAAGAGATAGCTATTAAAATTATACTTATAAAGTTATACTTAACTTAATACAAGTAGCTAATTTTAGACTTATATCTTATAAATCTTTTTCTAAATTCTTGTTTTACTTATATAATTAATCTTTCTCTTTAAAGTACCTTTAACAAGTATATATATTAAATACTAAACTAGCTTCTCTTATAATCTAAAAAACTTTTAGAATTGATTATTATAATAATAAGGAGTTTTTAGCTTATACTTACTAAGCGTAGTAGCTATTATAATTAAGTTATTAGTTTTACAGCTAGCTTAATTATTTTAGTCTTTTTAAAGACTAGAGAGATAAATTATAAACAAGTTAATCTAAGCTTATTTATTACTTTAGCTATAAAGCTTATAAGAACTTTTTTTTTAAAGTTAGGTAACTTATTCTTTAGACTTTAATTATATAGCTTACATAGATAATTTTTCTATATAGTTAAATTTTATTTCTTAGGTATATAGTACATAGCAAAGTTAAATAGATTTTATAATATTATAGAAAAAAGTTATAGTAATAGCTTACAAAACTAATAAGAAATTAGTAAGAACATCTAGGTAGTAGTATAATTATTATATCTACTATACTTTCTACTACTAATCTATATATTCTAGAAAGCTTTAATAAAGGCTTTAAAAGCTTACTTTTTAGAGAAGCCTAATTTTAAATTTAAAAAATTAGTACTACTACTACGTAACTATAAAGCTTATAGGTAATCAATAGTATTTAGAATACTAAAAATAGAAAAATAGACAAAAATATTATATTTTATAAATAGAAGATCAAATTTATACCTTAGAGTTATAAGAATAATAAATACCTTTCGCGTATTTATTTAAATTAAATATTCCTAGCTTATATACTTTATACTACTATTATTAAAAAGCTTCTCTAAGATACTATTTATATAGAATCTAAAGATAATCTTAATACTAGTAAGTTTAATTCTTAGTTTGTCTAGGTCTTTTAGAAGTACTAAGGAAAAAATTAAGTATATAATTACTAATACTAATTACTAATAGAATTTAGCTATAGCTTCTACTATTTTACTATTAGTCTTAATAAAAGACTAAGCTTAATTAAAGCTTTTTTAGTAACTAAATAGACTGTAGCTTTACTATTAAGAATTACTCTAGCTAAAAGCTTATAAAACTTAAAGCTTATACTAAAAATAGAGAATTTAAACTTAGTAATTAGCTTTGTAACAGAAATAATAATAGAGACTATATTTCTAAACTACCTAGTAGCTAGTATTATTATTTTCTAGTTTACTTATTTAACTTTTTAATATAAGCTACTTTACTTCTCTTTATAACAGTGCTTTTAGATTCTTTAATTATCTTAAGTAAAGAGCTTTATAAATAGAAGACCTAGTAGCCTAGACTTATTAATAATAGTTAATAATTAGAAGTATATAACTAGTTTTAACTTATACTTTACATTAAGCTTATAAAAATAGTATTCTAGTAGTAAGCTTAACTACTTCTTACTTAACTTAGAAGAAGTAAAAAGTTAAATAATAACAGTATTAAAGATAATATAAGCCTTTTTTTTTTTAGAAGTAATTAATATTTTTTAAAAAATAATACTAAATGCCTTACTAATATTACTAATGCTTAATATTTTTTGTTAAAAACTATAGTAGATAACTAATTATACTACTACTAGTAGAATTATATAGAATTAAATTTCTTAATTACTACAAAAAAATTAGTAATTATAAGTAGCTCTTTAACTTTTAAGAGCTTTTAGATCTTTACTTTTTAGCAAATTATTAACTAGTTAGAAAAGTACTATTTAATCAAGTATTTTAAAATCTTTTTAAGATAAATATAATATTTTATAAAAACTTTGTATTATGTATTTTAATTAGTTAATATAAGTATAGTTTTAACAGTTTACATTAGAGAGTAAACTAGTGTTTTATTATTATTTATTATTATAAAAAATAAATACTTAGGCCTAATAGTGTATATAATCTAGTTTTTAATATTATTTATTTCTTTACTTTTTGTAAGATGCTACTTAGTTCTATAGTTCTAGTAAGCTATTATAGTAGTACTATTATTAATTTTTTAGTTCTAGTCTTATAAAAGAGTTTTATACTTATAAATAGCTTTATTATAGGTTATTTTTACTTCTTAGTTAAGTTCTTAAAAGGATTTACTAGCCTAATAAGCTCTAAACTAGAAGTATTAAGAAACTTAGACTTATAAGAGTTATTAAATATAATATTTAAAAAAGTAAAAGTATTTTTTTTCTTAATACTCTACTTATTGTAGTATTACTTAATAAGCGTAAATTAAGTATACTAATCTAATTACCTCTTAAAAAGTATATTTATAGCTATAATAGCTATGTTATAATTACTTATATTTATAGATTTAGTATTATACCTAAAATAACTAAAGTATAAAGTCAATTTAAAGATATAAAAATAAATAGCAATATAAGTAATAAGCTTATAGTTATATAGAAGTTCTGATTTTAAAATATTAGACAAAATAAAGTAGACTAAAATAAATTAATCTATCTTAAATTAAGCTTTAATATATAGAAGAAATTAGTTCTAAAACAAAGCTACTAGGCTTAACACTATTAGAGCTAGAGAGATAATTAAATTTTAAAGATAATTAATTATATTATAATAAAGTACTATAAGAAAAACTTAGAATAAAGTTTCTAGCTATATACCTAAGAGCTATATAATTATATATCTATAATAAGATACTAATATGTCTATAATTATATAAATATAGCTAATCTCTAACTCTAATACTTTCTTATATTTAGAGCTATAGTCTTACTTTATACCTAGATTCTCTATCTATTTTAGTAGTCTAGCTCTTACTATCTAATATACTAGCTACTCTAGATTAAATTAAAATAATAAATAAGATTTATAAAACAATAGATAACTTTTTAACTATAGTAGATATAGTATTATAGTTAAACTTATAAGAGCTAAATAGCGTAGCGTAGATAATAAAATTTATATACTACTATTAGAAAACGTATTAGTACTATATACTAGCTAAGATACTTAAAGAGCTTAGATTAATATAGTAGTAGGTAGTAAGTATAGCGTTTCTATTAAGATTAGATAATATTACTATTATTATTATTAGTAGCTATTATTAGTAATAAGAGTATTATATATTACACTAAAATTAGTAACTTTAAAATAGGTATAGTTTTATATTAAAGAACTCTAAGTACTATATCTAGAGATTACTATAAAGATATACATTTAAAAACTATAAATATATAAGTATAAAAAAAAAGTATATACTTAAATCTAAAAATATAAAAACATAAAATACTTAAAATAGTAGACGTTTGTAATACTATATAGATCTAGTAGATTATAAATCTATAAACTATTATAAACTTAGTATATATATATAAGCTATATTAGTTTAAATTTTATAATAGATATTAAAAGATTATAAAAGAGTATTAGATAGTATATAACTTTTAGTGTTATTTAATGTTAAAGACTCTATTAAGAAACATAATATAAATTTCTAGAATACTTTATTAGTAGTAAGTAATTTAATATTAAACTAAGTCTAGTAATAAAATATCTTTTGCTAACTGCTTTACAAATAGATTTATTATAGAAAGTTTAGAATAGTATTTATAAACTATAGCTTTTCTAGTTTATTTTACAAGTATCTATTTACTATTTCTTAACTTCTAAGCTATATAGTTTAAAAAGTAGATATAAATTAATATATGTAAAGAATCTTGTATAGAATATATATTATACAAAAGCTTAGCTAATAATACTATAGTAACTAAGTAGTTAGAGTTATTACTTCTATTAGATTTTTTATTATATTTATATTCTAGTTTTTATACTTCTTGTAGAGAATACTTTATTTTATTATAATAAATACATCTTACTTAGCTTTAAAGAAATTTAGTACTTTATAATTAACTATAAGATAAGAACTAGTTGTATTCTTTATTTAGTCTTCTAGATACTAAGGTTTCTAATACTTTTATTATCTATAAAAATAATTAAATTATTTTTAATTTTAAAAAGTATATTATACTATACTTTAATAATTAGCTATAAATTTTTCTTAATTTAGTATAATAGTAGTTATACACTAAATAATTACTATTTACGTAAAATATCTAAAAGTCTTTTAGATTATAAATCTATATTCTATATATATGTAACTAGTCTTCTAAGCTATTATTATTAGTTTTTGTATTATATTTCTACTTTAAAATCTCTCTATAGCTATTTATAGTTCTTTATCTACTCTAATTATATTATTTAGAACTAATATACTAAAATACTAACTTTGTTTTCTAAATAAGCTTAGATACTAAGATATATTATCTAATTTACTAATCTTATTTAGATTACTAGAAGAAAAAGCTAATATTAGATAGTAATATATAGTTTATAATAGCTTCTAATAGTTATATTACAATACTATTTTTAGTTAATATACTTAACTAATCTTAAAGTATACTATTAGCTACTTAATTTCTTCTATAAAATAATTAGAATAGTTATATACTTTTTTATAAATCACGCTAGTATAGTTATACTAGTATCTTTGTTATTAATAGTAAAAGAAGGTAGTTACTTATTGTATTTATGTTCTTTATACTATATATCTACTCTGTTATAGTAGTTACTACTTATTACCTTATTAGTACAACTTGATAGTAGATTAGCAATTAACTTGTTAGCTAGATAATAGTCAAAGAGATGGACTTCGGTCGTCGCACCGAGAGGCCCTGTCTGGATTTTGATGTCGTTCAGAGGAGCTAGGACGTTCCAACGTAGTCGATACAACAGATCTTCTCGAACGCGGTTTTGTAGACTGGGGCTGGGAGCCATGTTCACGGATTTGGGAGACGGTGAATTGGAGCTTTTTTTGGACTAGAAGTAAGATGGGCGGAAAGGTATGCGGCACAGTTTAACATTGACAATCATCCCTGTCGCGAATTTAGTCACTTGTCACGGATAATTAGTTTAGCAGCACTACCTACTTCTAAAGCGAGCGAAAAGAAAGGTTTAGACACCGACTCTTCCCTCAAAATGCCCATTGCTCCAACCACTTCCTAATCACCTCCGCATCAACAGCTCTCCCCTCACGCAACGTAGAGCTCACAGATTCCGTCCTCCTCGTCTCCAACGCCGGCAATCCAATCGATTCTGGTCTGAGACTCTGGTAGAAGTCCAACAACTTGAGACCAGGCACGCGCTCTGCATTCTCCTTCGTCTGCGGGATACGCGCCAATTCTTCGACCCAGTCGTTATACTCTACAACCTCCATGTCATCTTTGTTGTCCTGGGTGTAGAAGTCTCGAATAACGGGGTACAGCTTGTCCCAACTCGTGGTGTGCGGATTGACTAGATGGTATACCTGCACAGGCTCGGGTTCTGAGACAGTAGCGTTTGCGATGTCGATGACGGTTCCAGCTGCGACGTCCATGGGCACCCAGTCCACTCGGTCCATGTTGCCCAGCGTCCGCGGCAGCTTCTTCAAGACCTTGCTTGTGTGGACGATAGTCGGCAGCCACTCATGGCGATTCCACGCCGCACCGCCCGCGTCGGTGCTCGGTCCCGCAAGCTGTCCCGCCCGCACGATGGCTGTCTTGATGCCCAGGCGATGCGAGGCCGTGGCTAGGATCTCAGATGCGACATACTTGGACTCGCTGTAGCCCTGGGGTATCGTGATTGCGCTGTCGAAGAGCGTGGCGATGGATTCTGGGACGGCGGATCCGTCTAGCACAACGCTTCCCCAGTCGCTCACACTGGCGATCGAGGAGATGAAGATGATGGGTGTTCTGTGAAGCGAGGCATACGCGAAGTTTATGGCGCGATAGGTGCCTGCTACGTGTGTGGCCTCGTAGGATTCGAGCGACAGGTTGAAGTCGACAGACCAAGCAGCGTGAATGAATGATGTAGCAGTAGA
>Ga0265797_10001491_pt1 | contig 40993 bp, 31 predicted proteins | sample P2T30metagenome_FD_192433 | JGI IMG/M metagenome (GOLD analysis project Ga0265797, IMG submission 192433) | Plant litter microbial communities from East Loma Ridge, Irvine, California - P2 T30 | ecosystem: Environmental > Terrestrial > Plant litter > Unclassified | place: USA: California...
GAGGTACTGTACCAGCTACTTCCATTTCATGCAGCCTTTGAGTGGACGGTTGAGCCGCTCAGAGAGCCGAACTTCTCATCAAACCTCACACGCCGGCGTATAGTTACTCGCAAGCGCTGGAAACACAAATTGCAATGCCCTCATCCAAGCATCCTCGTCATCAGCGAGAGCGTAAAGTTAATGCCGTTATCCTTGGCTCAATGCGGCCGTAAAGAGACCGATCACCAGTACCCACTTTTCCCCAGTCGATGCGCTCCTTTCGATCCACCGATTCCATCTTCTCCAACCTACAATCCGCAATTTTCACGACGATCTTCTGTTATAGCGTGCCGAGAGTGACCGGTGGCTCCTCCAGTCGCCGAAGAGAGTACGTCCGCGATGACGCCGCACATAAATGATGGCCAAACTGAGAACATTGCGGCTCGCGGGAAGATTCTCGGGAAGATTGAGACAATATCGAGAAGAACATATATAAGGTGAACGCTCTTTGCAGTCAGTCCCGGAAGCACGCATCTATTTCGTATAGACCCCATCATGGCAGCTTTGTTGCACATTCTGGGCTCGCATGCCAAAAGGCAAGCAGGTGGTCTGGACTACAACTCTGCGCCGCCTAACTTGTCCACTCTGGCAAACAACAGTATCTATGATACTTGGAGACCCAAGGCGCACGTGTTGCCGCCGGCGAACCACATTGGAGATCCTTGCAGTGAGTCTGGTTCTGCTCAAACGACAAGACCTTCATGCTGACCGCGTCAAGTGCACTACACGGACCCAAAAACCGGACTCTTCCACGTTGGCTACTTGTACAGCAGCGACAACATTTCTGGCGCTGCCGGTGCAACAACCGACAATCTGGTGACCTACCGTGACGTAAACCCCGGAGAGCCGCTCTTCATCAGCCCTGGTGGTATCAATGATCCGGTATTGTATTTATCCAAGCCAATGGTTGTCTCAAGGGCACAGGCGAACAGAAACTGACGTACGCACTAGGTAGCAGTATTTGATGGATCCGTGATCCCGTCAGGCATCAATGATTCTGCGACTTTGCTGTACACATCTGTCTCGTACTTGCCAATCCACTGGACTATTCCGTACACGAAAGGCGCCGAGACCGCAAGTCTTGCCGTCTCTTATGATGGAGGCTCCAACTTTACGAAAGTCAGACAAGGCCCTGTCATTCCCGGCGCCCCTAACGGTGCTAATTCGCTGAACGTGACTGCCTTCCGGGACCCTTACGTTTTTCAAAATCAGTATCTCGACGAGCTCTTGGGAAGCGACAATGGCGCCTGGTACAATGTCATCAGCGGCGGTGTTCATGAAGTCGGAGGCTCTCAGTTCCTATACCGCCAGGCCGATCCGGAATTCCGCGATTGGGATTATTTGGGCGAGTGGTGGAAAGAGCCCGTCAACAGTACTTGGGGTGATGGTACTTGGGCTGGTCGCTGGGCATTCGTAAGTACATGATCGCCACAGAATAACCTGCTCATGCTAACAAAACTTCAACAGAACTTCGAAGTCGCCAATGTCTTCACACTCTCCGAAACTGGTTACGGCAACGAAGATGTTGCCAGCGACTTCTTCACCACTATCGGTACCGAGGGTGGCGACTTCCCCGTTCCCTTGCAAAAATCGCCGGACCACGATATGCTCTGGATTAATGGCAATGTATCAACCACCGAGAACGGCACCGTGAAGTTCGAGCCCACCATGGCTGGAGTCCTTGACTGGGGTATCCAAGCATATGCCGCGGCTGGCAAGTTGTTGCCTGCTTCTTCAAAGGCTTCTCAAAACAGCGGAACCACTGTCGATCGCTACCTATCGTACTTGTGGTTGACTAATGACGATTATGGACAAAACAGTTTCCCTAAGGCTCAGCAAGGATGGGACGGTACACTTCTTACCGCTCGTGAACTCAGCAAAGGCACCATCCCCAACGTTGTTGACAACAGCCTCATTGACGAGAAGGCTTCTTGGCTGGTCACAGGTCGCAATGAGAGTGCTGGTACTGTGGAACTTACGACGCTCCGTCAGAAGATTGTGCGTGAGGCTTACAGTGCCTTCACCGAAAACGCCACCGAGGTGTACCACCAGCCAGCTCGCAGCATCAAGTCCAACAGTGACTTCAACTTCACACCAAGCTCGAAATTCTTCGTGATGCGAGCTTCCATCGAATTCCCGAACAGTGCTCGCGGTAACGACAGCGATGTGAAGGCTGGCTTCCGTATTCTGGAGTCTGATGCTGAGTCTACGAGCATCTACTACCGTAAGCCCATTTGGTGCAGTGTGTGTTTCTGATCGTAGCAGCTGACCACTTGTGCAGAATTCTCCAACGAAACCGTTCTCATCGATCGTGTAAACTCCAGTGCAGCAGCATCTACTACTCCCGGCATCACGACGGCCGGGCAAGCCGGAAAGCTGCGACTCTTCGACATCCTGGAGCCTTCTGGCGATAAGAAGATCGAAACTCTCGACCTTACCATCATCGTTGACAACTCCGTCGTTGAGATCTGGGCGAACGACAGATTTGTGCTGAGCACCTGGGTTTGGTATGTTTTATGAAATTTATTGAATCTGGAGCGAATCTTAGCTGACTCATCTCAGGTCGTGGTACAGCTCCTCAAAGAAGCTCGGATACATCGTGGAGGGTTCCGAGGAGATCAAGTTTGGCAACATCACAGTGTACGAGGGACTCGTGGACGCTTGGCCAGAGCGACAGCGCTCGTAGAGTCGGAGATGGTTGAAATGTTCAGAGTAAACCCGTTCCGCTGTCGCAGTAAGTACAGTTAGGAGAATCTGAACACCGAGTTACCCATACGAGATCGACTTTAGAATGAATGGTACCACTCTCGTGATTCTTGCTTGCATGCGAGATATCGACTCTTCTTGTTCCGTGACAACTGAAGTGCATCAAAGAACTTGACTGGAGATATTTATGATGAAATGACGTACGAGGTAACATTGATCTACGTGTAGTTGAAGGATTATCGGAAGATCTTTATGCCGAGAGTTCGAAGAGTTGCAAACCACCTTCCACATTCAGCTTTGCCGACATCGGGCTAGAGTCAACCGAATAACTAGCAAGTCTGACTCTGCAAACCACGAAACTTAGGGTTTCTATACCAATACCACAAGATATATCGAGTATATACATACCATATATCGCAGACTACAATCGAACCACATACCATCATAATTTCGTGTAACACTGCCGCATGGCATCAATCACTCGCCCTCTCGGCTGGTTCAGCTGGTTCTACAATGAGTTTGGTCTCGCCTCTATCCAGGCCACTGGTCGCAATGCCTACCTTATCATCACGGCAAGAACCATGAGGATGATTTCATTTGGCGGCACGCAAGTCATGCTAGGTACGCTGGTCATTTTGCCTGCTATCGACCATGAACTGACCTCATTTCGTCAGCCTTGTTCTTTGCCGAGTTGAAGTTCACCGACTTCCAGATCGGCCTTTTCATGACCCTGACGCTTCTCGGTGATGTCTTCTTGGGGCTCTTCTTGACCATGGTCGCGGATCGTGTCGGCCGCAGGAGAATATTGTTCGCAGGATCTGGGCTTATGGTTTTGTCCGGCCTGTTGTTTTCTTACTTCGAGAACTTTTGGATTTTGCTACTGGCTGCCATCGTTGGTAAGTTCTTGCCTCATGGATGTGTTCGATCGCTATTCATGGAATGGTATACTAAAGTTATGCAGGTGTCGTCAGCACGACCGGAGGAGATTTCGGTCCCTTTAGAGTTATCGAAGAGTATCGTCTTACTGATCCACTCTTGAGACTCGCAGTTCAGCTAACACACCTTGCTAGGTCTATACTTTCTCAGCTTACGACTCCGGCAACTCGCTCTGATGTCTTAGCCTGGTATGTGACTATCTCCACTTGGGGATTGTCAGTCGGTGGCGAAATCGCTGGCAGGGTAATCGAATTTCTCCAAGGAAGCCGAGGCTGGTCTTTGACCAATGCATACCACTCGATCTTCGTTGGCTATGCAGTCATGGGAGTGTTGAACTCTGCCCTGGCGTATTTCTTGACGGCCGCATGTGAGGCAGATGTCACTTCGGACACCTACGCTCAAGTCTCACAGAACGAGAGTGATGACATCGAGCTTGATGAGCAAGAAACATCCGTACAACAAGCCCATAAGGTCTTAGACCCGCCAACAGCTCCGTCAAACCGTCTGATGTCGTGGGTGGGCAACTGGTTCAGCAACATCTCTGCGCCCACGCTCCGAATCGTGTATAAACTTTGGATCCTGCTTATGGCCGACAGTGTTGCAGACGGCATGGTGCCTTTTGCACTGTGCAACTTGTGGCTGGAAAGACAATTCGAACCTTCAACAGCGACACTCGGAGATGTGACTGCAATTTCGTATTTGCTGGCAGCAATATCTAGCGTCTTCGCCGGGCCATTGGCTCGCAGAATTGGCTTGATCAACACCATGGTCTTCACTCACGTACCATCATCTGCGGCTGTCTTTCTCTTCGGCCTACCGTCCCATCTCTGGATGGCGATCGCCCTACTATTTATCCGTGCCGGTCTGAACAACATGGACCAGGCACCACGAGCAGCCTTCATTGCCGCGGTCGTCAAGCCCGAAGAGCGCACAGCGGTAATGGGCATTACCGCCACTTTGCGGACCGTCGCTGCTATGATCGGACCCTCTATTACCGGACTTCTTGCGGCTGGTGATAGGTTCTGGATTGCATTCTTGGTGGCTGGAGCCTTGCGCCTGGCTTATGATTTCGGTTTGTATGCCATGTTTGTTAACATGAAGCTGTATCAGCACGAGACCGTGGTGCCTGCAGAAAATCCTGAGGACAGACGTAGATCTAGCGAGGATGAGATGGAGGTTGGAGAGCATGCATCGCGAGGACAATAGCATTTTTGGGTTTCATTTTACAAACTTCGTGCGCGTGGCGGATGTTAATGCACTCTAGCACACTTTATCGCATCTGAAGCGGCCTTTGTTTACTCCTGGTGCAATTCATCATTTTCTGAATCTTTGGGCTTGGGGATGATGAACCAACAAACCAGGGTAACTGCAATCAGCGACACAAGAACGGGCTGCAACACCCAGACACCAATCTTGGTGCTGAGCAGCCCAGTGATGATAGGAAAGAGAGATCCGCCCATCTGCGCAAAGACGAAGACCATAGAGAGTGCGGTTGATCTCGTCTCGGAGGAGAACAATCTCGATCCCACAGACATTGCCTGAACATGTGTAAGCTTGGGCATTTATAGCATAGTTGCACGACTTACAGCAGCAAAGAGAGGACCAGAAAAGAACCCAAAGACGCTGATCGCAATTGATGCAGCGATGATGTTCGGAACTCTGGATTTCTTGGTCAGTGATTCTTCTTTTGAAAGGTGTTAGGTCAACGTACAGCCAGAAGACCAGCTGAACGCCGAGACATATAGTCAGGTATATTGTGCCCATAAGTCGTTCACCATATTTGTGAGTCGGCTCTGGCAGTAGAAGCCGTCCGAGCAGACAGCCACCGCTGAAGCCCGCAGGCACGTAAGAGACACGTTCTAGGTCTCCATCTCGAACATCAACGAGGTATTCGACAACCCATCCGCTAGCAGTCAAGGTCATGCCCAGATAGAAGAAGAAGAAGACGCTGATATACCACAAACTGCTCTGCTTCAGCGTCCGTTTGATCAATTGACCGGCAGTCTTGTGCTGCGACTCGGAAGTCTGTCCATCTTGAGAGTCCTCACTGGTGGAAGAGCTTTCCGGTTTGCCCTTCAGTCGGAATGCGTTTCGGAAGGCAAGCAGGCACATGACCAGATTGATAGCACCAAGTCCAGCTGGCACTGTGTAGAACAAATACCACACCGAAGGGCTCTTCGCCGAGGCGATGGGTGACGCAGCAAATGGAGCAACTAGACAGCCTGCCATGTACATGGCATGAATGAACCCGAGCCAGCGATGGGCGCCTTTACTCGCACCAGCGACATAGCTGTTTGCATGAGTGTCTTGGAATGCCTGGCCCACACTGGTCAACCAGAAAGTAACCACAAACAGTGGATATGGAGTTTGCCATGCCCGTAACGCTTGTGCAACAATTTGGAGTGCAGCACCTAGCACAAGCAATGCTCCGAGATCAAGATACTGGCTCAGATGAGTGTTCGCAAAAGCTGCGGCGAGCCATCCGAAGAAATTGGCGGCATAACTACAATCATATTAGAACATGCGGCAATTGCAAAAGGAGGGCGACGAACACGCTAGAAGCTATCGCCGTGGTCAATCCATAACTGCGAATGATGTAAGGGAGCAGAGCTCCCAGGCTGCCATCATTAACTCCAGCGACAAAAAATGAGACTCCGCAGCTGATCAATTGAAACAAAAGCTTCCAATCGCGTCCAGTCTTGCTTGCGGTTTGTGTTGGTCTTAGATCGTCCTCCCCTATTCTGTGTATGTGATCCGTTGCTACAAGCTCAATGTCATCGGCGGACACTGCGGAGGAGGCGAGGACGGTTGTAGTAGCTGACATGATGATAGAAATCAGACTTGCTTGGGGGTACCTTGTGAATGTCCCAATTGTGCAGTCTTTGTCAATCTTTTGACAAGAGATCATATAGTTGTCTTTCGTTGCACGTCAAGTCAAGTTTCTCCGTTTCTCCGCGATGCCTCACGGCTCGTCGGCGCGGCGTTCCGTTGCCCTATATCGAGTGACAAACCATTCGTCTTTCAAGAGGCCACGACTTGCAGCAATATGTACTGCACATGACTAAGAAATCGCAATCAACAACCATCGCCCGATACTTACTGCTCTCTTTACAATGAGAGGCACCCACGCCCGGTGGACACGTTATTGCCCTCTATAAGTGGCAGGGTACATTGCGCCGAGGGCGCCACAACAGACATGTACACACTATGGCCACAGCCTGGGAGAGCAAGATAGAACAGGAAGCCATCCATAACTGTCAATGACGACTAATTGGAAGCCACACATTGCCGTCATGTTGCTATACGCAGCCAGGCGAGCACCCAGAAATCCAAGGGGCAGGAAACGGTTCGCTGCACAGACCTTGCTTTGCGGAACACGATGGCTAGACGTTCAAGGGTTCTTTCTCTCGACCTTCTCGATTGACACGCACGACACGTTGCTCGTCAGCCTCACAGGAAGTGACGCAACGGAGACCTTTAGACACTTGCTCATGATGAGCATGGTACTACTCAGGCATGCCTCCGTCTTTCTACTCTCTACGGGGCCTACTCGAGAATCCGTCGTGTGCTTGGACGACGAGCTCAGCACCGGCGATGGTTGACGCGAAAGCCTCCGGCTTGGACATTGACGCGAGGTGCTGTTCTCTCAGTTGAATGACAATATTAACCATATCTACCTCGCTCATCATGACGCGTTCCACGTTGCTCGTCACGACCGCGCGTTTGAACCGCCCTGCCTGAGACAGAAACCGAGACATCTGTCGGCAGTGCCGCAACGGCGTTGTCGCTACTCGACCTTCCCATACCAGCCACCAGCCATCCGAGAAGGCTCTGGAATCTCGACCGAACCCCGACGGATAGCAATGTGCTCCCGATGCGGCTGGAGACTCGGCCCTTGCCAAGCTTTGCCATGCGACTGGTGTAGACCCATTCGGTCTCTACAACGCTCGCATTATCTACTCGCACGACATTATGGTATGATCGATATCACTTGCTCGCTTTGCAAGAGGTACAACGCCTCCCATGGATCTTGCATCATTCTTGTGACGCTGCCATATGCTCAAGAAGTCCTGCGTACTTGTCGTAATTCAGTATGTGCGCATGTCCTGGATTCAGTAAGTCTTTCATCCCAACCCTGTTGTCTCATATTCCACGAACTTGGCTGTCACCACCTATCCTCTCAATTTTACAACCAGCCTTTGCAATAGCCACCTACCATCTTCAACATGGCTGCTCTTCGTATCTATATCAAGATGAAGAGACTGTGCAATCGTTCTCATCTTCACATCCAAACAACCATCCATCATCATGCAGCTTCTTCCGACACTCGCAATCTCCCTCGTCTCACTCGCACGCTTCGGCGCTTCTTATCCAGTCGGCTCTTGGAACGCAACAGGCAATGCAACTCAAATTCTTCGTACCGATGAGCCAGCTTTGAACACTACTGCCGCCAATACAAACACTACTGCCGGAAATACGAACACTACTACCGCCAACACAAACACAACTCGTCTTGTCGATGCTACACTACTGGCTGCGGAGATTGCAAACAATATTACTTTCGGCAAATTGGACATAGACCTGGTCAACAACATCGCCAGCGACAACGTTCAAGCTATTGTTTCCGGCCGAGACGAAGCCGGTGACCTGATTCTATTGGACGAGAACTTTGAATGGTACTACCCTAAAGCGGAGGGTGCAGACGGTGACAAAACGCCATTGCCTAGTACTGTCGTACACAAGCTCGGTCCCAAAGATAGCACGACAACGCTGAAGCTTCCCGACTACATCTACAGCGCACGCGTCTACTTCTCGGATGGCGATCTGCAGATGTTCATGGTCAAGACGCCGGATGGCCAAGGACTCGCCGAGCCATCGCCGTTCAACCCGGATGACCCCAACAAGAACCTCAACTGGGGATTTGCGGAATTGACGAACTCGAAGACTTGGGGTTTGTACGCCAACTTGAGCTTTGTTGACTTTGTCGGCATGGCACTTGGCCTCAAGCTTCGACGCCACGGAAACGACACAACAGAGGTGAAGGGTGTACCTACAGGCGGCAAGCACAAGATCTGCAACGATCTCAGAGATCAAGCCAAGAAGGATGGTCAACCCTGGGATCAGCTATGCATCAACAACGAAGAAGGTGAACTCATGCGTGTGCTGTCGCCTGCAGGCCTGGTCTCTATGAACAAGACTGCATTCTCGGAGTACTGGTACCCATACACCAACGGAACCGCAAGCACGTACTCGAAAGAGGGCATCACGGTCAATACCCAGGCTGCTGCAGGGATGGTCAAATGCAACTGGCAAGGTTCCGGCAGTTCTATGGAGCTTCAGTGCGAAGGCGACAACCGACCTTATCCTGTACCTACCGCAGAAGATATTTTCGGTTGCAACACTGGTCCATTCGCCATCCACGAAGATGACAACGATGTTCACAGGGCTGTAGTGCCTCGTCTTTGCGCTGCTCTCAATCGCGGAACCTTCATGGTCGACGGCGGTAATGTGCAGCCAAGCGTCAAGCCGGATCAGTACTACAAGACAGAAACCCTCAACTGGTACAGCGCCGTCACACACGCGAACCAGCTGGACAACCGCGGCTATGCGTTCTCATACGACGATGTCGCTGTCGACGTAGAATCTGACACTGCTGGCGTTGTGACCGGCACCAACCCCGAAGTTCTGACTATCTTCGTTGGTGGTCACAACTCTCTGGCCTCTGCTCTATTGCAGGAAGCACAGTACTGATCCATCTCAATGGTACTGACGGCGCTACACGATTGACGACATACACATTAATGGTTGCATTTGTTTTGGAGTTTTGGATGGCAACTTGCCTTGTTTAGATGCGAACGACGAAAAAAATTCGCGATATACCCACGCATCTTAGAATAGGATAATACATTGCACTTGGTTCTCTAGCACATGCTTCATCTTTTCAACATGTTGCTTTCAACTGTTCTTCTGCGTACCTGGGCGATCATCACGTCAATGCAGCTTCTCCGCACGACGATCTCTCCGGCAATGGTGCAATATGATTCCTCCCCCTCTTACCGAGAAGCCTTGTGCTTAAATATTGTGCTATTCGGTAAATCTGTAATGTTACCGCTAGATACCAACGCTCCCTCTACCATTAAAGATCTAACATGGCTCGCCTCTGTCATATTGCAGCATTCTGCGCACTCTGGTCCATATCTGCTCTTGCGCAAATAGACCCGCGCGTTGAAACAGCGATAGTGACGGAGACTCCCATCAATGGTGTGAGCACAACTCCAGATGGCCGTATCTTCCTTCTCTACGCTCGCGTCGACGGATCGACAGGCCCCACTATCGTCGAACAGATCGGTAACACCACTGAAGCGTACCCAAATCTGGAATGGAATTCGTACAACTCTACCAAAGACCCGGCAACACACTTCGTCCGAATCAATAGCCAGCGCATAGGACCTGATGGCCACCTATGGGCTGTTGATGTCGGAAGCCCTGCCTTCGGCGAGCCTGTGATTCTGCCAGAGGGCCCGAAGCTCGTTGTTATCGACCTTGAATCTAATGAGGTCTCGCGAATCTACCCTATGGGCAATGTCACGCTCGCGAACAGTCTGCTCGACGACATCCGCTTCAACCCAACGACCAACAAAGCCTATCTGACCGACGCTGGCGTGCCGGCATTGATAGTTCTGGATCTCGCATCCGGTGAAGCTCGACGATTCCTCGAGGACGACATTTCCACAAAGGGTAGCATGCCTATATCAGCAGAGGGCCGCCTCTTGCACAGTCCCGATGGCAGTTTCCAGTTCATCTATGCCGATCAGCTCGAAGTCTCGCCTGATGCTGGTTGGCTTTATTATCAGCCTGCTTCTGGCGGCATGTACCGGATCCCAACCAAGGCTATAGACCAAGCGTTCTACAATTCTTCAATGGCGTCCGTTCTGAGTCAGTATACGGAGCCGTATGCACTCACTCCTTCGACCGGTAAGGCCGCAGAAGATTCGGATTTCAGCACATGCATGTACTGACCAAACTTACAGGCGGCACGGCGATTGACGCACAGGGAAACATCTACGTGAGCAGCACAGACCGACAAGAAATCATCAAGATCTCGCCCAATGGCACCACGTCCGTGTTCATCCACGATGAGCGGCTCTTGTGGGTAGACGCCATGTGGGTAGATACGCAGCAGAAGCTCTGGATGCCAGCGGCGCAATTGAACCGGGGCACGCCGTTCAACAATGGTACCAGTTTTGTGCAGAAACCCTTGTACGTCTTCACGATTGACATTGGGATTGGTCCGTCGCCTATAGATCATGCTTAGAAGTAGTCAGTCAGCTTAATCTCAGACGAAACGACTCTGACCAGTGTTAAAAGCTAGTGAACGTGCGAGAATTATTGTGGATGCGATGTATGTGAGAATCGTAAAGTTGGTATATACATTAATTCATAATTATAAGTATCCGTGCAGCGTAGCTTTTCCGCACAGCTGCAATTATCTGCCCACAGCCTTGCCAGTGGTGTTTGTTGTGTAGATGTTCAGCACATCAGTGGAGTTGTTGTAGTCCACGTTGCACACTTCGCTGAACTCGCCAACGACACCAGCACGCTCCCTGATGAAGCCCTGCATCATCTCGCGGGAGCAGCTTTCCTGAGGTCCATCGTAGCAATCAGGGAGGGTGAGGGGGACACGGTTGACCAGAACACGGTAGTACTCAGTGTCGGTGCCGTTGGAGCCGTCAGGGTAACCGAAGGACTTAGCGCAGTCCATGCGCTCGATGGCAATGTTGCCCAGGAAGGGAAGGATGCGGGAGCTGTGCCATGCCCTCTGGTAGTTTACGCGGTTGAGTGGCATAGTATCATTGATGTTGTTAGCGCCAGTCAGGGCGGAGTTGTTGTACAAGCCAAGTGCGACAAGGACCATGGGCGGGAGCTCGCGGTGGGTGAAGGAGACGTAGATGTCCTCATCATCGTCGGTGCGCTCCTTAGTGAGAAGGTTCATGGTGCTGTTGAGCCAGGGGTAGCCGATGGCGCCAGAGTATTCGGCACCGTAACCGCTGTTGAAGTGATACTGGAGATCCTGGCTGTACTCAAACTGCAACCACTCATCGGGACGGAAGAGATTTTCGGAGCAGAATGGGGACGATCCCCTGATCACAGTGTCATATCCGCACATCTCGAACATAGCGGTGACATCGCTGGAGGTCCAGTTGAATCCAGGTGCCTGGTGTTGAAGACGGGCGATAATGGGCTTGGTGTAGGTCTTGACGTATTCGCCACTTTGCTTCGAGCCAGTGGAACCAGAGTAAGCCGGGCAAGCCTTGTATGGTGTGAGAGAATCGGCACCCGACTCCTCACCCTCGTAGATCTCGACCACCTTAATCTCGTCTTCCTCTTGCTCGATGCCACGGACGAAGCTCTTTGCGCTGACGAGGGTACGTTCGGCGGTGCTGGTCCAGACATTCTTCGGGAGCTTCAAGTTCTGGTAGCGGTAGCTCATTTGTACACCAAGTTGGCTTGCCTCCAAGCGGCCAGTTCTGGTCAGCTTGGACTGCTCTTCGATATCAGGGGCAGACCAGGAGTCCAAAAAGCTGAGCTCCGGAATCTTGCTCCAGTCAACGGTGGTGTTAGAAAGCTTGTCGATGAAGGGCTCCAGATAGCTTTCGTAGTCGAAACTGTTGGCATTGATCGCTGCGTGGCGGACCAAGTATGCGGCCTGGGTCACTGAGCATCCTTGGGGAGGCAAAGGATCCCTGGGAGGGTCATTGGGCTCGAAGTATGGTGCGATGCCAGCAAGGTGCTCCAGCGGGTTGAACTCGTAGTCCGAGTACAAAGGGCGCTGTTGCCAGGCAAAGGCAGCCGGGAGGAGGGCGAGATAGGACAGCATGTTGGTGATGATTTGGAGGGATGCGGTCTGAAAGAAAGAAACTCACAACTCAGGGCATACAGATATGTATACTACCTTCAACCTACCATGTCACGCGGCGTACTAATCTCTGCCTCACAGCGTCATAATTTTGCGGCACACGGACCCGAACAAGACCATTGTTATAATTGTACTAGGTGTAAGGACGATCGCAATGCAGAGTTCACGCTCAAAAACCTGGAACATCCTTGGAAAGCTTGGACGTTTAGGATGCAAAGCGGATCCCTGCGTCACGGATCCACAATGAGCAGCCTTACGAGCCCTGTGCCGGAGCCGGAATTCTGTTCTTGGAGACAAATCGAGCGCGTAGGGATCGACTCTGCTTCCTGATCTCTCTGTGATCATCTCGCTTGCTGCACAAAACGGGGAGCATAGCCTTGTTTCCTGCAGTGCTGCCGGAGCCAGGCCCTTCAACTTTCAAGCGGTGCACCGTATGGATGTACCCGCACGAGTCAGGACGAGGTGTTCCTATGAACGGACTTCTTCTACGACCATGCACAAGGGAGTAGTTTTGACCGTGTCAGCTCCAGACAGCACTGAAAGCAACCTTGACAGTCTAACCTATGTTTCAGTATCTACTCAGATCGTCTCATTAAGCCTAACACCAGCAAGCACAAAAAGAGCCACATTGACCACTAACCCAACCCCGAACACCGCCGATCTCGTGTACACAGAGCGGACAGTATCGTTGTAGATGTACGCCGGGATGTACAACATGCGACTCCCGATATACACCGCAGCCAGCCAGTTCAGCAGCGAGACATCCAGTCTGGCCACATTCCCAACGCACACGGCAGCCGCAAAGAACCCAAGGTTGTCGTAGCCGTTGATCATCGCGCTTTCGGCGCGCAGGATCCGATCGCGAACTTGCGGTGGGAGTGTCTTGTCGGCCGCCACGATAGCTGGGATTGACCGTGGGTTCTTCTTCATGGCATCGGCATTCTGCGCCTTGGAGTGAGTGGCGTATGCCGTCAGAGAATATACGCGAGGCAGCATGGCTAGCAACCAGGCGAAAGGGACGAGGTAGAGGGAGATGTTCGATGTAGGCATTGCTGAGAGATTTACTGGTAAGCTTGTATAGCGATTTGATCATCAGTTCATTTGAGGAAGTTGCTGTAGAGGAGCGCAGAGCTGTTGTACTTGCTTCGGTCAAGCCGTTTGCATGAGCTGGAATTTACAGTACATTTGTCAGCGAAGCACTACACATACTGTATCTCCCAAAACACAAACACCCACCCTCGCGGACATTCGGATTCCACACATCCGGTCTTTGCGACTCTAAAAGATGACACAGGATTCCAGCCCTTGCATATTGCGGGTGTACTCGTGCACACTATCCTCTGTATGCATCTTCTCGGCCTCTACCAACTCCAACGCATCTTTTGCATAAGTCAGCAAGTAGGTATCTTGTATCGCCAGCATGAATCAGCCTCGGCGGTGTTGGAATCAGCTGCACGAAGCTGCATGTAGATAGTACATGATAACGTGGTAACACCCTTGGCAAATCTGATCCTTCGATGTATCTCGAGGCTGATCCCCGCCACCAAGGACGCGTGCCCGCATCATCGCTGCTACAACCCATGTAATGCACACCACAACGCACAGCAGCAGCAGTGGCAGTAAGGCGCAAAGAAAGCCGCGCAACAATAACACAGACCCAACACCAAGCGAAACGCCAACACCAGACACCACCTGCAGCAGTGATACACTAGACTAGCAACCCGGACCCTCAACCGCAGCCTTGCACTCCCACTGCCACGTGTTTACCCGAGACAAACAAAAAAAAAACACGCAAGAATTGCAGCAAGCACTGCAGCACCGCAGACCGCAGACCGCCATGGGAATCCCCTACAGTCGCCAAATCCACGCGGCCTTCGACCAAGTCACGCCACTCGTCGCAGCCGGCTTCGAAGTCCTGCAGACCACCAAGAACATTTCCATCCTGCTAGCAGCAATCCAGGTCATCACGGTCGTGATCTTGGCTCTGATATTGCTAGCAATGCTTGCTTTGCTGATTACCGTGAATCCGGACCTGCATGCCGAGCGAGCGGCGATCGTGACGCCGGTGGTGAAGTGGTGTGCTTGCTGGGTTATGCCGGAGTGTGAGGCGAGGTGGCGGCTGGCTCTGTCGGCACTCGTGTTTTTTGCTGCGTTGTTTGTGTTGGCTTGGGTGTGGTTTTCGGTGGCGACGGATGTGAAAGAAGTTGCGGCGGAAGAGGCGGTTGCTGCTGAACACGTCAAGGATGAGGAAGATAAAGAAGCGTCGTGAAGGAAAAGAAGTATGCACGCGAAACAGTGAGCAAACGTTTGAATATTTTGCACAGATGCGACTTAACGCCTCGCTAGAAGTAGCAGTGGGTTTTTGTTACGAAATAATAAAGACCAAAATGCGCTGACGAAAAGCCGCCTTCGCGAAAAAAGAGATATCCGACTCCACTCTATACATATAACCACACTCGTCGCACTCAACTGCATCATCCGACATCGACACATTAGTTTGAACCATTATCCGTTGATCTCCGTGGGAGGAATGCATTGCTTTCAATCAGGATTGCCCTGTTTTGGTGACCAAGATTGTCGAGTCACCCTGGGTGACTTACATCCTGAGCCTCATGCTCATGCCGAGATCACGCTTGGCAGGGGGAGGAGTCAGGGTGCTGTTGGGGGTGAAGACACCGTTGTTCACGAGCCAGGCGGCAGTGTTGAACTCAGAGAAGAGGGTCTTGATGCGCCAGCCGAAGCTGTTCTCGGAGTCGGGAATGGTCTCGAGGATGGCGGTACCAACGACGGGCTGGAGGGGAATGTTAGTCGATGTCTGAAGACGTCATTGTATTGCAAGTGACTTACGATAGCGGCTTGTTCCTTGGGCTGGCCGTTGCCAGAGCGGAGAGTCTGCCACCTGACAGAGGTGTGGTTGCAGCCGTGGAAGACGTTGAGGGTCTCGAAGGGGATGTTAGGCTGCTTGCCGTGGTTGGCGCTGAACTGTTCACGGGAGGTGAAAGTGACAGCGTTGACAACGTTGGGTCCCTCGCCACCACGGTTGCGAATGATGTTGACAGCGGAACTCCAGTCGACAAAGTCCACGGTAAGTGCCTCCTCGGTGAGCTCGAGAGTGTAGCCCTGGATGAGCTGCTGGAAGACGCTGGCGACCTCTTGGGCGTCCTCATCGGTCAAGCACTTGTCCTTGTTCTTGCCCTTGTTTCCCTGCCAGGGACGGCCCCAGCCCCAAGAGCCCTTGTGCTTCCAGTCGCCACCAGGAGCCGGAGCAGCGTCAGCTACTGCAACAGGAGCAGGTGCGGCAAGCACGGTAGAAACCATGGCCGAGGCGAACGCGATGATGGCTGCGGTGCGCATGTTGACGGTTGTAAAGTCGAGTGATTGGTTGGTTGTTGTAGTGGAGTGTTGGTTATTGAAGAGCGAACGTTAAAAACTTTGAGATTCTTGGAACCAAGGAAATGCTTTGGATTGTAGGAACGATTGTTGTGTGATGGTGTAGGAGATCGAGGAACATGTGGATGATACCTGGGTTGATATACCTCCTCGTCCACAGCCCACAGGCCCATCATCCATGAGCCTTGAGGCATATGCAGCTGCCATGTAGGGCCCATGCTGGCAGCAGGATCACAGCATCGCAGCGCATATCTTGGCCAAGAGGCTATGGACCATCGGTATGCTGATACCAAGTCGGTGATCGCATGGGGCCGCCTTGGAATCACCTCCAAAAGAGTCGCGGTAGTCTGCTGTGAGCCGAAACCTTGCTGCTCAGGTCTGACGTCTTGCCAGACACTCACCGTAGTGTCCGCTAATAGCAGTTTCCAAGCCTCTAGTGGTAGCAAAAGCCTTACATTTGCAGGCGTGGCAGTTCTTGGTATAAGCAAGGCAGTCTGGGCAGGCCGTCGATGCTGATCCCAAGAGCCAGGCCAAGACGCGCCAGCGACGCATATTGGTGGCTGCAGGGCTGGCGTCGGACAATTTCATTGTGCAGTGTGTGCACTCAACGCGGCTGTTCGCAGCAGCTGTGCAACATGGCATGCAGGTGCGTGTTGCAGCAGCAGCAGACGATGAAGAGCGTGGTATGGGAGAGCGTAGTGGTAAAGATCGACGTGCTGTATCGCTGTATCGCTCTGCCGACGGTTGAGATCAATTGGCCAACAAGCAATTCTGGCCAAGCGAGGCGCCCTTGCTGCTTTGGGCGACGATCACGGACTTCTTCTCCTCCCTTCCCCGCTTGCCGCCCTTCGACTGGCTCCTCTCGTGGTCTCACCCTCTCCCTCTCTCACCACCGCCGCCGGGCTGTGGCTCTTGGCCTGCTGAGCGCGCCGTATTTGGCTGCTGCCCTGCAGTGCCTTGCATCCATTCCTGGCGACGATTATCGGAGAATTAACGCTGTGCCGGGCTTGGGCCATATTTTGGGAAGGATCTCACTCATCTCAGCCCAGCAGCGTACGGCTGGATTGCATAATGCATTATTATCTGCTCTCTTGATTGCTCGCTTTCTCTCGCTCGTCTCAGCACCGAGCCGAGGCGCACGGTGAGCCCGCGTGCAGCAACAAGCGAAGAGGCGTACCGTGGTATCGAGGCACGCGAGAGGCACGATGACAGGTACGTACTACCGTCGTCTACCGTTGACAGCTGCAGATGCGCAGCTATCCTTGCCCTCAACTTGGACAGCGCCCATTACACGGCTCCGAGCATTCAAATCCAATCTCGCCGTCAACATTGTCACACAGGTACACCTTGGCATCTCGCCCGTCGCCAGCAACCGTCAGGTCGTTATCGTATAACTCGATGCCCTCGCAGGGCGCCTCGCCGCTGCAGTCCAACGTGGCAACCCTGTCGCCACGCAGCGTACCTCGAGCGTTGCCCCAATGCATGTCACTGATCTTGAATTTGGAAGTGTCACAGCCGCCTGGAACGCCGTTGTAAGACGTGCACTGCGTGATGCCCCATGCTTGCTGCACGTTGTGCATCTCGAAGTCGCGGAACGTGATGTTCCGTGCGTAGCCAAAGCCACCACCTATTACTGCTTTAGATCTTAACGACATCTGGATATTGCGCACGTGATACAAGCACATACCTCCACCATTGGGCGGGTAGCCGGTGTTGACTCCAGTCCACTATAACACAACTTAGTCAGCGAGCGAGGGCAAAGGCCTAGACGTACGCACTGTCTTGATACGACCTCCCCAAATCGTGTCATATAGAATGATGTTCTCGGCAGTGACATTCTCGATCACGTTGATCTGCCCAGGATACTGTCCGATCGATCCCATGGCAAAACTCAATCCCTTGTAGAACGTGCAGTTCGCAATGTAGATGTTAGTCGAGTTTTGCTTCATGCTTATCGAGTCATCTCCATTGCTGATGATCCAGCGTAGGAATGTGATGTTGTTGGCATAGACAGTATGTACCCTGACATTAGTAAGGATCGATATAATTAGAATTGACAATGCAGGAACACACATCCACTCCGTCTGTATTGACGATACTTCGGTAGTCCCTTCCAGGCCCAGAAGTGCTATTAACGTAAATGTCTTGGAGGAGTACACGCTCTGACCGGGCTACAGTCATTGTCCACATCTGAGACTGAATGAAGCGAAGCCCTTCGACAACAGACTCCGTCGTATCGGATATCGTGATGGCGTGAGGTCTACCGTGCATGTTTGACCTGCCCTGGTTCCCTAGCGTTCGAATTTAGTTGAAGTCTTTGTTACTTCGGAAGGTACCGTCACCTACAATCGTACCAAACTTGGCCATTGCCGTCGAGAGTACCCGCGCCATGCCCATAGAAATGGATATCGTCGCCACCGACAAACCAAGCCGATGTCTGGTTCTGGAAACCAATAGGCAAAGAAGCTCCGAGCCAGTATTCGATATCATCACTCCACAGCAACGTTCCGTTCACCTCAATATCCACATGTTGCAGACCAGTCGTGTTCATCACCGTACCAACATAGTAAGTCATATTCTCAAACACAATATGGCCATCGGACTTGCACTCATCGAAAGCCGCGAGAATCGCTGGAGCATCATCGCCATTAGGATCGCTTCCAGCTTTCACGACGCAAGTCTTGCTTCGCTTCGGCCAGTTGCCGTCGTGCGAGTATGGCGCTCCGCCACCCGGGAGCGAGGGTTGCCAGCAGTCGTTCTCTCCAAGGTACTCGCAGACATACGGGTCCGGACGGTCCGGAGGCGTCCAGTGGTCGGCGGGTGTTGACGGGAATGGCAATGCCGTGGTCGTCACGGTTTCCGGGGCCTGGACGTGAGGGTGGATGAGGGGAACTTGATCCGCGGCAAGTGCGAAGGGAAGCGCAACAGCGACGCCAGCACAACAGAACTTCAGCTTTTGCGACGTGGTAGCGACCATCTTTCTTCGATAGACACGGGGTTCTGGTGAGTGTTTCGATTCGAGGAAAGCTACACACTTTCGTCGGTTCCCCTCACTACTGCTGAGTTTCGTGGTTCTTGTGGCGCCCAGACGACTAGTCTCACACTTGCATGGTCAGGTGTGCCTGATGATCTCACATGTTTCCCGCTTTGCCTGGATTTGGCTTGCAGATGCTGTATTGTGGTTTTGATGCAAGGTAGTGTACCGACTGGTCAGGCGCCACGTGAGCTGCATGCAGATTGTACAGTACTGAAAAAATGCGAAACCCCAATTGTCCTCGCGGTCTAACTTCAAAGTCCGTACTGTTTGCCCTGCCGCTGAGAGGCCAGTACGAGGTTTGAACATAGACCGCGAGCATGCTTACTCAGTGCTCGTCAAGTTGTCGAGCTTTGATGCATATGGTCAATAGTTGAGCATTTCTGCAAGTAGCTGTTACTGACCCTAAACGGTATGAAAATAATTGCCCTTGAGCTATGTGTGCACTTGAGATGTTGATGGACAAGTTCGGATGTGTATGGTTGCAAGCCGTCTGCTCTTGCAAATTTGAAGTAGCAACGAAAACGCCCACAAACCACCGAAACACGCAACAATATCGTCGATATGATTACTTCTAGTCATTGGACTCGATCACAAGCAAAACGGGAGGATTGCGTCTTAGCTGCGAGGTACTGAGTGTGATTGTTGCCACTGACGAGCAACAGCACTTACCCCAACATGAACCCTTATCCAAGTTCGATAAATTCGAGGCAGGAACATTGAGCGCCACAAAATCTTCCACCTCCCGTCAACGTGACCTCTGGCTAAACAAGACTACATATACTTCCTCGAAGGCAAACGATTCGAATCCCAAAATACTGATCTACAGCCACGAGGCTTGAGATTAGGCCCGATGTCGTACATGTGAGACGAAAGGTATTTCAATGGCTCAATGACCACGTTTTTACCACGCGCCAGCCACGCGACAAGCGATCTCTAGTCCGAAGTCCACGTGTTTGCCTATAGGCATGCACGATGTACAGTTGAGTATAATAATTTACAATGGCGATGTGCTGATCTGCGAGTGAACAGCTGATCTTTCGCCCACCAGCTGTACGCGAAGGCGTGATCTGCTGCAGCGCATGCCTGGTAAGAGCAACATGAACACGACACCCTATACCGACGTCTACAACTCAGGAAAATGCCATCGTTACAATTTCAAAGATCTGCGATATTACTTCAGGGAACCATAATATCTACCGATCACAACTGCCCACACAGTCGATAGGTTCTCGTTGACAACTGTTTCGAGGTTCCGAAGCCCATGGCGAGCACGCCATCCGCCCATGTTTAAGCACCCAAGCACGACATCTCATATGCCCGAATTCAACCAACACAAACCCCACTCGGTCGATGTTGCCATCGAGCTTGAGCCTACGCTTATCCGGCAGCATATCTTGGTGCAATGAGAGTTCCCCATCGGCCTCACTTATCCCCTACATCTGGCCCACTCACGGCCTCACGTTGACGATGGCGTGCTGGTTTCATCCGGCACTTCTCAGGCATACTCCTCTTCTTACCTCCATATCTTCTTCAAACTCGTCTTAGCCCACCCTATAGGACTGGGATCTGCATGCATGGACCGGTTGAGATGCTCCATCCTCCTGCGCCCTGACGGCATATACCTTAGCCAGAATAATTTTCTTCGCCTCATGGGCCCCGCGAGAGAGGGGTTCCACCAAGAGTCTTGAGGCTTCTTATATACTCTTGTGGCTTGGTCTTGGATCGGCTTGTCTTTTGTCGATAGCAGTCCTGCCTAACCTTAAACCAATATGTCAGTACCCGCGGACCCTCTCCCCGTGGCCCTCACGACGGACGGCAAGAAGAGCCTCGATGCCACCCAAAAACCCGGCTTCGTCGACTCATCCTCAAAAATCTCTGCCGACAGCCTACCAGCGTCAGAAGCAGAACTGAAGGCCAACCCTTTCCTCGACCCGGTCGTCGCGGAGACCTATCGCCAAATCTACAACGAAGCTGGATACGAGTGCCGCGAAGCGTTCGATCCGGACTTGCAATGGACACCGGAAGAAGAGAAGAAGCTGAAGCGCAAACTGGATCTTAATGTGGCGTTCTTTGCTTGCGTTTTGTTCTTTGCCTTGAATGTGGACAGAGGCAACCTCAAGCAAGCTGTGGCGGATAATCTCCTCGATGATCTGGGGTTGTCGACGAACGACTACAACACGGGTGAGAATACGCTGCCAGAAGTGAAGTGTGCGAGATCGTCACTGACGATATGTAGGAAACACCATCTTCTACCTCTCGTTTTTGGCTGCAGAATTGCCATCGCAATTGATCTCGAAGAAGATAGGTCCCGACAGATGGATTCCGATGCAGGGTATGTCGTTACGAAAACACCACACTTGGTCGTAACATCGTTGACACATCCTAGTGACATTGTGGTCGGTCGTAGCTGCTGCTCAGGCAGGCATGACCGGTAAAGGATCTTTCTTCGCAACCCGCGCATTGCTAGGCGCCTTGGAGGGCGGATTCAGTAAGACTACAACCCGAAATTGAAGCAGCAGCGCGCGAAGCTAACCATGATCACAGTCCCCGATCTGATCCTATGGCTAAGTTATTTCTACACGAGCAGCGAGTTGAGTTTGAGGCTGAGTTGGTTCTGGATATCCCGCTACCTAACCATGGTCGTCACTTCGGTCATGGCATACGGCTTACTGCACATGCGCGGCGTTCACAACATGGCTGGATGGCGTTGGTTGTTCCTGATCGAGGGTATCATCACCACCTCCATCGGTATCGCTTCCTTCTTCCTTATGCCGGCATCAGCAACTCAGACCAAGACTTGGTTCAGGCCTAAGGGTTGGTTCACGGACCGTGAGGTGGGCATTGTTGTGAACCGCGTGCTGCGCGATGACCCTTCGAAGGGCGATATGAACAACAGAACCGGTCTCTCTTTCAGGAACCTATGGGACGCTGTTACGGATTACGACCTCTGGCCGGTAAGTCTGAACGTGGACCGCAGAGAGCGGGCAATTGCTAACGTGCAGCCAGATCTACCTCATCGGCATCGTCTTCATGGTTCCCCAATCCACGCCAGATCAATACATCACCCTGACCCTACGATCGCTCGGCTACGACCAGTTCAACGCCAACCTGCTCTCAATCCCCAACCAGTTCATCAGCTGTTTCACACTATTCGCCGCAACATGGTTCAGCGAATTCATCGGACAACGCATGCTCGTGGCATCCGCCCAGAACATCTGGCTACTACCCTGTTTGATTGCGCTCCGATGGTGGCCAGGCGCAGGTCAAGTAAGCAGCGCATGGGCAACTTTCGCCCTCCTCACCGTCCTGCTGAGCACCCCATACACCCACCCGATCAACGTATCCCTCTGCTCGCGCAACTCCGGCTCCGTCCGCACACGCTCCGTCTCCGCCGCTTTCTACAACATGTGCGTGCAAGCCGGCACGATCATCTCCTCGAACATCTACCGCGCGGACGACAAACCCTTATACCACCGCGGCAACGAAACTCTCATCGGCATCGACGTCCTGGCGATCGTGCTGTTCGTCGGCGCGAAAGTGTATTATGTGTGGAGGAACAAGCAGAAGGAGGCGAAGTGGTCGGCTATGAGCGAGGAGGAGAAGAGCGAGTATGTCGCCAATACCAAGGACGAGGGCAACAAGAGGCTGGACTTCCGCTTCGCGAGCTAGTTTCTTGGAGGTTGGATGACAAGACCGCATGCGCAGGCTGCGTAGCGCCACGCCGCGTGGCGTTGGACACGCGAGCGGGTTGTGCCAGTGAGAGTGCTGGGTATAGATACCTCATACACGCATACCATGAACATGGGGAAATCATGTTCGATGGATTAATGAATTGTCAATGAATTCTTCAAGCGATCTCTCGGCGGGTAGTGTGGTTCCTGGATGTTTGGGGGCCTGATGGTACTAGCACACTGATGGCTGAAACGCATCTGAGGAGCCTTTCGACGTTTTGTACGTGAGTATGTCATCCGCTGGTTCAGTATGCTATCCGCTGATTCCGGGCTTTTGATATCATGAACTCGTTGCGCGCCTGGAGGATACACGATACATTCTTTCGACCCTTGGCTTCCAAGCTTCCCCACGCAAACACTGCCGCATCGAGCCTATTTTGCTGTGGCATGTTCGCGAGGAGCCTGCCACGCAAAGCATAAAATATGAAGGTGCACCTTAATGTCGTGTGACGAGCGTAGAGTTGGTGGGTCGACCTCGATGGTATTGGCAACAAGCGAAATGAGTGTCTTGGTGATGAGCATGTGACAATGGAGGCTTTGTCTCCTCGGCTTTACCAGTGCATGCGCATACCACGCCGGGCAGTATATAGTGCACCGCCCGGACAGCACCGCGTGGAATGGGAGTCGGTGAAGTAGTGGTATATGTCGTTGAGAGACAGGCCCAGTCTTAGGTGTCTACATATACAACGAGCACGATGGCCCTCTCTTCTGAACCAACCGGCAATCATCCGGGCCGTGGGTGGAGCAAGCATAGCGGAAGCGATGGCAGTGACGCAGTCCCGCAACAACTGGAACAGCAGAAAGCGCGTCAGAGCTCCCACGCCCACGCCCACGCCGCTCAGCCAAACGCAAACGCCAGCCTAGCACGCCGAGCCAACGCTCACCCTCAACCCTCCCGCCGCCGCTCTCGTACGTCGTGCATGTCTTTCGACTCCTTCCCCCATCCGAAGCATTCGTCAAGCTCGCCCACCATGACGGACTACAAGACTCTCACCCCGCAGCCCAAGTGCGTGAAGAAGGCGCCCTTCACCGTCGAGGTGCCTGGCGCGCAGAAGAAGGACGGCGAGACCATCCCCAGGCGCAACCACCGCACCAAGGATGGCCTGGTCTCCACCCCGGCGCCCGACGTCAAGACAATCTGGGACATCGTCGCCTCGTCCAGCAAGAAGTTCGGCAATGCGAAGGCCACCGGCAAGCGTAAGCTGGTGCAGATGCACGAGGAGACCAAGATGATCAAGAAGAACGTCGACGGCAAGGAGCAGGAGGTCGAGAAGAAGTGGCAGTACTACGAGCTCTCGCCTTATGAGTACAACTCATTCAGCGAGCACGAGGCCACCGCTCGCAACATCGGTTGCGGTTTCCGCGCCCTGGGCATGGAGGCCGGCGACCGTGTGCACCTCTACGCCGCCACACACCCTTACTGGCTCGCATCTGCCCACGGTGCTTCCTCTCAGAGCATGCCCATTGTCACCGCATACGACACGCTCGGCGAGGAGGGCCTGAAGCACTCTCTCCTTGCAACCCACGCCAAGGCCATGTTCCTTGACCCTCACCTCCTCACTAGGCTCATCAACCCGCTCAAGGAGGCCAAAGACATCAAGAATGTCATCTACAACGACGACGAGGCGCCTTCTTCCAAGATGGATCCCGAAGAGATCAAGAAAAACGTGCAGAAGCTGCAGGAAGCACACCCACACCTCACCATTCTGAGCTTCAGCGAGCTCATCAAGAAGGGTGAGGAGAACCCCGTCCCGGTCGTCGCTCCCAAGCCCGACGACCTCTGCTGCATCATGTTCACATCTGGATCCACTGGTACACCCAAGGGTGTGCTCCTCACCCACAAGAACGTCGTCGCTGCTATTGCCGGTGTTGACGTCATCGTTGGCCCGTACCTTGGACCCGGCGATGGACTGCTCGCATACCTTCCGCTCGCACACATTCTCGAGTTCGTCTTCGAGACTGCTTGCATCTGGTGGGGTGGCACCATGGGTTACGGCCACCCGAAGACCATCTCCGACAACTCGGTCCGCAAGTGCCGTGGTGATATCGCAGAATTCAAGCCTACTGTCCTGGTCGGCGTGCCCGCCGTGTGGGAGACTGTCAAGAAGGGTATCATGAGCAAGGTTGGCAAGATGAACCCAGTCGTGAAGAACATGTTCTGGGGCGCCATGAGCGCGAAGAGCTTCATGATGAACAACGCCAGCTACCTGCCTTTCGCTGGTCTCGGCACCAGCGTTGTCGACACAGTCGTTTTCAAGAAGATTCAGGAAGCAACTGGTGGCAAGCTCCGTATCTGCTTGAACGGAGGTGGCCCCATTGCCAAGGATACCCAGCGCTTCATCTCCATGTGCATTGCTCCCATGATTGGTGGTTACGGTTTGACCGAGACCTCCGCCATGGGTGCGCTCCAGGACCCGCTTGCCTGGACTGACAATGCACTTGGTGAGCTTCCTGGCTGCATCGAAGTCAAGCTTGTCGACTTCCCTGACGCCGGCTACTACTCCACCAACAAGCCGCCACAAGGAGAGATCTGGATCCGTGGCGACTCTGTTGCCAGCGGCTACCTGGACCTCGAGAAGGAGACCAAGGAGTCGTTTGTTGATGGTTGGTTCCTGACTGGTGATATCGGCGAGTTCGACTCCCTGGGCAACCTCCGCATCATTGACCGCAAGAAGAACTTGGTCAAGACACTCAACGGTGAGTACATCGCGCTCGAGAAGCTCGAGTCGGTCTACCGCTCATGCCCCGTTGTCGGCAACATCTGCGTCTACGCCGCGCAGGACAAGAACAAGCCCATTGCTATTGTCGTTCCCAACGAGCCCGCGCTCAAGGAATTGGCCAACAGCAACGGCGTTTCTGGATCTGCTCTTGAGGAGTTGTGCCATGACAAGAAGCTCAACAGCCTTGTGCTCAAGGAGATGCACAACTCCGGCAGGAAGGGCGGCCTGAACGGCATTGAATTGATTGAGGGCGTAGTCCTCGCAGACGAGGAGTGGACACCTCAAAACGGCCTCGTGACCTCCGCCCAGAAGCTCAACCGCAAGGGTATCTTGGAGAAGTACCAGAAGGAGATTGACCGTGCCTACGGCGGCAAGTAAAGAAGGAAGGAAACGAACCTTGCATAGTAGGCGGTGCGGTGCGGTGGTGGATTTTGAGAAGATTGGCGATTGGGGGAAATGAGATTTTATGATGATCAGCGGGCGTCTGTGTTACTGGAAATATGTGATACTCTCTATTGTTTTTACTATAGCTCGATAGTTCTGTTCTGTTTTTCGATTCGATTTGTGGGTGCGGGATACTGCTGCTCCTCTCTCTTCATTTACTTGAGTTGACTTGACTTGATGGCATTTCATTTGGTGCGTGACTCTGATTTTTGGTGCTTGTTCTTCACACTGTCGCTTCTTCTGGTCCGCAGCGCGCATATCTTGGTAGTGTCCAATTCACATCATAATAATGCAATGCAACCTAGCTTATGGACATCACCTATCATTGTTAGGACACCAGCAATTAATCCCTTTTCTTGATTCGCTGGTTTATTTCATCGCTGGTCTCTGTAAGCGCCTGCACAGTACACTAAAGCACACCAAACTTTTCGGCTCCCATGCGCCACCAACACGGCACATTACTCTAGCGTCTGTTCCGGCGGCGACACAGCGTGCTATGCATAGCCGGTTCAATGGTTGTGTACTGTGTAGATTATTTGACAAGGCTACGAGGACACTAGGCGGATGGGTTTATGCGAAGATGTGGCAAAGCAGCGTTTAGGTGACTTTTGAGGGATTTGGGACGTTGTTGACGCTGTGATGGATGAGGAGGGGAGTATTGGGGATGGGTTAAGAATGGATTGATCCCAGAGGGGAGTTGTGGTTTGGTTGTACATATTTCTTTCGAGTAACCCAGCTAGCCGTTCTGTTCGACTCGCACATATCGATCTTATTTGCTTGCTATCGTCAACGTCCATTGAAACCATCCAACCAACGAAAGAGAACCAAAAGCAAGCCTTCCAACCATGCTCGCCCTCCTCACCACCCTCCTTCTATCACTCACCCTCTCCTCAACAACATGCACAGCAGCCCGCGTCATGCCCAAACCACCCAACCAACAACCCCTCCACCAATTCCCCATGCAGCAACAACAACAACAGGAACCCCTAGGCGACCACGCGCAAACTACCACTCTCCACACCACAGTCACAAGCTACATCCTCTACAGCACCATCACCGCGACTCTCACACGGTACACAGCGGACGAGACGACGAACGTTCCGGAAGCGGTGCAGACGTGGTATGCGGCGCAGAAAGAGGAAGGCTGCGATCGCACGGCGTGTGCGAGTTGTAGGGTTTGGTATGAGTGTGGGGGGTTTGGGGAGGGGTGGTGAGTCTTTGCTGGCAGTGTGCCTTCTTTTGCTAGTGCTTTTGGCTGACTTTGTTTTTGTGTAGTGAGCAGTGTGATACTGCGCCTTATTGCCAGTGTGAGATTTGAGATTTGAGAGATGGTCTTATTCTGGTTTGATTTGATTCGGTTGGTGTTGGGGGTTGGTGTTTAATAGGAGGTATATTCTGGGTTCCTGTATATAAGACTGGTTGTTTTGTCTCAATCTATTACGATGGTAGTAGGGCCCGCGTTGGTTGAGGTCGTATTGTTGTCGGTACCAGCTTCAGCAGCATCTTCGCCGACACCTTCCACTCCGGCCAGAGCGTCTTCTTCAAGCCCTGCCCATCCTCCATATTCATCGGCTTCCTCGTCGTCGTCCGAGTCTGCGATTTCTTCCAGAGCTCGCTTCCGCCCTCTAACCGGGCTGAGAGTCATAGCTTTCCTCGCAGCCTCACTCGCAGCATGCTCCTGCTGTGCTCTTACATCTGCAGTAGCCACGCCTCCCTCTCCAATCGCGAAACTGACCACAGTCCCTAGCCCAGCAGCACCAGCGGCAACAGCAGCACCTCTAGCTTTGCTCACACCAACAAATCTGCCCCCAAAGTCTCTCAGGACAGCAGCTCTCGCCCAGATGCCGCTCTCCCACTCGCTGCCACCCACACCTGGGACAAGTCCTAACGGCGCACCCGGAGCTCCGAACTCAGAGCGCATTCGCGTTGCACATCCTGTAGTCACTAATACTGCGACGTTGTGGCTGACGGCTAGCCGGTTCAGAGCAGATACTATAGATCCGAGCAGCGCGTACCGCCGACTGGCTGCCCATTTTTGGATGTCGGGTTTTGTTGCTGGCGAGAAGGAGGCGTTGCGGGGGTTGGAAGTTTCGAGGAGAGTGTGTAGATTCGTGAGGACCAGGAGGCGAGTTTCGGGTGGTGGGAAGCTGGCGGGTGGGTGCAGGAGAAGAGCGAGGAGATGGGGCAGAGTGTGCTTGGTGGTTTGGTGGAATGATGCGAGATGAGCTTCTGGTAGGGTGTTGTGCACGCGGTGGGTTGAGACGGCGTGGGAGGTGTCTGGGTTGGGTGGCAAATTAGCTGGAGGTGTCGACGTTAAGAGTGCCTCGCATGCATACCTATCCAGATGACGGACGATTTCTTGTTGAGAACAGATGCGGTCGCCTTCAAACTATGGTTTTGTTAGAAGAAGACACCATGAGCTGTGGGTTTTGCAAGGCGTACGCTATCGCTGTCTTTCCTGCGCCAGGCGGGCCCCAGAGCTCTGTCACTTTGCCGCACTCGAAACCACCTCCAAGGGCGTCATCGAGCACATCGATTTCTGTGTATGCATTACTTGGTGATTGATCGTCGTCCGAAAGATCGCGAAATGCTTCAGATGCTGAGACGGTTGGGAGTCGATCTGATGCGTGTTAGTCAACGGCTCCCCAAATGCTTCCAAGTTTGTATATCAAGCCGAGAAGGGGCAGCAAATGGCATCCGAAGACAGACATCACTTACGAGATGAGGCTGGGAGTTTATTGGCAGCATTCGAGGATGGCGGAGCAGAGGAGTGTACGGTGGCTTCGGGCGGGACAGCCATGGCTGCCCTGATTTGTAGACAATCACATATGTCGTCCGAAACGATGTCCTCCTCACGTGATAGCGGCTCTTGCGAACACTATTCCGCGCAAATAAGTCGTGTTGAGGGCAACAAGTCGCCGTCGCTTTCAGTCACTGTCGTTTTCACGCGCGCCGCTTGCGACTTTGGACTCGGGCTGAGCCCCGCAAAAGAAGGCGTTGTGCTCCACCATCAACGCACACCTGCCACCACCACCTCAATCCGAACACATATATTATCCCGCACTACACACACTTCCTTATCATTAGCCGACACGCCATACAGAAATACAGCAGCATGAGATAAACCCTATCTGGGCGACATCACTCCACCATCCCGAGACATTGGCCTCTTATCGATATCCACATCCGCCTTTGTCCTTTGTTCTTTGTCGACGGATTCCAGGCTGCCGGATCCGTCGATTCTTTCGGTTTACGACAATTAGCCTGTTGGATCGTCGCGGCTTCTTGTACCCTCAGACAGAGACTCGGTATCCTTACACTCAGACTCGACACTCAAACTCGGACTCGGACTCGAGACTCGACCATTCCTACCCGAATTGCCAGCGAGCACGGCTCAAAGCATTGTTATCCAAAATGTCTCTGGCGTCAGCATTCCTCAAGCACTATGTCGAGTACCTTTCAGCACCTACGATTCTCGTGACGCTGCTCTTAGTTGTCGCGCCAATCTGCTATGCTGTGTACAACGACAGATCTTCCACTGGCTCAAGCACCAGCGCTCAACAAGTTCCTGGATGTCGTCGCTTTGGCCTTCCCGCAGGGCAGAGTAACCTAAAAGATCAGTTCAATCTAAGTTCATCAGCCAGCAGCACAATTGCCAGGGTGAAAGCCATCTTCGCGTATCCCATCAAATCATGTCGTGGAGTCCAGCTTCCTGCGTCTGAAGTGCAGAACACCGGTCTCAAGTACGATCGCATGTTCACCTTCGCGCAATTGCATTCCAAACAAGGCGCGGAAGACGAGTGGCGGTTCGTCACTGCACGAGAAGTACCGAAACTGGTAATGCTCGAGACTGAGCTTTGGGTGCCAGACCTACGCACGCAGGGTCCCAAGGGCCACGCGAGGCAGGCATCCGACGACACTTCAAAGGGTGGCCGCGGCCGCAGCAGAAGTCGCAAAGGTACAGTCACCTTGGAGTCGGCGGGTATCGATGCCGAGAGACGCCGCAAGCTATCGATCCCTTTCATCGCAGAAGACTGGCGATCCAACGGAGGATGTTTGGTGTTCAAGTTTCCATACGAACCCAGCTTCAACCCCTTCAAGCTTCGCACCGAGGTCGTCACCATTCGCATCCCTCTCAAGCCAACCCCAGAGCGCGCAGAAGCCAAGCTCTACACAACTCACGACATCAAGGTCTGGAAGGACTACCCACAAGCAACCAACGTTACCAACGAGATCGACCAGGCTTCACAGGAGAAATTGAAGAAGTTCTTGGGAGTCAACAAGCCCCTCGCTCTGTTCAGACAGGACGACAGGCAACTCCGCCACGTGACACGCAACCTCCCCGAGAATCTGGCCGACGGCAGATTCCGCATCGGCTTCGCAGACAGCTACCCCTTGCACGTCCTTAACGTGGCCAGCGTTCGCGCCCTAGACTCCAACCTCCCCGACGACGCCACCCTAAAAGGCTGCCTCGACGCCCGCCGCTTCCGCGCAAATATCTACATCGAAGGTCCCCCAGCCTTCGACGAAGACGACTGGAAACGCGCCTCCTTCGGCCGCTGCATCCAACCTCGCCTCGATCTCGCTCGCGGACGCTCGACTCACAGCACCGACGACGGCGACGACGATGACTCCTCTGGTCCTCACAGGGCGGAGTTCATGTTCGGCTGCGGCACTTCTCGCTGCACGCTGCCGAACGTCGGGCCCGACACGGGTGTCAAGGACAAGTCCGAGCCGTACAAGACGCTGATGCGGACGCGCAAGACGGACGACAAGCAGCCGAAAGCTGCGTTCCTGGGCATGCAGGTTATTCCGTTGTTTGAGCATGGGCTTGTTAGTGTTGGGGATGAGATTGAGGTTCTTGAGCGTAATTGAGATTGGTTCTTGTTCAGAGAGATACATGACTTACGAGCAATCTGAAATTTCTTGTTTTTCTTTTCCGAGACGGAGACGTTCACACAAGCAAGGTTCACGAAGCGGGTGTCACAGTCAGTCATTGTACAATACAGTCTGCAATCGCTGTGCTCAAGCCTAAGCGCGGAGTGTTGGTGATGAGCCCATCAAAGACGCTCAAGATGGGTACTCGCGACATCGTCGCCGAGGTGGCAAGCATGGAATGGTAAGGGTTTCGCGGTTGAGCGGCATCACTCGGCTCTTATGTTTAATTGTACTAGCATGTTTAGCTTCTGTAATAGACAAGCATTAGAAGCAGAATCTCAACGTCAAGTAAGGTCATTCAGTCTCTATGGTCGATGATACTAGCATGTTAGCTCCTGGAATTAATAGGTAGTAACAGTGGTATTCCAATAAGCATCCAGCTTTGATTGTCGACGATGCTTGCATCTAAGCTCCTGGCATTGACAGGACCTGTAAGCAGTATCTCGATGGTCCACACGCTCGGTTCCTTTGCTATGGCCTACAATACCAGCGCACAAGAACAGTGAAGATGCAGCTCATATTTGAGTTGTATACAAATTTATGATTATGTACAGTACGTTCGTCTATGTCTATCATGTAGTATTTTGTCATCAGCCATGGGGATCAATCGTTCAGGCAAGCACTCCGCTAAGAGGCAAGTTCCTGCTCGAGCTGCCCACCCAAACATTCTTGGTGGTGTTCTGCACGATCCAATCCTGCTCAACGGTGTTCCAGCTAGCAATATCCTTGCGAGTGATGTCGAAGCTGACTCTGGCGGTAGCATTGGGCGCAATAGAAATCCTCTCAAAGCCTCTGAGCTCCTTGACGGGGTCGTACGGACCGCCGCGGGAGAGGTAGAGCTGGGGCACTTCCTCGCCGACGATGGAGCCGGTGTTCTTGACGGTGGCGTAGACGCGGAACAGCACATCGTACAAGGTCGGGTTGCCACCGGGAGCGCCGCCGGCTTTGTGCACAGGCTGGGCGGAGCCGTTCAGTGCGTTTTCGGGGATGAAGTCGGTGGAGCCGTAGTTGGGATCGCCCGAAGCGGCGGTCAGGTTAGTCGAGTTCAGCCACGAGTAGTGGTACAGAGGGACGCGGGTGAAGTTGGAGGGGAAGGTGTGGTCGGCGGGGTTCTTGCTGAAGTTGCCGAAAGTGGGCGCCGGCGCGGTGTAGCCGGTGTTGGGCACGTAAGCAGATGCGTTCAGGTTCTCGATCTCAAGGTCAGAGTATGCGAAAGTGGTGTACGACAGACCGAATCCGAACTCGTAGGTGGGAGTCTTGTTGTGGAGATCGAAAGCGCGGTAGTCGATGATGTTACCCTCTTGGAAGTTGAGCTGAGGGACTCCACCGTCGTCGTTGTCGTTGTAGAGGATGTCAGTGCCGTAGTCTTTCCTGTTCTTGCCGATGGTCCAGGGAAGCTTGGCTCCGGGGTTGACACGGCCGAACAGCACATCAGCAATGGCGTTGCCGCTTTCTTGGCCAGGCAGACCGGCCCACAGAATGGCGGTGATGTTAGGGTTGTTCTTGTACTCCTCAAGGAGAACCGGACCGACAGAGTGAACAACCAAGACAGTGTTGCTGCAGTTGCCAGCGACAGTAGCAATGACATCGGGGGCGCCCTGCCAGAAGGTAAGGTTGTTGCGGTCTCCAAGATTGCCGTCGATCTGGATGAAAGTCTCACCAGCGTGGCTGTTGGCGAAGACGATAGAAACGTTGGAACGTTTGGCAAGAGCACCGATGGTATCCAGATCGTAGTTGTCGAAGCTGCTCTCGTAAGATCCGCCATTCTCGAGCACAGTGTTCTGAATCGCGGTGTCAGGAGTCACAAGGTAAGGGAACTCAGCAGTTCCACTTCCCCAGCCCATAGCAAGAGTTCCGTCATCGCAACCACGGTTCTCACAGCCGTTGGGGCCACGAGGGTTGGGGCCTGCATCTTCGCCGAAGACGGTGGTCAGGGGTTCCTTGCCAGAGAGAGGAAGAGCGTTGTTGACGTTCTTCAGAAGCACAGTGCTGCGAGCTCCAATGTGGCGGATGAGAGAACCGTGATCAGCTCGAACATTGACATGCTCGTTGACTTCAGTCCAGCCCTTGCCGACATACCAGTGCTCATAGTCGTAAGAATCTTTCGTCCAGCTGTGGAAGTTGGTCTCCTTTCTTCCCTCCGCCTCTACATCAACTTTGTAGTAACCGGCCATGATGCGCATCGCCATGTCGTCGAGTCTCCACGCAGGAACAGTACCGTTAAGGACGGCGATGGTGAGGTTGGAGCCGAAGTAAGTGTAGCCGTTGTTGTAAGCGTCTGAGTCGCCAGGCATGGTCATATCGAGACCTGCAAGGACACTCGACACGCCAGAGTGGGTTGCAAGCCAATCTGAGATCACGGGTCCAGGGAAGCCAAGCTCGCCCTTCAACAAGTGGTTCAAAGTGTATGAGTTCTGGCAGGCCTGTGAGCCGTTGACCTGGTTGTAGGAGCACATGACCGAAGCGGCACCGGCGCGGATACCCTCAGCAAAGGGCCAGAGGTAGAGCTCGTGCATGGTCACATCGTCAAGGTTAGCAGACGCCGGCTCGGAGATGTTGTAACCAAAGCCGTTTGCCTCAGGCATTTGGCGGAAGTGTTCCTGTTCGTTTCCAATGAAGTGCTTCAGGTTCGTCATGACATTTTGGCTTTGGATGCCCTTAATCGTGTTGGCAAACATTGCGGCGGTGAGAACCGGGTCTGGTGAGTAACCCTCCCAGTTCCTTCCACCCTCAGGCGTGCGGCCCAAGGGTCCTGCAACAGGGCCCAATTGGTAATCGACACCCTTATTCCTGTGCTCGTAGCCCATAGCAGCACCTTGAGCATACGCAAGACCGCGATCCCAGGTCGCTGCAACGTTGACACCAGACGAGAACGCAGAAACGAGGTCCGCAAAGCGAATACCGAGCGGGCTGTCTTGTAGACACATAGCACGGAAGCCGAGACGTGGGATCGAGCCAGTCTGGCCGACGCAACGGTCTAGCTGCCATCCAGTACCGGTGGTAAGATTGACCTTCTCCTCCAGGGTCAATTGGCTGACAAAGTCACGAGCCTTCGCATAAGCGTCCTGCCAGGAAAGGTCGGTGGTGGCACTCGTCCATGGCGAAGGGTACTTTGGAGGGCTGTTCTGGTGGCTGATGCTACCAGCAGCGACGACAGGGTTGTCGTTGACATACTCAGGGTATGTGGTATTGGGGAACTGTATTCATGTCAGTATGAGACCCAAGAGGAGATCTGTGTAGTTAAAAACGAACCGGAGCACCGAAGTTGCCTCTGTTGGAGAAATCTTCGCTATCCTGAGCTAGTGCGGTGGTCGCAGCCAGCAATAGAGCTGATGAGATAGAACGCATCTTGAAGAGATGCAGGCACGAAAGTAACGAGATGGCTCGAACCTACAGTGATGCTTGATTTACGGAATGCATGCGATTGCCTTAAATACTTTTTGTTTCCATGCTGGAAAGCATTCTGCCTACGCGTGGATTGTGAGTTTGTGACCAGTCGTCATAGCGGTTGAGTAGGTGGAGCGACAACTTCGGTAGTGGATGGAGTCGAGTGCGCACTGATCATCACCCGGATTGGAGAAGATGGGGCGGTGCGGTGGGGATCGGGTGGAGGACGCGACTTGGAGTGGTCAAAGGCGGAGTTTTCTCAGAGTATCCTCGACGACCCGCCATCCCCATCATGATTCAGCAGTGGTTGAGGCGGCAGTGACGGCAAACAAGTGCAGGCTCGAGCTCGCATCGCGGGTCGCATACAACATCCTGCCAGCAAGTGGCCATTTCACCCTGCTAGCGACCTCTGCTCGTGCCACATGCGATATAATGCGGCACTTCCGGCTCAGGTGTGCTGTCCACCCAACCATCGGATAAGTCCAATAGCCGTATCGGATGGTGATGGAAAGATGGACTCGATGGGCTGTACTTACGATTAATCTTAGGCGAGTACCAACCGTTTCTCCTCCACGTGCTGGCGAGCTGAAGACATCGGATGCGTGCATGGGTGAGATCATTGCTTGGCATCTTGGACCGTTTCTTGTTTCGATGTCCTTCAGACTTGCAGTGCGATCGGTGGGATACGGCCTTCTCACGCAGGGTGCCCGCGGATCATTGTGGTTTCGAATGACCACGAGTCTGTATCATGAGGCCTTTGATGGACGATTCTCCTTTGTAAACGCCTCGAAGTCTGGGTAAGAACGCTGAGATCGCCGCAATACACCAGAACCCGGGTTTGTTCAGCCCATCTCTAGCATTTGATGATAAACGTCAATAAATGTTCATACATCTCCAAAATGTACACAGAAGAGACATATTCGAAACATTTTTGCGAGGAAGGAACTGGGGGTATGGGGTTGTTAGGGTTAGGGTGAGAGACGCGAATTCGAGTATAAATCTGTATACAAAGTCGCAACGACATTGCCAACCTTACGTGCTCTTGACACATTTATCGACTTGAGGTGCTTGAACAATATAGACCGTCGAAAGGTACGATTTAGGACGTCTTGTTGCCTCAGGGAGCTGCTACACTATAGTCACTTCTGATAGGAGTCGGCACAGCCTGACATGCCATTGAGATGTTCGATGTTCATAAATTCCCGTGCGGCAACGATGCACCTCGTCCCGCATGACTCGACATCCACCGCGTCGCTATAGCAGCAGCGATGAGCACAAACTCATATGCATTTCCTGACAACAGTCTCGACTTTACCTTTGTGCGCAAGATACACATACATGCATTTAATCTAAACTGCACGCAAGGCACAGCTCATTGTCACGTTGTGTTTGGCAGATCACCCCACGCGCAGGAGGATCCAAGGTGCCGGGACTGCGCCTCTTGGCCGCCGCCCCCAATAGCACACCTGTGCTATATTTACGACTAGCAACACTCTCCTGCAGGCTGACTGTGGGTATCTGGTACTCGGGTCGGCCTCTCACGAACCACTGCTGTTGTCGTCTACCTGCAAGATCTGCGTTTATACCGCGACTGCGCGTCGAAGTATTAATACACCACCATGACTGTCCAGCACCGCCTTCTCACCATGAGATTCACTGTGTTGGTAGACCGGGTCAAGTACAGCATTTCTTTCGTTCGAGGTGCCATATCGCCACCCCTGTGTATTTACTTTGCCGGATCGTATAACAGTGTCCAGCTATCATCCTACACTCGCCGCACCTAGGCACAAGCTTTCGTCACCTTTCGCCGCACCTCTCGCTTACGCAATAGCTCTGAACATGCTGCATATTATCGGATGCATCTTCCTGTTGGGGATCCATTTGAGTGATTTCGTAAGCGCACGGGCGATACAGTGTATGTAGCTGTCTATGAACAACTCAATTACGATACCGACAAATTGCAAGGTAACACATGGAATTCAACTACTGTATCTTCTTCCACGAGAACACAGGACTCTCGTTGGACATCGGCAATATCATCGCGCGCGACTGTGATCTCCGAAGCTGAGAGGCTTTCGCAGACCAAAAGGACGGACGATCACACCCCCTCCGTACTACAGTCAGCCTTGTACACAGCCCGCCCCAGTGGTACTATCACCTTGGCGATAAGTCGGCCATGCGTGCGTGTAGAGCCGCAGTCATGTTCTGTATTTGGTGCCCGACCTCTAGGCCTAGTGCCTGGAGGATCTAGCGGCCTGCTCTCTCGGCATGCAAGTGTATTATCCTCCCAGCTGCCTACCGGCATCGATAGACTCCTACCTGCAACTACTTCTGCCATTACCCAATCGACCGCTGGACCTGCGAACCTTCTCTTAGCCTTTGAACAGCTTGCTACATCATCTTGGCCCACTACTCTCTTGTCGGAAGGACAGGTCCCAACCATGTCGGCTGTAGGCTCTACAGAGGCCACGGAGAATGCTCTTTCAGTATTAATCGCTGCTCTTCCCAGTGATGTGGCCTCATCAATCGAAGCGGGCTTCAGTGTTGTCACACAACAATTATTCGCTACCAGCGAGACGGTGTCGGCGAATCCCACGACACGCCCGACCTCATTACCTTCGAATGAACCTACCATAATCTCGACATCAAGATCTGAACCTGTTCCGCAAAGTTCAAGACATCCCTCGGAAAGCGAACGACCGACTTCGAGATACACAGCACGGCCAACAACCCAGCAGGAAGAGCAACCACGTCCTACATCACATCGCCCAACAGATCACACATCACAACCTGCATCACGCCCTACCTCACACCCGACCTCGCGGCCGACGGAATCACACGAGACACACCGACCAACAACATTAGCCACTCTCCCCATCCCTGTCACAACTCAAACATCATCTCAAAGCATCTCATCAACCTCCTCAAGCCTAAACCCAAGCTCAACCGCTCCCGAGAGTTCCCAACCAACCATCACCCCCCAAAAGCAACAAGCAAACGGAACCATAGCCGGCGTCGCAACCGGCGCAGCAGCAGGAGTCGTGCTCATAACCCTCGCAATCTTCTTCTTCCTACGCCGCCGCCAACGTAAGCGCAGCCTCAAAGCCGTCGAGGAAAACACAACGCAACCATTTCCCGAAGTCGCTTGGCTCTACGATCCAGTCCGCTCGCCGCCAAGAATCCAATCCCCGGCACCTCCCAACGCAGAAGCCGCTGGAATTTCAGCCGTTTCGCAGGCTCAGTCCAAACGAAACAGTGCGCATGCGCCAGAGGTGGTGATGCCGGAGGGCGAGCCTCTACTGGCACCGGGGAGAGCGGCGACGAGAGATAGCAGTCCGGGCGGGACTGGAAGGGACCGAAGTGTGAGCCCCAATGTTGCGGTGCGATGAAAGTCATGAGAAAGATACGTTGTCTAGCGTTCTAGCGTTTGTGGCGGTTGGTTTGAGCTGTCTGTTTTTGCTGCATCTTTTCTATTCTGTGTAACGTTTTTAGAATCATCCGCGATGCGGAATTATTAATACAGTGGGACCGTTCTGTGTATATATCTCGTAATTACGGAATATTTCACCTAAATCTGCCTCAAAAGGGAAGTTCGCAGTGGCAACACGCAAGACCGGAGTGTGTGGCCGACCTCATCTGTACATTCAACCTATCTGTTATCTGTATCGTCTCAAACGTCTATCAAATCGGTGTGCTAAAGTCTTTCAGAGAAATTGTGACAACTCGGTGTCACTTGGCCCACCTAAGGCTTGTACGTAGACATAGCCTCAGGCACAGCTATACATAGCATGGCTCACGTGGTATGTTGTTGCCACGATGCTCAGCCATTACATGGACCATCATCCGACAACTTTCCCAGCCACTTTGGACCCCCATCGTCAGCGTCCCACAACCCACCAGGTCCACGCGGTAGGTTACGATCGCCCTCAATCAAGACCCTAGGCCCCCGTCCAGACTGTTCAATATCCACCACCCAGGCTGGCCTCTTATGCTGCCCGTCATCCAACATGCGTTGTAATTCAGGCGTCTTAGTGACTTGTTCTCGCTGCTCATGTCGTGTTGGCATGATGTTATCGTGGATTTTGAAGTCTCCGCGCAATGTCGCAGCCACGCCGTCAGCCCAACGTAAGCCGACTTCCTGCGAAATGAAATCGAAGCGGCCTAGGATCCAGGCTAGCTGTGCCATGGCGGCTGAAGAGCCGGCGTTTGATGGTGTTTTGCCGGCGCTTTGGCCGATGCGTTCAAGTACGCAGGTACCGGCGAAGAATAGTGGCCAGATAGAGTTGTACGCTGTTACGAGCACGCATGGCGAAGAGAAGGCGGGCTGGGCATGGCCGAGCGCGACCGGGACAGTCGCGCAAATCTCGTCCGTGAGCTGGCGGCGGATTGCGCGGAAGTAAGAGTGTTGGGCTTGACGAGCTGTTGGTGATGGATGGAAGCGTTGCGCAAGCAGCTCTTGGGTTCGTGTCACCATTATACGCACGCCTCGGTACATGTTCCAGACTCCCGGGCTGGGAAATCCTACATAAGAATGCACCACGCCGTTCCAGATGTGTGGGGAGTCGTCGACTTGCAGATCGAAATACTGCCATCGGCTCTCGTTCGCCAGGGTATCGATGCTCCATTGCACCATGCGGGTGTCGATATCGTTGATCTGCGTCATGGCTTCATCGTCTGAGATGTTGTTGAGCTTCATCCGGTTCTCCAGCTTGCCATAGTCGTAACATATGTCACTGATTGCATCCGCAGGGCGGAATAAGTCAGGGTCGCTGTCCCCTGCTTGCAAGTCTTCGTTCCAGTCTACCAGGAATGATGGAGGCTCGAGGTCGTCCCAAATACAGGCTATCATGATTTGTGCACGAGTCTCGCGGAACAAACCTCGTCCAATAGAAGTCTTGAATTGCGCCTTTCCTCTCAGCTTTAATAGTTGCGTAGCTCCAGCAATATGCGCTTTCCATGATTGGATTGACTGCTTGCTATCGCAGACCAGGTTCTGTACACGGTATTAGCAAACACGAAAAGAACAAGATGGACAAATTGCCTACTTCAAAAAAACTCAGCATGGTCACCGCAATGAGGCTTTCGTCACTCTTGCTCCGTTTAGGATCTCGTAGCGCCTCGTTGAGTAGCCCAATGGCTTTTAGGTACATGTTGCGAGACCACTCCCTACCATGTGGGACATTCCTGATGTTTTCAAACGCCGCCATACCACATGCCTTGATGGACAAAGTCAAGCAAGGATCCAGATTGGGCAGCGCTGCGTAATTCAGGATGTGGTCCCAATGGCCGTTTGCAGTAAAGCAGTTGAGGAAGTATGAGACGGCAATCTCGTCCGCTTTAGGCCCCATACTCCGTGGTAATGAGAACATTGCCATCGCGTAAGTCAAGTCGCCAGGCCACTGCTGTGCTGAGGACCGCTCTGACGCGGCCGCACAAGCATCTTCGTCGCTGAACACCTCGATGGTGCCTTCGCTGCTCGAAGATGACTCGCTATGTATCGTTCTTGGGGTTGGAATGCCAAGTGGTGTCGAAGATCTCGTTGACAGCAGTGATGGTGTGTTCCGTTTACCAATACCATATGCTGCAGGTATTTTCGAGTCATCCAGAGCATCTTGACTACTCGAAGCTTCAGGATCCCATGTGCGATCTGGAGCGGGCGTCGCAGTTTGAGACTTGGACTGCGGCGTGGCTGATGTTACCGTGAGGGAAGCCTGTGCATTCTTTCTCTCCGCCTTACGAGTGACGGACAGGGTTTCGTCTTGGATCTGCAGGCCAGTTGTATCACGGTAGCCAGAGCATTGTTTATTGAGCTTCACGCAGCGAGTGCAGGCTGGCTGTTCGAGGGTGCATTTCTTCTTCGCTTTTCTGCAATTCTCGCAGCCCGCAGATGGCTTGCCTCTGTAGACCATATCGTGGAATGGTGGACAGATCCAGGTTTAACGACCAGCGTCGTATGGTTAAGAATGAGTCAGAATCTGGACCGAATTGCACAAAGAGCGACCATCAGGGCGAAGATGTTTCGTCGAGTGTAGGCGTCAACTGATCGTCTGCGTCCACATCGTGCCAGGATGATGTCGCGGGCAAACCGGTTAAAGCCTCCCTCAGCTGAGAACACAGCCTTCCTCGCCTCTTGTGTGCCGATGTCAGCGCTAGAGGAGAGTGTCCCCAATGGATGCACGGCAGAGATTTGTCTTTGTGGCAGTGTCAACGGAGTCGCAAGTCTTCCCACCAATGTCACAGGATATTATTGTTCGACTGTCTATCAATGCGGCTATCATCTCCCTTATCCTGATGCCTGTTCGACTTGCGCGGCCGTGATGCGAAAGCGGGCGTGGCGTGAAGTCCAATCGGTGCTTCGGGACGGCGCGACCCTCAAAGCGCGACCCACTAAGCACTTGGCACACCAGCGGAACGAAATCTCCATCTTCTATTCCACTGCTGGAAGGGCTCGACTCGACGACAAGCAAAGGGACACCACCTACACACGCCAAATACCGACAAGGTACGTCCGAACGCTACGACGAGGAGCTACAGTCTACGATTGCGACACCGAATCCGCCGACCGCATCTTCCTCGCCGCCCCGATTCCAGCCTTCGCGCAAATTTCGAGCATTGGCTAATATCGCATTTCGCACAGATGGGCGCCCACAAGTACCTCGAGGAGCTGCAGAAGAAGAAGCAGAGCGATGTCATGCGCTTCTTGCTCCGTGTTCGCTGCTGGGAGGTACGACACACCGACACCTGAAAA
>Ga0265797_10001492_pt1 | contig 40989 bp, 47 predicted proteins | sample P2T30metagenome_FD_192433 | JGI IMG/M metagenome (GOLD analysis project Ga0265797, IMG submission 192433) | Plant litter microbial communities from East Loma Ridge, Irvine, California - P2 T30 | ecosystem: Environmental > Terrestrial > Plant litter > Unclassified | place: USA: California...
CGCCTGGATATGTAATGACGCCTTTGGTACAAGAGCACATGGGTCAGGGTGAGATGATGGAAACTGAAAGGAAGAAGGTCCCTGTTCACCGCTACTCGGAGATGGAGGAAATCGGCGACTGTATTGCGTTCTTACACTCAGACGCGGCGAGCTACATGATCGGCGCCACATTAGTCGCGGACGGAGGATACACAATTGTCTAAACCTTTGTACTAGTCCAGCGCCTTGATAATTCGACATTTCCTTTACACGCTTGCTACGACACATAATCTTTTCGTCAAACATGCAATTATGTTGATTACATCGGTCACATCTCGGTAGAGGTTCTCCACCCCATTGCTCCACCCCGATCCCCGCAAATTGGGAGACGCAACCTCCGTATCCGAAAAAGGATCTCGACTGCCCCAAGCATTTGTACGATTGGCTTATCGACCTTCCATCGGCTTTATCACGATTACGCGACCTCGAAACCCCAGACTTTTCGTCTGTGCAACGTTCGGAAATGCTTTGCCAGACGGAAAGTCATGAATAGCATCTTCAACAGTTTGCCCACATCACGAATCGTCACCATATCTCGAGACCCCAACCCTGCTCCAACTCACTTAGCGTGACCCCAGATCTCAGCGTACATTAAATTGACTCGCTACGTGGAGTCATCAGGCCAGCACCTGACTCTCCGTGACTGAGCAGTCGCGGCACAAACATGCCGCAAACAAAGTTTAAGAATGGTGAAGGCCTCGGAGTGGTCGCAGCGTTGCCTTAAGATCCAGCTCCAACTTTGTCTTGCGATTTACCTTTCTCATTAGTTATTTACCCTTCACAATGGCAGACGGATTTATTGTCCCATCAACGGCTGCGCCAGAGACTGATGCGCAGCACCGGTTACGTGGACCCATTCACGCGCAACGCCATGTACGCATCGTGTGTATTGGCGCAGGTGCTTCGGGACTCCTGATGGCATACAAACTGCAAAAGCACTTTACGAATTACAGCCTTCAAGTTTACGAGAAGAATTCCGAAGTTTCGGGCACATGGTTCGAGAACAGATATCCGGGGTAAGTGAAGATCATATTGATTGCTGCGGGGCTTGATGCACCTTTCGCCCCGCGATCTACCGAAGCGACTGCAGCGACGCGGCGCAGTCGACCAAACTCGCTAACATCCGCTTCTAGATGCGCATGCGATGTTCCCTCCCACAACTACACGTGGTCATTCGAGCCCAAATTAGACTGGTCCGCTGTATACGCCAGCTCCAAAGAGATCTTCGCCTATTTCAACGATTTCGCCCGCAAGTACGGTCTACGCAAATACATCAAGACGCAACACCAAGTCGCTGGCGCAATTTGGAACAAGCAAAGGGGCGGATATGATGTACAGGTCAAAGACCTGGAGAGTGGCCAGACCGTCAACGATCATTGCGACATCTTGATCAATGCAGGCGGCATCTTGAACAACTGGCAATGGCCTGCCATCCCAGGTTTGGACAAATACAAGGGCACATTACTACACACTGCGAATTGGGACGACAACGTCGATCTCAGAGGTCGCCATGTCGGCCTGATTGGGAATGGGTAAGTGCATTTGGAATGATCTTCAACTCCGCGACTGACCACTTCAGCTCCTCCGGCATCCAAGTTCTCCCTACGATCCAACCGCACGTCAAGAAAGTTACAACCTTCATCCGCGAGCCAACATGGGTCTCACCGGTCCAAGGCCTCGAGCAGCACGTCTTTACCGATAGCGAAAAGCTCGAATTCGCTACCAAGCCCGGCGCATTGGTTGAATACCGAAAGAACATTGAACGCGGCCTCAACGGACAATTCGGCATCTTTCTCAAGAACACAAACGTCAACTCCGAGACAGAAGCCTACTTCCGCCAGCAGATGACCGAAAAGCTTAACAACGAATACCTACAAGAGCGCTTGATCCCGAACTGGCATGTTGGATGCCGGAGACTGACCCCAGGCGTTGGATATCTTGAAGCATTAGGAAAACCCAACGTACAAACTGTCTACGGCGAGATCAACTCCATCACCGAACGCGGCTGCCTATGCGACGATGGCAACGAATACCCCATCGACGTGCTCATCTGCGCCACCGGCTTTAACACATCCTTCAAGCCACGTTTCCCTGTGATAAACTCCTCCGGTGCCAACCTACAAGATGCCTGGGCCAAAGAACCACGCTCCTACTTCGGCCTCGCCGCCGCCGATTTCCCAAACTACCTCATCTTCCTCGGGCCCAACTGCCCCATTGGCAACGGTCCTGTTCTCAGTGCTATCGAAGCGCAGGCAGACTACATGTGCAAGCTCATCGATCGCTTCCAAACACACAACATATCGACATTCGCCCCGAGAGCTGAGGCAATCGATGACTTCGTCGCCTTCAAGGACGAATACATGAAGCGTACGGTCTGGAACGACGGCTGTCGCTCATGGTACAAATCGCTCGGCGCTGACGGCCCTGTAACCGCGCTCTGGCCTGGCTCTACTCTACACTACATCGAGGCGCTCATGGAGCTCAGGCTGGAGGACTGGGATGTCAAATACACTGGCAACAGGTTCTCATGGCTGGGCAATGGATACTCGCAAACGGAGATTGATCCTACGGCCGACTGGGCATTCTATGTTAGGGACGGAGATGATGATGAGCCGATCTCAAGGCTGAGAAAGTTGCAGTTGATTAACAAGAGTGGGACAGTTGAGCCGAGTGAAGGGGTGAACTTTGCAGGCGGAAGGGCAAAGACGGATGCGGTGGTGGAGTCGAAGCTTTAGCGATTGTGTTGTTTCTATATTTGTGGTGCACAGGAGGATTCTCCAAGGCGTTTTCAACCAGGGTTACGGAATGGGTATGCATCGTAGTAGGCCAATGGGCGATCTTTTCATTTCCAGAGAGTTGACACATCAACTGTTGCCCTGCTCAGTGTTCTCAATCGCTGCCATCACGTGCCAGAGCTAAATGTCTAGCATACCTCGGCCGAGCTCTGAAGAGGCCGCGCTGCACCCGATGTACCTAGGTATACAGCCCTTGGATGCCATGCGAACACGTGTGCACTCCGCGCAAGCAATGAAACGTGAAAATAGCAAACATGTAACTGCCTTTCGCACGAACGATGAGTGAACCGGTTCAAAATAGACGAGGCGACAGCGACACCCACGCGAGCTGACTTAAGATTTGCGCTAGCGCAGCACGGCTCCCCAACCCGCGGCGCCCGTCGATTCTGCGAACCCACCAGCGAAACACTCCGACACTGCTCGCGCCCAGCACCCAATTACTGCACGGGGAAACAGCGACCGAGCCTTTGGAGATCCGGAGAGTGGGAGTTCGTGTTCTTATCTGCGTGTAAGCATTATACATGATCGACAGCGTCAATGAGCGTTGCAGGCGCCTTGCGCAATACCTAGGTAGCGTTTACAGCTGAGGAACGACCTTGTTTGCGAAAGCGGGCAGCGCGGACACAGACGTCACAGGTAGACAAGCAGTGTGCAAACAGTTCTGTTTGACACTACGCGACTCGAAAGATGTTTCTAAACTGTCAGATCAGCTATTTCCAGCTCTCGCTCTACCACTCGTCCCTTCAAACGTGCCAGACACAGAGTATTCACGTCACAGCTCCACGATTCAACCCTGTGGACATCTCTCGGCTAACGAGGATCGTCCTACCTCACCATCCCCAACCCAGCGCACCAACGCACAGACATTACCTATCCCGGCGCTCGGAAACGGAGACGACGCGTTTCGGTAGCTACTATTTCGATATTGGGCGGACGGATGATCGACGGCGTCGTACAAGCCATGCGTGGTAAGCTGTACAACTGTATGGATGTTGGGGTAGAGTGAGGGACGCCATGCCGTGTCAGGGGTGTAAGACATGCATCTTGACTGCGTCTTGACGTTTTGGACAACGGGTTAGGGTCATGGAGAGTAGAGTAGGGGTCTCCAGACGCGAGTAAGACCGGTAAGGAATGAGGAAGCGGGCGAGATGTATATATTCTGCTGCCTTTCACCGTGGAGATAGATCATCATCCAGCAAGCTTCTACTTCTCTCATCATCTCAACACAGCCTTACCAACTACTTCTCTTCACTATTACTGCCGGCCAGTTCCTTTAATCCTCTACCAAATTCTCAACAACAAAGTCATCAAGATGCCTACTTCCCAGATCTCCACTCCTCTCAACGGTGTCGACGCCGCCGTCGTCATTGCCGCCCTCCACAACCACGATCTCATGATCAAGACCCTCTGCCCAGCGCTCGTCAGCTACGCTTTCGAGTCCGGCGACAAGACTACGTGCGCTACCTACACTGTCACCGACAAGAAGCCCATTGGTCAGGTACGACTACCTCCTCCTGCCCTTTCTTCCTCTTTAATTTAATACTGACCCACCACAGACAACCTACAAACTCACCCTCACCAACGTCTCCGAGGGTGTCGACTCCCTCGTCAACGCCAAACCCCCCGTTGGTGTCCTTACCATCAGCGGCAAGTGGCGTGTGACTGGCGGCAAGCTCAGCGAGGAGATTGACATTGACGCCAACTTCATGATGAAGAAGGTTGCTAAGAACAATGTTGAGAAGACTCACCCGGAGCAGCACATGAAGCTCTTGGAGGCTGCTCAGGCTTAGATGGGTGGTATGGTTAGATGATGGCGATGGATGAGGAAGGGATGCATTGGATGGAGCATTTGTTTTTGTTATTGGCCTTTTTGTGAGCATTCTGTTTGCGACGGGTGGGATGAGGCTGTACGCATAGCTTGGTGTTCATGTTTGCAATGAAGCATTTTATTATTTATCTATACACGTTCGGTGAAGATGGCTCCTCGTGAGATCACAATGAAAAATCATTCGAAGCAGCCACGAAAGCATCATACAATCTTCCTCACATCACTGAACGTACATCCAATCAGTATTTCCACCAGACACCCAAATCCTCGGTCCAATCACACCCCAGCCATCTTGCATGCCACCAAGGGTACTCAGTCGGGCTGACGAATACATCACCATGATAACGTACCGCCAGAATCCAAGATCAGACCGAGGCATATACCGCGTCGATCAACACCAGTATTTGCACATCTTGTTGTGATAAAGCTCGATTGTTGTTACAACAGTCTCGATTTGCTGGATAGTCTGTGTGACGTATTGCGGGACTTGGACGTACTGCGGGACTTGGACCTGAACAGTCTGTGTGATGTATTGCGGGATCTCAACATTCTCGATCTGCTGGACCTTCTCTGTGACGTGGTGTGGGATAGTCTGTGTGACGTGGTGTGAGATAGTCTCTGTGAGGTATTCAAGTTGTTCAATGACATCCACGATTGTGTTTGCGATGGTGAGCGTCGTATAGACAGTTGCGTAGACAGTCTCCACGACCGGGGCAGGGCTGGCTGGGACAGCCGGGGTTTCCGGGACAGCTGGGGCGTCTGGGCAGGTTGGACAGATTGGGCAGCACTGATCGACCAGACCGCGGGCGCAGATATTGGGGTTTTGGTTGTCGACCGTTGAAGGGTTTTCGGGATTGCAGTTGTTCTTGAACGGATTTGGGAGCTTTCTGAGGCGCTCCCGGGCAGAGTCGGCTATCTCCTTCATTTTGCGCGCTGCATCTGTGACTCCTGTACTGTCTAAAACTGACTTCATTCTGGAGCGCACGTTGTCGACAATGTCGTAGAGTTTGTTGACACCGTTTTGCATCTTCTTGTCAAACTTCTTGGCGTAGTCTAAATGCTCTGTAAGTTGCGAGGCGAACTTGGTTGCCAATCCCATTCGCTCAGCAGCAGGTTCGAAGGGGAGTGTCATCCCGGGGATAGAACCTGGTAGATTCGCCAAGGTGTTGTGACTCAGTCCGATGAGATCGCGGATTGCCGTACGTTCGATTGTTTCGGCGCCTGCAGCTTCTACCAGATCCAGGCTATCGGCCACAAGTTCTCGGTTTAGTCGCTCAAATGCCGTCCCCAGATTAGTGCGATCGACCAGTCCCATTGTCTCTCCAATCTGGCTTGCAAATCGGCTTGCTTGCGCGGGTTTGGCACCCATCTCCCTCAAGCGACTGGACAGGACCTCGGGGAGACCACGGCGAAGCCCATCGGCGACTCGCCCTGCCACTCCGGCTTCAGCATTTTCCCAAAGCTTTTCAAGACCTGGAACAAGGCCTTTGCAGAGGGTTTTGCTAAGCGCAGTCCCGGCAGCGTTTGTGGTAACACCACCAAAGAACGTGCCAGGAACGATGGCTTGCTCGAACTCTGAAGCTGATGTGTGATTTGCTGGGTAGAGTAGCTTGCCAGCCTCTTGCCCAACGACAGAGCCAAGCGAACCGGTTGCACCAGCTACAAGGGACTTGCAAATGCCTTGAGTGACAGTGTCGGATTCCGCGATGTTGGTGACCAAAGGTACAAGCATGGAGCCGACAAAGGCCCCTGTAACGGCACCATTTTCCTTGTCGCTACGATCCTGCCGAGACGTAAGTGGATCGTACTCTGACACCGTTTGGAGTTCGGCAAGAACGCCTTGGGAAGTAAGCCATAGTGCGGGTAGATAGCCTAAGGAGCCATCGAGGAGGGAGGAAAAGTCGATGTTGACGCGAGACTCGTCTTTTGATGGTGTGGCTGCGCTGGTGATTAGGCAAGGGAGTAAAGATATCGCGAAGGCGTAGACCAGGACCCTTTTGATCGACATGATTGGTAGCTTGGATCCTTGGAATGGTGTTTAAGCAAGGCCTGCGGAGACCTCGAGATGGTTGATAGCAGGAAAGGAAATTGCTGGAGGAGGGAAAGACCTCTTTAATAGTAGGAAAGCGTTACGTTGACAACTTACAAGTGTAGGTGGTGTGCGCATCATCCATCGCGAATGCACCTGCATCGTAACTACCCCAGTTTTGGTGTGACCCTTGATTGACAGCAAGCCAACTACAAACATCATTACTCGAGTGATCCTTCCACACCAACCAAGAAAAAAATCTGAACAGGCCTGCAGCCTACATCAACATAGAAGCATACAAAATAGATAACCTGGCGTCGATGTAGGCTCCAGACCTGTTCAGGTTTTTCTTGTATGAGGTGCTTCCACAAGACCACATATCTTGACAGGTGCAGTCGTGATGAGAGGAGTAGGTATGTCGGAGCTGTGGGTGGTTTCTTTCGTCTATGGATCATCGCAGTACCCGTGGATGGCTACCAAAGTATGGCGTGGGGTTGAGGGGTACCCCAATCTAGGCCACGAACCCATCTCAGCGTCTACCAACTAGGTGATAAACCCAACCAACAATCGCGAAGTCTTTTTTGCGTGCCACTTTTGAATGGACAAAAGTTCAGGTTGACTACAGGTTGCGAGGCTCTCCCACAGTCGAAGATACATCCACGCTAATCATCGTTGAACCTGCCAGGTAGTCGCCACATCCAGTCGCAGTCACCCTGCCCTGAATATTGGTGTATAAAGTCAGTACATATCTTCACACGCAGTACGCACGGAGACACTCACAGCCGGTGTACCAGTCCAGAACCTCTGTGTAGTCACTTGTCGCTCGGAACTCTGCCAAAGATATGGGAAGGGATTCGCTGCGCGTGCTTTCATCATCACGAATCTTGCGTCTTCGGCGGAAGCAACGCGCGGGCGGCATCTCTTTTCCGTGATTTCTGACCTGTAATTCTTTACTGTTCGTGACCTGGTTTTCCATGCCCAGTACGAGCGTGTCCAGGGATGGACAGCTAGATTGGTTTTCTAGATGCGTAAAGAAATCTTTTGCAAATAGATGAGCTTGGCGCTCGATGTCTCCATAAACATCGTCACTCTCCTCTCCGAAATCATGGCAGTCGTGACACCACCTTTCCCGAAGTTGAAGGGTGCGTAGCTTGGTCAATTTGCAGATGGGTGACTGGGTATATGTTAGAGATGGAACGTGAAATCAGATACTGTACAATCTTACCAAGTCTGGATCGAACCCGCCTTTGTAATTTAACATTGTGTCAGGGTGAAGATTGAACGCGAGTTGTTCCAAGTTTGGACATGCTAGAGATATCTCTTCCCAATATAAAGGTCCATCCGCCTCTAATTCCGTTCTAGTCGCCCACATGTGTATCGAGAGAACAACAAGCTGCTGTCCAACAATCGCCAGAATTTGCTTGAAGGACTCCAACGTGAAATCTATCCACCCCCTATCACTCCACTGCAAACACAGACTTTTCAATTCAGGACAGCGGCTAATCAACTCTTCGACGGCGTCATCGTCCTCTTCGTAGGGAGTATCATCATCCGGGTCTTCCTCCTCGTCATCGTCGATTAGCCCTAGTCCTAGATGTTTCAACGATAAGTCCTGGTCGCCGAGCTCATGTACCAAATTGGAGATGAACCTTTGGCTGCAGGAACATGCCCAAAGAGTCAAATGTGTGAGCTGAGGAAACGATATAATCTTGCTGAGCCCATATGTATCGATGCCGAGAGGGATTCCGGAGATTGAAAGTTGGCGAAGCTTCTCTAGGCGCCCATACGATTGTCTAGAGACGAAAAGACTTCGGCGAGTCTTCGGCTAGTATCGTCTGAATACCTCTCAAACTTGGTTCCAAGGTACAGTCTCTCCAGATCCTTATACTTGCCGATGTCCTCCAGGGAGTCCAGAAAGTTCTCTTCCTCCAATTCCGACCAGGTTTCTTCTGGATGGGGGAGCCAGAGGTCCGCAGTTCGCACACAGTCGAGGTATTGTAATTGAAATAGGTCCTCTACTCTTAGGTGTACATGTGTTAATGTGCGCATTTGTTTAAGGAAAAATCTGCGGGCTATATTAGCAGGCAACGGTAGGGCCGAGAGGAACCTATCACAATTCAGTAAAGTTCTGACATGACAGTCCGCGAGGTTATGACGAGAACATGCCACAGGCTGGCATGTGAGGCATTCCGAAGATCGAGGACGCACCGGAAAGATTGTAGGCGGTCCCGAGGGAAATACGCTAGTATTGCTTCTATCGTACTACTTTGAGCAGATGTCAACCTATCTTCACGGTCGAAGCGTCGATGCGGCTTGGTCTGGAACTCGGGAGCTTCTGCTGGGGGAAGGCTGTCCATCAAAGTCAAGCTCCTTGTAGCGTCAAGATGCGCCTCGGCACCTGCGGCCATGCAATTCTCGAAGCGTGCCACTTCCGATGGATCGAGTACGTTGATGGTGACCTTCCGATACAGTCGAGGCCTGGCGAGGTCGCATAGCGCTTTCGACGTCAGACATAGGGCCTGGAGGTGCGAAGGCAAGTGGATCTGCTGGACTTAGCACATCGGCCATTGGGAGGCGTCTCAGGGTCTCTGCGCCTACGTAATCGAGTATCAGAAGATGTACATCTGCCGGCAGCACCGGGAGGGTCGACATGGTCGCGTGCATTTGTTGAGCAGGTCGAGTGGAGGAACGACGCGTGGGCGCGTCCAACGCCGCGGGCGGGGCGGCGCGTGCTAGGCTCTTGGCACTCAGCTACCCCTTGAGAACGGCTTGTAAGCCGCCGGCTTACTTCCGCCCGGACCACAACATCCACCTTTTTACATACCGCCCATTACATTTATTACGCCGTCACATTTGATGCACTCTTAGATTTCTACAAGTCATTGCAGCTTGATTCTTAGGAGCTAAGCTATGTACAATATTGCTCCGTGTTGAGAGTCATCAGGATCAGCCACGCATGTGACACGGCCCACGACACTACGCTGTCTTTTCTACCCAGGGCAATTTACTCCTCGGAGAGAACGTCCTTCTTCTCCTTCGGGGGCCTCATTCCACAGTACAAGCAAGTATCAGGGTATCCTGTCCACGGGCTTCCCTTGACCGGTACACCACCATCTGCCGTCCACATGTTTACGGGTTGAGGGTTCTGCCTCGCGCGGGGATTGACGCCGACATCGATGGTAGCGTAGAGCCCATCTTCGATAGTCTTGCCAATGAGCGAAATCTTCATCACTGGGTCGTCGCCACCCTGCTTCGCCATGTTGAAGAGCGCATCAACTGCGTTGGTGGTGATGGCTTGCTTGTTCGTGTTGTAAGGAGAAGTCTTCTCAACTTGGCCTAGGAAGTTCTGCTCGATATAAAACTGACCGACGTGCGAGATCGTGCCACCTTGAATGGTATTGTTGGGAAGGAGCTTAGCACCATGGTGGATGATGGCTAGGGTTGTCAGTAAGGCGTTGGTAAAAGACAGGAGTGAAGCGTACTGTGGAGATGGTTCGTGCGGCCGACGTAGTGTCCTGGGATAACGGTAATGAAGGTAGCGGTACCATTGGCGCCGGTGGGTTGCACGCCGCGAAGAGCATTGGTCGCAATAGCGGTAGCAGAGCCGTCGCCATTGCCCTTCGCCTGAACACCCGTGTAGACACCGGTGGCGTTACTTCCCCACATCTCAACGTAGGCATCGGTGACAGGCTTGCAAGATGAAGTGTCGATAATGTTGACGTCCAAGTGGGTGATGGCACCCTTCTCTCCGGTCAAAAGGTCCTGGCGAACGAGCTCACCGGTGACCCCTATCAGTTTGTAAGCCAACCTGTCTCAAGAGATGCAACCTTCTCCACTTACAGTATGGACCCTCAGTGGATTCAGGGTCAAGCGTGCATGCTGCCTCGGCACCGTAGCTTTCCTCGACTTCAGCGACGTCACGACGGACGAACTCGTGTTCTTTTGCGAAACCAGCTGCAACCCGAAGCTCGTGGAGCCTTGCCTCACGCCTCTGGTGCTGCTCCCGGACCCATCCGGTTTCGACGAGATCCCTTTTACATGCCTGAACACTTCGACGGTTGGGATGATCCAAATGTGCCTGCCTCCTCAAGATCTCCTTGTTGGTGTTGCCACCAGGATGCGCAACAACACCGGTAGCCAAGAGAATGGCAGCGAGGGCTTGTGTGAGCTGAACCATGATGTCTGCAAATGCTCTGTGGACGTGAGGAGGTTCAAGGTGATCTCAAGATGCCATGTAGTCGGCCTTCTTATACTTTCCGGTTGCTGCGCCTTGGTGCGGTATTCCCGCAGGTGCTAATGACATCCTTCTGGATCTACACATCTGTGCTGTCACTGTTCTCGTCACCGCGCAGTCTAAACTGCGTTCCCTGTTGTGTGCTACTCTCCACAGATTGTCTAGGATGAGGTCCATAATCAACATTGCTGTGATAGGCAGCGGCAATTGCTCGCTTCGGTACACGCGCCGCAGCTAGATTAGCGTTCATCTAGTGCCCGATCTTGGCGGCGGAGTGCATGCGGCATGGTAGTCTTGGTACGACTCTCCAGGACGACGTGTGGCTAATGTCGACCAGTCGTATATTAACCGGAAGTGCTGCGCGTGGTGATCGGTAGTTGAATGCGGTGTGATGCGTCCGCGTAATGATGCGAATCTGGATCTATACGTCTAAAAATGCACAAGCGAGCATCCCCAAGCTTGTACAGATAATTACCTTCTGGTTCGAGGTTGGTGGGATGCTGTTTGATGCTGCATCTGAAGACAGATACAAACTCGTTGAATCTACTTAGCCAGTCTCGGTTAAGCGAGGGGAGGGCGGTTGGATTTTACTGGGGCTTACACATGTATAGTCGGGCGGCCAAGACACCATCTGGATATACTTTTGCATTGATGAAAACCGGCAGGCTCGTAAGGTGGAGCAAATGGCATGACCCGTATTTCTCAGCACCAACAATGTCTTCGAACGGGTCGGGCCTATGGAGCCGAGTGTGCGTGTCTCATGTGCCTGGATGGATGCAGATCCTGGCAGCTGCCATATGTGACATGGGACTGGAGATGTCACGTAGCTGGGAGCAGCGCTCTGTACATGGCTCGATCTTCTACCCACGTTCACCGCGGAATGATTTCCACTTGTCGTAAAGCCGGTGACATGCTTCTTACCGGGCTCTAGCAGTCGAGACCATGAGACCGACTCCTCTTACTCCTCGGAGCACTCGCTCAAGATCAGCTACTCGGTTCCGAGAGGTGGACTGTCCTTGCGGTGCCCTTCGGACGATAGTCTCCCCCTCTTCGACGACATTCATTCATTCGTGAGCGCTCAAATTAGCACGTATATTGTCGAAGTTTCCGTAAGGTGATTATTGTGAGCAGACCGCGCATCGTCAGCACCCCCGTCATAGGCTATGAATATTCGGCAGCCCAAGCGGTGATATGCCACTAGCAGGAGCGTGCTTGAGGCGAGTACGCGCGGTTGAGGTAGCAGCATCGGGAGCCTTGATACGCAGGTTTGGAAGGTGAGTGGCTTTCGCATAACAGAGAGCTCGGAAGACACACGTGCCAGGGGCATTGCGGGGTGCGTAAGAGCTCATCATCAGTATTGCTGCCGCAGCCGGCATAAGGCAACCAAAGAAGACAATAACGCGACTATGCTCTGCAAGAGATATTAGCAGTACAGGAACTTCCTTGCTAGGTCCTCTATCTGTGCGTAAAGCCGCTCTTGCGCGCCGGCAGAAAGTGCCTAGGCATGGCTCACCCTGCGTGGGTTTCAAGGTGTCGCTGCAAGGAAGGAGCAGCCTGCGACTCCTGAACGGAAAACACAGACCTGCTGCTCTTGGAGTTGTAGCAGTAGGTATAGTAACGTGACATAAGCTTCGCGATTTTCTGGAGGCTGGAGCTTCGCAGTCCGGAATGTTCTCCATGAGCTAAGAACTGCGCTAGTCGCCATCCAGGTCTGTGCAAGCGACCTCGACAGCCTGGAGCCGTGCCTTCCGCGCTCCTGGCCGAAACACGATCCTCGACAGCTGAAACCCACAACGCTAGGACAGCCCCGACACCAGCGTCTTGACGATGTTTGGTAGTCCTTCTCGCATGCTCACCGTGACGCGATTAGCCCAGCGCCACACCTCCGTTGCACATTGAGCGAATGGTAATGCTCATCAGCTCCGTGCCCCTGGCGGCACTCCTTATAGTATCAGCATCGCATGCCTGCGAAGTTAACTACAGTGGCGAAACGGGTTGGCGTCTGAGGGTGATGAAGAAACGACGAAACATTGCAATGCTTTTGCAAAATCAATATAGGCGTTCATGCTCGCTAGCACTAACTTTCTTTACTTGACCGTCGTCATTCCAGCTTTCTCACGCACGCATACAGCAAGATGGCGACTTTTCTCAATTCTCCCAATACACCAAAACCCGCACATACCTTCTACCATGACGACAGCGCATCTCGGAGCCACAAGGCAAACCTGTCTGGCGCAACTATGCTGGACTTGTTGAGTGGCCCCGAAGGATCCATCGCCGCAGCCTATGAGTCCTCGAGCGTGCACCAGCGTTCTTCCAGGTCGAGACGGCCATCCCAAACCTCGATTACCAAATCTCAATTGCGCCAGACGAACCGCACTCTAATCGAAATCATCCACAATGTTCAAGCCGAGCTAGCGACACAGAGAGAGGCAATGCTTGACATGCAAACACGGATCCTTCAGCTTGAAAGTGCCTCGCAAATATACAACCAGGACCTTGGCCCGCGTCATACAATCGCCGGCCACCGCAAGCGGTCTCAAATCAGAAGCGCAGAGGGTGCTACACGCGAAACGCAGGGACGTTGGGACGCATACCAGAAAGACGTAGACATGCTTGGCCCTCCTCTTATCGCGAACGAGTTCTGGAAGTCACCTAGCCGTTTCTCTGGTTTCAACTTCAACTTCGATCTACTTGAGACGATACCGAAGTCTCTACATCCCCCTCCTCCAGATGTGGATGATGTTCCCAGTCTTTCTCCAGATGAACAGCCAGAAACATATACGCCGGGGCTTCGCCGGATTCCCGCCAGAATTACCCGGATCAAGACATCCGATCCCACTACGATGTATCATGATGCGGTGAGCGACATCAAAGAACACGTCGTGGAGTTCGACAAAATCAATGCCCCCATGCCTGTCAAGCTCCAGACACCGCCACGAAGTTCACGGAGCAAGTTGACATCGATGTACAGCCGGGATGATGAAATTACGGCATTGCCCCGGATTCCCTTCCAGCCGGCACCAAGCACACATAACTCACATCGCAGCTTGATGGGTATCAAAAGCTTGCTATTGTACAGGGCATCATCGAGGAGTCAGAAATCTGACTACCCTCCATCGGATCATCGACGTTCAGGCTCTTCTTTACGCTGTTGAGTACAGGTTGGCATCGCAGCGCAAGAGTGACGTTTGTATTGGTAGCAAGAGAACCGAAGAGAAGGGAACTATGAATTAGAGTCGAAAGGGAATAGTTCGCGATAGACGTGTACGTGTTATGAGAAATCTATTACGCTGTGTTACCATCGCCGTTAGTCTGGACCACAGCTTCCAACGCTTTCTTACAAGTTAAGTGCGCCATTCCGAAATATAGTTCAGAGAAATGCATACAACATGTCGCCCGAATGGGCTCTTTCATCATGACTGTGAAGTGACAAATGCATGACCTCGTGGACGAGCAAATAGCGTGAACATGCCTCGGAGTTAAGGCGGCTTGGCATTTCTCGCGCTTTCCACCACGCAAAACGTCATTACCCGTTCGCGAGGTCACATATATCATCGCGCCACCTTCCACCTCCCCATCGACAACGACATCGCAAAGGCACACACACATCATGGCGTCCCTCTTACGGAGACCCTTCGCCATCACGGCAACATTGCGACAAGCATCGCCGAAAGCACCGCAAACCCTCGCGATCCGCGCATTCCACAACACGCCACTGAAGCAGCAGTCGCACTTCTTCCGCCCCGCAAAGCCCACGGTATCGACATCGCACAATGTTTCCAAGTTCCAGCAAGCGTTCCGACGCGGATACCAGCAGGCTGCATACAACCCGGTGGCACAGGGCGACTTGCGACAGCGCATGCTGTATGGAGCCGGCATCTTCGGTGCCACCCTTTTAGGCATCAACTTTATCTTCAACCGCGAGACCCGCGAGGACGGCGGCATGCCGCCATTCGAGCGCGAATACCTCAACGACACCTTCATGCACACTGGCCTCGGTATTGGAATGATCGGCATTGCTGCCCGCGCGCTGCACATGAACGGCTGGAGCTTCAGGCTCATGAGCGCAAACCCGTGGCTGGTACTTGGAGTTGGCCTGGTTGGAAGCATTGGCACAATGTATGGCACCATGGCTACCTCGCCGTCTAAGTAAGTGTGGAGATCGAAATTGTGTTGCAGAGTAGATATGCTAACCCGACGCAGCTACGTCCAAAAGTACGCCCTCTGGACTGCCTTCAATGGTACCCAAGCCCTCCTTCTATCGCCGCTCTTCTTCATGCACCCTGCCATCCTCGCTCGCGCCGGTCTCTACACTGCTGGAATGATGGGTTCAATCGCTTTCGTTGGCAAGTTGACCCGTACGAAGTGCATGTAAGAGACACACTGACTTTGTATCTTCAGGTGCGACCGCAAAGACAGACAAGTACCTCTACCTCGGTGCACCGCTTTTGGGCGGCGTGGCCATTGTGGCGCTCTCTGGTCTTGCTCCACTCGTCATCCCCGCCACCGCTGCCCGCACACTTATGTTCACCGAGAACATCTGGCTATATGGAGGGCTAGCAGTCTTCGGCAAGTACCTCTAAAGCGTCTGTGAGGCATACACTGACCTAGCAACACAGGAGGCTTCACCCTCTACGACGTTCAGAAGGTGCTCAACCATGCGCGCCAGGCTGAACGTGGCTTGATACCCAAGGATCCCGTCAACGAGTCCATCTCGCTCGAGTTGGACTTCATCAACATCTTCGTCCGCATGGTTCAAATCCTGGGCATGAGCCAGAACAGGAGGAAGTAAACATCTTGGGATAATGGCATAGAGAAGCCTGCAGCTTACTTAGGAGACTTGTCCGTTCTTCGTCTTCGTTGAATATGCTATGAGCTTTGGCTATAGCTGTATATAACTCCTCTCTTTGGGCTTTTTGCACTGATACATACCACAAATGAGCAAAAACAATCGAAACTCTTACTGGCACAAACGTTTCCTGACGAGCCTCATTGCTATATCGATATCTCAAGACCGGTCGTACGATATCTACCGAAAATGCAGGTCGGGTGGCAAGCACGTTTCTTTTCCTGTGGTAGACCATGTACCATTAGCGTAGATAATGAGTTGCCAACGGTAGCATGAGGACCAAAGAGCGGTGCTCAAAGATACGAACGATAAGGATACAAAGCCAGACTCAATATGGTCTCTTAGTACCAACTTGCAGTCGATGTGAGACATTATTTTGACACTGGTAAAATATTTTTATATGGCTTAAGGGAATACATGGCAAAGGGTATGTCTGCTGATGAGCCTGAACGCATCCGCTGCGTACTGTCATCGATCAAACTTTGATTCCCTTTCATTCAGAATCAGACCTGTAGCTTGCCTCTACCGCTTGCATAATCTCATTGCATACCTGCTTCATCTTTTCCTGATCCTGCACGGTTTTCATCCTGCTCAGATCCTTTTGCCACTCGCCGGATTGCTGTATCAACCGTGCTCGGTAGTCCTTCGTGTGAGTAAGACCGGCATGGGCGCATAAAGCACCTGCACGAATCATCATCATAGTTATCTCGGCGTTCTCCAGATCTCCGGTCTCTTTGACATTTGTGTGTTCGGTTTCCATCCATATCTCCCATGGGGTCGTCGTGTCTTGCTCAGATAAAGCGATGCTCTCGGTAGGATCACACCCAGAAGCGATGAGATGGGCAACGCTTACCGCCGAGATGGGAAGGTAATTTTCATACTTGAGTTCCACATATAACACATGCTTTTCGAATGTATGTTGTAACAGATTGATGCCAAGCTTGTGTCGGGTATTGAATCCACGCACATCGTAGTTTTGGACAAACGTGGGCAGATCGAATTCTAATGCCAGTAGAAGTGACAGGTCGTCCACAGATAGGTTATGCTGAGAAACTAAGAAGAAGTTCCTACAGCCATCCTTGGATTGCATCACCGCAAAGGCCAGCCTGTTCAACGTGCGTGATAGGTTTGTTGGTGACTTCTGCTCGACTTGACTGATATGCCACAATGTTGTACTAGCGGATGCAAATGAATCCTGGAGCCATAGCTCATAACAGGACATGTATGCCAGAACCGTAGTGACATCAAAATGGTCGTCATCGATGCGCAAACAGTCCATTTGCCAGATGTCAGGGGTATTGAGGAATTCAAACACAGTGCGATGCATGAAACCGACGGTCCAGTACGAATACCCATTGCCACCGTAGTCGTCGTGAACCGTATGGGTCTCAAGAAGCCCCCTGCAGCGACTTCGTAGGCGACCTTCCAGTATTATAAATTTCCTTCCGGTCTCGTCGTCAGAGAAGTGAGGAAATTGTTCTAGCGCATCTATATGCATGTCCTTCTCGTGAGCCCAGGCCAGCGGTATGGCCGCTAAAGTCCCCGAAGGTCTTAGACAACGATCGACGTAGCAGACTCGTAAAAGTTTCGCGGCTTGTTGAAGAAAATGAGGCGGAAGCCCGTTCAGTATGTGGCGGAACAGACTCTCGAGTTCTGCTGGTAACTCATCAACGCGGCTTCGGAGTTCCTCTGCGCTGTCGTATGCCCCAAACCCTTCGAGGAGCGTGCGGCATCCAAGAACAACCCATAAGAAGACACCGTCTGCTTTGCTTTGCATGTCGCTCACAAGCCCCTCAATTGATGTATCGCTCAAGTAGCTGTGTTTGGCCACCGACGGATGCGTCCTGATAACATCATTGACGTATTTCTCAATGTCTGGTTTGGTGAGGTCTTGTAGTCTTAGCTTGGGCGCTGAAGAGAGTTTTGCGACGCATGTATCGATCGGTCTACTTGAAACCAGTACTTTGATGTTGGTACTAGCAGCGAGGCTTTTCACAAACTCTATTCCATCTACGTGGTTGCCAGTGAATTCGTCCAGACCATCAATGAAGAAAGCGAAAGCTCCGTTTGTTGTTTCAGCGCCAAGTTGCTTGAATGCCGTCTTCAATTCGATGTCTGTGGGAGGTTTCAGGTCGACGGTACCACTTTGAGCTTCTTTCCACATGTGTGGGAGTACGGCAGGAATAAGGGCGGGGTTTTGCTCAAGGACGTGATACAGTAGACCTTGAGCAAGTCCTTTCTGTGAGCTTTGCTCCACGGATCCAACGTTCCACAAGTAGAATGACGCTACGGTCACTTTCGTAGTTCCAGCCCACTTCTGCAAAGAAGACATGACCTTGGGGTGGCCGTGGAGGAACTTCTTCATGTTACAAATAGTATCAGTATGTTTTCAACCGCATCTGGTGAGTTGTACTTGCCATAAGAGTAGACTTTCCGCTACCTGGTTTGCCATAAATCCAATAAATGCCATACCCAGATCGCAGCCACTGGTCTAGGTCATCCCAGACGGCACCCGAAGTGGGTGGATCTATAGCCCATTCAAGGGTATTGGAGTGAGCTTGCGAAATGCTATCCCTTCTGTCATCGATCAAGCGAAACCAAAGGCGGTTGAGAACCAAACATGTACATTCTCGATCAATAATTTGCCTAGTGACACCGGACAGATTGTTGACTCCATCCGCGCAAGAGCGTATGATCATTCTCAATTCGCAGACGTTCTTCAACCGTCGAATCTCGCTCTCCAGTGCGTTGTAACCTGGGATGTCGCCTTCTTGTGGTGGCACCAATTTGTCCATGTCGGAAACGAGTTCCGATAGCTTTCGAACGAGACTCTCAAATTGATCTTTGTCTTTGATAACCCACTTGACTTTGTTCAAGATGGCCGAATATCTCGTGCGGTTGCTATCCGACAGTTGATGAGGGATTTCACATTGAGACGACCGAGAAGTATGACGCAGTCTTTTGTTTTGAGGGGTTTCGTCTACGGGTTGATCAAAGACCCTTGGTTTGTTAGAATGTAGCAGTTCCGATTCACAATGAGGCCGTTTGTTGTTACGGTTCTCGCTTGAGAACTGGTGAGGAATTTCGTGCTTTTCAGATGGATGTACCGAAGTGTCCTTTCGAGACCTTATGCACAATGACTTTTGACGTAGTTCAGTCATTAGCCGGCTACTGACGGACGTTGTTGAAGTTTCGATCAGATCACCACCATGAACTTGTCTTACACCGTACTGTCTCTTCAATACGTGACCATCCTGCAAAAGCTGATGAATACAATCCAGCCCTTGATAGATCCGTGGTCCCAGAATGGGGTCGACCAGTCGCCTATCGTATCCCGTGGCATCGTAGAGTTTCAGTCTTTCTGCCCAGTTTAGTAGTAGAGCCTTCTGTATGTCGAGTCTTGTTGCAAGTAGGGTGTAGTCCTTTTCGATAGATTTAGCCGCACCAATTTGCGACAGAAGCGTTACACAGTCCTCGAAAACCCCAACAAGTGCAAGTATGCCAACGGCAAGACCGGCGACCTCCATCAGGATACGAGTGCAAGTATGCTCTTAGCCGTGCTTTTAGAGAATCATGCCGCGCTGCAATGTGTAAGCATGCTGAAAAGTTGACGAACTGCGGATCCCTCGAACCTACGTTTTGAAAGCCTTCCTGTTCAGCATAAGCAGACGAGGACGCAGTATCTGTATATCATGAAACGAATGTCCGCAGGAGAGCGAGCCAGCGATCGCAGAGGAAGTTCACTTGAAGGTCTTCGCATTTGAACACGCTCAGGCGTTGTGGCTGTGTAGTTAATGTGCTGCAAAGACTCGAACTTGTTGAAACGTATTTGAGGGCTGAGTCGATCTAACCCCGCGACTGCGCGTTCACGACGCGGGCTGCGCTCCCTGGCTACGCATCGCACCAACGCCACCTATCGCAGCTCTACAAACGTATTGCTGCCTCACCGGACAGTCACAGACTGTATATTGATAGCTGTATTCAGCTCATGGTCAGCGCACCATCTGCTTCTATGCGCTAAAGACTAGGCTGAGCTGTAACGAATGCACCTGCGACAACCTACCTAGTTACTCACGCAGCGAGTACGCCTCGAGGCGCATTTTCACTTTGAAGAAGTTGTTGCATAATTCAGGAGAGATTGACGAGGATGTATACACCATGGAATGAAGCGTGAGAGCAAACGATTTGACAGCGTGAAGTTCTCGAGCGCAAGCTCCCCATTAGCGATGGGTAAATCAGGGGCGTCGATGAGCTCATCTGTGGCGCCATTGGGTAAGCCGTCCAGGTGTGGCTTACGCACCAAAACCCATCAGCCACCTTGCGCTGCCAACGTGGGTCACCCATCAGCATCACATCAGCATCAGGAAGTATAATCAGAAAGCAGACACATTCCTCTGGGAAAACAACATCTCGACCCCCACAACCGTGCCACTCTACCCGTAAACTTGGCAGGCTTCGGTATACCTTGTCAGGCAAACGCCGCGATCGGACCATTGCTACTCCGACATGACTCGGAACCAAACAAGGCCTCCGGCACTGTATCCACCCAATTACAGTAGTCAGATCTGGGCGATCTTGGTACTGACCACGTGCGGAAGGGAAGAGTGCATGAGGCTCTGCTCCGTTCTACGGTGGAGCATGCGCAGGGCGGATGTGGAGAGCATGAAGCACATGACGTGAAATGCGCGAGAGGGATTATGCGTCGTTAGTAATAGTGATGGAGCATGGCACACATCATCCAGAAAGCACGAGGAAGTGAAGGAATCATCGTTGTTCATGTTCTTATTCATTCATCGTATCTCATGGTCATATGGACCTATTTGGTATCATCATTGTGGGTATCAGCCAGCGGCTCAACCGCTCAACATGCTCTGCACTGCAGACAAGATCTGGTGGAAGGGGATGCTCAAGCCTTCTCGTTGTGGTTGGAGCCGTCAACCACCTCAACTGCCTTGACGCCATCCTTCTCGCTGTGCATGCTGCCAGACTCGATGTCCTTGACGGGCTCAATGTTGGCACCGATAGGACCAGCCTCCTCGAAGTGACGACCCTTCTTCTCGGGGCCAAGAGCTGTAGTGACAGCAATACCAAGAGCGATGATCGCAGTCGCAACAGCCATAACTGGTCCGTAAGCGGGAGATTGCTCGCCCTTTGCAGTGCTGATCATAGTGGCCTCGGCGACGGCGTTGACGATTTGAGCGGAGGGCGAGGAGATCATGTTTCCGAGCTGGTAGGTGATACCGACGAAAGAGGATCGGAAAGCAGGCGGTGACAGCTCGCTCAAGTGGATGGGAATGACACCCCAAGCACCCTGGACGAAGAACTGGATCATGAAGCCAGATGCGGATAGACCACGCTCAGTAGTGGGGAGAACCCAGGCTGGGATGAGGCAAGCGGAGATCAAGGCAGCGCAGACGATCATGCGGCGACGACCGAACCATTGCGAGGTGTATCCAAGAATGGTACCACCGACACAGGCACCGGTCTTCATAAGGATGGAAGCGCGGGTAGCACCTGCGGGGCTGAGATGCTTCTGCTCCTTCATGAAAGTAGTGTAGCTGTCCTGGCTAGTGTGAGAGTAGTAGTTGAACTGGTAGATGTTAGCGGTACTCCATCAACTTGTAAGTGGCTTATCATACCCAAGTCATGAGGATGATGCAGTAGACACACATCTTCCACTCCTTGCGAAGCATCTGCTTTGTCTCGGCCCAGAAGGCACCGGGCGCCTTCTTGTGTCCAGCCTTCTTTGCCTCTAGGAACTGCTTCGATTCAGGGAAGCATACGCGGATGAGACCGACAGCGATCGAGAAACCGGCGCCGACCCAGAAGACGGTCTTCCAGGTGTTGGTCGCACCACCGACACCCAAGTTGGCGCAAGCTGCGAGCACATAACCGAATGAGTAACCTTGCTGTAAGATACCACTCATAAGACCACGGGCGTTGACCCTGCGAATATCAGTACGGGACTTCCAAGTAATTAACTCAGATGTACTTACGGGCAGTTCTCAAGCGCCATGGAGATGGCGTTTCCGTAAACACCTCCCATGAAGAGACCGAAGAGACTCCGTACAGCCAGAAATTGCTGGAAAGTTCCAGCGTAGATGGTAGCAACCTGGAGAAGACCCAAGATGATCATGTTGAGGACCATGGGCCACTTTCGACCGAACTTGTCTCCAGCCACTCCAAACTGTAGAGATAGAGGTACGAAGTCAGTATATGTCTCACATGCACTTCGTACAGTCAGAACTTACCATAGCAGCACCGACGGAGCGGAGAAGCAGTGTCAGGGTGATGGCCGTCGAGATAGCAGTGTTTGAGGTGTCGTAGTAGTCGGCAAGCTTGGTAGTCTGAATCGACAGCGCGTGGAAGTCAAAGGCATCGGCAGTCCATGCGAGGAATCCGACAAGGAAGTAGAGCCAATCCTTCAAGCCGAGTTGAGCGAACAGGCTGATGGGATTCTTGAGAGGCTCTGGCTTTTGCCACTCGCAGTGCTCCTCGCCGTAGTCATTGCGAACGACTACACGTTGGTCCCAAGTGAAGAGATCCTTGAGACTCTGTTTGGCGGTGGGGATGATACCCTTCGCCAATGGGTCTGCTGGGCGGTTGGTGCTCGCCATGGTGCTGATGGTAACTTGAATTGAGCTTGGAGGCAATGAGAAGGTAAGAAGACTGCCCTGTAGATGTAGGCGCAAGTCCGATCGCACTGCTGATTTCAAGATCGAGCGCGGGGGAGCTCAATATATACCCGCAGTCATCTTGGCTGACCAGAACGCCTCGTAACGATACTATCAACGCCCATGTCAGTCAGCCGCTGAGTCTTGATGCGAGCCAAGTTCTGCCAAGTCCGTCCGTGCAGTTGTTGTTGGACGATTTGCAGTGAATGTAACCATCTCCGGTCCGCCAAGAGCGCTATTTTGCACTAAGCCTTCCGGTGGGCCAAGCTAGCGCTTGTGCGCAAGTGACAAAACAGAACATGTCCCGGGGTCGGATCGGACGTATCAGTGCGTTCTCTCAGAGCGGAGGAAAGAAGTGGGTGTGACGATCCTACGACGCCGTTGACATCTTCCCCATGGGGTCGCCCTTTGAATTTCCCGCAAACGTGGTAACTTTCCGACTACAGATTGCGCGACCACACCACACATACTTCGTTGATATGCGTAGTAACACCGAAAACCGTTCTGTGCTTGTGTCCGACCAAGCTCCGCAAGCGCTGGCGAAGCTTCCTCGCGAGACTTGCTCGCAAAGAAGCTTCGAGCCAGTGAAGCAGCCACAAAACTTGGCGACTGACCCCGCAGCGACGAGCTGTGCCGCCGCGGCTGCCGAAGCTTTTCTCGCCTCGTTGTAAGCCAAGATGGAGAACGGCACATACGACGGCCAAGATGCTTCGTCGTCAGCCGAGCGCCCTTGAGTGGGCTTCTTTCAACACCCATCCTTTGTTCATAGAGGCCCGTGGCAACGTCCCAACACCGCGCCTTCAGCTATTGTTAGTGATCGGACAATACGCATCCGGTCAAACTGTTGGTCTGGACTGTTTTTGGTGTTATGTGCGGACTAAGCACTGGTGCAAGGCCCGATGGTGCGGCTTGCGGTCCCTGGGTGGTTGGATGTTTCGCGCACGCGGCAGAGTGAACAGCAAGCGCGCACGAGACGTGAAGCGTGAGCGGGGACAATCCGGTCTTGGCGGTAGAGGTGTGCTGGCTAACATGACCTGACCTCAACCTTGCTGATGCGCGAAAAGACCAAATATGGTTCGGTACATGCTCAGGATTGGGTGGATGAAGGAGAGATGTGGGGATGACGGCGGAGGCGATAACGTTTGGACGGGGGAAGGCCCCCCGTGTCCTCGCTAAATCCTTCACACCAAGACTCCGAGTTCAAACGCCGAAACGACTACAATTACTCGTGTGTATTCTTGGACGTGGTAACAATTGCATAATATCGTATCCACAGTTGTGGCCTGAGGAAGGGCATGCGCCCACGGAGGCCACATTCCTTCACGGCTTCCGGTTCGAGCCCCGAGACTTTGGCTATACGCGCCGAGATTGTGCCTGATTGAAATCCTTCGCAATAGATCAACTCGGTATGAACTACCACTATCTAGCCGAAGATTTGCATAGCTCGAACGGGTGCAAGCCACAACCCCATCTTCACCGGAAGACCTACAATGGTTAACCCTCTTACGCGATAAGGGTCTGTCTAATTTTGAAACGGATGGATTGACTTGCGCTCTAGCTAGATCACCCACTTGCGCATGCATCATGCATTCTACTCTTCTAACTTGGCACAGATCTATGCACAGCGGGGATATGGGGAGGCGAAAATACCGAACACGGTCCTGGCAGCGACACCAATCACGCGTCGTGCGAATCTACCCGGTAGCTTCTGACCCTGCATAAATGCGGCTCTTAGTTCGGATGTGGCAACTGCTTTTGACCGCGGCCGCAAATCCATGCGTCTACGCGGGATGTAGATCGTTCGACTTCCTCGAGTGATCCGGAAACACTTCTTCTGGGCGATATCAAGTCGACTTGATGGAGCAAGACAAGCGTTGGCATAGTAGTAGCGAACATTCAGATGCACTAGTTGAAGGCGTTGAGCACAGTATGATGAGCATATGATCGCTATTCGGTGCCGTATTCCGACAGAAACGTGGTAGTCACTGCCATCGCGCCGATCGCGGTCACGACAGGATGAGACTCTGCGGTATTCATTCCCTCATCAGGGAAAAGAGGTATCGCTCCCTCGCTACAACGTCACGATAGGTCACTGGAAAACAAGTCCGTTAGTCGGAATACCAAGGCTTGATACCAAGACTCACGAGGTACCTCGTTGATCATTTTTTAGGCTGCTAAAGAAAATGCCTACCCTTTATGCCCTCCTGCCTTCCGTTTCTTCGCCACCCGGCCAGCCTTCAGCATCTTACCACGCTTCGCATTCTGCCTTGCTTGTGTCCTGGTTGCAACGGCGCGCTCCCCTGGGTTGGCTACGATGTTCTGCAGACTACTGCCGCCGAGCAAGGAGTCGCACCTTGTCTTGGAAACAGTGAGCAGTTCTATGATCCTATTCATCCGGTGTTGGAACGTCCAGCTTCGTGTTCGCCCTGCTGATTCCCAGAAATTATCGTCGAAGGAATGCAGTGCCGATGGCCCAACCCGGTGCAAGCGCTCTACAAGATCCTCAATATTCCAGCAAAGGATGAGTTTATCTAAAAAGAGGTAGTAGTTACTTGGCCCTTTCACGGGATCAGTCCAACGCTTCTTGAAGTCTTTGCCTTTGTTGCCTTGGGTATTCTTGACGTTGTTGACGGCATCGAGGAGCTTTTGGACCCACTGCTGGCGGTGCGCATCTGACGTTGGAAGAGTGTCGTCGTTGATGGGTGGGCTCCAACCAGGTGACGGCATGGCAGCCATAGCCTCATCAAGAGAAGCATACATATCGGACGGGTGAGCAGAGTGTGCGTAGCTCTGTGTGCCTCGGTAAGTATTAGGCGGCGCAACAACACTCTGTTGGTCAACTTGTTGAGCAGAGTACTGAGGCGCGAACATTGGATTGACAGCTGGCGTATCCTGAGCGTAGCCAATATGTGGACTCATGTTGCCGTAGTTGACGTAGTTATTGCTGTAGTTTGTTGACATCATGGGAGACGAATACACTCTTGCGTCAGGAATATGCCATGAAGCATTCCGAGCATCCCATGCGTCCTGCTCCTGCTCCTGCTCTTGTTGTGAATTCGGAGGTACCATCTTCGGATCTGTGTGCTTGACTATTATACTGTCCTAAACTGGGGTTGAGTTGTGTCTCGGCGATGTATGCTGATAGTCTAAACCTGAAATAGAAGGCGCATTTTACCATAAGAGGCAGGTGGTGTGAATGCACCTGGGCACCTTGCCAGGCGAAAGAATGATCGCGTGAACGCCAGGGGCAAGCAGCGCAACATCGTGAAACACCAGCACCCCCGAGCGGTGAATGGAACGCATTGATCTGTTCTTCTCAAATGAAGCAGGCACGCGAGACGTTAAGACGGTACGGGCCAGAATCGATGCCCATGAGACTGGTTATCGTAAACGTAGTGCGTCGCGTCGCAACGCGATGCAGTGCGCGCGAAACCAGAGTAGGCAGGGAATTCCAGTTCGAGATTTGGCGTTTCTTCTCCGAAGTCTCCAGACAGCAGCGAGAGCGAAGATGATCATCGCTTTGCAAGAGTTTGCCAGTTTGCAGTAACGTGGATCAGAGGGAAGCCACGTACCGAAGACGCGTGCAGCTCGGAGCACGTACCAGTCCTGGCTAAACAGTGACGTCACGCGTCGATGATCCGGCCACCAGGGCAGAGACGTTGCTCACCATCACAACCACAAACATCAAAGCCCACGAAAGTCGCATCGTTCAATGAAAAAGCACCCGTTTCATTGCAAATTGTCATCCACGAAATAGCCACAGTGGTCAGTGAACGCGTGCTCTAGGGTCGTGTTAGAATGCGCAAAGCAGATCTAAGCAAAAGACGAACAAGTCTGCGAGACGATAAAAGGTTCATGTAATTTACTACGCATCCATGAAAATGCCAACATTCTGAGAGAAGCACTAGTACAACGGTCCGCCTCAGCTAAATTTGGAACAGAAGAAGACGCAATCTAGCGAGGAAGGACGGAAGTCGTCACTACTTCCCATTCTAATCCTCATTCTCATCGTCATCATGCCCCATTTCCCCAGCCTCCGTCTCTTTACCCGCAACAAGATCATCCTGTCTATTCCGGTTGTGGTGATAGTTACTCCTCGTCTGTCTAATGAGCAACGGCGCGGTAGCAACCACCATCTCCAGTCCCTCAAACTTGAGCAGATTTCCACACCTAGCCTTACTGATGCGCATCAGCTCACACACCTTGTCGATGCGTGCACTGAATGTGAGATCGCGGTACTTGTACACGTTCTCCAACTTGCCTTGATCGTAGACATTGAGAGAGATGGGGCCATGGGTGTGCAGGTTGATGGCCATGGAGAGCAGGGCATGACAGACGGTGGTGATCATGGCTGGTGTGTATGGCGAGTTACTGGACGAGAGGGTAGCCCATCGAAGGTCGAAATTGGCGACTGTGGCGCTGTCGATACATTGGGTGATGTCGGTGAAGGCGTCGTACAGCCGACGAATGTAGAATCTGCGGGCCGCTTCGTCTTGGGAAAAGCTGCTGTCGTTTGCCAGGGGATGATAATTGTGGTGAATGACGCGGGTGGCCGCAGCTTGTTGTGCTTCATGGAAGTTGGCGAAATGAATGCTTTGAGGGGGAGCGGCGGCAATTGCGCGTGGTATCTGAGTGGGCGCCTTCGAGAAAGCAGGAATTGCTACTTGTGGCGTTGTTGGACGTGTGAAATCTAGACGCCACGATTGATCTTGCATTGGCTCGGGGGTCGGCACTGTTGGCCGCAATGTCATAGACTGACGTCCGGCTACTTGTTGTTGCGATGTATCAATCATGGGCTGACTTTGTAGTTGTAACTGTTCTTGCATCCACGGTACTCTCGCTTGGGTGTATGGCGGATGAATATGCTGTGGCGTTGTCGGTGATGTCTGCGGCTCACTGAGCAAACCTCGAGATATTTGCGCATGCTGGCGAGTTCTAGCAAAAGCAACCACGGCGGCCGCACGAGCACCGTCTAGACTCGTATCGTTCGGCTCTGTTGGTGTATAGCGTATCTCGTTATACGGATTTCGTTCTTCGTGCCACTGTGGCAGCTGATGGTACTGGCTGTCGCTCTGCTCTGGGGAGAGGGGAATATCAATCTGCCAGGACTCAAGGTCCATATTGTCCATGGTGAACTCACCAAGATCGGCTCCTCCCGCCTTGATGGCGGCGAGAACCTCGGGATGAATGGCGCCAATGACTCTATTGAATAGATCATCAATGGTCTCTGCGTTCTGGCAATTGTTTTCTCCAACGGCGTCTTTCGCTTGTTCGTTGGCCACCGTAACGAACCGCGGATCTTGATCTCCCTCAGACATATCTGGTTGTGGTTGCGGGTTCATCGTAGTTGTGACGATAGTGTGTTACTGTAGTTCGGAAAGAGCTGGCTCTGATGAAAGCCTGAGACTCGGTTGCGTACGCCTTAGGACGGAGTTGTACTGAGTGACGTTACTTCAGACGCCAGGAAGGAGAGGATCATGTGTTGACAAGTGAGATGACATCGTGAAGCACCTATGCGTGGGTAGTGGAACATTGTGGTGAAACTATTGCCTGACAAGCGCACCATCGAGGTGAACTTCCTTGCGACTGGGCACTTCGCTGGGTGAATGGGTGGAACTGGCGCTCTCGTCAATTTGATACCGTCTCATTACAAGGTAAGGCGCGGATGGTAAATGACGGATCGAGGGGGTTTGTTTATTGGTATATTGGTATATAGTGAACGTGTAGTTATAGAAACAAAGCAGAAGTGGGGTTATAAGAGGAAAACGAATGTAACAGACGCAAGCATCCCGTATACGTATCGGACCATGGTGATACTAGAGTCGTCCATGGTTTGGTCTCAACCTTGGAAAGTCTTGCGGTCGATCGGCCTGGTGACTGCCAGGCAAGTGTGAAATCCAGGGACAGGCGGCAAAGAGATCCCCGGAGTGGTCCGCAAGGAGGGGCGTAGAGCTCTTATGAGAGGTGTCGAAGTAAGTGGCGCTTTCAATGTCTTCCTGAAATTTCCAGGTTCCAGATGGTAACAAACGAAGAAAGGCAAACCATCTCCAACAGCACTCACAAGCGCTCTGCGTCCCTCCTTGCGGACCACTCTGGTGTTCTCTCTGTAACCTATCACGGGAATGCGATGGCCTAAGCAAGAGTGGTGGCCGCAAGTCCAGTGGTGATGTGCTGGACAGTGGACGACCCAGAGAGTAGAGGGTGGTCAAAGAACCCCATGTGCTCGAGAGCATTGCGAACAGCGGCGAAAGATGCATCTCGTGCGTCTACGTGCATTGCTCCGACAATGGCTTCGAAGGTGTTCGCCACCATGTCGTTAGATGGGCTGCTCATGCCCCGGTTCATGATGATGAGCTTGTCCAGTCCAAGGCTGAACCCACGTTCAGCAAACTTCTCATTGCTAACGAGATCGTTGCGCATCTGGGTCCAAGCTGCGAGGCTGTAACGCTCACCTGGTATAATCAGTATCGAGCTACGGTGAGCGCTGTAGTCTGGAAATACCATTGTGATCGCGCGCTTCGTACCACATAGTAGCTAGCACAGCATCGATGACAGCGTCTCCGACCAACTCGAGGTCTCTGTTCTTGTGGAAGAGATGGAGTGTTCCTTCGACGCGAAGAGGACAATTGGGTTCCTTCATCTGCAAGGCTTCTGCACATAGCAGCTTGTTCTGGAAGTGATGCCCAGTCATGGTCTGGACTTGCAAGATGCGGCTGTCCATGTCGGTCATATTTGCGGGATCTCTTCGGTCGCTCAGCTAGGCTTTGGTGATAGAGAGTATAGCTTTGTAGGTATTTCCTATAGTCAACGACAGATGCATGGCTTTTATTCATCTTTTGGATGTCTCTGCCTAGCGATCGATCCATTGCAGACTTCACCGGTGACTGCGCCACACTAAATTGTTTTGTGTAACCAGACCATAGTCGATGTGTCACTGGCAAAGGAGCAAGGCTGACAGCCCCTCGGTCTAAGAAGCTTTGCCATGGACTGCATATGCATCGATCGATTGGCCGTGAACAGCTACCAGAAGCGTTTGAAAGTTGCATCATGTAAGATAAGATGTGCTGGACAAGACGAATGAAGCGACGTGAGCTTAATTTTCCTGCAACAAAGAAAGCGCGGGATGTCATTAAAACAAGGAGCGATATAATTAAGGGCAGGTCTTGCGGCAGTTGAGTGCCCTGAAACCTATAACCCAAAGGATGCTCAAGGTGCGATGTTGGGATCAGCACCTCAAAGGGTGTTCTACGAAGTACCAGGCTGCATACTTCCGGTGAGCTTTCGCAAGGCTTTCAGGCAACTGCTTACGTGCCCGGAGGAGGGGTGCCGTTCTGCTGCATGCATTAGAAACCATATGCAGAAGACACCTTGATAATGGCGCAGTGGAATCCGAGAGCGCAGGCTGGTAGATCCAAGCGGGTGCGGCGCAGCTGTGGCTGAGATTTGATGGTCGAGACATCCCCGAACTATCGAAGCGACAAAGAGACGCCCCAGAAACATCTTTTCCTTGCGTTCTCGTCTCCCCGCGGAGGCGCAAACGCAGTGAGCAGCAGAACGAGACGCCAAGTATTCGTTAAGAGAGTTTGGGGTTGCCTTGTCTAGCAGATCCCAGAGGCAGCTGTGCCGGGATCTGGAAGTTTGCACATCAGTCAATATAGCATCGCTATTCATAACGGGAAGAGGAGAATTTGAGACGTCACCGTGAGGAGCTCATGGTCGAAGAAACCGAGAGACTGCATGACGCGCTGGACGGCCGCATCTCCACCATCTTGATACACCGCACCAATTACAGCTTCAAGAGCTGTAGCCACCAAATTTGGGAGGCACGGCAGGCTTGGTATCAGCCGTAATGACGCACTCATCAAGGTCAATCTGATATGCTCTTCGTGCCAGCGCATCGTTGCTCAGTGAGTCGTCGCGCAATTGCGTCCATTGGGCCTGAGAAAGCACTCGGCCTGCTATCATGAGTACCCCGCAGCGCAGTGAACAAGGGCGTCTGTTACCACTCGAATCGCGAGCTTTAAACCAGGCGCCGCATATTACCTTGGAAAGCACTGCATCGCCCAAGACATACAACCTTTTGTTGTTGTTCAGGCCAATACAGGCACCGTTGTGGATCAGCCCAATCTGCGGAGCAGCATTTTGCACAGCCTCGACAGCGATGCAGCTGTCAGCGAATGTATACCTAGGTACCCGATCGATTTCTAGACTTCGCGCGCTTTCGTTTCGATGCGAATCATTGTATGATGTGAAGACTGATGTGTTGATGAGTCGAGATGGGCCGATATGGAGGTTGCAACAGCTGTGGTGCGCTTCGCGTGATGGTACAGCTTAGGTATCCGGGTTTTCTTGGCTACAGGCTCTGCGAAAGACTGCTGTTATAGCGCACAAAGATAGCAGGCTGTCATCAACATCAGCTTGAGAATGAGCCATACAGCTTTCGATAAGATGTCCAGACCGGCATGGCCAACGCCGTGAGAACGCCTTTGCCTGCGCAATGATCGCATCCAGACCCCGGCGTGCCGACAGCCGTTCCTGATGAGCGACGGCGCTACGCCAAACCTCTAGCTTCTTCCCAACTAGCACCACCCTACGTCATTCCAAAAACGCATGAAAACAGGCATCATGGGGTTCCCGCCAAGCGGGATTAAACGTTAAGAGACTGGGCATGCCAGTCAGTCGACACATTCAGTACTTTTGCTATCCGAATAAGCGGTTCGCGGACGTAACACCGAGACGGATCTACCGGAAAGACCAACCACAAGGGTCTAGTCACTATGGCAGAAGAGATGGTGGTGCGCGGCCCTGCAGACGTCCTCTCAAGCGTGCGACCTGCTGATTTGCTTTCTCGATAAACAGGAGCTCGGATTCGAGGGTCTTGACAAGTTCACCGACAAGTACTTTGACAAAACCTACGATCGTCTTCCGGCATTTCCCAAAAAAGGAAAGAAGAAACGCAAGCTACAAGCGCAGCAAAACCAATTCCAGCAAAACGCACAAGGCCCGCCTGTTCAAAACGCACAGCAGTCGTCCTACCCGGCTCAGAACGTTTCGCGAAATCCCGACAAGGAGTACACTTCGCCTCGCTCTGTACCGAAGAGTGTAGACGGCTACAACTCGGACCCAGAGATGTATGCGCCAGACTACAGGCAAGACCGTTATGGCCCAGATGATCGGTACTACGAGACGGAACAGAACGACCACAGGGCGCCGGGACCAGGGTTCAAAGTCCCGCGCGGTCGCGACGGACCGAGTGACACCCGCGACATGCAGGTAGCAGTGCGCTCTACTCTGAACAGTATGCAAGACTTAAGCTAACTAAGGACAGCCATACCCACAGCAAAATCAGCCTGACTACGGTCAACAACGCGGATACGGGGGCGCCGGCGGTAGACCAGGTACCCAACGTAGAGGCTCATCGTGGTCTCCGCCGCGCTCTGAGCGACAAGGCCGACGAGAAACGCGACGCCGTCGGTCTAACTCGCGCTCTCGGTCTCGCGACGACATGAAGAGCCGTCTGATTGCGACTGTTGGTGGCGCATTAGTGGGCGGCATAGCAGGCAACCAAGCGACTAAAGGCAAGAAGTACGACACTGTCGCAACGATTGCTGGAGCCATCATAGGCGGTGTTGGTGCAAAAGAAGCCGCGGGCCATTGGGACGAACGCAAAAGGAAGAAGGAGCAGCAAAGGAACGGTGATTGGGAGGAGGACTACGATGACAACAAGCGCAGGAATGATCGCAGGAGAGACGACCGATACGACCGTGACGATAGGTACGATGACAGATATGAGCGCGATGACCGAAGGAGATACTAGACATGCTTCAGGGTGGTGGGCCCGGGCTGACAAGGTATCCGGGAGTTTGGGGCTGGCGCCAGGCGTGTGCGACATTTCTTAGGGGCGAAATTTTCAGCTCCGGTATGGAGTTATGGATGGCGCAACCTGGAACACGATACCTTTGTACGATTTGACGAAAAATGGATGACATGCAGGAGCAGTAAACGTTTGCTGCGGGAATGACGTGCGACGTGCGAGCCATGTCTGCGACGTGATCTGATGCGAAGGGGAGGGGCCACGCGACGGTGGAAGTTCACAGGAGGCGCCAGGGGGCCGACTGTCGGTGCGGTGGTGGGCTGCCGTTCGTAATAATAGCCGACACACGAGGCACATCTCTGTGCTTTTTTGCCGATAAAGAAATTCCAGAAGGCTTCTGGAGGGTGTGGAGAAGTTTTGAAGCGGATGCGGGCGTAGCAGACACACTATGTATAAAATTCCAAGCTTGATAGCCATGATAAGAGGCAAGGTTGAGCTCGGTGTTATAGCTAAGGCTGGCATGCGGTTTCGAGAAGCCTAGTAGAAGGTTAGGCTGATCCACCGCGTTGCGGGACCAAGCCTCGTCCCGCAATCTATCCATCATCTCTCCGAGCAGCACGCTTCAGTCACAAGAAATTATACACTACACAGCAGCCAGCACGCACCGACCCACTGCAGGTTCCCGAGCTGCCCTGACCCAAGCTTTCCGCCCGCCCAGCTGCAGCATTGCTCAGTCATTGTGCTACCCACCCGCTGCGCTTCGTCTGCATCCCGCTCCTTCGCCGAGCAATCATCTCGCAACCCAGAGACACTCGAGCTGCTGCACCGCGCATACCCACGCACCACCATGAGCTGGTGACTGCCCGACAACTGCATCGCCCCTTCCCCACCACGCACGAGCTCCTTCCCTAACCGTCTGACACCTGCCCCTCGCTCCTTCCCAACCGGCAAGTTTGCCTCTGGCGCCGCTGCCGGCCACCAACACGACGATGCGCCGATACAGGCCTGGAGGAGGTCCCGTGCGGGCTCATGGCGGCGTGCCGGTGCCTGATCCCTTTGCCATGGTACGCGCATACGACAGCGACTCCAATCCCGCCCGCCCGATACGACCCTCCCCGCTGGCCGCCTCGACGATTCAGGGTCTACCGCTAGACCTGCTCGACCGCCTGCGCTCCTTCCCGCTGTTCCAGGCAGCCCCCGACTCCTTCCTCACCCAGGTCGGCCTGCATCTCAAGCCGCAGCTATACCAGCCTCATGACACAATTCTCACCGAGGGCGAGACGGGCAAGGCCATGTACTGGCTGGTCCGCGGAGCGGTGCGTGTGACATCGCGGGACCAGGAGAGCACATACGCAGAGCTGAAGCCCGGTGCGTTCTTTGGCGAGATCGGTATCCTCATGGACATCCCCCGCACCGCCACCATCATAGCCAACATGCGCTCGCTGGTAGTGCGCCTGAACAAGGAGGACCTCATGAAGGAGCTGCCCGCGTTTCCCGAAGTGGAAGTGGCCATCATGCACGAAGCGCAGGAGCGACTGGCCATTCTGCAGCGCAAGAAGTCAGAGTTAGGAGGCAAGCGTCCTGCGATACCCATGCGCCAGATTACAGGCAAGCGCGACCGCGAAGATGGCGACGTGATCATGGCCGAGAGCGGCACTCTACGCGAAGGAGAGATCAATGCCTTCAAGAAGAGGAAGTCTCCCAGTCCGGGCCTCGCTGAAGCCATAGCCCATAGTGCCTTTGGAAGCGGCAGTATTCATGTGCGGCCGCTGCTCAAAGAGCTGCCTCTCTTCTCCGAGCTGCCCGACGACATCCTCCATTTCATTGGCATGCGCGCCCAACCCTGTTCGTTTGATCCTTTCACAGACATAATAAAACAGGGCACACAAGGACGTGACGTCTTCTTCATCGTGAAAGGCGAGGTTGAGGTCATCAGCATGAATGTACCAGAGCAGAACGGTACCACTTCACCCATAGGTCGTCGAAAATCCATCGCCGCGGGCGAGCAACATTTCCAGGAAGTAAAGGCCCGATTGAGGCCCGGGCAATACTTTGGCGAGGTCGTCAGTCTCTCGCTTGCGCCACGCCGCACCGCTACGGTCCGCTCCGTATCGGCTGTCGAATGTCTCATGATCAGCGGTGACACTTTGAACCACCTCTGGGAGAAGTGCACTCCAGATGTACGCCGACAGGTCGAGTCGGTCGCGAAGGAGCGGTTACGGACCGCTAAGGACGAAGATGTACACATGCTGGACGCGAATAGTACACCCAACATCAACGATCTAGCCATCGCGGACCATATAATACCCCGTACACCACGACGCAAGAAGAGTGTGCCAACTGTCACTTTCAATGACACCATCGACATCGACAATCCGGTGACACCCACCCGGAGAGACGAAAAGATGATGGAACCATTTGATCCAGACCCATTTCTTAATGTCGATTTGGACAATGTCAGGTCGAGGTCAAGGAGAGGCTCACTAGCTCCACCCCCACCTGGATCAATACCAGACTCGCCATCCAGTCCAGCAAAAACAGATTTCCCCAAGTCACCATCGCCCGGTGGTTCGCCCCTTTCCCCATCACCATCGTTCTCCATATCGAAGCATGCATCCACTCCGCCAGAGATGCCACTCGACTATAAACGCCCTCGACTAGTCAACAGACCAAGTAGATATGGAAGAGGCATACTGTCGGATCAAGTGCTCACTAAGATTCTTGCGAATCTAGACATACACGAGCTGATGAAGTTGCGTGTAATCTCTTCGCACTGGAACAAGTTGATATCAGAGTCGCCGGATATACTCCACGACCTTGATCTTAGCAAATACAATCGCAAAGTCACGGATCGATCGCTTGTGGACGTAATATGTCCATTCGTAGGCAGTCGTCCACGATACATCAATATCAGTAACTGTTTCCACGTGACAGACGAGGGTTTCGCCGAGCTGGCAAAGACTTGCGGTCCGAGCGTAAGAATTTGGCGCATGAAGAGCGTGTGGGACATCACCGGACCGGCTGTGCTGGAGATGGTGCAGAAGGCGAAGGGTCTTGAGGAGGTCGATCTCAGCAACTGCAGGAAAGTAGGCGACAACCTTCTCGCTCGAGTGATAGGGTGGGTGGTTCCAGAGATGCCACCTCAGATGGCAATGGCGCATGCGCAACATCAAGCTCAGATAAATGGTCGCCGACAAGGAAAGGGTGCTAATCAGCCTGCTCCGCAACCGCTGCCACCTGGTACTGTTGTTGGATGTCCGAAGCTGCGACGTCTCACGCTGAGCTACTGCAAACACATCACCGATCGCAGTATGGCACATATCGCCGTCCATGCAGCAAACCGCATCGAGAGCATCGACTTAACAAGATGCACGACTATCACCGACGTTGGCTTCCAACACTGGAGTGTCTATCCGTTTCCACGGTTGACAAAGCTGTGTCTCGCAGACTGCACATATCTGACCGACAACGCAATTGTGTACCTGACGAACGCAGCAAAAGGGCTCAAGGAACTGGATCTCGTAAGTCCACTATCTTCCATTTGATGCTAGGCAGAATGCCCGTACTAACGCATATCAGTCTTTCTGCTGCGCCCTTTCTGACACCGCAACTGAAGTCCTTGCTCTCGGCCTCCCTTCACTTACACACCTCAACCTCGCCTTCTGCGGCTCCGCGGTCTCGGACACTTCTCTTCGCTGTATATCCCTACACCTCCTCGAACTCCGAAATCTCTCTGTACGAGGTTGTGTCCGCGTCACTGGCACTGGTGTTGAAGCTGTCGTGGAGGGCTGCAGAGACCTCGAACGCTTCGACGTTAGCCAGTGCAAGAATCTGGGTCGATGGATTGAAGCTGGTGGTGTAGAGAGTGTGAAAAGTCGCGGAAGAAACGTCAAATTTATATGCGTTAGCGATGGGAGGTGGAGAGATGGCAAGGGGAATGTGAGGAAATGATGAGGAAGATGACTTTGTATGGATACTATGTGTATGGTATATGTCAAGACGGCCGCGGCGATACATTTGGCTGATCTACGAAAGCGTGTACATTGAATCATGATAGAGGAGAACTACGATACGGATGTCGGCTTGATTGTATGTGTCTCTTGGTGGGGGTTTTCGCATCTACGCAAGATACCAGGCTTTTGTTCGGTGTATTAGCGATGTATTACTTGGAATATTAGATCTCCTTGCTCATGATAGCGGCTTCTTGTACGTTCTGATCTCTTCCACGAACTCAGGAAGGATTGAGTGTAGTTTCTCTTGTTCTTTCAAACTGTATTACACGGCGACGATGAGCCTCCTGCCCGCGTGTAATCATTTAAAATGCTCTAGCTTCATTTGGGTAGGCGTACTCTGGAGCCTAGACCATCGACACTCACCCGGCAGCTTGTGCTTTCTTTGTTTTACTTCACCCAACTGCTCCCGCGCAGGCAACTTGACCGCATTGCCCATCATCCCAGTCAAATATATCGATCTCGCCGCCCGACTTCGTTGCATACCTAGCCAAAGTCTCTGCCCCCAGAGTCGCTCGCCCACAATGTCAATATCAGCGAGGGAATCCGATCGAGCACATATCTCGGCGTCAGTGGTACCTCTATTACTTAATTCTGGTCGCTAACAAGCTTGGTAGTATGCTAAGGGATGTTGCACGTCTCTCAACCAAGCCTCAACAATCGACTCGCGAGTGTTATCGACGTAGAGTGGAAGTGAGAGTAAAGATCGAGGAGTACTCAAAATCCGAGTGTCTTACTCTCTGCTTGATGATGCAAGAGAAATTGCCTCGCGAGCTGAGAGACATGGTCTACGAAGCCCTACTTGGAGAACCTCAGAACTACTACCTTGACGACGATGCGCACGGTTTGGGATTTTCGGATCCAGCTAACATTGTGGCCCACAATCCCCACATCGGCGACAAAAGGTTCGTCGGTGAAGAAACACTCACTGAGTTAGCGGAAATGTGGTATCGGCACTCAGTATTCAAGATTTTTGGCGATAATACTGTGGCTTCCCTATTCAGCACCCAAATCTGGGAACTGCCTGATCTTGATCCTACTCGATTGATACACCAAGTATATATGCGTCTACACCCCAGATATCGTTCGGGCGAGAAAACAGACGCGAATTTGGAAGTCGGGGAAGAGCTCCTTCTGCCATCAGACTTTGAGCAACTTGCGAGGCTGCACCAACCGGCTACCTTTACGATCGGCATTTACTTTGGGCATTGGTATTATCATGGGGAGACTGAAGAAGGTATGAAGATTTCTGTTGAAACAATGTCCGAAAGAGTCTTCCCAGTGTTGAGGCAGCTGATTACTTCCGGCGTGGGCGTCGCTGTTAAAGTCTTAAAGGCGGCGCCTGTAAATGTGGGATTGGAACATCTTGATAGCGAGGGTTGGTCGAGGCTGGTTCGGGCAGTGCATCGCCGATAGTGAGCAAAGACACTAGATCACTCACTTCAAAAGACTTTGGCCAATATGGATGGGTATGGGAAGATTTCCAGGTATCTCGATTATGTCTGATTCCGGCTAGTCAACGCCTGATCGAGACTAGCCACGCTTAGCCTCATTCTCCACCTGCGCATCTAGCTTTTGCAAACAACCCGTTAGTCCAGATACCATACAACAGATTCCCTTACTCGCTTGATCCCCAGCATGTCATCGAATAGAATGTCTTTCGATCCGACTCTTGTGTCTAGGTGAGCGCTGCGCTTTCACTCGCAGCGTCTTTACTCACTATCTCAACAACAGTATGCTAAGGGAAGCTCACCGCCACGCAATGCATAGTGCATTACTCCGATACGAAGCGCGCAAACACGTCGAGAACTGGGCAAGATCGTCGTGTCTTAGTCTGTGCACGGAGATGCAATCGCGATTACCCCGCGAGCTACGTGACATGGTCTATGCATCAGTATTTCAAGATTCTGATAGCTTCGTGGTATCTCACGACATCTTACCAGACGTACTGGAAAGCTACCAACATCTCTGCGATACTACATTTGTGGGTCAGGAGACACTCGTTGAACTAGCCGAAGAGTGGCATCACCACTGCATCTTCCACCTCAATCTCAACTCCGATGGGCGAGGTCTGTACGATACAGGGAAAAATATTTGGAATTTGCCCAATCTGGATTTTGTCCGACATATGCGCCACGTACAGGTCGAGATATGTCCTCCATACGTGGAACAAGATGAAGGATCTATTGACCTAGAAGGGATGCCGGAGGGGTGGCAGTATCTGTATAAGCTGCAGCGACCGGCTACGCTCGCCCTGAAGGTGGATTACGACGAGTGGACGGTAGCTTATCGGCCTCAAGATTTGCATGACGACTTCGTGGGGCTGTTGACATACTTGATTGGTGCTGGTGTCAAGGTAATTGTTGAACTTACAACTTCTCATAGATCCAACCCCTGTAGCGGAAGTGTTGGTTTGGAACATCTTGAGAACGAGATGTGGTGTTATTTGCTTGACCGAGTGTGGCATGGTCAGACTGGTCAACACATGGAGTTCCTCGGAATAAAAGCAGAAGTAGTGAAAGGCCCTGTGTGGATCTTAATTTTGTTATTCCAAGATGATTGCTCTTTCATGGAGCAACCCGGCGCTGCCTCCCATCGAGGTTTACATGAAAACGCGTTCAGTCTTCCGTCCTAGGTCGCCCAGAGTTTCGATGCTTCTGGATACCACGTCCTAGACGTCTTGTTGTATCCGTCTCGAGTCGTGCGCGTTGCCTTGAGGGTCGCGCTGAGATGACGATATGATAGACTCTGTCCCTCTTTGCTTCTTCATCCAAACCTCTTGCCGTATCCTTTGACCACATCGTCTAATATGGTACGCATCCTCTTGCACCCTTCGATACCCACTGCCAGCATACCCTCTAACCTCTCCATTCGTACCCTGGTCTCCATGACGCACACAGCAACGTTATCGGTATCCCCCAATGTCCCTACCGTCAAGAACGGCAGCTCCAATTCCTCCTGGTTGTTGAGATCCAACAGCGGATCATCGGCAGACGCGTTATCCGCCGCTGACGCAGAAGCAGAAGAAGCAGCTGTACAAGCGACCAGATAATCTGTCATAGGTATACCCGCATCAATAAGCGCCAATGTTGACGCATTGATACACGCAGCCAATAGCGACCCATCCTGTGAAATGATGTGGACGTTCAACGTAATCGTCGAATGCGGGTAGAGATGCAGCAGCAATACGCCCTCAAACGCCGACCTCAGGCAGTGCTCCATCTCACTTGTCCGCTTATCGCTCTTCCTCTTCCTTCGCTCTACACCGCTGAAACCCGCGAAATTTATCTCGACCTCAACTTTGGCCTGCTTGTCTGCGCCGCCTCTTTGCCCGCTCTGTTTGCCTTCTGCGGGTCCGGTGACGGAAACGAGGATCTTGGTGTTGCCCATCTCGAGATATGACGACCCATCGGCGGCGGCTTGCGTGGAGATTTGCGCGTGGATTCGGCGGAGTTCGTTCCAGCGGCGGCCATCGAGGCGGAGGAGCGCGAGAGAGTAGGTGCTGGTGTCTAGCGGCATCTTGGTGGTGTCGCAGGAGTTTGAAAGGGTTCTATATTGCGCGACGCGATTTGCCGACCGGAGACTGTGGTTCGTGAAGACAGCTGATTTTGGCAGGGCGTGCAATTGCGCGCGATGATGCGGGCGTGCAGGCTCGAGCTCCAGATTTTGGCGGAAGTTCTTGCAGGGATCTTCTGCCAGTCGCGCCCCGCTTTCACGTGAGAGCGTGTTAGCGTGTTTGGGCAGCTTGGTGGCGTTTCCTTTCACGCTCCACTCCAGGTGCTTCCTTCCGTGACAATCGCCGCTAGTCAGGACCGTGCGCCAATATGCGATTGTCAAGCACCGGTACCAGTGATAAGCTGAGCAAAGTCACACAGCGTTCACGAACGACCCCTGTTACCCGCCACCTCAGCCATCATGTCCTTCAGTCGTGACAAGTCAAAGGATGAACAGAGAGCGCAAAGAATTTTTGGCGAGAGTGGTGAGGAAGATGACGATCTTGACATCATCAAAACGTCTAGGAAAGGTTTGGATCTCTCCCAGTATATTGACGGTCAGTCGATGCTTCCCCTACCTTCATACGCTAATACTTGGTAGTCCTGACTCAAAGCCAGACTCAGTCGCAGAGGGCTACACACGAGGTCACAGAAGACGAAGACGAAGAGGACGACGATACTGATGACGATGCATTGGAAGAACCAGAACCACGAACTAGAGATGTCACTAGCTCAGGTACCGATGACGATGAGTTGTTAGAAGCCGAGTACGATACAAGGGCTTTTCACAAAGAATGGACGGGGCGCAAGACCGAGAAACGGAAGCGTACCACTGCTGAAACCAACCGAATTCGCAGTGAAAAGAAGAGCAAAGCAACGGCTGCAACCAGTATCGTGGGTCGCAGACTTCCACCCAAGAAAATTGGCTATGGTCCGACAGGCTTCAGTACCGACACCTTAGCCGATGATGAGGGCGCGACAGCTTTCTTAGACGACCCCATTCCTGACTACTTCATATCGCGACAGAAGACACTCAAGAAGTTGCACGAATCTGGACTGCGATACCCTCCTAGCTATCACGACGTTGACTGGGACAACGCGGGCACTGAAGAGAAGCCAGAACTTGACAACTCCGTACAGCAGCAGCGCGAAAAGAAGGACATCAGACTCCGCGGGTCGCATGGGATCATACCTGGCCCCATCGCTCAATGGTTGCGCGA
>Ga0265797_10001493_pt1 | contig 40970 bp, 49 predicted proteins | sample P2T30metagenome_FD_192433 | JGI IMG/M metagenome (GOLD analysis project Ga0265797, IMG submission 192433) | Plant litter microbial communities from East Loma Ridge, Irvine, California - P2 T30 | ecosystem: Environmental > Terrestrial > Plant litter > Unclassified | place: USA: California...
GAACGGCAAGGTCACCTACAGCCTCCCGCACCGCGCGAAGGTCGTCGAGGACAGCGCCGGCACGCCCCTGTACATGGAGTACAAGGGCCGCAAGGTCGCCGACGTCTGACGTCGTGGTCGAGAACGTTCAGCCCGTGCCCGGAGCCCGCTCCGGCCGGGCTGATCTCGTTGCGGCGGACGCCACGCGGGACGAGCTGCTCGGCGCCCTCGGCGTCGAGCTCCCCGGCGACCTGCTCGACCTGGCGCTGACGCACCGTTCGTACGCGTACGAGCACGGCGGCATCGCGAACAACGAGCGCCTCGAGTTCCTCGGCGACTCGGTGCTCGGCCAGGCGGTGACCGTCAAGCTGTTCCGGGACAACCCCGAGCTCGACGAGGGCGACCTCGCGAAGCGTCGGGCGAGCCTCGTGAGCACGGTGGCCCTCGCCGAGGTGGCCCGTCACGTGGGCCTCGGTCGCCACCTGCGCCTGGGCCGGGGCGAGGAGCTCACGGGCGGGCGCGAGAAGCACTCGATCCTGGCGGACACGGTCGAGGCGCTCATCGGGGCGACGTACCTGCACGGCGGCGCCGACGTGGCGACGGCCCTCGTGCTGCGGCTCGTGGCGCCCCTGCTCGACGACCCCGACCGGTTCGGGGCCGCGATGGACCCCAAGACGAGCCTGCAAGAGCTGGCGGCGTCGCTCGGCCGCGGTGCCCCGTCGTACGTGGTCTCCGACACGGGCCCGGACCACGACAAGCGCTTCCACGCGACGGTCGTCCTCGGCGGGGACGAGGTCGCGCGGGGGGACGGCACGAGCAAGAAGCAGGCCGAGATGGCCGCCGCGCTCGAGGCGTGGACGACCCTGTCCGCGCAGCGCTGACGTGCCCGAGCTGCCCGAGGTCGAGGTCGTCCGCGCCGGTCTGCGGCCCGCGGCGACCGGTGCCGTGATCACCGGCGTGCGGGTGCTCGACGAGCGCTCGCTGAAGCGCCACGACGGCCCCTCCGCCGACTTCGTGGACCGTCTGACCGGGGCGACGATCACGGCTGCGGTGCGGCGGGGGAAGTTCCTGTGGTTCCCGCTCGACACGTCCGCGACCGGGGCGGCGGGCACGTCCGAGGGTCCGGTGGCGCTCGTCGCCCACCTGGGCATGAGCGGGCAGGTCCTGCTCCGGCGCCGCGACGCCGCCGACGACCGCCTGCTGCGCATCGCGCTCGACGTGGAGCACCCCGAACGGGGTCCGCTGCGCCTCGCGTTCGTCGACCAGCGGATCTTCGGGTCGATGGCGCTCGACGGCACCGTCCCCACGCTCGACGGCAGGCCCGCGGGCTACGCGGGCGCCCTGCTGCTCGGCAGCGAGGGAGCCGACGCCGACCCCACCGGCACCGACGCCGACGCCGCGGCCTGGGTCCGCCGCGTGCCCCACCAGGTGTCGCACATCGCGCGCGACCCGCTCGACCCCGCCTTCGACGAGACGAGGGTCGTCGACCGCCTGCTGGCACGTCGCACGGGGGTCAAGCGCGCCCTGCTCGACCAGGGCCTCGTGAGCGGCATCGGCAACATCTACGCCGACGAGTCGCTCTGGGCCGCCCGCGTGCACCCCGAGCAACCCACGGAGACGCTCGGTCGTCGCCGCGCTCGGACCCTCCTCGCCGAGGTCCGGGCCGTGCTGCTCCGCGCGCTCGGCGAGGGCGGGACCAGCTTCGACGCGCAGTACGTCAACGTCAACGGTCAGGCCGGCTACTTCGCGCACAGCCTCGCCGCGTACGGGCGGCAGGGCGAGCCCTGTCCGCGCTGCGGCACCCCGGTCGAGCGCGGGGCGTTCATGAACCGGTCGAGCCACTGGTGCCCGCGCTGCCAGCAGGTGCGCGCCTCCGGCAGCTGACCACCGGAGTCGCGGCTCGCGTCCGCCTCGCGGGTCGCGCCCGGCGCGCCCCGCGCGACGTCGCACGTCGCACGTCGCCCCGTCGAGCGGGGTCAGTCCCAGTCGTGGTCCCCGTCGGGGTCGGCCGCCCACTCGTCGTCGCCGGGATCGCGGGCGTCACCGGCGCCTCCGGACCACGGCACGCGGTGGCCGCACTCGCGGCACTCGTCCGCGCCGTCCTCGGGGTGCATGGTGACGCCGCAGTGGGGGCAGATGGGCTGCGCGTCGGGGTCGAGGAGCTCGTGGTGGTGCACCGCGACAGACTACGTCCGCACCGCGGTCCGCGGCCGGGCCCCCGGTATCCTCGGGGGACGCGACCCGAGCGGGAGGAGGCCCGGCGTGCACCTCAAGAGCCTCACCCTCAAGGGCTTCAAGTCGTTCGCCGCACCCACGACGTTCGCGTTCGAGCCCGGCGTCACCTGCGTGGTGGGTCCGAACGGCTCGGGCAAGAGCAACGTCGTCGACGCGCTCGCCTGGGTGATGGGGGAGCAGGGGGCGAAGAACCTGCGCGGCGGCACGATGGCGGACGTCATCTTCGCCGGCACGTCCACGCGGGGTCCCCTGGGCCGGGCCCAGGTGGTCCTCACCATCGACAACGCCGACGGCGCGCTGCCCATCGAGTACGCCGAGGTGACGATCAGCCGCACGCTGTTCCGTGCGGGGGGCAGCGAGTACGCCATCAACGGCGAGGCCTGCCGCCTGCTCGACGTGCAGGAGCTCTTGAGCGACACCGGCCTCGGCCGCGAGATGCACGTCATCGTGGGGCAGGGGCAGCTCGACGCCGTGCTGCACGCCACCCCGGAGGACCGCCGCGGCTTCGTCGAGGAGGCCGCCGGGATCCTCAAGCACCGGCGCCGCAAGGAGAAGACGCTCCGCAAGCTCGAGGGCATGCAGGCGAACCTCACGCGCCTCAGCGACCTGGCCGGCGAACTGCGTCGGCAGCTCAAGCCGCTGGGGCGCCAGGCCGAGGTGGCGCGCGAGGCGGGGACGATCGCCGCGGTCGTGCGCGACGCGAAGGCGCGGCTGCTCGCGGACGACGTCGTGGCCCTGCAGCGCGGCGTCGCCGCCGCCACCTCGGGCGAGGCCGCGCGACGGGCCGAGCGCGTGGAGCTCGACGAGCAGCTCGACGAGGCCAAGCTGCGCGAGCAGGGGCTCGAGCAGGCCATGGTCGGCGACGTCGTCGACCGGGCCCGGCGCACGGCCTTCGAGCTCGAGGCCGTGCAGGAGCGCCTGCGCGGGCTGTCCGGGCTCGCCCAGCAGCGCCTCCGGCTGCTCGCCGAGCAGGCGGAACGCCCGCAGGTCGCGCCGACCGTCGGGCCGGGCGCCGTCGAGGACGCCCGCGAGGAGGCCGTCCGGCTCGAGGGCGACGTGCGCGGGGCCGAGGAGGCCCTCGCGCGCGCCTCCGTGACGACCCGCGGGGCGCGGACGGCCCTCGACGCCCTCGACGAGGAGATCTCGGCGCAGGCCGCCCTCGTCTCCGCCCACGACCTCGAGGTGCTGCAGCTGCGTGGCGCCCTCGACGTGGCCGGCTCCCGGGCCGCCTCCGCGCGGGCCGACCTCGACCGCCGCCGCCAGGCCGCCCAGGCCGCCGCGGTCCGTCGCGACGAGGCACGGGCCGAGCGTGACTCGGCCGAGGCGGACGCCCCCGCCGGGGCCGACGACGACGGCACCGACCACGCGTCGCGGCGCCGGCAGGCCGAGGAGGCGGTGCGCGCCCTGCAGGACCGCGTCGACGACCTCCGCGACCGGGCGCACGCCGCCGAACGCGAGCGTGACGCCCTGGCGGCCCGGCACGGGGCGCTCTCGCTGGCGCTCGACCGACGGGACGGCTCCGCGGCGCTCGTCGCCGCCGGCCGGCCGGGCGTCCGCGGGCTCGTCGCCGAGCACGTCCAGGTGGTCCCCGGCTGGGAGGCCGCCGTCGCGGCGGCCCTCGGCTCGCTCGTCGACGGCGTGCTCGCCGACGACCTCGAGGCCGCGCTCGGCGCCGTCGAGCACGCGACCGACGCCGACCTGGGCCGGGTCGAGCTCGTCGTGGCCGCGCCCGCCCGCCCCGTGCCGCACGCCCCCGCGGGGCTGCCCGAGGGCGTGCTGCCGGCGGCCGCCGTGGTCTCCGCGCCCGCGGGCGTGCTCGCGCTCCTGGCCAGCACCGTCGTCGCCGACGACCTCGACGCCGCGCGCGCGGCCTGGCCGGTGCTCGCCGCCCACGACGTCCCCCTCACCGTCCTCACCCGGGCCGGCGAGGTCCTCGGCGAGCACGTCCTCCGCGGCGGCACGGGAGCGGAGCGCAGCCGCCTGGAGCTCGTCGCCGAGCGCGACGCCGCCGCCTCCGGCCTCGCGACCGTGTCGGCCGCGCACGAGGCGCTCACCGCCGAGCTGCAGGAGGCGCGGGGCGACCTGGGCGAGGCGCGCACCGCCGAGAAGGCCGCCGCGGCCGCGGCGCGCGAGCACGAGGCGGGCGTGACGGCGCACGAGCAGCGCGTGGCGCGCCTCCGGAGCCGGGTGGAGGTCGTCGAGGCCGAGGCGGACCGCGTGGAGGCGACGCTCGCCGGGGCCGAGACCGCCGTCGCCGAGGCGGAGTCGGCCGCCGGGGCCGCACGGCACGCCCACGAGACCGCCGCCGCCCGACCGCGCCCCGTGCTCGACGCGAGCGCCCGCGACGCCCTCGCCGACGAGGTCGAGGTCGCCCGGCACGCCGAGGTCGAGGCGCGGGTCGCGCTCGAGACCGCCCGCGAGCGGGTGCGCGCCGAGGTCGCCCGCGCCGAGGCCCTGCAGCGCCAGCTCGACGAACAGCGCGCCGCCGCCGAGGAGGCCGCCCGGCGGGCCGTCGTCCGCGCCCGCGAGCGCGCGGTCACCACCGCGGTGCTCGACGCCCTGCCGCCCGTGCTCGACTCGGTCGCGCGCTCGCTCGCCGACGCCCGCACCGAGCTCGCCGCCGCGGAGGCCGAGCGCGCCCGGCAGTCCGCCGAGCTGGCCGCGCTGCGCCGCGACGAGCGCGGCCTGCGCGACCGGTTGCAGGCCGTCACCGAGTCCGTGCACGGCTTCGAGATGGAGCTGCACGAGACGCGCCTGCACCTCACCGGCCTCCTCGGACGGGCAGCGAGCGAGCTCGGCCTCGACGAGGACGTGCTCGTCGCCGAGTACGGGCCCGACGTGCCCGTCCGCGACGTGCCGGCCGGCGCCGGCGGGGGAGGCCGGGACCTCGCGAGCGACGCCGACGACGACGCCGAGGCCGACCCGCACGGGACGGGGGAGGCCGACGGCTCCGGCGTGCCCTACGTGCGCGCCGAGCAGCAGGCGCGCCTCGCCCGCGCCGAGCAGCAGCTCGTCCGCCTCGGGCGGGTCAACCCGCTCGCCCTCGAGGAGTACGCCGCGCTCGAGCAGCGGCACCGGTTCCTCACCGAGCAGCTCGCCGACCTCACCCGCACCCGCACCGACCTGCTCGCCATCATCGACGAGATCGACGAGAAGATGCGCACCGTCTTCGCCAGTGCCTTCGAGGACACCCGGGACGCGTTCGACCGGGTGTTCCCGGTGCTCTTCCCCGGCGGCAGCGGCAGCATCCACCTCACCGACCCGGACGACCTGCTCGCCACCGGCATCGAGGTGACCGTCCGACCGGCCGGCAAGAAGATCGAGCGCCTGTCGCTGCTGTCGGGCGGGGAGCGCTCGCTCGCCGCGGTCGCCCTGCTCATCGCCATCTTCAAGGCCCGGCCGAGCCCGTTCTACATCATGGACGAGGTCGAGGCGGCCCTCGACGACGCCAACCTCGGGCGCCTGCTCGCCGTCTTCGAGGACCTCCGCGAGACCAGCCAGCTCATCGTCGTCACGCACCAAAAGCGGACCATGGAGATCGCCGACGCCCTGTACGGCGTGTCCATGCGGCAGGACGGCGTGAGCGCCGTCGTCGGCCAGCGCGTCGTCGAGCGCGCCTGACGGGCAGGAGGCGCGCCTCCTGCCCGTCCCGTCCGCCGCGTCAGACCGCGGGCACCGGCTCCCCGTTGATCGTCAGCACGCTGAAGCGCTCGCCGTCCCACTCGACCGTGTTCGCGGCGGCGTTCTCGATGTGGCCCACTTCGAAGCCGACGAGCTCGGAGAGCGTGAACCGGATGATCGTGCCGTGGCAGACCACGACGACGCGGCCGTCGGGGCCGTCCTGGGGCAGCCGTGTGTCGCGGATCATCTCGAGGGCGCCGATGCCGCGCGCGCTCGTGACGTCACGGGCCTCGATGTCCGGGTAGTCGTCGGTCGGGTAGTCGGGGATCTTCCCCTCGGGGACGGTGCCCTCGCGCGACGCGTAGTCGCGCTCGACCAGCTCGTCGTACGCCTCGCCCAGCTCGATGCCGAGGTCGGCCGCGATGATCTGCGCGGTCTCCCGCGCCCGGCCGAGCGGGCTCGACACGATCGCGTCCCAGGACACGCCCTCCGAGGCGAGCAGGGCCGCCGCGGTGTGCGCCTGCTGCCGCCCGTGCTCGTTGAGGGGGACGTCGCTCGACCCCTGCAGCTTGTCCTGGCTGTTCCAGTCGGTCTGTCCGTGGCGGATGAGTTCCAGTCGCATCGTGTGGTGCGGCTCCGTTCGTGGTCGGGGGGAGGGGCGGTGCGGGTCAGTGGTGACCCGGCTCCTCGCCCGCCGTGACCGGCTCGGACCGCCGCCCGTCGCGCTTCGTCTTGGCGAGGCTGAGGACGGTCGCCACGGTGATCGTCAGGACGATGACGCCGAGCGAGAGCCAGATCGGGATCTCGGGGATCCACTCGACGGGCTCACCACCGTTGATGAACGGTACCTCGTTGACGTGCAGGGCGTGGAAGAGCAGCTTCACGCCGATGAAGGCGAGGATCACCGCGAGGCCCTGGGCGAGGTACACCAGGCGCTCGAGCAGGCCCGAGATGAGGAAGTACAGCTGGCGGAGGCCCAGCAGCGAGAAGGCGTTCGCGGTGAACACGATGTACGGCTCCTGCGTGAGGCCGAAGATCGCCGGGATCGAGTCGAGCGCGAAGAGCACGTCGGTGAGGCCGATCGCGAGCATGACGAGGAACAGGGGCGTGAAGAGGCGACGACCGTCGACCTTGGTCGTGAGCCTGTCCTCGTCGTAGTCCTGCGAGGTGGGGACGATGCGCCGGAGGACCCGGATGAGCCGGCTGTCGGCCTCGTCGCCCGAGTCGTGCCCGCCCTTGATCTGGCTGTACGCCAGCCAGAAGAGCAGGAACCCGAAGAGGTAGAAGACCCACGAGAAGTTCTCGATGATCGTGACGCCCAGCGCGATGAAGAGTCCGCGCGAGAGCAGGGCGATGGCGATGCCGACGAGCAGCACCTTCTGCTGGTAGATCCGCGGCACCGCGAAGCTCGTCATGATGATGAGGAACACGAACAGGTTGTCGACGCTCAGCGCCTTCTCCGTGAGCCAGCCCGCGAAGTACTCGCCGCCGAAGGTCCAGTTCGAGAAGACGCCGACGCCGATGCCAAAGACGATGGCGAGGCCGATGTAGACGGCGGACCAGAAGGCCGACTCCTTGATGGTGGGCTCGTGCGGCTTCCGCACGTGGCTGTAGAAGTCGAAGACCAGGAGGCCGAGGATCCCGGCGATCGTGATCGCCCAGACGGAGAAGTGGACGTCCATGTGTGCACCCTTTCGGTACGACGGAGCACCGAAGGTCTCTTCCACCCGGTCGCGCGCAGAGGCGACCGGGTCGATGGCACCGGGGCGAGAACGGTCTCGACCGTGGTGACGACGCCACCGCGAGAGGAATACTCCCCTTCAACCCGTCGAGCATAGGGCACCCGGGTCGACGCGGCCGCCGCCGGGGGACGCCCGCTCGGTAGGCTGGGCGCATGGCTTCCCCGTGGTCCCTCTCCGGCGCGCTCAAGAGCATGTTCGTCAAGCAGCGCACGATCGACGAGACGACGTGGGACGACCTCGAGTCGGCCCTCATCGGCGCCGACTTCGGGCCCGACATCACCGAAGAGGTCGTCGACGACCTGCGTGCCAAGGTCGAGCGCTACCAGACGACCGACCCCGCCGACCTGCAGCGCATGCTCCGCGAGGTGCTCGAGGAGCGGCTCTCCCGCCTGGACCCCACCCTGAAGCTGAGCGCCCGGCCCGCCGTCGTGCTCGTCGTCGGCGTCAACGGCGTGGGCAAGACGACGACCATCGGCAAGTTCGCCAAGTTCCTGCGCAACTACGACCGCAGCGTGCTCGTGGGCGCCGCCGACACCTTCCGCGCCGCCGCCGTCGAGCAGGTCGCCACCTGGGCCGAGCGCGCCGGCGCCGACGTCGTCCGCCCCCAGCAGCAGGGCCAGGACCCGGCGAGCGTCGCCTTCCAGACCGTCGAGAAGGCCATGCGCGAGGGGTACGAGATCGTCCTCGTCGACACCGCCGGCCGCCTGCAGACCAAGGCCGGCCTCATGGACGAGCTCGGCAAGATCAAGCGCGTCGTCGAGAAGCAGACCGAGATCGCCGAGGTGCTGCTCGTGCTCGACGCCACCACGGGGCAGAACGGCCTCGCCCAGGCGCAGGCCTTCATCGAGCACGCCGGCGTCACCGGGCTCGTCCTCACCAAGCTCGACGGGTCCGCCCGCGGCGGCTTCGTCCTCGCCGTGCAGGAGCAGACCGGCATCCCGATCAAGCTCGTCGGCCAGGGCGAGGGCATCGGGGACCTCACCGGCTTCACGCCGCACGTGTTCGTCCAGAACCTCATCGGCTAGACGGCTGGACGGCTAGACGGCTGGGCGGCTGGACGGCTAGACCGCCTGCCGGCCGGGGGCGGCCTCGGCCAGGTGGCGCAGCGCCTCCGGCACCTCGCGGCCCTGCGCGAACATCGTGCGCGCCCAGAGGCGGCCCGCCCGGTACGACGAGCGCACGAGGGGGCCGGCGAGCACGCCGTCGAAGCCGATGTCCTCGGCGATCTCGCGCAGGTCGACGAACTCGTCGGGGTGCACCCAGCGGGCGACCGGCAGGTGGCGCGGGCTCGGCCGCAGGTACTGGGTGAGCGTGACGATGTCGGTGCCCGCGTCGCGCAGCTGCTCCAGGGCGTCGACGATCTCGTGCCGCTCCTCGCCCATGCCGAGGATCAGGTTCGACTTCGTGACGAGACCGGCGTCCCGCCCCTGCCGCAGCACGTCGAGGGACCTCTCGAAGGTGAACGCGGGCCGGATCCGCCGGAAGATCCGCGGCACCGTCTCGACGTTGTGCGCGAACACCTCGGGGCGGGCGTCGAACACCTGGCCGAGGCGGTCGGGGCGGCCGTCGAAGTCGGGGACGAGGATCTCGACGCCGGTGCCCGGGCACAGCTCGTGGACCTGCCGGATCGTCTCGGCGTAGAGCCAGGCGCCGCCGTCGTCGAGGTCGTCGCGGGCGACGCCGGTGACGGTCGCGTAGCGCAGCCCCATCGTGCGCACGGACTCGGCGACCTTCAGGGGCTCCCGCCGGTCGAGGGGGCTGGGCCTGCCGGTGTCGATCTGGCAGAAGTCGCAGCGGCGGGTGCACTGGGCGCCGCCGATGAGGAACGTCGCCTCGCGGTCCTCCCAGCACTCGTAGACGTTGGGGCAGCCGGCCTCCTGGCACACGGTGTGCAGCTGCTTCTCGGCGACGAGGCCGGTGAGCGCCCGGTACTCGGGCCCCTGCTTGGCGGTGGTGCGGATCCAGCCCGGCTTCGACTCGATCGGGGTGGCGGCGTTGCGCGCCTCGACGCGGAGCAGGCGCCGGCCCTCGGGGGCGGCGCTCACGCGGGCACCGCCACGCGCGGCGTCGCGAGCAGGCCGGCGTACGACGCCAGGGCGTCCTCGACGACGGCGAGCACGTCGGTCACGGCGACGGGCCGGCCGGAGGCGCGGGTGAGGTCCGTCACGCCGGCGTCGGTGATCCCGCACGGCACGATCGCCCGCCAGGGACCGTCGGGCACGGAGCAGTTGAGCGCGAGGCCGTGCAGGGCGACCCCCTTCGCGACCCGGACGCCGACGGCGCCCACCTTCGCCGCGCCTCCGGCGCTCGCGGGGTCGTCCACCCACGCGCCGCTGCGTCCGTCGACGCGCCGTGCGACGACGCCGACGGCGGCGGCCGCGCCGAGCAGGACCCCTTCGAGGGCGCGGACGTGGGCGACGACGTCGACCGGCTCGGGCAGGCGCACGACCGGATAGGCGACGAGCTGACCGGGGCCGTGCCAGGTGAGGCGGCCGCCCCGGTCGACGGGGACGACCGGGGAGCCGTCGGTGGGGTGGTCCTCGGGGCGCGTGCGGACCCCCGCGGTGAACACCGGCGCGTGCTGCACGAGGAGCAGCGCGGAGGGGAGGCGGCCGGCGACGACGTCGGCGTGCAGCCGACGCTGGAGGTCGAGGACGGCCCGGTAGTCGGCGGGGTCGCCGTCGAACCCGAGGTGCTGGATCATGCGAGCACCCTAACCCGGTTCTTGAACGCGGTCCAACAATGCGCGCTGCTCACCGGTCGGTAGGATGGCGGCACCATGGCAACGTTCGGAACGCTCTCAGACCGCCTCACCGACACGTTCCGCAACCTGCGGAACAAGGGCAAGCTCAGCCCCGCGGACGTCGACTCGACCGTGCGCGAGATCCGGCGCGCCCTGCTCGACGCCGACGTCGCGTTCGAGGTCGTCAAGTCGTTCACCACGACCGTGCGCGAGCGGGCCCTCTCCGACGAGGTCAACAAGGCGCTCAACCCGGCCCAGCAGGTCGTCCAGATCGTCAACGAGGAGCTCGTCTCGATCCTCGGCGGTCAGCAGCGCCGACTGCAGTTCGCCAAGCAGGCGCCCACCGTCATCATGCTCGCCGGCCTCCAGGGCGCCGGCAAGACGACCCTCGCGGGCAAGCTCGCGAAGTGGCTCGCCAAGGACGGCCACACGCCCGTCCTCGTCGCCGCCGACCTGCAGCGCCCCAACGCCGTGCAGCAGCTGCAGGTCGTCGGCGAGCAGGCGGGCGTCACCGTCTTCGCCCCCGAGCCCGGCAACGGCGTCGGCGACCCCGTCAAGGTGGCCAAGCAGGCGATCAAGTTCGCGCGCGACAAGGTGCACGACGTCGTCATCGTCGACACCGCCGGCCGCCTCGGCGTCGACGCCGACCTCATGAAGCAGGCCGCGAACATCCGCAAGGCCGTCGACCCCGACGAGGTGCTCTTCGTCATCGACGCCATGATCGGCCAGGACGCCGTCGCCACGGCGAAGGCCTTCCAGGACGGCGTCGACTTCACGGGCGTCGTGCTCTCCAAGCTCGACGGCGACGCGCGCGGCGGTGCCGCGCTCAGCGTCGCCAGCGTCACCGGGCGGCCCATCGTCTTCGCCTCGACCGGCGAGTCGCTCGACGACTTCGAGCCCTTCCACCCGGACCGCATGGCGAGCCGGATCCTCGACCTCGGTGACGTCCTCACCCTCATCGAGCAGGCGCAGGCCGCCTTCGACGAAGAAGAGGCCCTCAAGGTCGCCGAGAAGTTCGCGACCGACAGCTTCACCCTCGACGACTTCCTGAAGCAGATGCAGCAGCTCCGCAAGATGGGGTCCATCAAGGGGATGCTCGGCATGCTGCCCGGCGCCAAGGGCATGCGCGAGCAGCTCGACCAGTTCGACGAGCGCGAGATCGTCCGCACCGAGGCGATCATCCAGTCCATGACCCCGGCGGAGCGCCAGACGCCGAAGCTGCTCAACGGGTCGCGCAGGCTCCGCATCGCCAAGGGCTCCGGCATGACCGTGACGGACGTCAACCAGCTCGTGCAGCGCTTCGACCAGGCCTCGAAGATGATGAAGACCGTCGCCAAGGGCGGCGTCCCCCAGGTCCCGGGCATGGGCCCCGTCCCGGGAGCCCACGGCGGCAAGAAGCAGCAGCCGAAGAAGAAGGGCTCCCGCGCGGGCAACCCGGCGAAGCGCGCCGCCGAGAACGCGGCGCTCGCCTCCGGGGCGAGGGCGCCGCAGGCGTCGACGCCGAGCGGGTCCGGCTTCGGCCTGGGCGGTCGCGCGGCCGGAGGCGGGAACGCGCCGTCGCCCGAGGAGCTCGAGCAGCTCCAGAAGATGCTCGGCCGGGGCTGACCCGGTCGGTCAGGGGCTCGCGTCGAGCCCCTCGTCGAACTCGCGGACCAGCGACGCGACGACGGGGCGGAGGTCGCCGCCGTGGCGCGCCGCCACCGACAGCTGACGCTGGTAGCTCGCCCCGTGGTCCACGATCTGCGCGAGGCCGTGGAGCTCGTCCAGGCAGCTGAGGCGCTCGGCGACCGGCGACAGGCGGGCCACCAGGTCCCGGAGGTCCTCGGTGACGAGCCTCTCGTCGCCGGCGGCGTCCAGGACCACGATGGCGTCCATGCCGTAGCGGGCGGCCCGCCACTTGTTCTCGCGCACGAACCACGGCTGCAGGGTCGGCGGGACGACGCCGCGGTCGAGGCCGTCGGACATGTCGTCGACGAGGCACTGCACGAGCGCGGTGAGCGAGGCGACCTCGTCGACGGTGGAGATCCCGTCGAACACGCGGCTCTCGACGGTGCCCCAGCCGGGGGAGGGGCGGACGTCCCAGCGCAGCTCGCTCTCGTCGTCGACGACGCCCGTGTGCACCATGTCGCCGACCATCGCCTCGTACGAGGACCAGTCGTCGAACTGCGGGGGCAGTCCCGCCGTGGGGAGCTGCTGGAACAACAGCGCCCGGTTCGAGGCGTAGCCGGTCTCCTCGCCGCCCCAGAAGGGGCTCGAGGCCGTGAGGGCCTGGAAGTGCGGGACGTACCGGAGGAGGCCGTTGAGGACGGGCAGGACCTTGTCCCGCGAGTCCAGCCCCACGTGGACGTGGACGCCCCAGATCATCATCTGCCGACCCCACCACCGGGTGCGGTCGATGAGGGTCGCGTACCGCTCCTTGTCGGGCGTGACCTCCTGGTCGGACCAGATGCTGAACGGGTGCGTGCCCGCACAGAGCAGGTCCGCGGCGTGCACGTCGACGAGGGGGCGCAACGCGTCGATCGATCCGCGGAGGTCGTCGACGGCGTCCGCCACGGTGCGGTGGACCCCCGTGACGACCTCGAGCGTGTTCGTCAGCAGCTCGCTCGTGACGTGCCCGCCGCCCGGCGTGAGCACCTCGGGCGCCCGCCCCAGGACCGCGGGAGCGTGCGGGGCCAGCTCGCCCGTGGCACGGTCGACCACGGCGAGCTCCCACTCGACGCCGAGGGTCGAGCGCTCGGACCGGGCGAAGTCGATCTTCATGGTGGGGCCGCCTTCCGGGTGCGGTCGCCATCCTGTCAGTCGGTGCGTCGACGTGCCCGGGACGCGCCGAATGGCGCTGCGGCACCCTGGTCTGCAACAATGGGAGGTCGAGTCGTGTGCCGTCCGACCCTCTACTCAGACGGTGCCGACTCCCATCAGAGCTCTCGAGCCGAGTGTGCCCCCACGCTCACGGCTGTCGACTCGCCCACCTCACATCACATCAGGAGAACCGTGGCCGTCAAGATCCGCCTCAAGCGCCTGGGCAAGATCCGTGCCCCTTACTACCGCATCGTCGTCGCCGACTCGCGCACCAAGCGCGACGGTCGTGTCATCGAGGAGATCGGCAAGTACCACCCCACCGAGGAGCCCTCGTTCATCGAGGTCGACTCCGAGCGTGCCCAGTACTGGCTCGGCGTCGGCGCGCAGCCGACCGAGCAGGTCGCGGCGCTGCTCAAGCTCACCGGCGACTGGGGCACCTTCAAGGGTGACGCCGACGCCGTGAGCACCGTCCGGACGAAGGCCCCCAAGGAGGCCTTCGTGGCCGACGAGAAGAAGAAGCCGGTCCTCGTGCCCAAGGCCGCCAAGGCCGAGAAGCCCGCGGCGGCCGACGAGGCCCCCGCCGACGACGCCGCGACCACCGAGGCGTAGTCGGTGCTCGCACCCGCACTCACCCACCTCGTCCGGGGGATCGTCGATCACCCGGGCGAGGTGCGGGTCGTCGAGAAGGCGTCCTCGCGCGGGGACGTCCTCGAGGTGCACGTGCACCCCGACGACCTCGGTCGCGTCATCGGACGCGCCGGACGCACCGCGAAGGCCCTCCGCACGCTCGTCACGGCACTCGCCGACGGCGGCCGCGTGCGCGTCGACGTCGTCGACTCCTGATCGTGGAGGACGCCGTGCCCACCCCCGCGCGCCCCGGCTCGGACCGCACCGAGCTGCGCGTCGGACGCCTCGTCAAGGCCCACGGCCTCAAGGGCGCCCTCAAGATCGAGCTCTACACCGACGCGCCCGAGCAGCGCTTCGTCCCCGGCGCCCGGTTCACCCTGCAGGTGCCCGCGACGAGCGACTGGCACGGCAGGACGCTGACCCTCGCCGAGCTGCGCTGGTACAACGGCCAGCCCGTCGGGTTCTTCGAGGGCGTGGCCGACCGCACCGCCGCGGAGTCCCTCGTCAAGGCGATCCTCTGGGTCGAGCAGTCCACGGACGAGCTCCCCGTCGAGGACGACGCCTGGTACGACCACCAGCTCGTCGGCCTGCGCGTCGAGCGTGACGGCGTCGTCGTCGGCCGGGTCGCCCGCGTCGACCACCTGCCCGCGCAGGACCTCCTCGCCGTCGCCACCGACGCGGGCGAGGTCCTCGTGCCCTTCGTCTCGGCCCTCGTGCCCACCGTCGACGTGGCCGCCGGCCTCGTCGTCGTCACGCCGCCCCCCGGGCTCTTCGAGGAACTCGTCGACGACGGCGGCCCTGACGACGGCCCTGACGTCGGTGGCCCTGACGACGGCGGCCCTGACGCGACGGGGACGACGACCGAGGGCGAGGCCCCGGTCGAGGCCGACGCACCGGACGCGGACGACGCGACCGACGACTCCGGCACCCGCTGACCGTGCGCATCGACATCGTGTCGATCTTCCCCGAGTTCTTCGGGGTCCTCGACATCTCGCTGCTCGGACGGGCCCGTCAGCTCGGCCTGCTCGACGTGCACGTCCACGACCTGCGCACCTTCACCCACGACCGGCACCGGACCGTCGACGACACGCCCTACGGCGGCGGCGCAGGCATGGTCATGCGCCCCGGCCCGTGGGGCGAGGCGCTCGACCACGTGCTCGGCGACGACGCGGACCCCGAGGTGACGACGCTCGTCGTCCCCTCGCCCGCCGGCACGCCCTTCACGCAGGCGACCGCCCGCGAGCTCGCGACCGTCCCGCACCTCGTCTTCGCGTGCGGACGGTACGAGGGCATCGACCAGCGCGTCGTCGAGCACGCCGCGACGCGCGTCCGCGTGCGCGAGATCAGCCTCGGCGACTACGTGCTCAACGGGGGAGAGGTCGCCGTCACCGCCATCGTCGAGGCCGTGGGACGGCTCCTGCCCGGTGTCGTCGGCAACCCCGAGAGCCTCACCGAGGAGAGCCACGAGGGCGGGCTGCTCGAGCACCCCAGCTACACGAAGCCGTCGTCCTGGCGCGGGCTCGACGTGCCGGCGGTCCTGCTCAGCGGGGACCACGGCGCGGTCGCCACGTGGCGGCACGAGCAGCAGCTCGAGCGCACCCGCCGCGTCCGGCCCGACCTCCTGCCCGACGGGGCCTGACCCGCCACGTGCAGCGGACGCCCACGCGGCAGCCGTACGCTGCCCGCATGTCGCTCCGCCGCGTCCTGTGGCGCCTTCTCTGGCCCGCCCTCGTCGTCCTGCCCCTCTGGCTGCTGCTCGGCCGGGCCTTCTTCGGTGCGCCCCTCGGCCTCCAGTTCCTCGGGCAGCTGCTGCTCGTGCCGCTCCTCGTCGTCGTCACCGCCGTCGCGACCGTCCTCGTGGTCGTGCGTCGGTCCGCGCGGCGCGCCCGCGCCGTCTCGTGGCTCGACGCCGCCGCGCTGGCGACCTCGTGGGTCGGGCTCCTCGGTGCCGGTGCGTTCCTCGTCGACGGCACCGCGGACGGGCCGTCCGCGTCCGCCCTCACCCGCATCGCGGGCGAGCAGGCGACGTCGCTCTCGACGGTGCTCTTCGCCGTCTCGGTGGTCCTAGCCGTCGTCGGCGTCGGCGGCTTCCTGCTCGGGGCGGCCTGGCAGCTCGTCCGCGAGGCCCGGTCGCGCCTGCGGGAGTCGCTCGCCGACCTCGAGGCGCTGTCCCGGGACACCAGGGACGCGACCGCGTCCGGCGGCGGCAGTGCGACCCGGACGCCGCGGGGCCCGTTCCCGCCGGCGTCGGGCCCGGTCATCACCGTCACGCCGCGCGGCGAGGGGCGAGAGCGCAGCTGAGCGCGGTCGCGTCGAGGTCCTCCGGCGCGGGTGGGCCGTGGTGGTCGTGCCGGCCGTGGTGGTCGTGCCGGCCGTGGTGACCGTGAGGGCCGTGGTGGCGGGCAGGGCGGCACCTGTGGCAGAATCGGTCCTCGTGCCTGGGCACGACTCTGCCTCAGGGGAGTCGTCCTCCGCCGAGCACGATCCCTTCCTTCCTGACACGAACACCGCGGTCGACCTGTGGCGGCCGCAGAGAGCGAACTGACATGCACATCCTCGATCACGTCGACGCGGCCTCGCTGCGCACCGACATCCCCGAGTTCCGCGCCGGCGACACCGTCAAGGTGCACGTGAACATCATCGAGGGCACCCGCTCCCGCGTCCAGGTGTTCCAGGGCGTCGTCATCGGCCGCCAGAACGAGGGCGTCCGCGAGACCTTCACGGTCCGCAAGGTCAGCTTCCAGGTGGGCGTCGAGCGCACCTTCCCGGTGCACTCCCCGGTCATCGACCACATCGAGGTCGTCAGCCGCGGCGACGTGCGTCGCGCGAAGCTGTACTACCTCCGCGAGCTGCGCGGCAAGAAGGCCAAGATCAAGGAGAAGCGCGACGCCTGATCGCGCCCCTGGTCCGACACCGAGCTCCCCTCCGTCTACGATGGAGGGGAGCTCGGGCGGTTTCATGACACTCATTCCTTCGCGACGTCGGTCGCGCGACAACGACGCGTCCTCCTCCGGGGGCCGTGGCGTCCTGCGGTTCCTCCGCGACGTCGTCATCATCTTCCTCGCGGCACTGGTCGTCTCGTTCCTCGTCAAGACGTTCCTCATCCGCTCCTTCTACATCCCGTCGGGGTCGATGGAGCAGACGCTGCAGATCGACGACCGCATCATCGTCAACGAGCTCGTCCCCGACCTCGTCGACGTCCAGCGCGGTGACGTCGTCGTGTTCGAGGACCCGGGCGGTTGGTTGCAGGGCACCCCGCAGGTCGAGACCGAGAGCCGCGGACCGCTTCTCGACGGGATCAGCTGGTTCCTCACCCAGGTGGGACTCGGTGCACAGGACAGCGACGAGCACCTCGTCAAGCGCGTCATCGGCCTGCCCGGCGACACCGTCGCCTGCTGCGACGACTTCGGCAAGGTGACCGTCAACGGGGTCCCGCTCGACGAGGACGCCTACGTGAGCCTGCCCGTCGGCGAGACGCGCGCCTCGGGGATCGACTTCTCGGTGACCGTGCCCGAGGGCTCGCTCTGGGTCATGGGCGACAACCGGTACAACTCGCAGGACAGCCGCTACAACACCTCCACGCCCAGTCGGGGCTTCGTGCCGATCGACGACGTCGTGGGCCGCGCCTTCGTCGTCAGCTGGCCCTTCGACCGCTGGGGCTGGCTCAGCGACCACCCCGAGGTCTTCCGCGGCACGGACCGCCAGGGCCAGGGCGGGTGAGCCCCGCCGTCGAGCCCACCCTCGACGTCGAACGCGCGCTGCACGCCGAGGGCGCCGAGTGGGTCGTCGGGTGCGACGAGGTGGGCCGGGGAGCGATCGCCGGGCCCGTGGCCGTCGGCATGGCGGCCGTCCTCGTCGACTGCGTCGCGCCTCCGGCCGGCCTCCGCGACTCGAAGCTGCTCAGCGAGAAGCGCCGAGAGGCGCTGCACCCGCTCACGGCCGAGTGGTGCCGGAGGCACGCCGTCGGCCTCGCCTCGGCGGACGAGGTCGACCGGCTCGGGATCGTCGCCGCCCTCGGCCTCGCGGGTCGCCGTGCGCTCGTCGACCTGCACCACCAGGGCGTCGTCGTGCCGCGCAGCGTCGTCGTGCTGGACGGCTCCCACGACTGGCTCAGCCCGGCCCTGGTCGCGCCGCCGGAGGTGCGCACCCGCGTCAAGGCGGACCGGGACTGCGCCAGCGTGGCCGCCGCGAGCGTCCTCGCCAAGGTCCACCGGGACCGGCTCATGGTCGCCGCGCACGACGAGCACCCCGGGTACGCCTGGGCCTCGAACAAGGGCTACGGCTCGGCGGCGCACTACGCGGGCCTCGCGGAGCACGGCGCCACGCCGTGGCACCGGACGAGCTGGCTGCGCGATCCCGTCGAGCGGGGCTGAGCCCCGGCGGCCCCGCCCCGCCCTGCCGCGGAGGGTCGTGTCGGGGCGACGACGTAGGATGTCCCACCGATGGACGAGGACGAGTTCGAGGACTACGACCGCGAGGTCGAGCTGGCGCTGTACCGCGAGTACCGCGACGTGGTGTCGCAGTTCCGCTGGGTCGTCGAGACCGAGCGGCGCTTCTACCTCGCGAACGAGGTCGAGCTCGTGCGCCGGGACACCGAGCACGACTTCTACTTCGAGCTGAGCATGCACGACGTGTGGGTGTGGGACGTCTACCGCTCGGACCGCTTCGTCAAGAGCGTCCGCGTGCTCACCTTCAAGGACGTCAACGTCGAGGAGCTCGCCAGCCGCGACCTCGAACTGCCCAAGGAGCTCGCGCTCGACGAGTGACCCCTCGGCACCGGTCCTCCCCAGGGCTCCGGCGCACGTGATCGTCCACCGGGCGCTCCTCGGCCCGCGCCGCTGCCGTCCCTCCTCCGGGACGCTCGGCGTGGGAGGTCGAGATGACGGACAACGGGAACGACGCCGGACGGCGCGCACTGGGCAGACAGGGTGAGGAGTGGGCCGCCGCCTGGCTGGCCGCACGCGGGATGACCGTCGTCGCGCGCAACTGGCGCTGCCGGGTCGGTGAGGTCGACCTCGTCGTGCGCGACGGCGACGACCTCGTCGTCGTCGAGGTGAAGACACGGCGGGGCACCAGCCACGGGCACGCCCTCGAGGCTGTCACGCCGACGAAGGCGGCCCGACTGCGGGCCTTGGCGCACGCGTGGCGTGCGGAGCACCCCGACGAGCGGGGCCGGATGCGCGTCGACGTCGTCGGGATCACCGTGGTCGGCGACGGGCTCGACGTGCAGCACGTGCGGGGGATCGGCCGGTGAGCGTCGCGACCACCAGGGCCGTCGCACTGCTCGGCCTCGAGGGGGTGCTCGTCGACGTCGAGGCCGACCTCGGGGCGGGACTGCCCGCGTTCGTGCTCGTCGGGCTGCCCGACGCGTCCCTCGGGGAGGCCCGCGACCGGGTGCGCTCTGCCGCGGGCAACAGCGGCCTGCCGCTCCCGGCCCGCAAGCTCACCGTGAACCTGTCGCCCGCCTCACTGCCCAAGCACGGGTCCTCGTTCGACCTCGCGGTCGCCCTGGCGACGCTCGCGGCCGCCGGCCTCGTCGAGGCGGCGTCGGTCGCCCGCGTGGTGCACGTCGGCGAGCTCGGGCTCGACGGTCGGACGCGTCCGGTCGACGGCGTGCTGCCCGCCGTCCTCGGCGCGGCGCGGGCGGGTGCGGACGTCGTCATGGTGCCGACGGCCGACGTCGACGAGGCAGCCCTCGTCCCGGGCGTGCGGGTCGTCGGCGTCGCGAGCCTGGCCGAGGACGCCCTCTGGCACGGGGCGGACGTCGACCCCGGCGAGGTCGAGGTCGCCCGGCGACCCGTCCGCGACCTGCCGGCGCGGAGCGTCCCCGACCTGGCCGACGTCGTGGGCGCGCACGAGGCCGTGGAGGCGTGCGCCGTGGCGGCCGCCGGAGGGCACCACCTGCTGCTCGTGGGACCGCCCGGTGCGGGCAAGAGCATGCTGGCCTCCCGCCTGCCCGGACTGCTGCCCGACCTCGACGTCGAGCAGGCCCTCGAGGCCGCGTCGGTCCGCAGCCTCTGCGGGACGCCCGTCGGGGGAACGCTCGACCTGCGGCCGCCCTTCGAGGCGCCGCACCACACCTGCAGCGCCGCGGCGCTCGTGGGCGGGGGCTCGGCGGTGGTCCGACCCGGGGCCGCGTCGCGGGCGACCCACGGCGTGCTCTTCCTCGACGAGGCCCCCGAGTTCGCGAGCGCCGTGCTCGACTGCCTGCGACAACCGTTGGAGTCCGGCGAGGTCGTCGTCCACCGGTCGCGGGCGGTCGCGCGGTTCCCCGCGCGCTTCCAGCTCGTCGCGGCGGCGAACCCGTGCCCCTGCGGGCAGTGGGGCGCGGGCGACGTCGAGTGCACGTGCACGCCGATGCAGCGTCGCCGGTACCTGGGGCGCCTGTCGGGGCCGCTCGTCGACCGGATCGACCTCCAGGTGCCCGTGGCCAGGGTCTCCACGGCGCGGCTGCGCGACGCCGACGGGGCGACGGGCACCCCGACCACGGCCGAGGTGCGGGAACGCGTCGTCGCCGCCCGTCGCCGGGCTGCGGAGCGCCTCGAGGGAACGGGGTGGCGACTGTCCTCGCAGGTGTCGGGCGCGTGGCTGCGCTCGCCCCGGGGGCGGCCGCCCGCCGAGGCGACGCGGGGCCTCGAGCGGGCGCTCGAGACCGGTGCCCTCACGATGCGGGGGCACGACAGGGTGCTCCGCGTCGCGTGGACCCTGGCCGACCTCGACGGCGCGCCCCGCCCCGACGTGTCGCACGTGCGCCGTGCCCTGTCTCTCAGGAGGCCGTCGTGACGCACGCGCGCCTCGGGACGGTCGACCCCGCACGTCGCCGGGCCGCGGCGCGGGCCGTCGCCGGGGCGGACCTGGACGACGCCGCCGCCGACGTTGCCTTCTCGGCCGCCGCCTGGTCCGCCCTCGTGGAGCCCGGGGACGGCGTCGGTGGGGCGCTCCGTCGCCTGCTCGGACCCGTCCGCGCCCTCGAGGTCGTCGTGGCGGCCGTGCCCGACCCGGGTGACGTCGACGGCGTCCGCCCGGCAGAGGTCCTCACCGCTCTCGCCGGCACCGGTCACGAGCTCGACGGGCCGCGGGTGCGTGCCGCGCTGCGTCGCTGGGCCCCTCGGGCCACCGCCGACAGGTGCGTGGGCGCGGTCCGGGCGGCGGTCCACGTCGGAGCCCGGCTGCTCGTGCCCGGCACGGACGCGTGGCCGCGGGCGCTCGACGACCTCGCCGACCACGCCCCCGCGGCGCTCTGGGTGCGTGGCCCGCTCGCGCTGCCGCCCGCGCGGCGCGCCGTCTCGCTCGTGGGCGCGCGCGCCTCCTCGGCGTACGGCACACAGGTGGCGGCCGACCTCGCGGGTGCCCTCGGGGACCGCGGCCGCGTCGTCGTCTCGGGCGGCGCCTACGGGATCGACGGCACGGCGCACCGGGCGGCCCTCGGCACGCCTGCGTCGACGGTGTCCGTGACCGCCGGGGGAGTGGACCGCTTCTACCCCCGCGGGCACGACGAGCTGCTGCGACGCGTCGTCGACCAGGGGGCCCTCGTGAGCGAGGTCGTCTGCGGGACGACGCCCTCCCGGTGGCGGTTCCTCGAGCGGAGCCGTTTACCGTATGTCGCCCTAGCAAGCAGAAAGCCCCCGACCAGTTGGTCAGGGGCTTTCTGCTTGCGGCTACCGCCGCGGGCCGAGCCAGCGCTCGAGGAGGTCGCCGAGCTTGCAGCCGGCGAGGCCGATGGTGGCGACGAGGACGAGGGTGCCGAGGAGATCCATACTCTGAGCGCTCACTAGTTCACGCGACGCCGAGTGCCGATCGCATCTTCTGGACGCCGGCCGACCTCACGCGCTGGATCTTCGGGCGGCTGTAGCCCATGCGCGCGGCGATCTCGGCGTCCGGCAGGGGCTCGTACTCGGTGAAACCGTAGCCCTGGCGGATGACGTCGCGCTCGAGGTCGTCGACCGCGCCGAAGGCGGCCTCGACGAGGATCGCGTCGTCGACGTCGACGACGGGCGTGTAGTTGAGGGGTTGCACGTTCGGCTCCTCCGTGTGAAGGCCAACCGTCCAGCCGCCGCCACCCGAACCGACCGCGACGGCTCCCGCGAGCAGGTCGTAACTGTCAACGTTCCGCACGGCGGCGAGCACGGCGAGGAAGGTCTCGCGCTTCATCTCGTACTCGGGCGCCAGGTCAGCGGCAGCGCGGACGTCGCCGTCGGCGGCCCGGAGGATGCCGAAGAAGCGCTTGAGGGTGCGCTCGGGGACGGTGAACGCCGCGACGGGGCCAGCGGCCGCGGCGACGGAGTTGCGGATGTAGCTTGCCGCGATCGCCGCAAGGCGCTCGTGCACCTCGGGGTCGAAGGCCTGGATCGCCTCGAGGAGCCCCATGACGGCCTGGCTGCGGACGTCCTCGAGGTCCACCGTCTGCGGCACGCCGGGGAGGGCCCGCGTGTAGAAGGCGACGCCGTTGCGGAGGGCGGCGCCGTAGGCGCGGATCAGGCGGAGCTGCGCGTCGCTGTCGCCCGTCTGAGCCGCCGCGAGGAGCTCGCGCTCGGTGCCGAGGTCGAGGCGCTCGTCGGCGCCGCGCTCGAACACGTCTGCGATGGTGGTGAAGTAGTAGCTCATGGTAGTTTCCTTTTCGCGCTCACTGATGAGCGTGAGCGGTGTGCGCGCTGAGCGGAGCTCTCCTGGGTAGGAGGGGCTCCGCCCTGCGCCTGAGTGCTGCTCACGCATCCCGGGTAGGGGTGTATCCACTGTAAGCGCAAAACGTTGCGCGTGACAGTAGGAGTGCCTGTCTACCCCTGGTCGTAGTACCGGGCGACGGCACCGTCGATGCCCGCGTGTGCCACGCCGAGGCCGACGACGACCGCCTCAAGCGCGTCGTAGGCCTCGAGCACGCTGTCGCGGACGGCGAGCCGGCGCTCGTCGGCCACGAGCGCGAAGGTCGGGTCGCCGTGCCCGCCCGAGGCGCGCTCCGTCGTGTCGTCGCGCGGGCGGATGACGGGCGGGGCCTGCCACTGGATCGCCTCGGCGGCCTCGAGGTCGCGGGCGAGCAGGAGCGCGCGCTCGGCGAGGTCGCGAAGAATGGGAGGGAGTGGGCGGCGGGTCATGGTCGGTCCTATCGGGTCGTGGTGGTCATCGGGCGTCGAGCTCCGGCGGGATGCCGTACGCGCTGCCCCAGGAGCGGCCCGTCACCTCGCCGGTCGAGGTCAGCGGGACGCCGTAGAAGTTGCCGGACATGATGCGGCCGAGCTCGAGCGCGACCTCTTCAGCCTCGCGCTCGGGGGCCTGGGCGAGGAGCTCGTCGTGGACGGGCAGGAGAAGGTGGTCGCCAAGGCCGGCCTCGAAGACGTCCACGATCGCTTGGGCGAGCACGTCGCGGGCGGTCGACTGGACGACGTAGTTGGTCGCGGCGTAGAGCCGGTCGCGGTCGAGGGGGAGGTGTCGGCCGGAGATCGTGACGACCTCCTTGCGGCCGAACTCGGCGCGGCGCTGGAGCTTGCCGGCGTAGCGCTTGATCTCCGGGTAGACGCGGTCGTACTCGGCGATCGCCCGCTTGACGCTCTCGAGGTCGGCGCCGGTCTGGCGGGCCAGGGTGGTCGCCCCGCCGCCGTAGACCTTGCCGAAGCCGACGCCCTTCATGAGCTTTCGGTGGAACTTCGAGAAGCCGTCGCCGTAGACGAGGCGGGCGGTGAAGTCGTGGAGGTCCTCGCCGTCGGCGATCGCCCGCTTCATGCCCGTCACGTCGGCCAGGGCCGCCAGGACGCGCAGCTCGATCTGGTCGTAGTCGCTGGCGATCATCATGTGCCCGGGGTCGGGGACGACGGCTCGGCGGATCTTCCAGTCACCGGACGGGAGCTGCTGGAGCGGGGGCCGCGACACGCTCATGCGGGCCGTGCGCGCCTGGAGCCCGCCGATCATCGGGTGGAGGCGGTCCTCGTCGTCGCGGAGCGCGAGGAACTGGTCGACGTAGGCCGTCTGCCACTTCTCGGCCCGCTTCGCGCGAAGCACGGCGTCGGCGAGGGGGTTCGGCGTAGCGGTCTCGTCGATCGGGTTCCAGCCGTTGTCGAGGTTCGCCAGCGGCAGGAGGACCGCCTTGTCGACCTTCGGGGCGCCGGACGCGGTCTGCTCGGTGAGTTCGACGCCCATGCCGGCCAGGGCCGTCGCGACCTGCGTCGTCGAGTTGACGTTCTCGACGCCGTAGCGGGCGGCGACGCCACGGAAGCGCTCGGCCTCGGCGGTGAGGTCGCCGCGCAGGCGCTCGATGTAGTCGACGTCGAGGCGCATGCCCTTGCGCTGCATGATCGACAGGAGGCCCTGGAGGTGGTGCTCGAACTTCGACAGGTCGGACAGGCCGAGGTCCTTCACGAGCGGGGCGAGCTCGTAGAAGAGGCGGGTCACGAGGATCACGTCGAGGCCGGCGTAGCGGACGTAGGTCGGCTCGTCGACGGGGATGCCGGCCCAGCCGGTCTCCTTGGTCAGCCCGAGCGAGCGGAAGACGGCGGTCAGGCCGGCCTGCGTGTCCGGGGCGGTGTCGTCGACGTAGATCGCCGAGAGGGGCTTGAGGCTGAGGCCCGCCCCGCCCTCGAACTCGCTGCGGGGGTCGATGAGGTGAGCGAGGATCCGCGTGTCGAAGACGCGGTCGGCGAGCTCCTCGATTGTCACGCCGAGGTGGCGGTCGATGACCTGCGAGTCGAAGGCCCAGTTGTGGGCGACGAAGGCGCGCGGCTGTCGGAGGGCCCGGACGATCGCGTCGCGGAAGCGGTCGGCCTGGAGGACCCAGGCCTCGCGACCGTTGCCGATCTGCACGAGGCGGAGGCCGTAGCCGGGGGAGTAGATGTCGAGGCCGGTGGTCTCGGTGTCGAGGCCGAGGACCTTGTCGCCGCGGGCGAGGAAGGCCTCGAAGCCCGCGAGGTCCTGGCGCGACTCGGGGTAGAAGATCCGGCACTCGTCGCCGGCGATGGTGTGGTCGAACGTGAGCACGGGGCCCTCTCGGTCGTAGAACGGGGACGCCCCGCCTCCCGAGCGCGCGGCAGGGGAGGCGGGGCGAGGGTGGGGCGACTCAGCCGCGGGCGGCGGTGATGAGCTGCGCGAGGGCGACGGTCGTGTCGAGGCCGGCGGTGTCGGCGCCCCCGGCGCCCAGGACGGCGCGGAGGTCCTCGACGTCGACGACGGGGCGGACGGCGGGCTGCTGGTCCTCGAGGTAGCCGACGAGGCACTCCGGCGCGACGTTGTAGCTGCCAGCCCCGTCGACGCTGACCGTGAGGTCCCCGTCGTCGTCCAGGCGGCCCCCGTGCTGCACCGTGACGAGGTCGCCCTCACGGACCGTCGTGTCGAAGTCCCGCTCGCCGTACATCGTGTAGAACGGCCGGGGCCCAACGCGGTAGGTCCGCTCGTCGCCGCTCACGCCGACACCTCGACGAGCAGCTCGGCGAGCTTGGCCGCTGCGGCGACGTCCTCGGCCGACGACGGGGCGCCGCGGTGGGCGGTCGCCTTCTCGTAGGCCTCGGCGAAGGTGAGGGGCTCGCGGGAAGGGGTGGGCTCGTCTTCGACGAGGGTGAGGAAGGCCGGGTGGATGTACTGGTTGAAGCGGGCCCCCTCGACGACGTAGTTGCCGTTGCCGGCGCGGCTCCGGACGGTTCCGACCTCGCCGAACGCCCGCGGGCTCACGAAGCCGGTGCCGTCGGCGGACAAGCCCGCGTGGTCAGCGACCCGGACGCGGTCGCCGACGGCGAAGGTCTGCTCGACCGGCGTCAGCGCCGAGGCGCGGACGTAGCGCGTGCCGGTGCGGCCGGCCCAGTCTGCGCGGACGTCGCCGTCGTCGTCGACGTAGCCGGTTTCGACATCGACGACGTCTCCGACGGCGAGGTTGTCGACGTCGACCGCGTCATATCCCCAGACGGGCTTGCGCGTCACGCGGTACTTGCCAGGGGTCAGGTTCTCGCTCATGGTGCTCCTCTGCTCTGCGGCGTCGCGCCGCGCTGTGGTGGACACAGGAGGAGAGGGCCAGGGTGCTCGTGGTTGCTCACATAAAGCCGCGGGACCCGCCCGAGCACACAACGGCATCGCGAGCGATGGGCTTGTGTGCTCATACAACGAGCCCCGCCCCTCCGGGTGGAGGAGCGGGGCTCAGGTGTCACAGGTCGAGCGCGTCCAGGTCGGCGCCCTGCATCTTTGGGAGCTGCGCCAGCGGGGGCGCTTCGGGGGCGACCTCCTCCGGCTCCGGGTCGGTGTGCGCGTCGACCGGGTCGAAGTCGGACCGGCGCGACGGGCGGAGGCCCTGGATCACGAACTTGCCGCCGGTGGAGCGCTTCCGGGTGTAGCCGCGCTCCTCGAGCGCCCGGTAGAGCGCCCGGCTGCTCCACTTCTTGAGGTCGAGGTAGTTGCCCTCGTCGGCGTAGGCCTGGAACGCCGCGAAGACCTTCGTCGCCTCGACCCGGCTGCCCTCGTCGGCGACGTAGATGCCCGGGAGGAAGCCCTCGAGCACGTCGGACGCCGCGCGGTAGTCGGCGGTGCCACCCTGCACGACGACGGGGTCCTCGAGGCCGCCGGCGTACCACTGCCGGGCGCCCTCGATCGCCCACGTCAGGATCCCCTGCGACTCGCCGAGGAGCGTGTCGCCGAGGCGGTGGTCGCGCTCGTGGGGTGCGAAGTAGCGCTCCCACGGGATGAGCTTGACGCGCCGCCAGAGGCCCTCGTCCTGGCCCTTGAAGGACGGCTTGAAGTTCGTCGCGAGCATGAGGAGGAACGTCGGCCGGAACTCGAAGAACTCCTTCCGCATGAAGCGGGCGGAGATCAGGTCGCGGCCGGTGACGCGCTTGAGCACCGCCTCGGCCATAGGCCGGCCCTGCTCGCCCTCGGCGGCGAAGACCAGGCGGCCGCCCTTGAGCGCCGCGAGGTCGTTCGGGATGCCGCCCGACGCCCGGTCCTCGAAGGTCGAGAAGGGCGTCGTCACGCTGTGCTCGCGGAAGACCTCGGTCAACGTGTCGGTGAAGATGCTCTTCCCGTTCGCGCCGGTGCCGTAGTGGACCGCGAAGCACTGCTCGGTCGTGTGCCCGGTGATGCCGTAGCCGACGAGGCGCTGCATGTAGGCGGGCAGGTGCCCGTGGTGGGGGAAGACCTCCTCGAGGAAGCGCTCCCACCGCGGCGCCCGGGCGGTCGCGTCGTAGGCGATCGCGACGCGCCGCGTGAGCAGGAGCGCCGGGTCGTGGGGCCGGAGCTCGCCGGTGCGGAGGTCGACGACGCCGTTGGCGACGGCGAGGAGGTTCGGGTGTCGGTCGAAGTCCTCGATCGACGCCGGGACGCCCTGCACCGCCTGGAGCTCGCGGATCATGGCGTCGAGACCGCGGGTCGTCTGCGCGTGGGCGGCGTAGCGGTTGAGGCGCGCGGCGCGTTTCTTGTCGCCGTCGCCCGCGCCGTCACGAGTGGCCTCGATCGACGCTGTGCGCGCGAGGTCGCGGACGAGGTCGGCGACGGCCTGCGCGTAGGTGCGGACGCCCTGCCGCTCGTCGCGGCGCCAGACGCCCTCGTCGAGGAGGAAGAAGCCGACCTCCTCGGAGTACCGGACGCCGCTGCCGACGCTCTCGATGTAGTCGCGCAGGTAGCGCGCCCCGCCGAGGTCGGTGAGCGAGTAGCGCTCCTCGTCCCAGGCCAGGAGCGCGGCGGTGCGGGACCGCGCGTGCTCGGCCTTGGCGACGTGGTAGAGCAGGTCGTCGTGGAAGCGCTGCGGATCGTCGGCGCGCCAGTCGGTCAGGTCCTTGCCGTCGCGCATCGGGAGGAGCTTGACGGAGACGCCGCGGTCGATGAGGACCTCGGCGAGCGAGGACGCGAACCGGCGGCCCGCGACGTCGCCGTCGCCCGCCACGACGACGGGGCGCCCGTCGAGGGCCTGGACGATCTCGTCGACGACGGTCGGGCTGCTCGCGAGGCCGGCGCCACGGACGCCGAGGGTGTCGAAGCCAGCGGCGGCACCGGTGAGCGCGTCGCCGGGGCCCTCGCAGACGAGGACCTCGTCGTAGCCGCCGAGCCCGGGGAAGTAGCCGACCTTCGTCCACGCGGCACCCTCGGGCGATCTGGGGCCCATCCAGCGGACGGAGGCCGCCGGGTCCAGGGCGCGGGCCTGGAAGCCGCGAGCGACGCCCTGACGGTCGCGGAAGGGCACGACGAGGCGAGGGCCGCCACCGAGGTCGTCTGCGTAGCCGAGGCCGAGACGGTGCAGGTCCTCGGCCTCGAGCCCGAAGCGCTGGCGGGCGTACTCGGCGACGTCGTAGGCCGGCTCGCGGGGGTCGATGGGCGGGCAGTCGAGCGCGGGCATGAGCGCGGTCGCGTAGCCCTCGAGGCGCACGGCCAGCGCCGCCACCTCGCCGGGGCCGGCGGGGACGTCGGCGGAGGCGGTGTGCTTCGACGGGTCGACGTCGCCGGGCTCCATCGTCGCGAGATCGCGCATGGTCATGCCGAGGGCCTCGACGACCTTCGGGGTGGGGCAGCCGGCGCGGCAGCGGAGGAGTACGCGGCCGGCGTCGGAGACGGTGAGGCGGAGGGAGGCCTGCGAGTCGGCGTGGGCCGCGCAGTGGGCGAGCCAGCCGTCGGGGGTCTCCTCGACGTCGTCGAGGGTGGCGAGCAGGTCGGCGAGGGTGGTCAAGCGTGGTCCTTCCACTGACGGCCGGCGCGAATGGCCGAGACGGTTGGGCGCGAAACGCCAAAGTTGGCGGCGAGCTTGCGGTGCGAGACATTGGACGGGGCCGCTCGTATCGCACGAACCTGCGCGAGCGTGAGCTTGGCCGCGTGGTGCGCGGCCCCCGACCGCACAGTCAGACGCCCACGCACGACCGCGTCGTGCGAGTTGTCGGCGTGAGTGCCGATCACCAAGTGCGCCGGATTGCAGCACGGCGGGCTGTCGCACCTGTGGCGCACAACAAGACCGGGCGCCGGGTGGCCGTACGCGCTGGCGTAGGCAAGTCGGTGCGCAAGTTCCTTGCGGGCGCCGGCGCGGATACGGCCGTACCCAAATGGCGTCCGGTAACCCTGCCACTCCCAGCAGGCGTCGTGCGCGGGCATCGACAGCCGGGCCGCGAGACGTGGCAGTGCATCTGCCCAACTGGACGTGATCGATGCGGCGCGGTGTGGAGGGGAGGGAGACATGCCGGAGGAGAGGGCCGGGGAGGCGGAGGCTGCTCTGCGGCCAAGGGCGCCAATTTTCGAGCAGCGCGAGTTAGTGGCGCATTGCGCTGGATTGCTCGAAGCATCACTCGGGGGTACCACTTACGCCCCCAGTTAGGGGGACAAAGTGTGGCCGCGCACCCGTGGTCTCGTGCTCACAGCACCCCGTCCGAGACGGTTCGCTCCAAACGACGCCTGTTGGGCTCCATAATCGAACACACGTTCGAACAAGAGGTGTCGGCACGGGCCGTTATGGTCCTCTCACCGCTCCAGGACGGAGAGGTGCCGGCCGGACACGGGCGGCGATGACGGATCAGGACAGGATGCGCATGACGACAGAAGGACTCGCCGTCGAGGAAGTCGACGAGGACTGGGTCGAGGACGAGGAGAGCGCGTGGTACGTGCTCGTCCCCGACCTCGACCGCCCGGGGGAGTGGCGCACCCTCTGGAGTGATGGGACGCTCACGTCGTGGGTGCCGCGGCGGTGACTCAGTTGTGGGAGGCGCGGTGGTCGGCCTCGCTTTCCCGCACGTGCTCCGCCCAGACCGCCGCGGGGGCGCTCCGCTCGAGGAGGGCCTCCGCGCGGCGGAGCCGGAGGAGCAGGCGGGCCCACGACGCGACGGTCATGACCGCGTAGGCGTCGGCCGTCGAGCGGCGGACCCGCTTCACGAAGGCGACGCCGAACGGCTCGCCGGCGCGGGCGGCCTGGAGCTCGGCACCCTCGAGGCCCTCGCGGAGGCCGGCGGTCAGGTCGCGGTAGTTCTTCGCCTGCGCGACGGCGGGGCTGATGCCGTGGAGGTCGCCGGTGTCGAGCCGGCCGGACTGCGCGACGCGACGCGGGGCGAGGCCGTAGCGGCCGGCGAAGATGCGCTCGAGGGTGCGGACGAGGTCGGTCTCGAACTTCGTGCCCTTGGCCTTCGCGGCGTTGCTCACGAGGCGGCCTCGGGTGGCGTCCAGCCGGCGGCGGCCAGGGCGGCGTGCGCGTCCGTCGAGACGGTCGTCTCGTCGTCGGAGAAGACCGGCGCCGCGAGGACGGCCCAGCCGCTCACGCGCGCAGCCCCTCGAGCAGGTCGGGGCGGTAGCCGGACCACGACTCGACGACGGGCCCGACCTCGGGGCCTGCGCGCTCGACGTCGACGACGGGGGAGGCGGTGAAGCCGCGGGCGATGAGGGCGTCGCGGTGCTCGGGCTGCTCGTCGACGTTGACCTCGACGTAGTCGAGGCCGAGGACGGCGAGCTTGCGCTTCGTCGCCGTGCACGGCTGGCAGGCGTTCTTGCTGTAGACGGTGATCTTCACGGGGGTCCTCTCAGGACGACGAAGGGCCCCGCCTCGCGAGGAGACGGGGCCCAGAATGGGGAGGGTCAGGCAGTGGCGATCTGCACGACCGAGACGACCTGGAGGATCGTCTGGATGAGCGCGAAGACGGCGAAGGCCAGGACCCCGACGCCGACGGGGATCGTCAGCAGGAGGGCGCGTTTCGCGTCGGCCGCGAGGGCGAGGAGCGACAGGTGGAACGTCACGACGACGCCGACGAAGTAGCCGGCGACGGCGAGCACGAGCCAGATGACGCCCCAGACGATCGCGGCGGTCACTCGGCCGCCGGGCCCTTCACCTTGAGGACCGGCTTCGTGTAGCTGACCGTCTGGCCCTTGCGGGGGCCGTTCTTCGCTACGAAGGAGACCTCCTCGAGCTTGATCGTCGCCCGCGTCGGGCCGTTGATCTCCTCGAGCTTCTCGAGAGTGCCCTCGTAGGCGAAGTCCTGGAGGATCGACCACGAGCCGGTCTTGAACTGGAAGACGCCGAGGTCCTCGCTGCCGACGATCTTGAAGTAGACGTCGACGTCCGGGGTCGGGCCGATGCCGTCCCGGCCGCGCTGCTTGCGCTCGGGGAAGGTCAGCTCGGCGTCGGGGTCCGGCGTGCCGTCGTCCTTCGTCTCGCCGTCGGTCGTGTAGATCGGCTTGCCGTTGCGGCCCCAGAGCACGAGGCGCTGGCGGACGGCCTTCGGGCCGGCGAGGAGGATCTCGACCTCGCCCGAGGCGGTGAAGACCTCGAGGTTGTCCTCGCCCTTCGCGGGCCACTCCTGCGGGGCGTCGCCACCGAGGAGGTCGTAGATCGCCGCGGCGACCTCGGGGTCGCCGGTGGTGACGCGCCACTCCGTGAGGGCGGCCGGCGTGCCGTTGAGCTGGTAGCCGGAGCGGAAGCGGCCGACGACGTCGTCCGCGAAGTTGTTGCGGGGCTTGGGCTGGTTCTCGGGGTCGGTGCCGAAGATCTTGAGGCCGGGGGCCATGTTTTCTCGTGTAGGTCAGTGCCGGGGCCGGCGTGAGCCGGGCCGGAGGTGGTGGACAGAGGAGGAGAGGGCCGGGGAGGGTGAGGCTGCTCAGGGACGACGAAGGCCCGCTCCCGGGTGTGGGAGCGGGCCTGGTAGTCACGCGCTGAGTTCGGAGAAGTCCGCGGTCACGACCTCGACCTTGACGCTGACGCCGTGCCAGGGGTCGTCGTAGGCGGTCGTATCGATTCCGAGGCCCATGTCGAGGCAGATGCCCGTCTGACGCGCGAACGCTTCGTACTTGCACGGCGGCTGCCAGTCGAAGTGGGGCGCCCCGCTGTAGCGGAAGGGCGCCGAGCCGGCGGGCAGGATGAAGGCACCGGAGTCCGCCAGGGAGGCGGCGACGTCGATGACGTGATAGTCGAACTCACTGCCCGTGTAGCGCGGACCCCCGCCTCCGCCGCGGTTCACGCGACCGAAGGGCGGGTTGCTAATTGCCACGTCGAAGTGGCCCAGCTCGGGCAGGTCGAAGACAGACGCTTCGACCCAGGTCGCCTCTGGCAGCAGCTTGCGACCGACGTCGATGTAGCCCGGGTTCAGCTCGACGCAGACGAGCTCGATGGGTGCGACGCCGCGGAGCCGGGCGCCGTGCTGCCGCTCCCACACGGCGGCGGAGAGCGCGCCTGATCCAGCGCACAAGTCGATGACTCGCAGCGGCTGCGTTCCGACCTCGAGAGCGAAGTCGAGCGCAAGGTCCCACGGCGTGAAGAAGGCCCCGGCGGCAGTGTTGAGGTGTTCCGCGCCCTCTTGCCAGTGTCGGCGGATGAACTCCTTGTCCTCGTCGGACAGTTCCGGCTGTGCCAGCCGCTCGACCGCCTCGGCGTGCATCTTCGCCTCGGGCTTCGTCAGCTTCGCCATGTGGCGGACTCCTCTCGTGGGTGTGACGGAGGAGAGGGCCAGCCAGCCGGGCGCTGCTCAAATGACGAAGGCCCCTCGCCCAGAGTGGGAGAGGGGCCTTCGTAGGGCGGGGCTAGGCGGCGGTCGCGGGCTTGATGATGCCTGCGGGTCGCGTGATTGCCGGGCCAGGCGTAGACGAGCTCGTCCGCCCGCCGGTCTTCGCCTCCGCACGGTAGTGCGCGAGCGCGAGGACCTCGGCGATCTTGGCCGAGCGCCGAGCGCCCATGTGCGGCAGGATCTCGCGCATGACCGCGGCGGCTCGGGGGCCGCTGATCTCCGTGTGGAAGGTCGGCTTCGCGGGCGCCGGGTGGAGAGCGAGACGGATCGTCGTGTCCATGAGGGTCGCGGCACGACCCACAACGTCTCTATCCGTCATTGCGAGGCGGATGCGCGGGTACTTGCCGCGGTGGGCGTCGATGCAGGCCTCGCCCTCGAAGAGGCCCGCGAGCCAGAGGACGTCGTCGCGGGTGCCGTGGATCACGCGGCCACCTTCTGCCCCGGCCGTACCACCGACAGCCAGAAGCCCCAGCCGTAGAAGCCGTTGTCGCCGCCCTGGCTCTCGACGAGGAGGGCCTTGCCGAGCTCGCCGTAGACGAAGACGCGAATCGTGGCCTCGCCGTCGCTCACGCTGCCGGGCGTGACCGGCTGCGCGCCGCGCGTGTCCCAGTTCTCCGCGAGCTCCTCGACCTCGACGTTCGTGATCGTGCCGCGCACGGTGGTGCCGGGCTCGACGGTGAAGCACCCGTTCGAGCACGCGCAGCCGCCGTGGGTGGCGTGGGCGCGCAGGAGTGTGCCGTCGTCGAGGACGAACGTGAGCACGCGGTCGACACCCCAGCCCTCGCTCAGCGTCGAGACGATCGAGCGGCCGACGAGGGCCTTCTTGAGCGCGGCGACGTCGTGGTACTCCACGGCGCCCTCGTCCCAGCGGTTCACGCGGCCACCCCCGCTCGTGCGCGGGGTGCTCGGCGCTTCGGGCCACCGGTGGCGACCGCGCCGTCCGCGGGGCCGGCGAAGGCCTCACGCTGGACGATCGTGTCCTTGAAGACACGCTCGTAGTTGAAGACCTCGCGCAGGTGGAGGAACACCTCGAAGGCCGCCTCGTCGGCGCGGACAGGCACGAGCTTCCAGCCCTCGGGGCGCACGTGGAGCACGGCGCCGCCGTCGGCCTTCGGCATGGGGATCCGGCTGCCGTCCTCGCGGATGATGTGGTCGGCGAAGCGGTAGGCGGCGAGCTGGAGCCCGACCTCGGCGTGGATGCCCGAGCGCGTCGTCTTGTTGTCGAGCCAGACCTTCTCGCCCTGGATCGTCGCGAAGGCGTCGAAGCTGCCGGCGTAGGCGAGCGAGTCGCCGCGGGAGTCCGACCAGACGGTCTCCTCCATGAAGTGGTACTCGGGCTGGACGACGTCGAGGTACTCCGAGAAGTGCCGGACGAAGGGCTCGAGCTCTGGGGCGACGCGGCCGACGGGCTGCTGCCGGGCGAGCTTCTCGAAGAGGTCGTGCGCCGCGGTGCCGATGTCGGCGGCCTTGCGGGTGTTGCGGTCGGGCGACTTCTTGAGGTGCTCGACGGCGGCGGACGGGTCGCGGAGCGTCATGCTGACGACGGTGCCGAGCTCGTCTACGGCGGTTTGGGCGACCTCCTTGGCGGCCCAGTACCGGAGGAAGTCCTTCGGGAGCATGCCGAGGACGCTGGTGACGCCGGGGACCTTGACGGCCCCGTCGTCGGGGCTGACGTAGAAGCGTGAGCCTCCACGCTTGATGGTGTTGACGCGAGGTGTCGTCACGAGGACGGCCTCCTTCTCTCAGTCGAATAGGACTGGAGAGGAGAGGGCCGGGGGAGCCGCCGGTGCTCAGACGGGCGCCGAGGTGGGGCGGCTGCGCCGGGTGAGTGACGGAAGTGACCGAGAAGACGTCACTCCTGTATCTGCTGCTAAGAGGAGGAGGCTCTAGAGAGGAGATAGGAGAGTGACGTGTTCTGCGTCACTTCTGTCACTCGGAGGGCTGCTTGGCACGAGGAGCTAAAACCCCCGTGTAAGCGCTCGCGTCGAGGTCGTGCTTGGTCAGCTCCTTGAGGAACACACGCCGGGCCCGGGCAACGGCCTCCGGCTCATCGGCGAGTTGCGAGGCGGCTAGAGCCTGTAGCATCTCCAGGGACGCCTCGCTGGCGAGCTGCGCCGCGAACGCGCCGAGGTCGCCCCTTACTACGGCGCTCACGGCGGCGGCGGGGTCGCGGACCGCGTCATGGCTCAAAGCTTGCTCTCGCCCCGTCGCGGCACCGGCGATCCCCGCGGCGTACCCGGCGATCTGGTCGGCGAAGTGCTTGACGCCGGCGCGGTCCTCCTCGGGCAGCCCGGGCACGGCGCCCAGGTCTAGGCGCCGGAGTAGACGGAGCGCCGTGTGCAGCGTCTCGACCATCGTGGGGCCGTCGGTCACGCGCCCGCCGTCGAGGACCGAGAGCGTGCGCGACAGGTCGGCGTTGCGCTCCTGCTGGCGCTCCTTCGGCGCCGCCTTGAGGAGCCCGAGGTCGGCGAGGGTGGCCTCGTCGAGGCGCGCACGGAGGGCGTTGCCGGCGTGGTAGCGGATGGAGGTCAGGAGGCCCGTCGTCTGGTCCGCGGGGATGCCGGCGAGGCTCGTCGTCTCGCGCACCCACGCGCGGTAGGCGTGGCTGCGGCCGAGCCAGTCGGGCTCGCCGGTCCTTGTGACGAAGTGCTGGCGTGCAGCGACGAAGAGATTACCGGTGCGGCGGAGTAGCCCGGTCTTCGCGTCTTCGGGCCCGTTGAGCCAATCTCGAAGGGCTCTGACGGCGGTGTCCTGAAAGCGGCAGAGCTCGTTATCCACGAAAGTTGACACTACGCCGCGTGTGACGTTGAGCGCAAACACAGAAAGGCCCCGGCCGACTCTCGGTTGGGAGAGTGGCCGGGGCCTTGAGGAAATGCTAGACGAGCGAGGCGACGGTGCGGGCCTCGGTGGCGAGGTCCTCGAGCGTGCCGTCGTTGTCGACGAGGAAGTCCTCGGGGTAGTCGTCGAGGGCGGTCTCGGTGGCGTGCCCGCCCCCATCGGCGCCGGGGCGGACGACGCGCACGAGCACGCCACCGGCCCGGCGGACCGCCTCGGCTTCGTTCGGGAAACGCACGTCGGTGACGACGACGGGGCGGCCGGGCATGTAGAACTCGCCGGACGGCCAGCGCCGGACGGTGGCACGGTGCTCGGCGACCGTCGCCATACCGGCGCGGACCCAGAAGTCCTCGTCGAGGGCCCGGATCGCGTTTGTGCCGAGGCGCTGGAGCGTCGCGCGCACCTCGGGGACCGTGTCCTTCGCCGACTCCCAGCCGATCGCATCGACGACGTAGCTCAGGCGCCGGTACTTCGCGACGAGGTCGCCGGGAAGCGCGCAGGGCCCGACGAGCGGGTCGAGCGCGTAGGCGGCCTGGCGGAGCGGGTCGGCGAAGGCTACGCGGCGGTAGCGGAACTCCTCGACGAGGGTTGCGGCGAAGGTATCCTTCCCGCTGCGCTGGCGGCCGATGAGGCCGACGAGAGGGGGGAGCGTGGTCATGCGGTGCCTCCTGGGGCAGTAGGTGTCCCAGGGGGAGAGGGCCGGTGTCGGTGGGGCTGCTCATAATCAGGGCATGGCAGTGCAACCGGACCCCCGCGGCCTCGAAGCGCAGTCGCGCGAGCGCGGCTGGTACGACGTGCACGTCGGAACGGCGGGCCCCTACGAGCTCGTCACGCAGCCCGCGCGCCCGGGCATCTACTTCCTCGTCGACACGCGACGACCGAACGACCTGGCCGCGCGGCTGTTCGTCTTCCACGAGCCGCACCGCGGACGGACGTTCGGCGGCGAGCAGCCGGGTGTCGGCGTCTTCGGGACGTACCGGCTGCGCGAGGCGGTTGAGCTGTGGGTAGCGGGGCACCCTTAAGCAACTAGCCGCGTGCCAGAAGCACGCTTTGTTCGATGCCTTGGCTGTGTTTTCTGTCCTGGCGAGGTACACGCAGCATCACCAGTAACCCAGCAACGGCAAACCAGAAAAGCCAGGGATACGGTTGCCCGGTGCCGAACATCGCTGATTCGGAAAAGTGCATGCCAAGGCCCGCCACTACGGATCCAGATAGCCCGACCTCGATGCCCCACGGCTTACGCTTTAAGAGAGTGCCGATCACACCAACCAGCAGAAGCGCCATCAACGCGAATCCAAGCCAGTTGAGCTCGAAAGCAACCTGCAAGTAGCTGTTGTGGATCGATTGCGGCCGGAAAGTGCTTTGCCCGCTTTCGTACGCTGAGGCAAAGACAGCCTGGGTTGCACCCCAACCATAGCCAATCGGGCGCTCTTGCAGAAGTGTTAGAGCTGTCTGCCAGCCGAGGGTGCGCCCGGCATAAACATCTCCCGAAGCTTCAACACCAAAGCGGGAAACTACGGGCAGCCAAAGAGGGCTACCAAGCCATGCGGCAGCCCCACCAAGCGCGGCAGTGGCGACGAACACGCGCACCCCGCTGCGAAGCGCGATCCAGGCCGCACCCACAACAACCGCCAGGAAAGCTGTTCGAGACTGGGTGAGCGCGATGGTGAGCAGCGGGGGGAGCAGAATCAGGAAGCGCCCCAACGTTCGACGCTCAAGGAATAGCCCCCACGCAATAAATAGCGTGATAACTGCAATCAGAGCAGCAACATTGGGGTTGTTGAACAGGCCCTGAAAGCGGCCGCTAAAGGTAGCTGGGAGGGCGCCAGCGTAGAAGGCCGCTATTCCAATCGCCATCATCATGCTCAGGACAATGATTGCTGCACGGAGGTCCTTGACCACGACTGAGCGGCCCACCCACCGTCGAGTTACCAGCCGGTGCAAGATCAGGACGAACGCGACCATCAGAGCTGCCTGGACTGCCGTGTCGAAACGCGCAGCGGACCATACGATAGATACAGCTGCCATGAACGCAAGCAGCCCGAGCAGGCCGAGCACCCACTTTTCTAAGCGGCTAAGTTTCGCCGGCCGCTGTCTTGAGGTCGTGATGTAACTAGCGGCGAGGAGCAGGGCGACGGTCCCGACGCGGCCGTAAGTCGCAAAATCGGCCCAAACGGGAACAGAGGAAATGGCCCCGAGCGTGCTCACGATGACGAGCACGTAGGAGGCGCGCCACGCGCCTTGCTTCCAGAGCCAAACAGCCGCAGCGGCGAAAGCTGTGGCGAGGGCCACTTGCGCCGGGAACTGGATGGTTAAGAACGCGACTACGCAGGTGGTGAGTACTGCGGCGATGATCCAAGGCACGCGGGCAGCCTAATGGACGGGGTGCCACGTAGGAGAGTTGTTTGAGCAGCCGCAAGAGAGCGCCCCGCCACTCCGCGGAGTGGCGGGGCGCCGACCCGCGCCTAGTTCATGGCGGCGACGGGCACAGCTTCTTCGCTCGTCCCCGTTACGAGACGATTGACGTTCATTTCTCCAGCTTGGATGAAGATGCGCAGCTTCCGATTCGTGCCGATGCCGCCCTTGATGTCGAAGTCGCTTGGCTCGAGTCCGGATACGCCAACAACCGACAGCTCTCCAACTGTGCTCACGGAGTTTGATCCTCGAACACGCAGTGTCGGGCGCGCTCCCGTTGACGCTTGATAGAACGCTGTACCGTGGATAGCCAGAGCGCCGTTGCCACCAAGGGAGGTGGCGTCGAAGGCTTGGCTCATGTATGCGCTGTTGAGCGCCACGTAGCCGCCGTGCATGGTCAAGCGGGCAGCATTACCGGTGAGCGTGGCGATTCGGCCAGAGTTCTCTGAGTGATGGGAGATATCCGTCACGCGGGCCGACGAGCCTACTTCCAGGTCTGTTGTGCACTGCCCGAACTGCGGGTTATAAAGGGTCACGGCTGCGGCGGTGTCGATGCCCTTCGCGGTGTAGTTGCCGTTGAACTCACAGTTCTCGAAGGACCCTTGAATGGACTGTGCACTAGCGATACGCACCTGAGAAACGGACGCGCGACTGAACTGCGAGTCCTTTACGTAGAACTGATCGTTGTTGACGTTGACTCCATCGACGAGCAGTCCGTGATTCATTTGCCACCCGTTGGCCGTGGTAGGCAACCAGGGAAGGTAGCCAAAGAGGCATCGTTCAAGGGTCACGTAGGCGTTCGTACCTTGCGAGTCCCCGGACACGTAGTGCAGGTTCAGACCGGCCGACGGTGTGTTCACCGCATGGCCTTGGAAGTGGACGTCAGAGATGTGGACGTTACGTGAGTCCCTGATGCGCACCATGGGAACCCCGGCGGGCCCCGCCCAACGCAAGGTGGTGCCGTCCCCGCCATAAGCGCCATAGTCAGACGGGTTTCCGACTCCGAGCCCCTTGAGGTGTAAGCCTGTACGGTAGACTTCCAGCGTACGAGACAAGATGATTGGCTCGGGTGAGCTGCCCGGGCGAATCGTGACCGGCGCCACGCCCTGCCCCTTGGAGGCGTCAGCCAAAATCTCCTCGATGGCCTCCCCTGTGTACCGGCCTCCGTCCCACCGCGGGTCGCCGAGAAAGTACTCGGGCGTTGCGCGTGCGCGTAGCTGGATTGGCTCCTTGCTCCAGCTCGTATAGGCACTGAGGGCGTCGAGTACCGCGGGGTCCTTCGGGAGCTTGGTGTTGTCGTCGTAGACGGGGAAGATGCTGCCGGCCATGCGGCCTCCTTCGTGGAGTAGTTCGGGTGGGACGGAGGAGGAGAGGGCCGTCAGCCCTGCGGGCGCTCGGCGACGTGTCGGCCGGGGCTCGTGTCGACGAGGGACGCGCTGCCGTCGCCGCTGGTGCCGGCGACGAGGGACTTGAGGACGGACACGACGGCGGCGAGGCCGGCGATCGACCCGGTCGCGGCCCAGTCGACGTCGACGAGGCCGACGGCGCCGGCGGTGAGGACACCGATCGCAGCCTGGGCGGCGGTGGAGACGGCGCGCTCGGCGGCGTCCTTCCAGAAGGCGGGGGAGTAGATGCTCATTCGCGGGGCCTTTCAGTGGTGATGTAGGCCAGCTCGTCGACGAAGGCGGCGGGCGGCTGGGGGATCGGGTGCTCGGGCGAGAGGCGGTAGACGATCGCGATGAGGCTCCGCGCGAAGGCGAGGAGCTGGCGGGTGTCGCCCCGCTCGTCGCGGCGCTCCTTCTCGAGGTGGTCGACGCGCTCGGCGAGGCGGGCGACCTCGGCGCGCAGGGCCTCGACGATCGCCTGCCACTCACCGACGTCGACCTGCCGCGAAGCGACGTCGGCGGTGCGTGCCGCGGCGCGGGCGGTCGCTCGCGTCGAGTAGCGGACGCCGATGAGGGTGACGATCGCGCCGAGGAAGAGGCCGATCGGGCCGAGCGCAGACGAGAGCCAGTCAGGCACGCGGGCTCCTCTCGAGTACGGGCCCGGTGTCGGGCGGGGGCTCCTCCGCCTCCTTCCAGCCCGCGACGATGAGGATCAGGGCGAGGACGAGGAGCCAGCGCGACGCGCCGGTCCAGCCGAGGGGCCAGTCGGTCATGCCGACGAAGTAGCCGACCCACGACCAGACGTAGGAGAAGGCAACTACGGACGCCGGCACAACGAGGGCGGCGAAGCCGAGGGCGTCCCGGCCGACGCCGCGGAAGGCGGCCCACAGGCCGAGGGCGGCCGGGACGAACCATAGGACGGCTCGTGCGGCGACGGGGAGCTCGGTGTAGAGGATGAAGCGCCCGTCGTCCTCCGTCGGCGCGAGGACCGCGCGGAGGCCGGTCAGGGCGTAGGTCAGGGCGAAGACGGCGAGGGCGAGGCCCCGGCGCCCGAGGCGGGCACGGAGCCAGGCGTAGGCGCGGGTCATGCAGCCTCCAGGGCGTCGAGTCGGGCGAGCACGTCGTCGCGAAAGGCGCGGGTCTCGCGGACGTGCTGCTGGATGAGGGAGAGGCAGACGACGCCGAGGAGCTCGTAGCGGACGCCGCGGAGGCGGTGGGCCTCGTCGTAGATGCCGAGCATCGGCTCACGGCGGACGACGAGCTCGGCGATTAGGCCGAGCTGCGCGGTTTTGTCGGGGTCGTCTTTGTAGGCGAAGACCTTAGGGAGCAGGGTGAGCCAGTGCTCGAGGTCGGCCTCGAAAGTGGCGAGGAGCGTCTTCGTCGACATGGTCGACGGGGCGTAGCCGAAGTTCCCATCCTGGTCGACGTACATCGCGACGTAGCCGACGGTCACCTGGTTCGCGCGGACGCCGGTGGAGGTCATGCCGGCGTTGGCGGTCAGGCGACCGCCGGTGGAGAGCGTGCCGCCGATCGAGCCGGTCCCGGTCGCGGTGATCGTCGTCGAGGACGACAGGCTCGTGCCCGCGACCGGCCCGCTCGCGGCGACCTCCGTCGGCGTGATGCGCCCGGGGCTGGCGACCTTCGTCGCGATCGCAGCGTCGGCCTGCTCGCGCGTGTAGTAGCCGGTGGCGAGCTGGTCGCGGATGGTATCGCCGAGCTCGGAGACAATCGGCTTGACCGTGTCGGCGATGCTCGCCTGGTTCTCGCGGACGGTGCGCTGGAGGCTCTCGAGCCGGCGGGGGACGCGTGACTCGGCGTCGGCGACGCGGGCAGTGATCGCCACTAGGCCTCCTCGGGGTCCTGGAGCACGGGAGTGATGGTCTCGGGGAGCTTGTCGGTCTCGAAGGCGAGCTCCCAGCCGACGGCGCGGGCGGTGCCGACGAGGCCGCCGGGGAAGGCGGGGTCGAGCTCGCGGCCATGCCGGTCGACGCCGCCGATGACGTAGCCGATCTCGTCGCCGGCGTTCCAGTCGACGCCGACGCGTGGTGCGGAGCGCGTGACGCTCGACAGACTTAAGGCCCGGACGCCGCCCGCGACAGCGGTCGCCTCGCGCCGGGCGTGGGCGGTGAGGGTCGCGACGTCCGTGATCGAGGTCGACGGCGGCTTCTCG
>Ga0265797_10001494_pt1 | contig 40963 bp, 44 predicted proteins | sample P2T30metagenome_FD_192433 | JGI IMG/M metagenome (GOLD analysis project Ga0265797, IMG submission 192433) | Plant litter microbial communities from East Loma Ridge, Irvine, California - P2 T30 | ecosystem: Environmental > Terrestrial > Plant litter > Unclassified | place: USA: California...
CTCCATCATCCTCAACCCTGCACTTTCACCTTGCACATTCTTGCCTCCGGAGACCCTACCACATGTCTACGCTTTGGTCACAGAAGACCACAATGGGCTAAACAACGGCGTATTCTACCTCAAAGTACACCCTTCATCTGTCGACCTACTCACAAAGACAATCAGCTATCCACTAGCGCACCCCGAAGACGATCTTGGCTGGTTTGGAGAACAGGGTGCAATGGCTAAGGTCATCAAGTCGATTGAGGATGATCGCCGAGACCAGGACCACTCTTCCGGAATTGCCTGGATACCACGCACTTGGATCAACAACTACGAGTGGGAGCACGGTTTCGAAGGTGGACCAGGTAGCTTCATCGTTCATTTTGCGGGTTTGGGTGCAACTAGACTCGCACATATGGCGGCGTGGCTGGACGAGCTCCAGCGAAACCAAGCAAAGTGGGAGATCCCACTAGAGAACATGCCGTTGAAGGATGACATACCCAAGTTCTGGACAGGATATGCTAGAAACGATACTAGGAAGGGTTGACCGTTGATGTAGATGTCTCCTTGAATTTTACAGACAACTACATGTAATTAAATGATGCTGCCCTATCGGTTCTTGCGTGAGGCGCAATGACGAGGTGGTCCATGGTCTCTGCTCATCAATGAAGATAAATTGCCGCCGTCACCGTTGTGCTGATATGTTAGCTCTCAAACCGCTCGAGCTCACCTGACCATGAGAGGATCGCCCCCCAAGCCATATCAGGAGTTCCCTTTTTATAGGCTGCGCTGCCCTCACCAGGTAGCGGAAACATATAGATCCGCACGCAAGTCACAGCAGATCAGGCTTGTCTGGGTGGTACCTTCGGCCGTGCAATCGACACGTGCGAACGACGATGCAGTCATTGCGACACATGGCTCAAGGCAAATAAAACGCATTGATGTGCCACAGCGCCGACGGTGACCGGTCAAACGTTACATTTTGTCATACACAAGGCCTTGAACTAATCTCGTGTGACAGCCCCTCGCAGTTGGCTTCTTGAACTTGTTCGGAACCGTCTGAGGGACTATTTTGCACTCCACTCCTCCCATCTGTTTGCTTGTTGAGTCACGTCGGGCTTTGATCTGTTGTGTTGAAACAGCAAAATCATGACTGCGACCTGCGGTTTTGATAATCTGGGTAGACCAAGAGCCGCTGCGCCAGGCTTCGATTGTCGAGTTGACGCACAGAACAGCATTTGGGGTCTCTGTCCTCGTACAGTGATCGAGGCCTGGGACTGCGGCCTCTCAGGATACTGTGTCGACCAGCATGGCTGTGCAGACGGATGTGGTCCACTGAAAGACAGGTCCGATATCACAACATTTACCTGGTGAGTCTCATGATAATTCGTCAAGCCAGTTTTGGGCCGCCACTGATACCTGGACGTGGTGACAGCGAGAGCACGTTGTTCTGCTCCGAATGTATTTCAGACAACGACTTCGGTCGCTCGTATTACGCAGTAGGCTGCGGTCAAGTAGCCACTCGGGATACCATTTATGCAAACCCACCCCCTATACCAGCAACCACAACCTCGTCAGTCTCCGCCCAACAATCAAGCTCGTCCACAACTCCACCAACGGGTTCACATTCGAATGACACATCGACGAGCGATACTTCACCAATTGTGTCTATTATTACACCTCCTCCCAACACATCGGCAGTCGCACCCAAAAGCACATCCGTGCCTCTTGGACCCATCATCGGTGGTGCCGTGGGCGGTGTCATCGTCATCTGCTTGACGGCGCTCGCCATCTTCCTAATTCTGCATCGAAAACGCCGCGCACATTCGGTGCGATCATCTTCACCCCTTCGACGCTCTTCATCCTGTAAGAAACATGAGATTTGCGAGGAGTCCCCGGAGGCGTACGGCATTTTCAGTCAGAGCACCCATGACAAGCCGAAAATAGCGAGGGAACCGGTAGAGTTGGAATGATCAGTGAGCGGATAAGAACTTCCAGGCTGTGTATCATTTGTGGAAGATTGGCTCGTTCGTTGATCAAAGCCTCCGGAGAGAGACAAGGTGGCACTCGGCGCGGTCTCCCGCGGCGTCCTTTCGTCCCGCCGATGTCGGTGACGTCTGCACTTGTCCGCCGACATCCATACATACCTAAGTCAAATTCCGCCGTCGAGAGTGCTTTTTCTTTTACTCTCGATTAGGTACGAAGCATGCTTGATGTTTCCTGTCCATAGTGGAGAAAGTCTTCTTCGGTGACAATCTGTTCGAATAAGGACTCATAAACCACAGGTCCGCTATACCCAATTGCACGGGCTTTGGTACGCGTCGCTCGGATATCTCGGAGGCAGGTGAGCTACATGCTTTAGCTAGCCTACGCCTCTTGCCCAAATGTCCTGCAAACAAGCCACGGCCAGCGAGGTTGGCTTTTGTACCTGGTGCTTGTCTGACACCATTACCACCGCGGATTGGCCACGACTGAGCCTCGTCGAACACGCGCAGGGACAGCTACCAATGCATGACGACACCCATGCGCCTCCGTCTCGAAACATGTATACCTCGTGTGTAGTCGCGTTTGTTTCTGTCTCGTTGTCCTCAAGCAGCTATGCGGTACTCAAAGACATGGCTCCATTGCTTGGTGGCACTAGGAGTTGGAGCGCAGCAAAGTACGGAGTCTCCCTCTAGCACTGGATCGACGGCCTCTTCGAGTTCCAGTTCTAGTACACAATCGAGCTCGGAGGCCTCATCTTTCACCTACACCAACGCATTCTCCATCATCGGATCAGAAGTGCCAGAATCCGACTTTACAGGTTCGCAATATACATATGCCACGTACAACGGGCAGAGCGAAGTCAACGCGACGAGTACGTTGAGCTCTGACATTACTTCCGGCATTTCTGGTACGCAGAGTGTCCAAACGACCCACCATCAAAATGTGACACAGATCACTGGAGAGCGGAGTGGCACCCCATCATCTACAACGAGCAGCGCTCCCCTTCCGACAAACACGGTGCCATGCAACAACTATCCAGAATTCTGCAGCAGAAAGTACAGCAATATCACGGAAGTCTGCGCGCACAACTCTGCGTTCTCGATCAAGGATAATGCAGCGAGCAATCAGGTCCTGGGTATCGTTGATCAGTTGGACGATGGTGTTCGGATGAGTATGCTTGCTCAACTCGCTTCCAGGCGCAGAGACACTGACATTTACTAGTCCAGGGAGAAGTGCACTGGGTCAACAACACCATGTATTCCTGCCACACATCATGCGACCTTCTGAACGCTGGTACCTACCAATCCGAGCTAGAAATCGTTGCCGGCTGGCTGAGAGACCACCCTTACGACGTGGTCACTATCCTGATCGTAAACTCCGACCTGACTACAGTCGAGAATTTCGTCCCTGCCTTTCAAAACTCTGGCATTGCCGAATTTCTCTACACTCCAGAATATATCCCGCAACATAAGGACCAGTGGCCCACCCTCAGCGAGATGATCCTAAAAAACGAGCGCGCCGTCGTATTCATGGACTACAACGCCAACCAAACCGCAGTACCATACATCCTAGACGAGTTCACGCACATGTGGGAAACACCCTTCTCTCCTCAGGACCCAGCGTTTCCGTGCACGATACAACGGCCACCGGGTCTCGACCCGAAAGACGCCCGCGAGAATTACATGTACTTAGCAAACCACAACCTCAATCTCGCAGTCGATGTCAGCGCTATTCTCGGCAATAACGATGGGCAGACAGTCCTCATCCCGAATACCGCCGACATCAATAGAACCAATGGAGAGTACGACACGTTTGGCCAGCTTGAGGAGATGGCTGCAAATTGCTCGGGTATGTAATTGCACAACGGCGCGCATGGTTGACCACGCCTCCTTGCCAGGAAGATTGCCACATCCGCGAACAGATTTACTAACCAACATCTGCACAGCCACCTGGAACGTCCCGCCCAACTTCCTCCTAGTCGACTACTACAACTACGGCGACCCAAAGCCGGGCTCTGTATTTGAAGTGGCTGCGCGCTGGAACAACGTCACCTATAATCGACCTTGCTGCGGCTCTGAAGCGAACGCTGGCTTTGTCTCGCGCGCGAGTCCGATCGGAGTGTACGCAGTGATCGCATTGTTGGCCATCTTCTTGCAGCAATTATAGTAGGCAATGAATAGATCATGTCTTCCTCGATACCATCAAAGTCAAGCCATGTTGTATAGTCTCACTCAGACGTTTCAAGAGCTCGACGTTGGTTACATTTCAACGCGCGGGCTAATGCCCAGCCCTTCACCCAGGTCGTTCATGACCTTCAACTCAGCAGGCAAAGCTTCCGCCCGTCTACGCATCCCCGCAGGAAACGCAAGAACTGGCATCTCATCCGGATCAATGGCTGGAAGCGAGTGAAAGACTGCCGGCAGGATTGAAGCCTTCCACAAATGCGTGCGGCGACTCTGCAGCACAGTGTATCCCACAAAGCTGAAGACAAGCGCAATGACCGCAGCAGGGTAAGCTATCCAGGCCCATCTAGAAACTATCAGTTAGCTTTGCACATTGTGTAGCATGACACTAAGTTGGACATCAAATTACCGGAGGTCGTAAATAAGCACAGTACTGCTCGATGTTCCGTACGAATACTGAGGACCATTCCCCGGTGTCTTCCGAATAACATTCGACATGAAAGCCGTCAAATTCGAGAAAGACGAGCTCATGCTTTCAACAAGACTTCCCTGGCAATCATCGGCGGTATAGCAGGAAAAGCTGATAGCATGCGCCGCCAACGACGTGGTCCGCCAAGCTTGCGAGTCTGCGTCCCCAATCCTCTCCTCAGAGCCACTCAGCAGTGGCGGCATACCGAACCATCCTTTCGCCAGAAAATTTTGCAATCCGAGCTGTGCCTGCGCCGAGACGCGGAAAGTGCAGTTCTCTGGGTCCGACACTATGCCTTGGTCCAGTCGGCAGGTTTCCGGGCGTATGTAAATGTCTTGCTCCTGGCCGTAGGAAGTGCGAGCGGAATCGCTGCTGTTCGTGACGACGTTTTTGTCCATGTTGGGAGCGTCGGGGGCGGACCAGAAGGTGTACGTAGCGCCGCGGATTTCTTTCAGGACGCCGTCGATCATCTCGGAGTAATTCACTACGGCGCACCAGTATGCGACGCACTCGACAGCGGATGGCGGCACACTTTGCAAGTCATTGCCGTTGACCATGGCAAGATAGTGAACTAGTAGGGGCCCTGGTAGTCTTATGCCCAGGCGATCCCAGTCCGAGAAGTTTGTGCCAGAGGTGATATTGATTGCGCCTCTTTCAGCGTCAAGACTGAGCACACCGTCTCGTAAAAAGTAACGACCCGATTGAAGGCTGATCTCGTTCGAGACGTCTGCGCATCGCGGACAGATGCTCAAAGTGTCGGAAAGTCCGTAAGTACAGTTTGCGTGGTCGCAAGAAGCCAAGCCTTGGAGACTGATGTCGTCGTCTGGATACATAGAAAAGCCAGCGATAATGTTACTGGCATATGCGAACCCGAGATTGCCGTACGACGCCATAGCGGCAGTAGGTCCCTGGCCTCCAAGAGCCTCTGCTGTCTCTCCCAAGCTCCAGTCATCATACTCGCGCGAAATGGAGATCCGACCACCGCCCGGAGTAGTTATCTCTGTGAATTGCTGAGTGATCACATTTTGTGAGAAGAGGCCCATCCCGAGCAATGCGATTATGCATAGCGCACCTGACCAAATAGGCTTGTGGAAGAAGGCCCTGCAATGCTTCGTTAGCTAAATGCTTTCTCCCGCTTTAATAAGCCTCAAACTTGCCTCCATGTAGTTGGGCGCATAAGTAAAGATAGCGCACCAAGAGGCGTGTTTGAGCGCGCTATCAAATCGACCCAGATGAGTCGCTTCATCCTTCCCTGATCAAGAGAGAACCAAAGCCATTCCATCTGACCCAGACACGAAGTAAGGGCAAACAAAAGGTTGGCCTCGATGAATGTCGTGAGAAGAGCGACCGCAGAATTGAGCGACCAGCCCCAAGGCCAGGTGCCGACTTCGTGCTTCTCGAAAAATCGTAGGAGGAGAATCTCCGCGACGAAAAGCCCAAGCGCCACCACACAAGCTCCGATTTCGAGAAGCCACGAGTCTTGTAGGAAGTCGATCAGGTTCTGGCATTTGACCTTTGCTGTCCTCCCGGAGTCGTGCAGGTATTCGAAAGAGGATTGCAGAAGACGGGCCATCCTGGCCTTCGATATCGCTGGAACATGGCCTTGACCTTGTTGCCATTCTGTGGCTTGGCCATCGCCATTGCTTGCTAGACTGACACCTGGAGCCTTCTGCTCGTACAGGACAGTTGGTTGATGATAGCCACCGAGCTTCTCCGATGAAGCGGCGGCCTCTGCTCCACTCGTACATAGTCCATTCGTAGAATTTGGAAGGCTCGTACTTTGGTGCTGGGGACATCGGAAGATTTAGTTGGCTCGAGCCGTGTCCGTAGGGTTCTCGACTGACCTCGTCGTGGACGTCCATAACTGATCCTGCTGAAGAGTAATGGTTCACAGCAGTCGGCGGCTGCTCGTTTTTGTCAGCATCCGGATCTTCGCCGCAGGCCTGGTAACCGCTCTGGCCGCGAGTGTAAAGCATGGAGTTGCAGGTTCGGCGATTTGTTCGTGCAATTCCCGCCAAAACATGAAGAATGGTGTTTTAACAGTAACTTAGCATCGAGTCTCTCCTAATCTCAACGCGAAGACAAGTGCTGAACACCTGCCAGAACATGTCCGGCTTGGCTGCATCGGCATCCATGCTTTCATCTACATATTACTCTAAGGCGACCCAAATGATAAGAGAGCTGAGGATTCAAGCCGCGACAGCTCCCTCTCTCGTGTCATCCTGCGGCGTCGGGGCCAGTATGCAGGGCGTGAGGCTGAGTTACAGTCTCTCGTGTAGGGGATACCCGCTTGCAATCACAAATGATCGGGTCCAAAGACTGTCTGGCGGTGATGCACTGGACGACCGGAGGCTGACAAGAAATCAAAGTAATCGCGGCAGGTCACTGAAAAGATCTGCGCGTGCCGTTCCATTGCATTTACCGAGGCTTTTCGAACCATAGCTGATACGAGGTAGCATGAGAGGTATTTAGAACAAAGATTGCAAATATGTCATCTTTCAATGGTGAGGTGAAGTTCATGTTCACACGTGAATATCGCCTCCGAATACAGTAGTTGTGGTGGTGGTGGCGCTCGGCTAGCGTTCATCGAAGGTGTGACCTCAGGTTTGTGGCTTCGAGATCATCAAATAAATAGACTAATCTAGTGCACAGGGTCGTCATTTTTTAAATAACGGGCCAAGGCAGCTTGCTTGTATTGTACATGCATGTAGTTAAATCAAAAATCAATAAATCTCTACTTCCACCCACCCACACACCCACGCCGCACGCCTTCGCTAGTCCCCAGCACCGACAATCGACCTCCGATAAATGACTTGATTTCGAAAGCCAACCTCACCCCAACAACTGATACTGAAACTCCGACTGATTGCGGGTCCCCGACCCCACCAGACTGCGACTGGCGACTGGCCCCCAACTCCAACTCCAACTCCAACTCCAACCGCCCTCAAACAAACACTTCTAAACGTTAATCTCATGCATCCAAACCTCCTGCTCCGCACGCGCACTGTACGTGCTAACCCTCAGAATATCCTGCATCTGCGCATTGCTCACAAACAAAATATTCCTCGCGATGAAGAACCTGATGCCCTCGCGGCAAGGCGGGCTGGTCAAGCTGCCGCGGTAAGTCCACATCTCCTTGAAATCGCCGACCTCGCTCAGCGCTTGCGCGACAGTCGACGTGCCGTTCAAGCGGATGGCTTCATTGTTGTAGTTCGGGAAGCGCTGGTCGGCCGCAGAGACGGTGCCATTGGTGTTGCTGCCGGTGACGGTGGAAGTGCCGTTGGAGCTGGGGAAAGGCGCTTGCGAGAAGAAGGATGAGTAACTGCTGACGCCGGGGTCGACGCGGATGGCGAGCACGGCGCGCTCTTTGCCGTTCTTGTCGACGTGCACGAGGTGCAACTCGGCTTTGCTGCGGTCGCCTTGCACGCTGTGGTCGGCGGGCGTGTGGACGTGCCAGGAGACGAGGTAGACGGTCTCGTCGACGCCGTTTTCGTCGAAAGTGAAGTGCGGGGCGTTCAGGTCGACGGGGCAGTCGGTGGCCGTCGAGCCGGTGGTGCAGGGGGCTTTGGTTAGACTGAAGGCTGGGCCGTAGCCCCAGTTGTAGAAGATGCCGGGGATGTCGCCGGTGTAGTTGAAGCGGGGGAGGTGCGCGGTGGAGAGGCCTTGTTGGAAGTTGAGGGGGATGGGGGCTTGTTGGGTGCCGGTTTGGCAGAGCTCGTAGTCGGGGGAGAGCATGCCCCAGTCTTGGGATTCGTCGTAGGACCAGGCTGTGATGGTTGTTAGAGGTGGTGGTGAGTGATGAAGAATGAGTTATGGACATACAGATGGGACCGTCGGCTCTCTTTTGGTGCTGATGGTCGAGGCCGGGACAGGCGAATGCTGCGACTCCGAAGAGCGCAGCGATGCTGATCAACTTGGTAGACATCGTGTTGGTGAGATTGTCTGCGGTAGGATGCCTGTGCTGTGAAAGTGGACTGTGATACTGAAATGGTAAGAGACAAGGGAGATGATTGAGTACTTATACCTCTTCCAGTGGCCCATGAGGACATCATATCTCATCTGTCCCGTCCAAGGACATCAGACTCAGACGCAGACGCAATGATACTACGATCCGCGAGTCGGATAGAGGTTATTGTCGCCTTGACGCCACGTTCCTGCCAAGCCAGAGAGTAAAGAGGAGGAGATGGTGACTGCGCCTTGATGGCGTTTGCCGACTTCACCATCGCATACCACTGTCAAGAGTGAGGGAGGGAGATGCCAATGGAGACAGAGTTCTTGGCGCTTCAGACCGACGACGTTCCCGCGGCCCGTGGAGAGCACAATCAATCACCCAGGACTGCAAGACCCTCTAGCCCGACAGGCTCGTTCGTTTCGGCGGCGAACCTTTTCCTCTCGAAAAACAAGCGCCACAGTAGTGGCCGCACACAAAGACCAGCCTCCTATGGCAAAGTCGCGTATAGACGCAAAGCGTCCAAGACTCGCAGCGGGCAGTGAAATCTGTCGTGACCTTGGAACGACATGGACGCGACGCCAGCCCTAAACCTTGCAATATGTAGTGAGGCTATGCAAAGCAGCAGATGATGAAGTTGAAGTCAAAGTCGACGGGACGTCGTTTGAGGCCCAAGCGACACATCCAAGGCCTTCAGGCTTCCCTTTCTTGGCGCGGCGGGCCTAGATCAAGGGCAACGTCTGTCGTCGCTGGGAGATTTCTCGAAACAGCGCCGCTGCAACAACAGGAACGATAAGGCGAGGGAGAGTTCGCTGCTTGGTCTTCCGTGGCCCCGTCGACGTTGGAGACGCGAGAGGTTCCAAGGCGCTAGGGGCCCGTTTCTTCAGCCTCCTCACAAGCATGCGTCTGGAGGTGTCAGAAAATCTGCCGGTCATACAGAGGGGTTTTGATTAGGTTCAACGTGTGTAACGTGTACAACGTATATGTCATCCTTCTTCAAGACGCCGCGCTCTTCCGAGCATGTTTATGTTCACCACGGTACTGAGTGAGGGTACATGCACTTGGTACGCCAGACAACCGCAAAGCAGTAGCATCGCCGGTGTGGAGGAACAATAGGGTCCGCGCCTTCGAAGGGACACGGGAAGGAACTGTGCCGTGCCTCACGGGCATGGAACTCTCCGGATCGGTGGGTCAGGAGGACGAAACTACTGCAATCTGTCGACATTGAACTCCCCGTGGGGAAATTCATCCTTGTGATTTATCATTCACCTTGGAATAATCTGGATGGCTTACACTGTTACAGTACATCCTGGCTGGTCTCATCTTGGCACGTGGTGGCTATGGCACTGCCAAGTCAAGTCGGTCGGGCAGAGTACGAAGGACGGACGCGGACAACTCTCGATAACTATCTCGTATTACAACTGTTCTTCACTTCAGGGCTCGAGGCTTGGAGAATTCCTTGATGTTTCCCCATGGAAATTGTTCCTCACTTCAAAGTTCAAGACCACGCCGCAGGTTGACGCACTGCTTGTGTTTGGGAGAATGGCTGCCTAATTACTCATGCTCTGACTCGGCCTCTGTGGCGGTCTGTTCCATTTGGTGTTCCCTCGTTGGACTGTGCGACCACGCATTTGATAAGACGGAACATCTTTCTATGTTCATAATACTTAAACTGAAGTTTGTGGGCATTGGAAGGAGCGTACTGGATGCTGAGAGAATTGTCACCGGCGTCCGACCTCCTCTTTTCAGGCGGATGTCAACGATCCTGGCTGCTATAGATACTCGGTCTTTTGCAACATGACGGTAGGCGCAAGGCATCGTGTAAGATGCATTCTGAATGAACATCCAACGAAGTCGCCATGCTAGAATTACATATTTGCAACGAGCCATACTATCGCGAGCTGCCCCTGTAATCATCCCTATCCGCTCCAATATCAAACCTCTCGCTCTCAGAAACAGCACCATATCCTTCCTCCTCATCCCTCATCCTCTTCACAGTCCCGCTGCCCCTCCTCCCAGTTTCCAGCGGCTCATACGGCTCGTCGCAATCGCTCGCCCACAAACTAGGGAAGTACCGCCTCCAGTTGAAAGTCGTGACCACAGCGCCCAGCACACTCCCACTGACCACATCAAATACATCGTGCCTGTAATCCTCCAACCGACTGATCGCAATCAACGCCGCGCCGACCAGCGGCGCCAAACACAGCAGCACAGTAATATGCGACGCCCTCGGACGCAGACAATGCGTCTGGCTCGCGAGGAACAAGCTCAGCCAGCCCAGGCCCGCGAACGCGAAAGAGCTGTGCCCACTGGGGTATGAACGCCAGCCGTCTTGCAGCAGGTGGCCGTCGGCTTCGGTGCAGACGGCGATGGTGACGAGGGTGTTGTGGGGCGTGGAAGGGTCCGGTTTGCAGCGCGCGATCAGGTCTGGGCGTGGGCGGCCGATGGCGTTTTTGAAGATGTCGGTTAGGAAGGAGGCGGTGAGGAGTGAGAGGCAGAGGCCGAGGAGCACGACGTGGGTTTTGTGCGCGGAGCGGTTGGGGAGGATGAGGGAGGTTAGGAGGAGGAGGAGGGCGGGGATGCCGAGGGCGTAGAGGAAGAGCATTGCTGGGAGGAGAGTTAGTGATTTGGTTTTGTAGGGAGGAGGCGAGGTGGTGTGGACGTACGGACGGGTGTGCGCTCGATCTCGGCGTGAGGGTGTTGGATGCGAGGGTCGTCGATTGTGAACATCTGGTGGAAGGGATCGGAGAACTCGAAGAAGGCCAGCGTCAAGAGCAGTATCACGAAGCCAATGTAGTCGCCTGCGTAGCTCTTGGAGTAGAAGCGCTGGGCCGTTTCCAGGAGCCCGCCTTGGGTGGGCGAAGAAGAGCGCATCCTCCGTGGGTCATGGTGGCTCTCAGAGCCAGGCATGGTAGAGAATGAAGGAAGGTGGTGGTGGTGTAGAAGGTGCGGTCACGCGATGTAAGTGAAATGTCGTGAATATCCTTGATATAGGGTTGTAAGGAGCAGTGACGAGCACCTTGGTGGACCACTTCCCCAGCTTTGGCTGAAGCTTGACCCATGCACAACATCCGCCGCACCACCATCCATTCTCTACCTTATACCACTTCCAAACAATACCACAATTTTTCTCTCCTTGTGAGCGCAAGCTCGAGTCACTCGTTCGCTATACACCTCGATCTGCCTGCCCACCATGGCCGAGAAACCGCACACCAAGGCCAACTTCCCCATTCCTCCGCCATTCTACAAGCACTTCACGAAGGACAACATCGCGCAATTGCGCCAGATACGAAAGGAAAAGACCGGATCACAAGCCACTGATCACGACGAGATCTCGACCACAGAACAGTCTAAAGACCTCGATATTACAACTCTTCCCGCCGACCTTCGCTATCTGGTCCCACCTCCGCCCCCAGCAGACGGCAAATGGCGCACTTTCGGCGCACAACATGACCTCCATGCTCCCGACCCTTCCCTGGAAGACGCTGGCATTGACGTCCTATACCCATCCGACCCTGCAGTAAAGCTGAACCCACAGCCACACTTGCTTGCTATGGCACGCTCACTTCTCACGACTTTCCTCGCATTGACTGGCGCTTTGAGCGAGGATCCCACAGTGTACTTGGACAGCGTCACGGACTTGAAGACGATTGTCACCAACATGCATGACTTGATTAACCAGTACCGACCACATCAGGCGCGCGAGACGCTTATCCTCATGCTAGAGGAGAGGATCGAGAAGTTGAGGGGAGAGATCAGGGCTATTGGCGAGGCGGGAGAGAAGATGGAGGGCGCGTTCAAGCAATTGCGCGAGACGGGTGAGGCACAGGCAGAAGCCCTGGCGAACGGACACGAGCTCGCAAAGAAGAACGCGGACAAGGATGCGGGCAACCAGGAAAAACAAAGGCAGAAGGCTGCTTGGGAAGCACTACAAGCGGCAAACCTGGACGACGACGAAGAGACTTGAGATCCAACTACCGCAGCGCCTATTCTACGAGCGCGACTCGATCAAGTCGCGCGAGATGGGCTTGCATTACCAAAAACAACACCAACCAAACGCCAACAAACACTCATCAACAGACCGGGATGATCAAATATGATTGATCTTTCCTTCTTCTCTCCAGTCTGCGGCGTCGGACTTTTTGGTCTCTTCGAGATCAGCAGCACCGACGGCACTGAAATTGCCCGCGCCAGCGCCTAAATCGGAAGTCAGCAATTCACATTCCCAATGCACGCAGTAGCAAGAAGGAAACCAACCTTTCACTGCGGCCTTATCGTCTCTGTGTTCCACAGAACTACCATCTGCCGCGGTTTCCTTCTTGGATTTCCCTTGGAACACGCCGGCCACAGCGCCAAAGATGTTGAGGTTAAGGCCAGCCTTTACGACGCGCATTGCAAGTCAGTATTCGAGGATCTTTGATTGAGAGATTTAAGAAGTCACATACACTAGCGCTAGCTTTAGTCGTGTGCTCACGGCTGTCAATCGTCCCCGATCGCGCAGACTGCGCCGCAACGTCTTCGGGAGAAGACTTCTTGGAGACGGTGGAGGAGGACGACATGTTTGTTAAATAAAGCTGGAACTTGTGAGAGATTGGGGCTTGTCGATCGATAGAAGAGTTTTGAGACCCCTTGAGTTAGATACGATTTGAAGATATGGGTTGCTACTGTATGAAAGGGACTCGCTGTGGCTGAAGAAGTATTATACCGTACGCCTCTTCTCTGCTGCTTCAGCCTCACGCATCCCTGTCTTCACAAAAACCGGTTTCAAGCTCCGAGGATTTCCTTTTTGGGATGAGAGGGATTGCGTCACTGTGGAGGAGGATCTGATAACAGCACAGCACGAGCATTGCGAGATTGTCTACATGCACTAGATGCAATGATACACAATATAGTCAAGAAAATACAAAGGTGGTCCAAACATCAAGCGAAAGGGTATATATAACTCGTCCCTACAAATCCAAGAAAGTCTATATCCAAAACCACCAACCAAAACCAAATCCTGCCTCCTGGGGGAATATCATTATGTACAACATCAACATCAACATCAGCGAAACTCAGCGTGTATCAAATCATCTCCCTAAAAGGCCCTCTGCCAGTGCCATCTCTCGGGCTCGCATCCGTGTCCGTCGGCATTTCGTGCACAGGCTGCGGTTGAAGTGGCTGCGGCGGCGGCGAAGCCTGTCTCGAGACGTCTGATGTGTGCGAGTATCTTCGAATTACTAGTATTAGCAAACAAATCCCAGCCACCATTACTGACTTTATGAGTTCATCGCGAAAAGCACATACCTCATCTGCATATTCTGCACCGAAGGCCTCCCATCCTGGTACGAAAAGCCCGTGAACGTGTCCGAGTGTCTCATCTCGGGGCTCATCGCCGGGGTCGGGATATGTCCGTAGCCGCCGATCATGTTGCCATCTGCTTCTGTCAAGCTGGGCGGTTTACCTTCGGTTGCGTAGTGAGGGGTGACTTGGGCGTAGGGTGGGAGGACGCTAGTGTGTCTGCTGTCCATGCCGCCGAAACCGTAGTTGGGGTCGACGTTGGGGCCGTTGTTTGGATTGCCTGAGGTGCCTCCTGCGGCGGGCGTTCGGGAGTGGCGGAGTTGTTCTGAGAGGGTTTTGCTGCGGCCGAAGAAGTCTGTGTAAGCGGGTCAGTTGTTGGTCTTTATGCAATTGATACTGTGATAAAGTGGCTGCTTGTCGACCGCGAGGATATGCTGGTATCGCCCGCGGTATGCAGAGAGCACCCAACTGCGGGAGACCATTCCAATGCTTCAATACGAGTGGAGGTTGCAATAACTTACTAAGAAGGGGTCAGTAAATGATATCAAGCAATGTGGACAAATTCAAGCAGACTTACCAGAAAAGACCACCAGCAAGAGCGAGAAGCGCTGCGCCACCAACAGCTATTCCTACAATGGATCCAGTAGACAAGCCCGAACTTCCACTATCGTTCGAGGAGCTTGTATCCGTGGGCTCGCTAGCCGCAGTGGTCGAGGTCGAGCTAGACGTCGATTCGGTGCTCGTAGCAGTAGCTGTAGCAGTTTCCGCAAAATTCTGCATGGATGTCTTGACGTCTGCCGGAAGGGGTTGACCTGGTGTCAAGGCGTAGGCTGCTTCCTGATCAAGTTGAGATATGTTAGTGGATCTGTTCGCGTGTGTGGTCTTGTGATATTTTACTATCTTACTCTTGCAAGCTTGAGCTGAGTGGCAATGGGGTGCTCCGCGTCCGCATTGATCGCGCCGAGCATACCCCATCTGACGCAACTACCTGGAGCGCCGCAGTAGAAGAATGTCGGGTCGGTGGTGTTGATGGTCAAATTCCAGGTTGGGAGCTGCGAAGAACGTCAGTTTCGATGCGGCGTTGAAGATGATAAGACCATCGTTACATTGCCTGATTCGACATCATGCTCGTCAGGCGACTGAACGCCACTGTAGAAGCCTCCACTTTCGTTGCCATCCAAATCCTCATAGGGAATGCATGGATATCCATACTCGGCGCGAATAACGGAGTGATTGCCTGGCCAGAACTTGAAGGTGACGATGTCGCCCGGTAGAGCGTTGATACTATTGGGCGTAAAGTAGTGAGTCGTGTTACTGACTAAGATCGTATGTATCGTAATTTCGTCCTGGGTCGATGTGGGTGTGGTCGAATTGATAGCTTCCGTCGCACCTTGAACCTCTTGCGCACGCGCAAAAGTTGCAAAGGCAGCCAGACAGAGGGCTGGGAGCCACGCGCACCGAATGCCAGGCATCTTGAGTCACGTCCGATGATCGTGATAGTCCAGGTGTAACAGATATCTGAGGGAGCTTTGTCGAGGGTCTGCAGTCCCGGCGCTTAGGAAAGCCTGGTTCGTAGTACTTCGTCACGATTAAAGGAATAGATGAAAGAGAAAAGACGGGGTGTGCAGGAGAGACATGTGGCGGTCGGGGGTCGGGTATCAGCAGTAGTAAGAGGATGAAGGGCACCGTGGGCCCGGCTTACAATCCTACCGTATGGCTATAATAAGCATGGAAGGGCTCCAAGAAGGGATATCCATCGCTGAGCTAAGGCACGCAAGCATGCATCCATGTCTTCGTCTCCGGCGACGGAAGAGGGGGACGTGTTGGCGTGACTGCGGGCTGATTGACGGACAATGGAACCAAGAATCTGCGAGGCTGGCTATTGGGCGGCTGTGCAGGTGTAGAAAAGAGTACGGTCAGCTCACCAGCGCAGCATGGCAGCATGGCGTCTGTGCCGAAGGATCACGCACTCAGCCTTGCTAGACCGTGGGCGAGTCAATGTTGGTTTCACACACGTGCTCTGCCCTGGAAAAATCTGCATCTGTGATGGAATGGGACGGGATGAACGTAGGGCTTCTGCCTCGACGTCTTGAAGCAATGCCCTCGCGACTGTTTGGGCAGTGTATAGCGATGGGAGTGGGCATATAGCTGCGAGTCGTGGCTGAGGCTGAGGTCCAAAGTGTCTTTCAGCTGTATTCGCTTACAAGGCGAGAAGCGAAGACGGCACTAGACCCAAAGTGGATGTATGTGGCTCCCTGTCATCTCCCAAAGCGTTTCCTCTTCTTCCTTCGTACACTCCTGCTCTTGGTCTGCATTATCTCCGGAGAATTGTCTTATCGTTGCATCGGCATCCTCAAAGGCACTTCGTATAATATGCTACTGGCATTGCACGCCTCGCCTCTGCGGGTGGCCTTCATCTTAAATATTCCAGCTTCAGGTTGACCACGCCACGCGTACAGGCACATGCTTCTGTCTGCCGCAGTGGCGTAAGGTTCCTCGATTGCCCGTCAATATTACCGGGCTATACTGGCGATCTGCTGTACCAAACAGCTACCATCCCCGACCATCCAGGCCAGCTAGCAGGCGAAGCACTACACCACAAGAGCCAAGCTCATGCACGACCAAGCCGATGGCGTCAACTTAGTGCTTCGGCACCATGATTGCTTTATCTGCACTCCTAGGCGATAGCATATGCATCTCTCTGCAAGCCAATACCGAGTAGCTTCTAGATGCAAGGCCGGCCCTCTGCCCGGTATGCAGTTCAAGGGCGAACGTCAATGGGCTCCGAATTGGGTCCATTTGCACACTTATACATCTCAGCTCTTGGTGCCTATCTAATGCGTAGGTCCTGCGGCGACTCGGCTCAAGTTATAACATGGCAGTGCCGCAGCGTTGAGAACATACGTCCGGTTCGTATGAACCAGCTAAGGTCGCTCTACAGGACAGGCTCGGCGTAAGATGCATGGTAGACTAATTTCGCTCGTATTCTGACGACCTTCTCTCTATCATGTTCTAAGCAAATCCCACGCATCGGTCCAGCATCGACAATTGAAACGCTTCCTCATCATCAATCTTGATAGTAATCTAATATCTGTCTAGTCTCAGTACACTCCTCACAAAGGTACACATAGCCCGAACGGAAGCATCTAATCAAAAAACATCATGCACATATCTCATGCCCTTCCATTCTGTTCTCCTCTCTGCCTCGAAAGGACAATCAATTCTAAAAATCTAAAACGCCAAACGCTGAATGCTTCCAGCCTGTGATGCATAACCCCTCAGCCATGCCAAATGCCCCTTCCCTGTAAAACGCCGTACTCATCACAATTTCATCCAAATCCCCTTTATGCGACCTCTAAGCAGCAATCAAACTATCCCAAAGCGCGCCCTCCTCCAGGTATCCGTGGTGAATAATGCTCACAAGCCAGTAATCCTTCCTGACCTTCTCAAGCAGCTTGCTCGTCGCGCCGCCCGCGGGATACACGCGCTGCCACTCGGCCCAAATACCAAACGCCTCCTCGCGCCACGCTCTGAAACTGACAGCCTCGATAATCGTAGGCGTCACGATCTCCTTGCCGGTGAAAGCGCCCCAAGTCACAGGGTTAACGGCCTCTTCGTCCGTGGCTTCGAAAGCGCCAGAAGCGTTAGACGCAAAGTACGTGACTTGGTCGTCGGCTTCAAGGATCGGCTTGAGGCGCTTCCAGTCTGAGGACGGGATGAAGAATTCGACGAAAGGCTTCTGGAAGACGAAGCCGTTCTGGGGGCCCCAGCCGAAGATCTCGTGGTCGCTGGGCACGCCGTTGACTGCGGGTTGGGAAGCGACGGTCCACCAGCCCTTGTTGATCAGGGAGAGCAGTTGGGGCTTGATGGTGAGAGTTTCTGGTGATAGGCCCTCTTCGGACCATGGAATGGCGTCGATTTGGCCTTCTAGGTGGCGACGGAAAATGTTGTTGATGTCGCCAGTGTCGACGGGGTAGCCCCAGAGGCGGGTGGCATCAGGAATGCTCACGTGCAGGGAGACACCGTAGCCGTCGATCTCACCGAAGGCAGGTGAGCGTGCGTCACCCCAGCGACCGTTGGGGAAGTCATCCCAAGTTGCTTCACGTCCAAGTTCACCTTGGCCACCAGAGATGGCAAGGGTGTGCACACGCGAGTCAACCTTCTCAGCAGGCACTCCAGCTTCGTCTTCAGGTGCTTCGAAAGCGGCGCGGCGGCTAGAGCTAGATGATGAAGCTCTGTCGCGAGAGACGACGACGCGGTTGCCAGGCTGAGCATTAATCTGCGAGGATAGGCGTCGGCTTTTGCGTCGGGGCACGTTGTTCTCGACCATCATGAATCCGTCGGCCTCTTCTTCGGCAATTGCGTGCTCGGTAGACGCAATCTGATCTGCGCCCAGGAGTGTGTGCTTGTAGGGAGGAATAAGGTTGGTGCGCTCGAGGATCTTAGCCACAGCCTTCTCCAGGTTGAGGGTGTAGAAGTGGAAACCTCGAGGTCCAACTTCTGGTAGCGATGCCTTCATAGTCTCGACCATCTCGCTGAGGAGATCAACACCAACCCTCTTGACAGCGTCATCGTCTCCTTTGACTGCGTCCAGACGCGAAAGCATATCCGCTGGCAGATTTGCATGGCTCAGCTTTGTCGTCCGGCGCAAGATCTGGTAAGATTGAACAGGCATAAGACCAGGAATGATCGGAATCGTCTTGAACACTCCGCTCTCATGATCCCTCAGCCTCTTCTCATACTGCACATACGCGTCCACATCGTAGAACAATTGTGTCATGATAAAGTCCGCTCCAGCCTTCGTCTTCTCCACCAGCGAGGGCAAGTCGTGCCCCACAGACTGGTGCTCCGGGTGTGACTGATCCGAGTGTCCCTCTGGGTATCCCGCCACACCAACGGAGAAGTAATCGCCATACTGCTTCTTGATATACCTCACCAGATCCACCGCCCAAGTGAAGTCCTTGTTGCTGTCGTCCTCGCTAGCCCCAGGCTGACTGTCGTCCCTGTACTCCTCGCTCCTCGGCGGGTCTCCTCTCAGCGCCAGAATATTCCTTATGCCCAGCTTCTTCGCCTTCTCCAGCGTCTCGTCGATCAGTTTGCGGGACATGTTGGTGCAAGTAAGGTGCAAGCAAGTCGTGAGGCCGAGCGAGCGCTGCGTCAACTCCGCCAGCGCGAGAGACTTGTCGCATGTGCTACCGCCAGCGCCCCATGTTACGTTGACGAACAGAGGGCGCAGCGAGTGCGCCATGCGCTCCAGACGGGCGTGCAAGTTTGCGAAACCTTGGGCAGTTTTGGGCGGGAAGAACTCGAGGGAGAAGTAGTTTGCGTTGGGCGGCAGAGCCGCGATCTTGTCGTGGATTCTATCCATTGTCGCGGATTATATGTGGTTGCAGCGAGCTGCTGCAAAGTGGGAGTGTTATAAGAGGATTGGGTGGTGGTGGGTGGCACATGACAATGAGAATGGACGAAGAAATGGAAGTCTGAGTCCAAGGGTCTCCGCCTTCGACATCGGCCATGTGGGGTTTCTTATCCTTATCAGGACGAGAAACGAGAAATACGATTACATCACCAGCACAAGGTATATTGCAAGTGTTGCAAGTGTTTTTGGCTCTCGTAACACAATGATTTCTGCAATATCATACGATATGAGAGCCGTCCGGTCTGCGCATCGCTTTTTCCGATGCAGCCAGGCGCATCCGTTTCGATAGCTTCGCAGATTGCCTGGACGCCTCTGCAAACGCTCGAACCAACAGCGACGTGCACAATAGCAACGTGCACAATAGCGATGTGCACAACACCGACGTGCATAATACTGACATGCACAATACCGACGTGCACAACATCGACCTGCACAACAGGGAGTTGCACAACAGCGACGTTCATAGTAGTGGTTTGCACAACCAGTGATGTGCACAACGGCGACGTGCACAACATCATGCCTGCTTCTCAGCAAAGCCTTTGCCCTCAAGCTCGCCAGCATCCTCGCTAGCTTCTGGTGCTAATGGGGTCTCGACACCGCTGTTGTCGTACACGTTGAAAGGGGAAGCGTTCTTCTTCGGCTCTCCTGGGCCTTCAGAGCGGAATTGGTAGCCTCTTATCCTGCTCAATCGTTAGCAGGGAGTTCAAGATCAGGAAAATTAGTACTTTTCGTCATGCTCACCTCGGTCCTTGACCAGTCTTCGCAGGGAAGTCAGTCTCGTAGCAGCGCGAGAACTTCTCAACGTCTGCTTCGAATGTGCCAGCCTTGATCGAAGCACGAATGTCTGCAAAGAATGCATCCATCACATGGTAGTTGTGAATCTGCAGAAGAACCCAGCCAAGCATTTCTTTAGCGGCAAGCAGATGTTTCAGGAAAGCACGGTGATGGTCAGTGCAAGCGTAGCAGCTGCAACCTTGTCGCAAAGGGCCGAGATCTGTGGCACAGTCTGCGGTCCAGAAGTCAATGCCAAGTGGTAAAGGCTCAGATGGGATGGTCGAAAGTCCTGGGAATGTGAAGTCGAATGCAATGCCGGCGTCTGTCACGGTGCTGATGAAGGGAAGCGTGACGATGTCAAGGCCATTGGCGACCTGGCGGAGGACCTCCAGCGGTGTGTTTGGTTCTGTGAAGTCTAACCGTGGTAGGCTTGCGAGCTGTTCTGGCAAATCTTGCAGCGTCTCCGTGTTGTAGATGGCCAGCCCAGAAATGTCGTCTCGCACGTCGTCCACCAGGCAATCGATGTAAAATTGCTGATTCGCACAGGACAGAGGCAGAAGCGGTGCAAACAGCTGTGCCTGACCTTTGAACTCTGGTGCATCTGCGTGCTTCTTCCGAAGAGCGACATGGTCTTGTAACCAGTCAATGCTGCGATCCGTTGCTTTCTGGACCCTCTTGCTTCCCAATGACCTTCCGTACGGCACATCGCCCAGACCAACCACAATGTCCGCTCCCAAGCCTTCTACAGCATTCGCGTATTCCTCCGCTTTAAATTGTTTGAATCCGACAGATGTCAGGACAGCGATAGAGGTATTGGTGTTGCTGGTCGCTGGCGGTGCGGCCACGGGCGGTGTTCGTCTACATCCTAGTACGAGAAGAGTCGGCTCGGGCAGAGCTATGAAGCGTCGGAGAGGCGGCGATCCATCAGCAGGGCGGAACAGGTATATAGGCGGCGTTTTGCGTTCTATGACTTCACACCGCTGTGTAAGTAGGCTTGTCAGCGCGTTGGCGCGAGAGGGATGGGCAACGCTAAGAACTTACAATCTTCGAGCGCTACGTACACGCCGTTGATAGAAGATAGCCGGGCGAGATTGTCTTGCGAGAGGTGAGGGATTACACCACGAGAGGTCAGGCCCAAGTAGTGGGGTGTCTCGATCGCATTGCGACCTGGGAGAGACAAGCGACCAAGTCGTGGTGAAAGGGTGGCCGCAGTCGACTTGATGATGGTGAACATTTCGGCGGGAGGCTGACCGGAGGTTGACTTAGCCATTGTGGTAGTGTCCGGGCTATCGCATGACGTGCAGGAGGTGGTGTCGGCGAAGTCAAATGTAAATATAGCATGGAAGGAATCAATATTTCCCATCTCGCTCACTTCACCCCACCAAAGGCAAGCCCGCCTCCGCCTCCACCTTCCGTCTTCCCTGCTTGCATGCATGTGCTTGCCCATCAGCTCTACTCAGCCTTCAGCCTCGCATCTCATCTGATCAAGGTGAGAGAATGATTTTGATCGTGACGATAGGCAGCCATGACAACTAACGTACGAGACCAGACTTCATACACTGCCACCAGATCAAGAAGCCACTACTTGATCCGCGATCATGGATGACACAAACAACCCAAACTCGCAAAAGGTCTATGAACTGGATTCTCAGTCGATCGCCACAACAACCCTGTCGACACCAAGCAGCGCTCACCCAAACCGCGTCTCCAGCTATGCCCCAGGTCGACTGCAACACTCAAACTATAGCCACCAGCAACCGCCGCAACAAACTCCTCGCAGCCCCCAACAAGGCCCTTACCGCCTCTCCACCCAGACTCTTCCCGGTTCTGCATCTGCCCATCCTTCAAAGCGCGGGAAGCTGCTCGTCTTCGAAGGCCTCGACCGTAGCGGCAAATCCACCCAATGTGCCCTCCTGGTAGAGCATCTACTCTCTCGCGGCGACCGCGTAGAGCACGTGCGCTTTCCCAACCGCTCCACGCCAATCGGGCAAATGCTCAACGCCTACCTTAGCGGGCAAAGCGAAGTCGAAGATCACGTCGTGCACTTGCTATTCTCCGCGAACCGCTGGGAAATGGCGCCGCAGATATCGCGCTGGATTGCTGAGGGCGTCACTGTCGTTGTCGACCGCTACTACTATTCAGGCTGTGTCTACTCTGCTGCCAAAGCCATCCCAGGTCTTGGCCTGGAATGGGCTCGCCACCCGGATGTCGGTCTACCGCGACCGGATCTGTGCATTTTCCTCGATGTGAGCCCGGAGACGGCGGCGCAGAGGGGAGGCTATGGAATCGAGAAGTATGAGCAGACAGAGTTCCAGGCGCGGGTTAGGGAGTTGTTTGAGGTCATGTGGCGGCATCCGGATGAGGAGAACGATGTTGTCGTTGTTAATGCTGATCGGAGTATGGAGGAAGTGGAGCGAACGATCCTGAAGTGGGCTCGGTTGGCGAGTGAGAGAGTTGATCGCGAGGAGATTCCACTTGGGGCCGTGAGACCTTGGTAGAGTATATGGGACCGTGTAGTCTGATCTATTGGTGTAATGCTCCATTAATTCATTGTTTATATTCATGGAACCCGTTCGCAGTCATTCGTTTTCTGTTGATTAGTGTTGTGCTCGATCATGACATGAGTTTGTGATGGAATCAACGCGCCGTGTTGACAAAAGTCTGGCAGGAACAAAAAAAAGGCAATATCTCATCGACTGACACACCTTCAGAGCAAAGAAGCGTTCAATCGACACTCTAGAGTCATCAATTCAGTGATTGTTAGCTATTACGGCATAAATACTTCGTCTTGACCTCATATCGTCGACAACATCGAAGATAACTTTGCCCTAACACTAACCCTCAAGTAGAAAGTGCGCCAAATGTCTACATACTGATGCTGACTTCCGAAGCTTCCATCGAAAAGTTCGAGGGGGCTGAACACGAACTACATGGCGAGCCATTGCGCTCCCAAAACCATCTCTTTCCATCTACTGGCGGCCAACTAGGTCAGGGTGTTTCTTGTAATGTTGCCTTCTTTGTACTTATAGCTTTCCCTGTACCTATAGCCTGCCATGGCGCAGCCCTTCCATGCCGGCGGAGCGGCCACCCTCCTCGACTCGCCCTTACATTCCTTGAGCTTTCTTAAATCCACCCTCGCCACGCGCCTACACGAGCTGGACTTCACTCACTTCGGATCCATCATCGCCCTGGTCGGAATCGTCCCTGCTGCCTTCCACTTCCTGCAAAACGCGTGGCGATCAGCGGCGACGTGGGTGCAGCGTTTCTTCATAGCTTCCGTCACGATCCCACCTGGAGATCCACTCAACCGGAGCGTCAGCAGCTGGGTTCTGGAGAATGTCGTACAGCCACGGCACATGCGCTTTCAGACTGCTCGTACTGAGATTGGTCGTGATATCGAGGCCGGTTCCTCGCTGAAGAAAACGCCCCGGTCTGTACAGTACTTCCCTCACTGGCGCTCTGAATGGTTCTGGCATGAAAAGCGACTCTTTGGAGTTAGTCGGTCTCTGGATAGTTTCAATGCTGGAATGCAAGATCCGACCTACGACGGTGTTGGCGGCGAGGAATTGACGATCAGCTGTCTGGGTCTCTCCGCGGAACCGATCAGACAGTTGATTAACAAGTGCCGCGAGATTGCGGACAGCAAGGCACAGTTCTATGTCATCATCTACAGCAGAGATAGGTTCGGCATGTCTTGGAAACCCAAATATCGCAAACCACTCCGACGACTTGAGACCGTTCACTTCGACGATCGCATTAAGCAAGGTCTTTTAGCAGACATCCGCAACTATCTCGACCCAAGAACCAAGAAACTGTATCAAAGTCGCAGTATGCCTTATCGCAGAGGCTATCTATTCTACGGCCCTCCAGGTACCGGCAAGTCTTCGCTCTCCACGGCTATCGCGGGAGAGTTCGGGCTCGACCTATACGAGGTCAAGGTACCCAGCATTGCGAATGACGGTGACCTCGAGCAAATGTTTCAGGAGATTCCACCTCGATGCATCGTACTACTTGAGGATATCGACGCTGTGTGGACCGGCAACAGAGAGGCACGTTCCGAACGCTTGACCAGCGACAGCGCGAGCGAACGTTCTGCCACTCCCAGCCTGTCGAACGTGACATTGTCTGGCTTGTTGAACGTTCTTGATGGCGTGGGATCGCAAGAAGGCAGATTGGTGATCATGACAACCAACAAGCCCGACCAGCTCGACGCGGCTCTGACACGTCCTGGCCGCATCGACTTCAAACTGTACCTGGGAAACATCAGCCGCCACTCCGCTGAGCAGATGTTCATGCGCATGTTCGCTCCAGATCTGCTGAGCTGGGCACGGCAATCTGCTTGCAAGGACATCACCACTTCTGCCCATGCCGACCCAGATGCGACCTCGGACTCCCTTGACGAGCACGTTTCAATGGAACAGTTGCGAATGCTTGCTGCGCAATTCGCAGCCGAGGTTCCCGAAGATACGTTCACGCCGTCGCAACTTCAAGGATTCTTCCAGCTGCACTTGGGTGATGTGATGCAGGCTGTTGCGAGTATCGGCGAGTGGGTGAGGCAGGAAACATCTGTCAAGGGCGAGAGAGGGTATGAGGTCTGCTGAGGGTAACAGCGCGTCTGCTTCTGCTTCCGTTTTGTATTCTTATTCAGGCGTTTCGGATGGGATGCGAGGAGCCTACTAGACCATAATGATTTGTGGCTCAGAGGTCAGGTGTATTTGTACATGGACGCGCTTTTTCTTGGATCTGAGGGTGTACTATTTGAAGATATTGGTTTTTTTTTGTATGTGTAAAGGCTGTAAATGTACTACTGTTATATCAACGTCTGGGAAACACTTTTCAACCGAGGCCATGATGACGTTATGGCATCTGCACCGAGCCTGTTATTGATGAAATTTTGCTTCGATGAGAACAATTTGTTTGCAGCTAGTTTTTACTTCGCGGTTCATTTGTACTGTCTGCCATAATCAAGAAAGGCATTTACGTTTGCCATTGAGGAAGATGCAGCTATACGCAAACTTACGGTCTACTCACATCATCGGCAAGCCGACTCTTGAATGTCCGACTTCGGCATTTGGACTCTAGTTAGGCCCCGCCATGATTGCTAATACATCATCAACTTTTCCCATATCATGACGGACATGGACGACTTCTACAATACATCTACCAACCACACACTCAATTCACGATGTCGCTGAAAGACATCAAGCACATCACGCTCGTGCTCTCCGGCAAGGGCGGCGTAGGAAAGTCCAGCGTCACGTCGCAGCTCGCTCTCACACTCTCGCTACAAGGCCATTCCGTCGGCGTCCTGGACATCGACCTCACTGGACCTTCGATTCCACGCTTCTTCGGAATCGAAAATGAAAAAGTAAAACAGGCGCCTGGAGGATGGATACCTGTTCCCGTACACCAGACGAGGGAGGCGAACGCGCAAGGTAGCCAGGGCAAAGAGCTGGGAAGTCTGCGCTGCATGTCCCTGGGCTTTCTACTAGCCAACAGAGGCGATGCAGTCGTCTGGCGCGGACCGAAAAAGACGGCGATGGTGCGGCAGTTCCTTTCGGACGTTCACTGGGGCGCTATGGACTACTTGCTCATCGACACACCACCCGGCACAAGCGATGAGCACATTTCACTGGTTGAGACGCTTCTGAAGCAAGCTACGCCGGACCAGCTCTCAGGCGCCGTCATTGTTACCACTCCACAGGCCATCAGTATCAGCGATGTGCGAAAAGAGATCAACTTCTGCCGCAAGACCAATGTTGCCATTCTGGGCGTGATTGAGAACATGGCTGGGTTCGTCTGCCCGAACTGCTCGGAGTGCACCAACGTCTTCTCCAAGGGTGGCGGAGAGGTTATGGCGAAAGAGTTTGACGTGCCTTTCATGGGCAGTGTACCAATCGACCCCATGTTCATCCGGTTGATTGAAGAGGGCAGAAGGCCCGTATACCCTGAGGGCACTGTTGTGGAGGGAAAGAACATGTCGCAGAACATTGAAGACGCTACGGCCAACGACGAGGGTTTATTGGTGGACAAGTACACGGCATGCTCGCTGTCACCTATCTTCAACGGGATGGTGAAGGCGCTCGTGGACAGAATTGAGGGTTGAGATCCTTGCCCATAATTCTGACACTCATTTGGCCTCAGTCACACTGGTGGTGGCATGAGTCAGTTTATTATGCAAGGCGACCAGAGGCGAGTGCCATGTGGGCTCGTGTAGAGCGCGTACACTACCGTTCTGGAATATGCGACTGGAATGCAGATGCGCCGGCACCAGATTCCTGGGTCTGCGATTCGCGGACCGAAATTCGGCAAGAGCTATGCATCGGGCCCTGGCACTTCCGATGTCACTCCTACATGCAATTGTTACCAGCAGGAACTTGCCTGAAGATAGGGACCCTGGTCCTCCCTGGGGATATGCAGGTCCGTCAATTGCTTCGAGAGCCAAGCATTCCGAACACCTCGACCCCGAAGGACGGCATGCCGATGCGCCCGGACGTACCACTTTACCTTATCTGGTGCTTGTATCGGTCAGGAGATACGGTAACACTTGATGGGGAGACATTCCTCGGCCTGCAGGAGGCACCACACCTAGCTGAAGCTTCGACGCTGGATAAGCAATCGGGCGTTTACTATGAAGAACACGAAGCAACGAACCATAGCGCTTGTACATGTAATTCAATGGCATGTCTTGCGAGTTTGAGACAATCGATCTGTTTAGCAAGCAGGCTCTCATGTCCATCGATCAATCCGCCGTAGATGAATGAACGAATCATGGGACCCGACTGCCCAACTCGGCCATGTCAGTTGCGCGGAGTACGATAGTTCGGCATCTCGGTCTGTGACAGACCACCGGTGCGTGTTTCGTTTCCGCTCCACAGCTCATACCACATCTCATACTCATTTGGGGCCCGTTCATCATGTCAACATTGTTCAGGTTTCTTACCACAACACACCAAACAACCTTTACCCGTTTGAGGATGTTTGTTATGTAACATTGTCCGAATCTCATACCATCTGTCCAGGAATAGCAACCTCATCGATCAATTCGGCGCAACACCGCTCTGACAATCATCACACCAGGAAATTTGTTGTGCAAACAGTCTCAATCCTCCATACCATGCCAAACCTAATCCATCGCCCACACCATAACACAATCTTACGAGTACGCGGTCATAATGGCCGATGAGTTGCGAGGGAAACGCGTTCTACACATTCCCTTCGTTCTCTTGGAGACCCATCTTGTCCGTTGCCATGCAGTCGCTGTCCCTTCCGACCCAGATCCGCCTCTCGGCGTTGGGGCTTGTCTTTGCTTGGGTTGGTGTTGATGCCCAAACACCTGTTGGGGGTGCCTCCTCTAGTACGTCTTTCACTTTTCTCTTGGGTAAAGACTCTCTTGGTACTGACTATCGTCAAACAGTTTGCGATGGCTCGGTCACAATCACGTCTTATGTTGCGCCATATACAGTGACGATTTTCACGACTGGTACTTTCAATGCATCCGACCTCATATCAGATCCCACTTCGGTGGCTGTTCCCACGTCTGGCGTATCGAGTCTACCTGGGCTTTCATCACTCGGCACGTCAAGTATTGGTTCGGTGCTACCGACATTGTCCAGCGGAAGCATTTCACTGCCTTCAAATGGGCTGTCGACGAGTTTATCGCCAGATTTGCCTTCATTTTCGTCGAGTGTCTTGACGGGTAGCTTTTCAGTGCCTTCGGTTTCCGTGAGTTTGTCGACGCCAGGCCTTACATCGCCGGGCCTTACATCGCCTGGCCTAACATCGCCGGGCCTTACATCGCCAGGTCTTACATCGCCAGGCCTTACATCGCCAGGCCTTACATCACCAGGCCTTACGTCGCCAGGCCTTACAACGCCTGGTGGAGTACCAACCAGTGACTTGGCAAGCGTGTTAACCACGAGCTTTTCGAGTATCGTTTTGAGTGGGACTTCGTTGAATTCGCCAACTTTGTCCTCACTGGATTCGCTATCCGTACCAGGCCTGTCACTTAGCTCAACATCGCTACCGAGCGGCAGCGTACCAACACTGTCTTCTTTGGCGATCAGCTCGATCTCCGATGTATCGTTGCCTGGAAGCTCGGTTTCCTTGAGCTTGCCAGCGGCGACTACATCTTTCTCTGTTCCAACAGTCAGCTTGCCCGACGACACGGCCAGCGTGACTTTGCCATCGGTAGCGACCCTGTCAAACACGCCCTCAATCACGCTAAGTGTTCCTCAGACTAGTCTGCCCTCCACACAGGTAGAGACACCACTCAATCTATTATCATGGCTCGATCAGCTGACTTACCATAGCTAAGCTCGTTGTCAAACGTGCTCAGCGGATCTGTGACCTTGCCGGGCGTGTCCCTGAGCTCTGGTCTGACGACTCTTCAGAGCTCGACGATACCCTCGCTCAGCTTACAGACGCTGTCTCTGAGCTTGCAGACGTTGTCGTTGTCGGGAACACTAAGCGATCTCAGCACGTCCCTCGCGATACCTACTGGTCCGAGTATATCTCTGAGCTCCGGGACTGCGTTACCAGGCTTGCCCAGCACTTCGCCTAGTGGCGTGTTGTCAACAATTTCTCTGTCGTTGCCTGGAGGTCTTCCGACTTTGGTTCCAACGGCTTCCAGCACCCGTACCACGGGCTCCGCCTCGCCCATTCCCACGGCTAGTGTCCTCGCTCTGGTCTACTGCCCATATGACAACGGCTTGCAATACTTGTCGCCAGGGTCTAGGCCATATGCGGTCGAATGCTATTCGCGACGAGTAGAGAACGCACTGAGTGAAACTCCTGAGCCTGACCTCCAAAGCTGCATGGATTCCTGCGACAACGTGCCTGGATGCCAGAGCGTATCGTACCATCCTTCGTCAGCCATCTGCTCCTACGGAGATGACACGGTATCAGATATCATTGACGGTGATTATGCATCGGCCTTGACGACCGACCTATCCTGTCCCAATACAGATACTGTGCAATACATGGACTACACTGGTTCCATCTACCAAGTGTTCTGCGACTACAGCTTCCCACAGAGCCCTAACATTACGACTGCCCCGGGCGATGATTACTTGGACTGCTCTGACACCTGTTCAAGCTCGTCTACGTGCACTGGTTTCAGCTACGCGGACGGCTTGTGCACATTCACGCAAGGTTTCGGCAATCCGCCAGTAGGAACAGTCCGCAGTGGCACACATACCGTCGTCAAGCTGGCCAAGCGTGCGGTGGAGCCAGGTCCGGACGGCAAACCAATCTTGAAAACGATTCCTGTGACATCGATTCCCAGCATATCCGGCATTGCAACGGTTACCAGCTTCTCAGCGGTGGTGTCTGTGATAGACAGCTTGACAGAATCTTCGTTGCCGCCTGTGACGCTCACTGACTTGCCATCGTCTCTGACCATCCTGCCGTCGTCGGTCTCGCTTCCTTCAATCACGGGCTTGCCTTCGACACTCACTCTACCCACGATTACCAGTCCTGGCCTGCCATCATCTCTCACCATACTACCATCTTCAATATCTCTCCCTTCAATCACGATTCTCCCGTCGACACTCACTTCGCCCACAATCACCAGCATTGGAATCAGTAGCCTCTTGAACGCGACAACGGTTTCGATCTTGACGCCTGGAATACCGCCATCGCTCTCTTCACTCATCGGTTCGATTCTCACGATTCCGTCCGCTACTGTTCCAACCTCCCAAGGCCCTACACAGACTCCCGTAGCCTACTCATGCCCGGACAACGACGGCCGTATAATCATCGAGAACGGTTTGACCTACCTTCTCAACTGCAGCAGTACCACGGATGGCACAGCCTACTCTTCCAAAGATGCTGCTGCCTCTTTCAACGACTGCTTCCGAGAATGTGACCAGAGCAGCGTTCTCGGTGGAGCGAACTACTGCACTGCTTTCACATACGAGGGCGCCGAGAACGGAGTTGGCATGGGCACCTGCTACCTATTCAACGGTGTAACTCAGGGATTCCGGCCTGCGAGCGGGAAGAAAACCATCACAGCGATCAGAGCTGTCAACTACATTCCTGGAGCTGTGTCGGATGGCGCTTCGTCTCTGATCTCAGCTATACCAGGCGTGACTTCGCTTGTGCCGAGCAACCCGATCGGCGTTAGTCTGTCTGCAAGCGTCGCAGCATCTGTGACGATTGGCGCAGGAGTGGGAGTGTCGTTGCCCTCGACATCGATCACTCTTACCATCCCGACGAGTTTGACCGGTGTCATCAGCAACCTCATCCCGACCTCCAGTCTCGGTAATCTGGTGACTATTCCGACGTCTTTCAGCAACCCTATCACAGCAACTTGCGACAATGGAGGTAACATTCTTAATGGGTGCGTTGCCGTTACAGCGACTATAGACCCTGGAGTCGGAGTCAGCGGCGGTATCGGCATAGGCCCATCAAGCAGCCCAATTCTGGCCGTAAGCCTCTCGGCATCCCTCGGCGTCTCTGTCTCAGCCGGAGTCGACCTTGGTGTAGGCTTGAGTCTCGGGTCCTCAGGACTCAGCCTGGGCGTCTCCCCTTCGGTCGGCTTAGGAGCTGGAGCATCAGGAGAGCTAGGTGGCGGCTTAGGCCTGGGAGGCTCAGGTGCCGCGCAGACCACGAGCGCATCATCGGCTCGCACAACCGCCACGCCAGGCTCGTCAGCTTCGCTCTCACTTCCAAGTCCATCGACGACGTCTTTCTACGTGACCCCTCTAGGCCCAGTAGTCACAACTACTCCAAGCCCATCTCTATCGACGACCACGGTCTACACCACCTCAACCATCACCTCTTGCCTCACAGGCCTCGGCGGCGTGCTCACTTGTCCCATCGGCGGCCTGTTCACTACGCTACAATCTACCAGCGGGGCAGTGACGAGCGTCAGCACGAGCATCAGCACTAGCATCCAAACAAGTATCAGCGTCTCTGTGAGCATCAGTTATATCACAGTCACGGCCTCAAGCAGCACCTCCTCTTCCAGATCCTCGAGCTTTTCGACCATCACAACATTCTCATCCAGAACGTCCAGCAGCACGGCCACATCGAGCACTGCCTCTGCTTGCAAGGGCGTGGTCAACGCCCTTGGAGTCTGCGTTCTCCCTGTTTAGCGTAACGCATCTCATTGGTCCCATCGACTGAAGGCATTGAAGCGGTAAACCCGCTCAGATTGAAATTCTCTAGCATCGGATCTCGGCATATCACGGGCGTTGGATTGGTGGGAATCTTTATTTCATTTCCTGATCATACATTTTTCTTCATATACATAGATCTTGAATGGCAATATACCATTTACACCATTTACCTCTCGTTCGGCTCCCTTCCTCTTCCTTCTCCATCCACAGTCCTAGGCAATGCATCGGCAGGTGTAGCCACCTGCGCCGCAGACGGCGAAGCATTGTTGCGGTACATGAAGAACTGCGCGAAAACAGCAAAGTCGAGGACCAAGGTGCCGGCACTTCCGATGAGCCAGCTCAAGTTGACCAGAATGTATTTGCCGTAGATGTTCGCAGCCTCACCGGGCTTGCAGTGGCTGCGCTCATGCCAGTGGCCGTGAGAGTGCTTGCTGCAGATCGGTTCGAAAGCAAAGATGCTGAGGACGAAGGTCAGATTTCCGAGGCAGGCGAAGAGGAAGAACAGGGCGTTGAGGCCTTCGGTCGATTGGCGACGTCTGTTGAGCAGGATCTGCGGCACGCGGCTGCCCAGGTAGAGTACGGCGCAAATGTAGCCGAAGATCTGGCCCCAGAGGGAGAAGTGCAGGGTAGATGCTTGGTCGTCTGCGTCCGTGCGGCCGTCTTCGTAGTGAGACTTGGGTTCGGGAGTGGAAGGGCTGAGGTAGTAGCCCGCGATGCCGGCGATGATGACGAGCACAATGGCTGTGCTGTTGAAGAGGAAGGCTTGGAGCATGGTACGTTCCTTTGCTGGTTTTGCGCTTGCAGTCTCGCTCAGCTCGTCGGCCTGGGGATGCATGGGAGTAGCGGGAGACAGCATAGCTCCGTTGAGGTTGTTGAGGTGGTCGCGGTAAGTTGACTCGGAGCGTGTACGGTCGGCAGTGCCGTTGGCACCGGAAGTACCGAGCGCTCTCTGGAGCTCATCACGAGCGTTGGGATGGGTGTGGTCCACAAGAGGTGTTCGCTCTGACGCATTGCCGTTCTCAACGTGAGCAGCCTTGCTCTCCGGTTTCGGGTCACGGAGAGTGAACCCTCTGTAGTAAAAGCATTGGAGCAGCAGTACAATATCAGCAAGAGTGTAGTAGATGGCGAGAATAATCTGGTGGCTGTTAGCAAAACCCTTTGGCCTGGGATACAGCTGTTCGTACCATTGTAGGCATGATTCCTTGAAGAACGCCTCCGGCCATGTTGAAGAAATCACCAGCTGTTGAGTAATTAATTAGCATCTGAATGGAGCATTGAACATTAAAGGCCTCACTTACCAAGCCAGATGATAATAAATTCAATACTGAGTCCATCGGCGGACTTTTTGCTGTAGTTCTCGATGATTTGCGGCGAGAAGACGACCACCCAGCAGGCAATTGAGATGGAACCCAGAATGCCACTGATGGCCGCAATGTCGAGGCCGTAGCCCATTGATGGCGGATACATGGCAGTGTACAGAATTTGGTCAAGGCCAAGTGGCGTATTGTATGTGTCCGAAGAGTCGAGATGGGCGTACAGTACAGTTCCTGCGCGTAACCAGCCAATGGTCTGATGTCGGAGCCGTGTTCTATGAAGGTCGCGTCGCGTAAGATATAGAAAAGAATACCAGTGGTCTACAGACACCTGCTGGGAAAACTCGAAGTAGAATGCCACGCTATGTGGAAGCGACTGTGAATATTAGTGAGTTGCCAATGGCAATGGCAGTGCTGCACAGTTCGGGTTCGTGTCATCGGTTGCTCTAAACTTTTCCGGGAAGGCAGCAGCGACCAGCGATTGATCCGTGCTCACCAGCCAATAGACGTCATCGGCCAGACATTAACAACCTTACTTACTGGTTGTGGTTCTTCGTGTTATTCATGCTCTCAGTCCAAAATCTCGTGGTGCATGACAGTCTTCAGTATAGCTTATGCGTCGTTCTCGGTGGCAATGGCATACGCAAACGCCACCAGGCATGACTACGCACCCAACAGTGACAGCACGCGGCGCACGTAGGGAGACAACGTCTATTCACACATTCGACCGAACAACAGCTTCTACTACGCTGGTCCTGCTGCAGTGAGGAAGTTAAAGTCAGCGCCCTCCTCTGCTTGGTTCACCGATCTCATGTACAGCCCTCGGTATCCTCTCATCCTTTTCTTCGCAGCCCAAGGAGCTCCATCAGCCTCTCCCGTTGCCCCATGACCTTCTATCAGCTCTTTTCTCGCCTTAACACGCCTTGCCAGCTCTTCATCGCTCACATCGACTCTCAGCACTCTCTGATCTAGATCAAATTCGACGACATCTCCATTCTGAACAACGCCGAACATCGAGTCCGGATCGGCTGATTCGGGCGAAACGTGGAGGACAATCGTGCCACCAGCAGTCCCGCTCATCCTACCATCCGATATCCGCAGCATATCTGACACGCCTTCAGCCGCCAATTTGCGAGGGATCGGGATCATGCCAGCCTCAGGCATTCCCGGATTTCCGACAGGACCGATGCCTTGCAGAATGAGGACACTGTCCTTGTCCACTTCAAGATCGGGACTATCAATGCGCTCTGCCATGTCTGCCGAATTGGCAAAGACAACAGCTGTGCCGCGATGCTTCAAAAGTCGTCGATCCTTTGAAGCGCTGGCCTTCATCACAGCGCCTTTTGGTGCTATGTTACCCTTCACCACCACGAGTGACGCCGCTGGATAAAGTGGATCCGAGAGAGGCCGTATGCATTGCGCTGGATGTCCTGCAGGAATTGGCACGTATCTGGTCTGGTCGAGAAGCTCTCCCAGCGTTTGACCGGTCACTGTCTTTGCGTCCAGATGCAACAGGGGCTTGAGGGTGTGCAACAATGCTGGCATTCCACCAGCATTGTGGAAGTCAGTCATGTAGTTCTCGCCGCTTGGCTTGAGATCTACGAGCAGCGGTGTCCGTCGACCAATTTCATCAAAGGTATCCAGTGTGATCGATCCAGCGATAGCGGGGTGGCGATTGATGATAGCCATGAGGTGGACGACAGCATTGGTCGACCCTCCAATAGCCTGTAACACAGTGATGGCGTTGAGAAATGACTCGCGACTGAGCAAATCCTGCGGCTTCATCTGCTTTTCTGCGCAACGGACAGCAATCCCGCCAGTCTCCTCTGCAATCCGTATCCTTGCAGCAGAGACGGCGGCTGCGCTCGCTCCTTTAAGTGGCATAAGTCCAAGAGCTGCTAATATACACGCCATGGTGCTTGCGGTACCCATGACTCCGCATGTTCCTGCCTGTTGAGTAATTAGTCAAGTGCGTCGTATTCGAATATCGAAATTTGCGTACTGTTGGAGCAAGTTCTTCATTGATCGCCGATATCTCTTCGATATCAATTGTCCCGGCACGGTACTTGGCCCAGTTGTTGCGACAATCCGTGCAAGCGCCCACTCTCGTGCCTTTATGCGAGCCCGGCATCATCGGACCAGTCACCAATTGCACAATAGGCTTGTTGGCAGAAATGCCGCCCATGAGTTGAGCAGGAGTCGTCTTATCGCATCCTGTAACCACATTAGCATTTTTCATTTGATGTATGATCGAGACAATCACCAACCTCCAATCAAAACAACCGAATCCACAGGCTGCGCCTTAACCATCTCCTCCGTGTCCATACTCATCAAATTCCTCAAATACATCGACGTCGGACTCGAGAACGACTCATGAATACTAATCGTCGGGAAGTCCACCGCGAGCCCTCCATTGAGTTGGATCCCACGCTTGACGGCTTCGATGAGCTGCGGGACATTGCCGTGGCAAGGATTGAAACCTGAGTACGTGTTCACGATGCCGATGATGGGACGGGAGAGTGCGTCTTCGCTGTAGCCGAGCGCTTTGATGAAGACCTTGCGGAGGAAGAGGGAGAAGTGCGCGTCGCCGTAGGAGGCGAGGCCTTGACGGAGGCCGGTTTTGGAGGTTAGTGGTTGGGAGAGGTCGTAGTCTGCTGAGGTGGCTTTTTGGGGATCGGGAGGTTGGGAGGACATGTTTGGCGAAATTGTTTTAGATGTGGACTATCAGGTGTTTCCCTCAGTAAATTTGTTATGATATACGTTGTTATCTCAATGGTGTGATTGGAGCTGCGTGGTCATCCAAACTAGCTCCGCCGAGGTAGGTGGCGGGGTGTTGCTGGACGGACAGACGTTTGTCCGATGCATGTTGGAGAACCTCAAGTGGTTTGTATATGTGAGGGCGTGTCGCCTCAATTTCAGGCTGTGATTGATGGCTTCGGCCAGGCATTGGTGGTAGTACGTGTATGTAGAAATGGGCTGCGAAGCTGGAATCATTTTCCATCAGGCCTCGAGCTCGCCAGTCTGGGCTTCCTCGGTGTCATCATCTGGTGCCCGACACGCCATCGCTCCATCATCTGCGGATCAAAACCCATAGGCAGTCCACCACCCGGAGTCGACTTTCTGTCAGACAAGCGGAATCTGTCGCGACCTGCGGCGTCTTCGCCTTCGGCGCGCTGAGAAAGGAAGCGTCCTGACTTTTGTTTCGATGCCGCGAGCTCAGCGCGGAGTTTCTCGTTCTCTTTGCGAAGCTCATCTATGATAGCCGATGAAATGTCGGCCGGCTTTTCGTCATTTTCTTCTTCGTCTTCGGCACCGATCAGTCGTTCGTGAGCTGCGTCGAGCGCGTCCTCTCGCTGAGCAAGGTCTTCTTGCTGCTTCCTGAGGGCGGCTTCGCGTTCGTCTAGCTGAGCTTCACGCTGTTTAAGGGCATGAAGTGCTTTCTCTAGATCTTCAGGTGATTCAAAGGAGCTTCCAGAATGCTCTTCAGGCAGGTACGATTTCAAATCGTTTGCAGCGCTCAAGAGTCCGCCAGTGCTGCTTGAAGATTCGTGGTACTCGCGACTTGAGCTTCCATGACTGCTGCTCGTAGCTGTGAATCTGGTAGTGGATGGAGCCATTTGGAGGGACGACAATAACAGTGATGCTCCAATTCGCGACAGTTTTCGTTGTCTCCTGGTCAAGTTAATGTTCTCATGTTGAGGTGACCAGATGCCTGAGCGTTGCACTAGAGAAAGTGTTCCCAAATTGGCAATTGCAGGACTTCCGACGACACATGCAAGATAGTGAACATTTATAATGACAAACGCATCATTAAACCATTAGAACACAATGTAGATGCACTCAAGAGTCGGTGCAAGTGATCCAGGCCAGAATCGAGCAAAATTTCGGTCACGTGACTGGGACAAGCCTAACCCTACTTACACCAAGCAATAAACGTACATGTAGGTCGTCAGCGGCGGATTGTGATGCAACCGCGTCCTCCACAGTGTGACAGCGACAGCTGTCATCAACCAACATTGATCCACTGGACGACGTCAAGCCAATGCCATTGATGCGCACTTGGCTGCTTCCGTGCTCGCAGATCCCTAGCAGCCTAAACGCCGCGAGTTCAGAATGTGATGCGTCTGTTAATGACCCCTGATCCCAATCCGCCTTAAGTGGCTTAGGTGCATGCAAAACCTAGCGAGTCAAATTGAACCAGTACATCCATTGAGAGACGTACGGAGTGGTTGAAAGCTTTCGAAGGTCCTCCAAGAAGCCTTTTGCAGGGCACCAAGAACACGAGGGCAACGGACAATCACTGGGCGACCACCAACCGATATCACGTGTTCACAATGAACCCCAGGCCTTTGGCGTGGAGCGGGACATTTCAGCTGGTAAGCTACCGCAAGCACTTAAGCATGCCGTCATGGCACCTGACACCGCGTCAAACATTAATCGCGTGATCCCGCGCGTCTTGCCCGGTTCGAGACCCTCGTGTCGTCAACATGATGCCTCGAATTACACGTCCAAACAACAACCGGTGTGACCAGATGTCCAGATCTCAAGAAGCAAGATTCACCGCCAATGGGATCATTCAGGGACACGGATCCCATGCAGGAACGATACGATCTCCCGCATTGCATCGTGATCTAGTCGTTTAGCGCCTCGCTACTCAGCCCTTGTGCCTTAGTTTTGCGGGCAGTGGTATATCGTAAACAAGACGCAATAGGATCCGTACAGCATCCGGGTCTCCTACTGGGTATACAAGGCGGGGAAGCAGATGTGATGTGCTAGTTCGATGACGCGAGGACTCGTCTTCGTGAGACGTGACCGTAATGGCTTGAGAGGCAGCAAGAGATGTCGTGTCCAGATCCTAGGATGACGATGCTGCAGTAGACGACAGGAAGGTATAAGTATTAGGCAGTCGAAGCACTTTTCGTACTTCTGAGCATCACACACAGCAACTCAACAACGAACTCCAACACTCACCAACAACTACCAACCACTTTCCACTACATCAATCACCATGTCTGACTACAAGCCCACTGGTCCGTCTTTCCACCTCCCCAAACTCGCCATGCCTTCGTATACACTCTAACAAAACTCTAGAGCACGACGGTCTCCGTCAGGACGGCCAGCCCGACAAGCGTGTCGGTACCGGCGGTAAGAGCCTCCCCGACCTTCCGTTCATCACAACGATGTACTAATAGCTTCTTCAGAGTTCGCAGGCGGCAAGGTTGACCCCCATGAGGCCGGCAAGAAGGGCGGCGAGACCGGTGGCGAGGCTGGCGGTGCCTCCAGTGGTGGCAGCAGCGGCGGCAGCTCTGGTGGCTCTGGCAATGGCCAGTTCGCTGGTGGCAAGGTCGACCCAGTTGAGGCCGGACGCAAGGGTGGCCAGTCCTCCTCTTAAGGGTGATGGACTTCATTCAACGAATATGCTCGCTGCATGATTGATAGTTGAATGTACGAATTATGATTACAACAGAACCAATAGTTTTCCCAGTTCTCTACTTCCATTAAAATGTTATGCAGCCCGCAAACATACCCACACCATGCTCATCAAATGAGCCCCAGTAACTTAGCACAACCAGACCGCAAGATGTAAACAAGAAAAGGACGCCTCCAGTGGTGAGGGGTGTACAAATTGTCGATCTCTCCTCAAAATCTAGGACAGCAGCATGTGTCCTCCGGCTCACAATGGTTGTCCGTCGGCGCATCACCGATGTAGAACAAGAGGTTCGGATAAGGCTGGTCGGTATCCTGGTTCGCCATGTTCTTGTTTCGGAAGACTCTCACCTGCAATGCATCCACTAGTCAGTACGAACATGTAGAGAGGTGTTCTTGCAGACCATACCTTGACAACACTCTTGCCCGCGAAGGCGTTCTTGTGCTGAATCAGCATCCACGCCACTGGTGCACCAATCTGCGTGCCCAGCAAAGCCTTTCCCTCGGCCGAGTTCATGCTGAACTCAGTACCAGGCCACATGGGGATATCGATCTTGCCGCCGTTCTTGTTCTTCAGGACTTTCAGCACTGTTGACCAAGTGTTCACATTCTCAATGTTATGGAACAGAAGATTTCTGAGTCCAGACACCTCGACCTTCGCGCGACCGGCTAGTTTCTTATATTCCAGAAACATCACATCGGAGTACTGCGCAAGCGGCACTAGCTCGCCCTTGATGTTGTGGCGTTCTGCTTCGTTACGAGGCGAGTAAACGTAGTACGGAATCACGAGACCGGCTTTCACATTGATGCCTTGATCGTAGACGGCCTCTGAGGCCTATTTTGGTGGTCAGCATTGATCAGGCCGCAAAGCGAGTCCGCGCGGCGCGCATGAAGCTTCACTTACCACATAACTGGTTCCATCGACCGTCACCTCGCTCTCTTGCAGCAGCTGAATGTTCAAGTTGTCTTTGCTTGCAGGGTCAATTGCAAGCTCTTTCATGGCATCGTTGATGCCCATGTAAGCCCAGTTCACTGTGTTCTTGAGTTCAGTCCAGCCGTACGTGCTCAGAGCGCCAGCATTGTCCCACCGACTCTGAGAGCTTGTGAGTCCTGTCAATTTCGGGTTGGTCTTCAGGCGAGTCAAAGCGTCGTCTGCATTAGCTGCAATCATGTACAGCATACTGCAGCCTTTAGCCGTTAATGTTGCGAGCTCGTCGTCTGTCGCTGGACCTGGCTGTTTGCCGCGGCGGTGAAGGCGCTTTGTCGAGAGGAAGGAGAGCAGATCGTTGTAGGTCTGGTCCGAGGTAGTCGCATTTGTTGTGATGGGCTGATCTTGATCGCGGTCAAGGAGCTTGGGTGCATATTGATCGTTGGTGGAGTCCGTGTTGTATGGCAGGAGAGTACTGACCGATGGGCGGTTCAGAACGCGACCAGAGATCCGAGGGAGGCAGTTGAAACAAAGACAAAATATTAGTAGAAACAAGCTTGGTCTGACATGGTTGGTGAACATGGTGTTCAGCTTGGGGCGGATGTCACGATACACCCGTTGGTTGTGCTGCTTGTGTGAGTGATACAAAGGTGATGTGGATGCCTTTGGGAGTAACTGAAGTATTATGTTGGTCTTCGGAGTTGAGCATGAACTCGAAAGGATAGAAGAATTTATTAGTTCTGCTTGCTAGAAGGTTGTATCAGCGAGCATGTTCTAGCAAACGCTTGCTTCTTCGCTCATTGCGAGCCCTCACATGATAGAGCATGGGTTGCACGGGTGACTTGTTTGCTCGGCCCGTGACAGTGTTCTGCGTGGATCTCAGTCAGTGAGCACGGGTTTATGATAAATACTGAGATTGTCTAGTATTACAAATTGGCTATAACTTCCTGCTTCATTTGGGTTGAAGGCACCTAGTATTGTGGTTGTTGAATATCGAACAACAAACGTGCTGCGCAACAATGGGCCGTGACACGATGATCCGCGCTATCCGACAAACATACGGTAAGCGAATTTGATCCAAGCAAACGGGACTCACAACTCATGACAGTTCTCGCCTGTTGACCACAGCGCCATCCTTGTTCTCCACATGCGTGGCAGTTGCCTCTGCCGCATCTCCCTTGAAACCTGTATTCTGCGCCGCGCGCTCGCCATCAAACACAATGCTGATCTCCTCCAGGGTGATTGACTTCGTTTCTGGGTAGGTGAAGTAGACCATCAGGATTTCGAGTATGACAATCACACATATGATGATGTAGTATCTGGGGTTCAGTCAGTGTGATGCGTGAGACACTATCTTGGAGGATGTGGATACATACTTCCAACTGATGTTCTCTAGAGCCACGGGATTTAGATAGTTGAAGCCTGTGATAGTGGCTTGCACTAAGAGGTTCTGGGTGCAGATGAGCTTGGATCGGATGTCATAGCTCATGACTTCGACGGTGTACCTGAGATCATCGTAAGCAATGGCCACTGGTAGTTGGCCATCCGAAGCTCAGAGGCATCGGTAAAGCTTACCCAGTGAGGATACCGTTCCACACAGTACTGTACGAAGCCGTGAAAATAAAGATCAAAGGTATCACTGCTGTCCCTGCTGCCGCGGTCCCATATGTTGTATAAATTGCACTAGCGACCGTCCATCCGATGAGGGCGCACAACATACCAGCGAGCGAGGATAACATCATGGGTCTGCGGCCAAACTTGTCGATAACATAGGCGCCCCAGAACGCAAAGCCCATGTTCCACATAGTCAAGCAGCCGTTGATGATGGATTGAGTTCGAGGATTTGTAATGCCTACGCCACGCAACACAACAGCGAGGTAGTCTAGACAGCAAGTCAGCTTAAATGTTCATTTCCACTGTATCAATCGAGCATTGCACTTACAGCCAGTCAGAGTAGTTCCCGAAGCTTGCGCAGCAATAGCACAAGTCACACAAATCCAAGTCCGATGACGATTGCCTTTTGTGCGAACAAGATCGAGCCAACTCCCACTACTGTGCTCTTTCTCGAAAGCAAGTGTATGCTGGATCTCGCGAAGCTCGAACGCGGCGAGCTCGTCGTTCTCATCGCCG
>Ga0265797_10001496_pt1 | contig 40941 bp, 46 predicted proteins | sample P2T30metagenome_FD_192433 | JGI IMG/M metagenome (GOLD analysis project Ga0265797, IMG submission 192433) | Plant litter microbial communities from East Loma Ridge, Irvine, California - P2 T30 | ecosystem: Environmental > Terrestrial > Plant litter > Unclassified | place: USA: California...
ACGCATCCATGATCAGCATGGCGTCGCCGGCGGAGGCAGACACGCCCGAAGGAGCCCCTAGAGACGATGGTTCGGGCGATGGTCAGCCCAACAAAAAGCGCAGGACTGGCCCCAACTCGCGTGGCGTTGCCAACCTCACGCCCGAACAGCTTGCCCGCAAGCGCGCAAACGACCGCGAAGCTCAACGTGCCATCCGCGAGCGCACCAAGAACCAGATCGATCGCCTCAATCAGCGCATCCGGGATTTGGAGAGCCAGCAGCCATACCATGACCTGCAAGTCGTCCTCCGCGAGAAGGAGGCGGTCCAGGCGGAGAACGGAGACATCAGGAAGAGGCTCGAGAGCGTCCTGAGCATCATCCAGCCTATCGTGCGTGCGACGGGTGGCCTCAATGGTACGATGACTACTCCCAAAGAAGGCACGAATGTTGACAGCAGGTAGAATTGGCAGCAGCTGCCGAGCGATCGCCCCTTCCAATCCATCCTCACCAACAGCGCGACGCGCCTGTGCAACCTACCGAACCACGACAGTACCACATCGCGTCCCACGAGCTATCTACGGCCTCACCTCAGAACGGAGTACATTCCCCAAGCGTGACCGAGGGGGGAAGAGCATGGTTATACCCCAACGACGCGCCAAACAGCCACTTGCGCCGCTACTCCAATGGCAGTCCTGGGCCGCATTTCGACCAGTCGCGAACACCCCATCTACAGTCAGAGATGCCCTTCGATGAGCGTTTAGGCGTAGACTTTATACTCGACAATGGGCAAAGGAGGGCTGTCGATCCAAACCTGCCCCCTCCACAGCAGCCGCGACCCAGCAACGTCAGTAGTAGCCAGCATGCCATGTATGCACCGAGCATGGTCGCCCACCTCACGTTACCTCGCAATCTTCCGGCGACATGCCCTCTGGATGTCATCCTGCTCGACTTTCTGCAAGATCGTCAGAATCGCGCTGCCGAGGGCGTACCCATGAAGACCCTGGTTGGACCACACTACCCCAACTTCACGTCTCTAGCGTATCCCGAGCGCGCAGTAGATGCACACCCCCTGTCAAAGCTCTTCACAGACATCTTGCGCACATTTCCGGACATCTGCGGCAGACCGGAACAGGTTGCGATAGTATTCATCATGTTCCTGATCATGCGTTGGCAGATCGAACCTACGCAGGAGAACTACGATCGGCTACCACATTGGGCTACACCACGACCTTCCCAGCTATTTACTGCTCACGCTTTATGGATCGATCATCTCCCATGGTATGTACTAATATCCGCTTCTTAACTCGTTTGAAAAGACGTCATGACTGATTTATTCCAGGCCCCGCCTTCGCGACAAACTCGTCGCTGGCCACCCGCCGGTATCCTTCGAGAACTTCTTCATACCCTTCACGACTACCATTTCCCTGAACTGGCCTTATGAGCCCCGTGACTGTCTCCTCCCTGCTTCGAAAGTCCATACCTCAGCGCTCTCGACGACCTCCTCCGTCTCGGTCTCGTCGCCTTTCTCCACACATGTCAACGCCGGCTCGCCGCAAGACCCTTCCACCCCACAACCTCCTACGGCGCATACCTCCGCCGGTATCACGTCCATGGGTCCGCTACCCAAGGAAGACGATCAGTGGCTTATCAACCCCGCTTTTGAGACGCACCTCCGCGACCTGAACAATTGGACATTGGGACCAAGCTTCAGAGGCAACTTCCCCGCGTTTGCTGATTGTGTCAAGATCAAGGAAGGCAGGTGACGAGGATTGTAGATGCAAAACGCGCCGCGGTTAGGCGCTGGCGTGCGGGACAGGAAGGTGTTTATTAGGTATTGCATGTATCTTTACTGTATCATTGGTGGGTAATGTGGTGGCTCTATTGTGTATTATCATCAGCATTGGGTATTATATCTTTCCAACTGTACACGCCTGGGCATGCATCAGAAGGAGCAGTGGGCTGGCTCGGGGTGGTGGATGTTTGCGACAGGCGAATTAGCATTATATCGGTATCATAACGACGCCACACGAAATCTATACCAACATTGTCTTAAACCCCAGGCTTTTATATTCGTTGACCCACCAAATTAGCACTACCTACCGCTTCGGACGACCAGGACAATGTGGGAGAGCAAGTGAAGGTGAGTGCCCTCTCCACTTTTGCTTAGTAGTGTCGAAACGACTGACCCGGCCAAGTAGCTTGCTTCACTTCTCATTCACACCCACCTACAGTCTCATCCACCATATCCAATATTGACGACACACCGTCTCCCAACAATGACGTCCATGGTTCGCGATCCCCTACAGCAGCACATGCTCGCCTACCTCGACCCCCGCCGCGGCAGTCTGCCTGCCAACGTCGCTGAGACCATTGCCGGCAAGTCCAACTCTTTCCAATGAAGACATACAGTAACTGACAGCCTACATGCAGGCAACATCACCTTCCTGATCAAGTATACTGTCGGTCCCAAGATCCTCGCGTCCCAGATCTCAATCACTGTCGTCGATGTCCGCGGCCACAATAATAGCGAAGTCGGTCACAAGGCAACTGTATGCATCCACTACGGCCCAGGTGACTTTACAGTCTTAGTCCAGAAGCAAGTCAAATGGGGCCAGAATGTTGTGCAGGCACTCGGAGAGAAGGTGGATAAGGCTGTCAGAGAGATTCTGAAGAATGAGGGGGATGATGGATATGGCGACTTCAAGGACTAGGGATTGTGGGTTCGATGATTGAGAACCGGGTGGGTGGTGACAAGCTTGCACATCAGCCACATGGAGATTCATCACAACCTCGCACTTCCGCGATTGGAAATGGTCGACTTGATTGAGGAGGATAACTGCTAGTCAGTGGGCCGGCTTGTAAAGCAAACTTGCCTTCGGCATCCGCGTCATAAGAATGATACCAGATCCCAAGTCATAGCTCTCAGATAGTTCCGCTGTCCCGCACGACCCTCTATGTTTCACTGAGAATATGCTACCAGCATTTGATTATGCAGTGACGTAGGCTTTGCCCTTAGCGCAAACACACCAGGTCCACTCTGCCGCCTACATGGGAGTCTCGTACGTCTAATCCTATCCACTTTATCCTCCCCACTTTGCGATATACCAATTACGCCGCGACCAATCACCTCATCATGTCAACTGATTCGCTCGAACAGCGACTCTACGATCTCCTACAGCCTTACCGTGAGGAGTGCTACAAGAATGCTCCCAATACCGCACCAGCAGTAGAAGAAGAACGGCTGCTTCTCATACTTTGTGGTACGTAGACATCCCGTCCACACTGACTCTTCCGCATTAAATCGTATCTGACCCATTCAAAAGAGAACATATCATTCATCATCCGTCACAACCAGTCTTCGTATGGCAAAATCATCGTTCCAATCGACATCTCCGTTGGCTCTCGCAACTGGTCTACTATGATCAAAGGCGGCGGAGGGATAGCTGGAATGGGAATCTTCGTCAACGGGAACGGGTATACACACACCGTCATGCGCTGCTGGGCGAGGAAGGAAGACGGGAAAAGCGTGATCGAAATTTTGACGGAGGAGTGTGACAGGGCGTTGGCGAACTTCTTTCCCGAAGTGAAGGTGGAACCACACTGAGAGCGATGGGCAAGCGCTAAGGCAATCGTTGTGTTATCAGACTAGAACGAAGACCGGCGAAGGGAGGGAGGAAGATCTTAAAGCACTATTGGCAATTATATGAGCGGTGAGGGTGAAGACTCGAGCTTTCAGTCTATAATTTCAATGCAGTCGCGGTGTCTTGGCGTTCTAGTCATTGGTAGCTACCATTTTCCACACTTTTCTCTCCTTCCACAAACACCCGTAGACGATAACCAACCTCCCGACGTCAACTCAAACAAGCCTCCTTGCCAATGTCCACACCCCAGCCCGCAAACGCGCTCGAACAGCGCATCTACGATCTCATGCGCCCATTCCGCAACGAATGTTATGAAGCGCCCGACGCTGTTGTCGATCAAGTCGCCGCCACCAATCGCGCTATCAAACTCGAGCGCAGAATCCTCGTTCTAGCTCGTACGTTCAAGGCACATCCATCTCGCACTTAGCATCTTGATTGACATATTGCCAGAGAACATCGCATTCCTCGCACACAATGATGTCGCCAGCACCGGACAGACGCTCAACGCCTCCGACATCTTCGTGGTGATGAGAGGTTGGACGGGAGACGGAGTGGCGAAAACAGGTGGTGCGATTGCTGTTCTTGCACGTTATCCGGAGGGTACTACGGGCGTTGTCAAGGCTACGTTTGAGGCTGGTGTCAGTGTCGTTGACGCGTTGTGTACAAAAGTTGACGTGATGCTTGCTGCGAGCTTCTGAAAGATGCAGCAACGGTCGTGGGCAGAGAGTTGCGATATTAGTGGGCGGGGAATGATCGGCAACGGCAGATGAGAGCGTGAGCTCCTCCAGTGGTTGGAATTCTACAAAATGACCACTGTGGTAGAACCCAGTACCACCATTGTCTTACTCGCTCCTTGCAATGTCGTGGGATTAAGCTCATGTCCCAGCTCCTGACGTGTGACGAGATGGTCTGGTTGCAGCTAAAGTGGGGCTTGCTAGTCTGAGACCCCAAGACATGGCTTAAGCTAGGTGTCTGAATCGTGAGCCTTATCTGAATGGGCTTTCACACTGGGCAGTGGGCGGAGTAAATCGCACTATCCAGCGTTTCGCGCAAAGTCCCAAACTGAGCGCTCAATGCGTCTTCGCCCATTCTCGGTAGAAGTCTAGGCATTCGGCGTTTGCAACACTCGCGCTCGTCTTAACGTTGAGTCCGCAAAGTATCTGCTTGACAGCACCTTCAACCTTTTTGCCGTTGGTAGTGACAGGTATCTCTGGACACTCATCCACGACAGCTGGAACATGACGGGCACTGAGCGCTTGCTTGATCGTTGTCTTGATCCTTCCGACGAGATCAGTAGAGATCTGACGACCCTCTGCCATCTTGAGAAAGAGCACGACAGTCTCATCCGTATCAGTCTCTCTCCTCCGGCCGATGCAAAGCGCGTCCGCGACGTCTTCAGGGAAATGCTCAAGTACAACGTTGTATATCTCGGCCGATCCGAAGCGTACGCCCGCAGGTTTGAGTATGCCGTCGCTGCGTCCAAGCATCCACAGCCCACCAGTTTCGGGATTGAATCGCACGAAATCGCCGTGATGCCAGATCGGCTGATTCTTCTCATTTGTGAATTTGTCAAAGTACGACTTCCGGTACTTTGACTCCCCCTCGGGGCCCCAAAATGCTACTGGCTGACAGATAAAGGGCTTGGTGCAAACTAGGTCTCCTGGTTCGCCTGACATCGAGACATCGGCACCTGTGTAGTCATACGCAGCGATTGCCATACCAAGACCGGCGGCTTGGATTTCGCCTTCATACACGGGCAAGAGTGGGTTGGGTGCGCCAAAGAGCGAGATGATGTCTGTGCCACCGGTAATGCTGCCGAGATTGATGGTCGAAGGGAAGGCGGAATAGACGTAAGAGAACGTGGAAGGCGCGAGCGGTGATCCTGTCGAATATATCGCTTCGAGCTTGTTCATCGCGAGTCCCGCGGCAGATGGGTCGATGGACTTCTGCTCCAGGATAGAAAGGTACTTTGCGGACGTGCCGAAGTGCGTGATGTCAAACTCGTCTATCAGACGATGCATTGCTAGGTCGTCTGGAACGGACGTCGATGCGTCGGAACTGTCTACGTATCGAAACGGAGAGCCGTCATAGAGTACTAATGTAGCGCCCGATGCGAGCCCACTGACCAACCAATGCCACATCATCCAAGTACACGTGGTAAAGTAAAAGAGTCGTGAGCTAGGTTTCAACGAGCAGTGGATGATGTGTTCCTTTTTTTGTTGGAGTAGTGTACCAATGGCCCCATGAACGATACACTTGGGTGCACCTGTCGTGCCACTCGAGTAAAGGATATAAACTGGATGATCTGGCGGCAATTGCTTGAAGGTGAGTTTTGACGTGGCCTTCAGTGATGTGAATGTTGCGTAGTCGTAGGCTTTGCCAGATTGTACCGGGATAGAGGTGACGTCGAATTCTACTGAAGCTACAGTAGGAAAGATGATGACGGCTTCGAGTGATGGGAGGTCTCTGACGATTTCGGTGACCTTGGGAAGTACTGGATGACTCCGACCATTATAGAAGGCCGCGTTGTCGGCAAAGAGCAGCGTTGGCTCGATCTGGCGTAGTCGATCGAGAACGGCATGAACGCCAGTGTCTGGGCTTACTGCGGTCCATACTGCCCCTAGCGACGACGCGGCCAACATTGCTACCAACGCGTTGGTGTGGTTTGCAACATAGCCAGCTACTCGATCGCCTTCTTTGAGACCCAAATGTATCATGCCGGCCTGACATAGCTTCACTCTATCCCTGATTTCCTTCCATGTCACTGTTTCGCGTGTAGTCTCTGTAGCGGCGATGACGGCGGGTGATTCGGGGTCGACTTCGGAGGTAGGGAAGAGGAGATTCTCAGCGAAGTTCAGTGTCGCTCCCGAGAAGAAAGCCGGACGGGGAAACATGGGCAAGTCTTCATCCACGGCCTATCGTCTATAAGTAGAGGCTACATGGACGGGTCTACGATGACTGACTGATGTGAAGGCTCCCTGGTGTCGGACACCCACAAATTCCCACGTTCTTTGCCAGAATTCGTTGATGTTGTCGATGCTCCATTTGTGTAGTTGCGAGTATTCGGACAGTTGCAGGTTGTGTGTCTTGTTCACTGACTGCAAGAACTGGTACATGGGTGTCGTCTCGGGAGAGGAGTGCTTCCAGAGAAGTTTGGGGCCTGTTGATGTGCCATTGGCACTCTTCGTGCCGTTCATCGCGTCGAGATCGTTACGATAAGTGTCCTCAGCAACCGTGAATACCGATATTGCGAGGAAAATTGAGGTTCGCGGCTATTGCAGGCTCCTAATAATTCTCGACGGAGGTCTCGGTTTCCCCGCGCCCCCATGCGATGTTTGGCAGCGGCAAGTTCCGATAGCGCATCACGAAAGCGTCGCGGTTCCCCACCCCAAACACCACAGCACCTCCATCGACTGTGGAGCCATCATCACGTCCGATCCGCGTATTTCCAGTTTGGCATCCATCCTTTCATTGACTCACCAGGCTGCTGGTGTGTTGCCTACGTCACTCGAATAAGGCTGTGGGATGTCTCCGTCGCGCATATGCGGAGGCGTCAACTACGCGCCCAGGCACCCAATAATTTCGGACTGTGCCTCGATTCTCAGCAGCCCTCGAAGCTGTATTACAGCTACGCGAACTCAACAGTTTCATCTCCGTTATGCCACGACTGCGAAGAATTCGGGCGGTGAAGGCACGCGACATACGGACGCTGCGATGAGTCCATGAAGGGAAGGACCGGCCAACACTCTCATCTCCGTTTCGCTTCCATTACCTCAAGGTCGAGTTTCAGGTCCGCGTTCGACACTCTGCCTTGGGGCCAAATTCACCGGTCTTCCGGGGTCGTTCGCATCTAAGCTGATGGTGTGTAGAGGACGGCCAGCGCATCCCCCGCCTATCCCTGATGGGGGTAGCGCCTGGTCCTTGCACACTCCTCAGTATCGAGCACCTGCCACTCTATCGTCTGGTCTTCTACGTTTGTTCTTCGATAGTTCGTCTCAGGAGATTGCGAAGCGTACTTGGTATACACTGCTAGTCCCTGCGCAAATTGGAGCGTCGATCACAAACCTCATGGCAAGATTCGGGTGCAGGAACAATTTCACGGCTGTCGCGAATGGGCGTCAGGATCAGATGCTCACTCAGAAGTTCCACGCGGTGGCGCCGATGTTTGCCTGCTTTCCTAGCGTCGAAATCCACCACACCTGCACGTTGAACTCTGGATGATCCCGTCCATTTTGCTCGACCCGCTTGCCTGGTCCATCTGAAAATCCTGAAACCTTGAGGATTGCCATGGCCGCCTACGCTGAAGCTGTGAAAATATCCTCCATTGAGCAACACCGGCCTCGAATGAGCTTAACACATGTATGATGATATATTCTTTGTCAAACACCTGACGCTAGAGGGGCCATCAAAAACCAGGTATCCAGGCGAGCTTGCTCCATGCGACCCACATCCAAACCGACCGTCGAGTTCGCTCTGTCTGCTCCAGGTACAAGGCTGTGTGGAAGATTGGTACCTGCATTAGCCTTTCTTGCACCTGTCACTTGACCGCTACCCGGGGGAATGACGTGCGAACACTCAAATGGTCTCAGGCCACTAAACCAGATCACCATGCGTTTTACGACTCCGCCATCGGGTCTATGGTCGGCCCTATGGTTAGCCTCCCCAGGGTATCGCTAAGATTGACTGCAGCTTTGTTCAACGCAAACGCAAGTCTGAGACCGAGCCATGCCGAGATGTTGCTAAAGAAACCGGATGCTATCTCGACCCAGCTCTGGGCATATTGCTGAGCGTGCAGGCGTGGTCTGGTGTCGCAGATCTTCGTACTCTTTTGCATGTCTTACATGCGTGCCAAGCGCATGCAGGTTGCACCCACCACACTTTCATGTTCCCCACGCTCTCAGGTCATAGTGGCGGGATGGATGTGTTTTGGCACGCGCCATCCTAACATTCCGGGATCATGAAGGCGACTGGGGCCTTGCAGGTTAACGTTGACAAGATACGCGATGCGCGTGCCCGCTTTCGTACGTATAGTACCTGCATCAGCCGATGCTTGTCCTCAGTGTGTATGCTAGCCCTACAACCCTTGTCCCTGTCCCTGTATTCCCCTTTCACTGGATCTGCGCATCATGAAACCAGATATGCTCGGGTAAATCGGAGACTTCTGCTTTATCGAGCAGTATGAGAGAGGTTGGACTTGATGAATTTTGTACTGACAACTTCGCATAGGCAGAAAACATCCGCAGTGATCTTCATGAAAAGGGTAGGGGCTTGAGACTCTTGTTGACAGCATGCGGACGCCATGCCAAAGAAGTGCAAACCAGAACGATGCGAGCTCCTTTGTGGACATCGCTGTGGAGAACAAGAACGCCACTCAATTGCTGTCACATCCTTGTACCTTGCCCCGGCCCTTCGCTGCTCTTACCCAAACCGCGACGACTAGTGAAGTCCCATGCTTCATGTTGCCGCAACTGGCCATGACCAGATGTCAGCAGAAGGAGAAGCTAGATATCAGCATTTTGCGAGGTCGGTGCGTCGCTTGGAAACCATAGGGAGGGTGTGCATATAAACAGGCCCAGTGCCACTGTGACATCGACACCAGCACCAACAATTCGAGAACTCTCCCGTCCGCCACTGCCAAACCGTCCCCGGAAGCATAGTCTGTAGACATTTCTGGTACGTTCAAGATTGTTCTCACCCTCGAGGTCCACCTCCGGAGACACTCGCTCAAAGCATCACATCCAGTACATTACCCCAACAGGCTCACTGCAACACTCGTCTTTCGTAAAGATGGACAGCAACGATCGGAACGATGCCTTTTCTCTCAAGTTCTACAACCAAGGCCTGTCCTGTCCGGCCACGAACGTAATACGGAGGTTGCCCTCAGATGCGCCATGCAAGTGTCATGCGGCTGTGCTTGGTCCCCGTCCTCAGCAACCTGGCTCGCATTCAGCGACATTTTCTCGTCAGATGCTTCAAGACGTCCCACCGCCATGCTTGACGCAAGACTGGTCGACTGGTACTTCAGCGAGTTGTGGTTGCACGTGTGCATCTGCTAGGGGGATTAGAGGGGACAACATGGCTCGCGAGATCGATATCATCGTTCGAGCTTCAAAGATCGCCGCTATTACAAACACCTCCGGGGAACGATAAGCAAAGCGCAGGTGGATTGACAACTGGGAAAGCGTCCTGTCATCAGCTTGGTGAACCTCGCATCCGTGACTTCCGGGCAAGCCTTCTCCCCGAATCCGCTGCACATGCGTCGTTTTCTTATCGGGACAACCTTTTCTTCAACCGGTGTAGCAGCTGCTACCGAATTTTGTACTTTACAATGTATTACTACACTTCTGCCGCCCGACTACATCCTACTTGGGAGAGGTTTCACCAATCGTCGCCTCCCATGCTAAGCGATTGCCTTGACTTCGCTAGCATACATGGGTTCCTTGCTGTACATCAATGATGCCGCCACCACAATCAGCACAGACGAGCTTACTACCCACAGACTGCGCCATTGCCGCCAGGCTGGTCGAACGACAGGCGTAGTCTCCACTCTGCTAACTGTAGCCTAACAACCCTTGCACGAACGGAGCGGAAGTAGCCCGAGCCCAATGACAAGCCCCTCCAGGTACGGCACTTACCAAATCTCCGTGGACTGTTTGTGCTTGTACCCATGAACGCCTTGACGATTCAATTTGGATACCCCACGTCGCCAATTTCATGAACATCGATCTTCGGTTCGAGATGCAGACTAACACGCATACACCATGAGGTTTGCATTGACTACGAGCAGCTCGTTATATTGAAGGTCGGGACAAGAACACCATAGTTCATGGCGAGTATCGCAACCGCAACGCGATGCTGGTCATAGGGGAAGATATTCCATCTCCGCATTACAATGTCAAATCTTCAATCTCACCTTCAGCTCCGTCTTACATCGTACAGCACGTGGCAGACATATTCCACGAAATGGCCGGTTATGGTCAGCCCGGTGATCTAGCGTCGACTGCACAGGCCTAGCCAACACGCAGAAGGCTGTTCAACAGCGCTTAGATCCTTGGCTTGACGTAGCGGTGTGTAAAGAAAACGCGCGCCAGTTGAGAAACCTCGCTCCGTTGCTGCATTCGGCCAGCAAATCATACAGCAATTGCTATATCCCTGTTCGCCAGTCGGAATTTCAATAAGATTCGAAACACACCAAGCCTCTTCGGATTCGATTTCGCTGCTGCCAGGGTAACTACTTCAGTAAAAGTAGCTTAGACACTCTCCGCGGAGCCTTACCACCAGAGCTGAAGCACCATTGTCTTAGGAAACGCGGCAGAATAGACCCGCATACGAGGCGCCTCGTTCCTCGAAGGATTCATACGCAGTAATCTGCGGCTTGGTTCATCGGTCGCACAGCAATGCAGAGTCAGTGGCGAGTTTTCTGCGCTGCGGACATGCCACAGCCACACAATGCATTGTCGCCCATGAATGAACATGCACATTCATTCTAAGGAGACTGAACCGCAAACGAGGAGTTGGACGGAAGCGAGAGAGATTTGGGCTTCGCGCTTCCGGTTTCTTCACATCCAACCAGATAAATTACCTGCCACACTTCATGCAGGTAGATGCAGGGGAAGCGTTTACAGTTGCGACTATTAGACTTTCGATTACCGGCCATGGCACCCATTTCATAGTAGCAGCACGGATTCATGCACATAAGGGCCTTTGGATTTTCAGCTGTGTGGAGGAATGCGCTTTTCGCGCATGATCTTGTCATCGATCTCACCCCAGCATTGCGCCCCGGGTCGTTGCGTGGGCCTGAAGGATTAACGCCTTGCCGCTTCCACAACCGACAGCCTTCTAGAAGCTTCCAACAACTGTCGGAGGAAGTCATTCAGCCAACCTCAGCCTTGCAGTCACCTGCTGAAGAGCTTTGTCTACCAAACCATTGGCGTGCGGACTTGTGATGCGCAATACTCTGAACTTCATCCTAAGTGTGCACAGCTCCAATCCTGCGTTTCATTGAGCTATAAACCCAGAAGGAGATAATTGCATCAGCCGTTGTGATAGCTTGTGCGACGAGCGACGAGCGTTCGGCCGCCAAAGGACTTGCCGTCCCTGTTTCCCCGCTGCACTTGTGTATGAATTTTGCTGTGAGTAAATCTTCCTACACTCATACCATTTTGACGCTTTGCAGCGGGTCGAGAGATTTGGGAAGCTGATCGGTAGGCAATGCGACCGAGAATTAGGCTGATGTGGACACACTGCCTCGCGCGGAATCGGCAGGGCTGTGCGTGTCACGGCACCAGGGCAGTGATGGTTCTGGGTAACATTACGGGATGACGAAAGTGTGGGATGACGCTGTTGCGCACTTCGAAATTGTCGGGGAAGCGGCTTTGCATCCCTTCCTTCCTGTTTGGACCGTCAAGGCTGAACAGGGCTTACAGACTTGATGGCACCCTTGCATTGTCTTCGCATCGGCTTCTCTCCCTGATGGTGCTTACTACTGAATGGTGTAGATATCTCGGGGAAGCGGCTTCTTCGAGCTGTTGTTCTCGTCACCCGCTTATCAGGTCCCTTATCTATACCACCTAGGGTCAGATCCTAAGGCACAAGCGTGCCTGGGACAAACCCTCACCCCCCCTCACGCAACGTAACACCAAACCCTCGTTTCTAGAGGAAGTGGCATGAACCCACCTCCGAAAGACAGTCAAAAGAGTCTTAGTGACCGAAACGAAAAACCGCCACTCATCATCCAAAGTCCAGGAGGTCGGATGGCCAGCAAGTAATAAGCAGCGACTTCGGGTCGGGAAAGCTGTGCAACTCTGGTCCGGTGCCACTTTCTGTGTCAAAGCGGGTTACCCGGGCCGTATTTCGTGAACACCCGACAAGGCCGATGTGAGCAGACCGGCGACCTCGACCGCCTCTTGTGCTTGTGATCCTCGGTACGCCGATCCCTGCTCTATGCACCACCAGGCTGTATACACATGGTCTCACTGCCTAGTTGCCGCTACATCCGCGGCCAGATCGTACCATCCATTGGGAGAACGTGCCATGAGCCCGTTATTAGCCCCACGGATCTCGCGTCTGGTTTGACCGCGGAAGCTGGCTGTAACTGCCATGATCAGGGGGGTCTTCCAATTCGAGCAGCTAGTGAGATCTCAGTATCCACAGCCACGCTCCCACCCCAGGTTAGGGGTCCTTCTACTCTTGCCCCATGGGTACAAGAGCATGCAGTGGCTATTTTCCCGCTTCCGCGCAAACGAGGCAAGTAAGAAAACCTTCCAGATACGGCTAAGCGGCATTGCGAATGAGAGATGAAATGAATGATTCGAGTCATTCGGCCTATGTGCTGTCTGTCAAAGTTCTGCTTGAGGCGCTGCGCAACTAACACTTGTCTCACACGCGGAGACTGGCTCATTACACCCTAGCAAATGGCATGGCAGCCAAAGTATAAGTAGCACCTTGCGCGCGGCTGTTGGAATATAGTTGACAGACTTTCTACAACTATACTACTGCTTGACTGAACAAGATGGCTTCCTCAGCACCAGTGGCCGTGACCTCGGCCGTGGCTACCCTTGGCTCTTCTCAGCAGAATGCCCAGGAACCTCCCTCATCATCACTTCATCAGCACGGCACTGCCCAATCAAACGGTAACAGATCTACTGGTACTGCTGTCAGGACTCATAGTAGTGACCTGACCTTTGTTGGGATGTGGGCCAACACAGAAGAACACCAGACCAACACTGAAACGAACGGAGGTAACAGTGACCTACCACCGGTTCGATTCAGAGGGTACTGACTTTTCATAGTCGAGCCTCCTGTATACCACACGGGTTGTACGCGCCACCGCAAACTGAGCGAAGCATGCTCTCTCCCCGTCGATTCCCCCCAGGTTGTCAGGCTTCTCACAAACTCGTACGCGGTCGAATTGACCGAAAACATACGGGACGGAGGTGCCCGTGAATCGTCCGCCGCGGCGTGTATATGCGTCGTAGCATTCGAGGTTTACGAGGGTGAAGCGGAGCCACGGAGGGCAAGGACGAACGGAGTGGCTGCGTCTGAGAAGCGGCTGAATGGGGTGAGGTAGTGTGAAGCTTCCTCCAGCACCCTTCATGTGACACGAACCATGTGTATGTGCGACATGACACCGGACGTTTGGTTGAGGGTAGAGCGACGCGGTATTAGGGACTAAAAGCTGTGCTTTGCGTTACTTGTTAGCTTGCGGTATATTGGTAGGGATGAATGCATCTAGATTTTTGTGTGTCACTATGCCTACGCGTGGCTGCCTAGCGCCGTTGTTTTGTTGGTCACAATGGTATTGTGGCCCCCATACGCGAGGCTGTGCCGCGTTGGGCTGTTTTGCTACGCGCTCCAGCCTTGTCCCGATCACATTGCATTGGAGCCTTCTTCTCATGTAACCCACTACATCGCTGTGATGCCTACCAGAATGCGAAGGGTCAACACGGGTACCTTTTGCGGATCGATATCAAAATCGTTCTCGACACTGAACGAAAGCTGGCACCTACACTGCCGCGCCCATCCCAACTACTCGTACAATCATCCTCGCGAAAGAGCCGTTGTCCCCGCGACGACGACTGCGCTTCACGTTGAGTGCTCGCGATTTAGTCGACAGAAAACGTGATACTTATTACAAGATATGAAGCGCTTTACAAGTGCCTAGGTACCTAGGTAGCTGGACTTGCTAGCGATTGCCTGTCCCTAAAACACCCGCCACTCCCATTTACAATCTCAGAGCTTGTATGCGCCATCTGCTAACGCTCATGTATGTATAGACCACTTTCGCCTCACACCCGAAGTCCTGCTGATGTCTTGCATCTCAGGCTGTAGTCCACGAGCCTCACGCGCTACCATAACACATGTCGAATGCTAGCTACCCATCGGCACGACTACAAGCCATTTCTAGCCATAAAGTTGCTAATGGCTTCTTCCAACATCTCAATAATACATTCGCTCGCATCCGCGGATACACTAAGGATACGTTCGCTTCTTCCGCACGCATGTATATAGACAGCCAGCACAGTTTCCAGCGCAACCGGAATCGATACCACAAAATCTACTTCATGACCGATGGGAGTTAGAGTCCAGCGAACGATAAATGCGAGGTTATCTGTTGGGTAAATGTCAGAGTGATGACCGTAGTTGGGGGTTCGATGCTTACTAGCGACTACCTCGATCTGTCGGTTCATATCCGCATCGTCTTTTGTAGGAGGTCGGTGTGGCCAAAGGAGGTTAAAGATGCGTTGCTCGAGGGGTCCCATCGCGGTCTTTGGCATATTTTGTTGGGAATGGATATTTCGACGGGTATCAGACGTGGATTACGATATGGGCATGGTAGCACTGGCTACACGGGCCTTTTGTCGCCACGTTATTTGCGTAGCTACCCGGAACATGTGTTTGTCGCATCGGATTGAGGAAGAAGGCCCTGGCAGTCGCAAGAAGCTGGTATATTACATGTCCATACAAAGGAAATGTTCAGAGGTACAACTTTCACAAGGTCTGCCAAATACCTACACTATCATGTCACTAGTCATGTCGCATTCGTCTCCATCAAAAGAGAGTTAGGTTTTACGAGGGTTTCCAAGCGCGTTGGTGACTATGCGGCTGAATTGAAAATGCATACATCCTCGTATAAATCCACCTTCCGCACGAAGATGTATTCTCAAAGACCTCGAGGCTGACTTCCCGCAGTCGGCCATGATGCCATATTGTGAATTGTGAGTCGCACTTCGCTGTGTGGATCGAAAGTGGCGAGTGAGAGCATCCTAATCTCCTCGATAGATCGAAGAAAAACTTTACTGATCAGTTAGCAGACCATGGCGACAAACATAGAGCGCCTTCTCGAATGTGCTTGTGGCATGTTTTGACTTCTTTACCCGACGGCGTGGACGGACAATTGCGGAAGACGCTAGTCAGCTTATCGATAAGCCGCCGCACGGGCCGACTTTCACTCGATCTTTTCCTGGGTCTGGCTGTCTGGCCACTCGTGATGCTACTCGTGCAGCCCGCGTATTAACCTTATCTCTGCGAACTCTCTGCGATCGATCGCAATTGATGCGACTTCTGGAACGGCTGTATTTCCCATTAAGGAAGCCTCAATTGATCCAGGTGCCGATACGCCCCCTCGCCCGGCCATACCTCTACCGTCCTGCCGCGGCTATGGATCTGTCTACGGATGCCAATGAGCGTGTTCGTATGTCACCCTTTCTAATTGAACGGGTCTGGCTGACGATCATGGCAGAAGGGCTCGGTGCATCATGACACCCATGCTACCCCGCCACAATTTATCCAGAAAGAGCATTGGCGATATCAAAGTATGCGCAAGGCCGACCTTGATACCGATCCAAACATATTCGATCTTAGTAAACGCGATGAGTTCAGTGAGGAGCGCAAAGATATCTGGCGACCAGCAGGCATCATCCCAGCGGCTCAAATTGACGCTGCTTGCCAGGCGTATGCAAGGGGCAAACCACTCTCTGTACCTGCACAAGACGCACAGATCTTCGAGCATCGCGACTTCCCGGGCCTACAAGTCATCTCTGGGCTCCTTCCACCTGAGACGCAAGTTATTTTCACGTCATGTCTGATGCACAGAGACCTAGCAGATCCAGGCCATAAGATCAACCTCCAGGCGGACTATGATATACCATACCCCCCGAAACCAACGTCAGATGGACTGCATTTCGATAGTTCCTTCTTCCTTCGCCAACGGTCAGATCCGGAGGACAGCCTGACTCCAAAGCTTCCAGACAAGTTGAAACCTCTGAACAACGAGCAATTCTTGTACACCAAGCTTCGTTGGCTGACCCTCGGCGAGCAATACGATTGGCCAACGCGTAGTTACGCAAAGCATGCGACGCCATTTCCAGAAGATCTATCAACGCTTGTGACGGGTCTTTTCCCTCATATCCGGCCTGAATCTGGCGTGGTCTTGATGTACTCAGCCAAGGATTTCATGCCTGTGCATCGCGACGTCAGCGAGCAGTGTCAACGTGCGCTAGCGAGCTTCAGCGTCGGATGCGATGGAATCTTCATCATGGCTCGAGGGGAAGATGACGGGGAAGGTGAGAATGCCCCACGAAGCGTTGCGATTCGAGTCCACAGTGGCGACGTTGTGCATCTCACTGGCAACGCTCGATGGGCTTGGCATGCGATGGCGCGTTCAATACCAAGCACATGCCCAGATTACCTTGCAAACTGGCCAGCTGGCACACCTGGTTCTACGGCAGCCGAAGAGAAGACTTACAAGAAGTGGAAGGGCTATATGGGAACCAAGCGCATTAACGTGAGTTGTCGGCAGGTCTGGGATTAATTCAACGGCAGCCAGAGGGCCGGCCCGTCTGTGGGATTCCATCGCACTGGACACGAGTGCCTTCGTGACAATCGGATCCGTACGCTCGGTGTCGTAGTTTTGCTGACGGCGGCTGCGTAGCGCACTCCACGGTGGAGCAGCTCTCGGAGCGTTAATGAACCCAGTTTCAGCAACTTTATGCAACGTCAAACGCAGTACAACTCAATTTTGCGAAAGCTTGCACATTCTGTCACAAATGTGGTCATGCATGTGCATGCTCTCCTTCGCCTAAGCCCTGTCTTCACACAGCAACCCCAACTTCCTTTTCCCGTGAGGTGCAGCGCTCAGCATGGGACTTGAGTTCTCCAATGCACCTCCAATGCACTCCAACGCTCTCCAATTTCTTTTTCCTTGGCCTAGGCCACCAGCTCTCTTCACGGGTTGAGGGCCGCCCCTAGCGAGTCAGCTAGCCCAGTACGGGAACCTGACGCTAGCATCTGGCCAGCCGCTATCACGGAGTTTTGGTTCGTCGGTAAGCACACTGCGCATTAGCCTTCAAAGCCACTTGGATGCTAACGAAGATTAATGCCAAAAGAAGCCAGATGAATGCATGGGGCCTTGAACACCATGCGTCAGGACCCTGGCGGTTTCTGACGTGGTACTATCTATCGGTGGACGCTGCATCCAGCCCTTGGTCGCCTCGTACTGAGGGTGTGAGTTTGTGCTGTGGGTTAGCGCTTTGCGCCCACTCTTGATTCTTATGGTTCTCATCGAGGCGCAGTCATGGATGGCTTAAAGTTTAAACCCTTCGCACGCCTCCTCGGCCCGTCTGTTTGTTAGTGTAACGTTCACTTCCGCACTTGAAGTTATCCATCCTTCTTCCATCTTGCCTTTGCATTGCGTTGTTCTTTCCGAAGAGCTGACGTGCGACGTCATGGGGTTCCTGGCCCTCCCCCAGTTTCGTTACCATGGACCGTGGGTGCAGATGCTGATTGCTGGTCTCGGTGTTGGCTCTTCAGCGGGCATCTACGTTGCGCTCAACCTTCTTGGAGCTGGTGGTGGGAAGCCGGACTCAGCGCAAGTAGTTCAGGTTGTAAATGCGACATTATGTGCAGGTAGACGATCATTCACAATCTAAGAGGACGACGCGTACTGATCATACCGCAGTTTGGTTCTTCTCGTCCTCTTTTGGCGGCTCAATCCTGAATAAGCTCGGGCCCGGTCTGACAATGTGCATTGGCGTCCAGACCTACGCTGTGTACGTTGGGTCTCTCTGGTATTACGATGAGACGGGTAAGACGGGCTACCCTTATGCCGCTGGCCCTATCATCGGCATTGGCGCAGGTATGGTCTTTATCACTGCGGGCTATGTTGCGACAGGATATCCGGAAGAAAGAGAAAAGGGGTCTTATGCGACCATCTTGATGAACATGCAAGCGCTCGGGTCCGTTATTAGTGGCATTATTCCGGTCATCATCAACAGAAAATCGGACACTGTTGCTGGCGTACCGCGATCAGTGTATATCGCCTTCATCACGATTATGGTCATCGGCGGTCTGCTATGTCTGGCTTTGCTTCGGCCACACAAGCTCACCAGAGATGATGGCTCTGTCGTTGCTGTTGATCGACCAAGAGGAGCTTGGGAGGAGTTGAGATCCAACCTGCGGGTCTTCACCGACCCTGTCCTTCTCATGATGCTACCCGCGTTCTTGCCAGCTGAGGGATTCTTGGTGTACAGTGGATCGGTCAATGGTAGGTCTTCGAGCACTCGTCAAGACAACGCTCACACGTTCATAGCCTTCAATAACAACCTCCGCACCCGTTCACTGCTTTCGTTCATTGCTGTCGTTATGCAAATACCAGCAGGGTGGATCTTGCAGTATGTTCTTGACTACCCTGGGTGGGGTCGTCGCAAGCGCGGACTCATCGGTCTGACTGGCGTGTGTATACCTCTAGTAGTTGCATGGGTTTGGGAAATGGTATGCCTCGAAGTCCATCACCCACCATTGCGTGCTAACACTATCTAGATTCGCACCCGTAACTATGATCGCAACAATCCGCCCACCAACCCTACAGACTGGGACGAGCTCAAATTCGGTTGGTTGTTTTTCCTTTTTATGCTAAACTGGGTCTTCTCACAGTTGTGGCACAACATAGTCTACTACTGGATTGGTGCCCTCACAAACTCCCCTCAGAAGCTCACGCACTATGTCGGTGTCTTTCGCGGCGTGCTCGGCGCCGGAGAAGCAATCTGCTTCGGCCTCGACAGCATCAAAATACCGTTTATCGCTGAGGCAGGTGGCATCCTGCTATTCTACTTGATGGGTATCGCAAGTTTCTACTACCTGGGATTCTATCACATGACAGACACCAATTACAATCGTGCGGAGGAGGGCGCGATAGTGCCAAACCATATTCTGGAGCAAGAAGGCATCACTTCAGGTCACGAAGTCGTTATTCGAGATCGAGAAGCGAAAGAGGGGTATGTTGCGGAAACCGAAAAGGACGGATCTAGTAGCGGAGAGAAGGTCTGAGTCTTTGTCGAGCACATGTTTTCCTTCCAGGAGTCTCTTACTGCAGTACAGGTTGTAATATTTCGCATTACGCAGTCTAATGTTTAAACGAAGGTATCGCTTCTAGCGCTCACAGCAGCAAGACTGTTGACCCAATCGGTGCATGCATGCTTTCCCTGCGCTTTTGCTTTTTCACCGTTCAGGCCGGATCGTCCATCACCCGCGCTATGGGACCCCATGCGCATAGAAGTGTGGTATCATGCAGATCAGGCAGGCCATGGGAAGCAGAAACCTGTTCGTGAGTGCACGCATACGGATGTAGGTGCGCTAGTAAGAAGCTATCGCTTGGGCCGTTGTTTCCGATTCGCTCACTGTCCACCCACCCACGCAGAACTCTCGATTGTGTATACAGAGGTTTGCCTTCCGATAGAGTTTCTCCTTTACCCCCTGCATCGACTGAGCCTACAGCGATGCACCATCAGATGTAGATGGTGTAATTACTCCCACTGTATCGCGACGGGCCGTCCCTGGCATACTGCACGTACGCAGCGTGAGTGTCGCTTGGTGATATAGAACGAGCGCGAACACGTGTTGGTGTAGTGAGGGGTGGGCTGGTAGGGGTCAAGATACTGGCGCTGACATCACGAGCTAGGTACGAAGCTAACATGCGGGATGGGCGCGCCACGGAAGTATCTCTCAATTCGGCGCGGGAGCAAGGTGCTTGCGTCCGTGTTCGCATTCGGGCGTTTTTTGGCATGTTTCGACAAGTGGGGATTAACGGGTGTTAGTGAGCGACTGTGTGCTCACTACTGTACTGTCCTGGCAGAGTCGAACTTTCAGGGTCTAGGGTCGTGAGTGCAAGGATCTGCAGGATTCTGCAGAGATCTGCAAGCCTCGGAGAAAACCTCGGGCTATGATGCCGAGGGGCAGAAGCATGCAACCGAAAACACTTCATTAGAATTGAATCCGGTGCTGTAGGAGGTTTAGGATAGTAATGGAATGCTCAAAATCTTCCTCCGTCACCGCACAACTTCTCGCGCACTTTGGCGACTTTACACAACCAGCCTCTCCCGCAGTCTCCAGGCTCATCACTCTCATACTCACTCCCAGCCCACCACTCCTATAGGTCTAGTTGCTCGAATTTGACGAGCAATGTGCATGTGGTCTCGTGTCCGCCAAGATCCAGCATCCGAATGAAATTCCACCCAGGTGTAACGTACATCAGTCTCACCGCGGCAACGGCGAAGATGGGGTTGCGAGAGAAACTGTCGTCACTCTTGATCAACAGGCGCAGGAATGTCAGTTCATTATCCTCATACTCCCACTCCAGGACGTCTTTCCAGATAGGATCGTTTGCGGGCGAGTTGTCCTTGTGCATGAAACCGGTCAATTTGTGGGGCTTGTAAGGAGCAGTCTTGCGCTTTGGTGGCAGATTGTTCATGTCGTTAGGATGCACGAGTGTGCATGTCAGGTAAGGCTTGATGTCTTCATGTTCGCGGTCATTGGGTAGGGGAACGTCTGTAGCGCCAGCAACGTGCAAGCGAAGTTTCTTCCGGCGTCCGGTGCTGAGGTTACCCGAGCCACCAGCACGTAGCGCAGCTGGTTTAAGTACGTAGCCACCAGAGCCGGCAAAGAGCGCTTCGTTAATTTGTGAGCTTGCGCCAAAGGTTTGCCAATTTAAAGCGCAGATCTGGGCGCCAATACCCCAAAATGGTACCGGCGCAAGATTTTTCGAAGAAATGCGAGTTCCTTTGGGGTAGACGCGCATCAAATGATGCGCATTGTGTCTTGCTATCTTAGCGCTATTGGCTGGAAGATGCGCTTTCAGACCTGACTCCGAGACGTTGATGAGTTGGTGATGTGGTGCGTTCTCAAGCTCCGCTTCGAACCAAGAGTTGTTGACAGGCTTGACTGATTGAGCATATACTCCTAGCTCGGCCAGTTCAGGGACAATAGTACCAGCATTAGTAGCCTTCTTTTTCGCGTCATACTCTTGGCGAGCTTGCTTCTGTTCCTCTTCGTCCGAACTCGAATCACTGCTGCTACTCTCCTCTTCGTTCGGCAGATGGTACTCTACGATGACCGCCACTTTGTTTCCAAGCTCAGCGAGGGTGACATGTTCATGCTTGCTGGGGTCGTCTTGTTCGCGTGTGCCCTTGTCGCGGATGGCCTTGCTGAGGAGTCGGGGGCCGAGGACTTCTTGCATGATCTGTGCGAGACGAAGCTGCCCGTGCGCGTCGCAATGATTCTCTAGGGAGATCATGATAGGTGCAGCATGCTTTTCACTTGCAGCTTCTTTGTCAACGACATCGCGGATCGTCTCGCATACTTGGCGGAAGGGTATGTTAGACACGAGCGTGAACCCGTGCGTGACCTTCGGCTCTTCCTTGTTATCGTCGTTGTCCCAGGCGTCGATCTCGACGCAACGCGATCCAGTATGCAACGCGATCTCGTACGCAGAAGCATGCGATTCGCCAAAGAGCTGATGAGCCATCAGATATGTGTTATGAGATGAGCTGATGAAGTATTCCGGAAGTGGATGGTTCCTGTCGATAACCTCTGGTGGGACGTTGATGTGACTCCTGTCGAGCAATTCTCGCAACGCCGTAGTCGGCTCTTCACTTTTCAATCCAGCCTCTGACTCCTGCAAGATACCTTCCTTGACTAGGAAGCTCTTGAGTGCTCCGCTGACACGTAGTTTGTCCTTGGTAATATGCGACTGCCTTGCGGCGTGACCGCCGCCCGCCACAGTCCCCGCATCGACAAAATCGCCCTTCTCCTCATCATCGACTTCCTTCTTCGCGAAGGGATTGAGCTTCGAGATGCCTGATATTAGTTCGGCCATGGTACGGTATAGAGGGGACAAGTTAGGTAAGGATGTGTATGAGCAACAGCCACAGGTTTGCGATTCAGCTGCTGGCGGGGTAGGTTGGCTTGGCTTACGCCTGCCCGGAAATGCGGAAAGTGTGGCTGGGGATTGATGACGCGTTGGACCGACCGTCTAGAAGGCGCGGCGCATCTTGGAAACCTGCCACATATCCTGTATCTTCTGAGTTCAATGTGTTCAACAATGTTTCCAGCCAGAAGCTATCGCGTTCACTCTTTGCTCCGGGTGTCCACATCGGGCTAGCGAGCGGACGCGTCGGAGCATTGGAGCTAATACAAAACAGTCTGCCCCCTTCCCACCCACGCGCCGTGCCAGCAGTCACACCAACAGCATCTACGTTCGATAACCACGAGGTCTTATCAACAGCCACTATCTCTCGCGCTTCGATCTGAACTGTTATCTCACTCAAGTAAGACCTCAAACCACCAATGACACCGACAGAGCCTCATGAGCTAGTGCCATCTGCACAACCCGTCGCGCCTACTCAGCAGCGACGCGCTTCGAGATCGTCGCAAACCATTGACATGACAAGTCATGCCGTTCGACCAACAACGCTACCCAGGTAACCTAGTGAAGATGTTTCCCTGCGCAATGCATTGCGCACATTGACCAACATTCATCTCGTATTAAATGAGATGAGCTTCCAGCCCAGCTTTCTAAGCGCTTGGGGGCTCTGCGCCTTAACAGAAGATACATCGCGAGAACCTTCAAAACCAGAGCAAGCGTGTAACTAGGTGACTGGTTGATTGCAAAAGCGCATCTGAGTCGAAGCCGCCTTCTGACACGTAACCTATGTTGCGACTGGGCGTAACTTATAAAGCCGGTAAAGCCGTGGCGGGATCTAGGCGGACGGCACCACTAGAAGGTCTGGTAACGATAAACCGGGCGGCTTCACGTGGACTGATGAGCTGAGTGAGACCACACTGACCGGTACCAGGGAGCACCAATAATGAACAATCCTCCGCCGCCCCCATTCTGCTTACGAGGCGTGGGTCTTGGCAGGGCGGACAAACACCAGTACAAATACATGCATAGATGGCTGCTATGAGATCTTTCAGAACGCTCATACAATCCGTGGAGTTCATCATCATCATGTTCGGCTTCTTCTCTACAAAGTACAAGCATCGCAAACGCCATCCGGTAGATGACGATATCACAGCATCGGAACTACAACATCTTACCCACATGCAGATGCCGCACTCCGAACCTTTAAAAAAGTCCAGAGATACATTCACCAGAGGTTGGAGATTCGGCGCCCTCAACTGCGCGATCGCAGCCTCCATAGTCTTTCTCATAAATCTGATCGCTACTATAGCATGGGCTACCAATACTGATAGCGGTGTACTATTCAGAGGGGACTGTGATCGTGCGCGTAAGATTAACGCAGTCCTTCATGTCATCATCAACTTGTTGAGTACAATTCTGTTGTCTTCATCGAATTACGCTATGCAGTGTCTATCTTCTCCAACCAGAATGGATATCAACGTCGCCCATTCTCGAGGCCAATGGATGGATGTAGGTGTCCTAAGCGTTCGAAATTTACGTCGCATTAGCAAGAAGCGCGTACTTCTTTGGTCGGCTCTAGCGCTCTCGTCGCTACCTCTACATCTCTTGTGAGTATTGAGTCGAAGCCAGAACCTATGTTACACTAACATGAGAAGTTATAACTCGGTCGTGTATCTGTCTCTTGCAGCATACAGTTACGAAGTTTACGGGGTCAGACAAAACTTTGTTGACAGCGCTGAATGTCTGGGCTGTGTGAGTCCTATCAATGGCTCCGACTTCGCCTTCACCAGGGAGATACACCAAAGGATCCAAGAAAGCCGTTTCGAGAGGCTCGATAACTTGGATTGCATTGACGCATACGCAACAACCCTGCAAACGCATAGAGGCGATCTACTTTTAGTGACTAAGTCTGATGACGTTGTATGGGCAAATCAAACTGAAGGGGTAGACGACGACTACAAGAACAACGAAAACTCGGGAGTTTTCTGGACACACTCGCTCACAAGTGCTTGGGAATATTTTCCACAGGATACTTTCGAGTGGATTTGTTCGGGCCATACGGATGTGGACAAGTCATGCGACGCAGTAGTAGACGACATCAGAGGCTCTGCACGGAACTGGACCATAACAGGAGATATTGGCTACCTCGTGAGTGTGTCTGGATTCTCCCACATGAGAGGCCCCATACAGTACTGTTTGCGTGAAAGGAAAGACTCAAAGTGTCGAGTTCTCTGGAGCATTCCCATCGCGTCGCTGGTGATAGGGCTGAATCTTATCAAGGCCATATCGATCTTCTATTTGGCTCTTCGCATTAAAGAGCAGCCACTCATGACGATGGGTGACGCTGTGCTCTCATTCCTGAAACAGCCGGATCCATGGACTCGGAATATGTGCCTCGCTTCCTCCAAGGACATCGAGAGTGCGAAAAACAATTTCATTGCCGGACCGAAGAGATGGAAGCTTCGAATCTATAGATGGAAAGATACTACAAGTCTAAGCCGTCGCATTAGTACTTTCGCTGTGTAAGCGCGCACGCGTCGTTCTACCATCGCAAAGATTTGTTAACATTCCCCAGGCTTCTGATCTCGATAGCAACCGTAGGAGGATTTCTTTCTTACGGGTTGCGTCATCTCCGATCTGGTAAAAGTAACTCCCTTCGCAATCTCGCTGCGTTGGGTTTTGGTGCCATCGACGCTCGGACACTAATCGAGTATCCACGTGAACACAATGTCGACTCCATAATAGGCAACACTCTCATAGCCAACGTGCCACAGGTTGTGCTTTCGATCATCTACTTCTCATGCAACAGCCTGTTGACGTGTATGCTGCTAGGAAAAGAATGGTCATCGTATTCATACGTTCGAAAGGGATTAAGGGTTTCGAGCGCCCCGAGAGGGTTGCAAAGATCGACATACTTCTTATCGCTACCGTATCGGTTTGCAATACCACTTATGGCAATCAGTGGATTGCTACATTGGATGATATCACAAAGCATCTTCTTTGCCGCTATAGAGGTAGGCTCTTTACCTGAACATGTTCTGAACTTAGTGTGATAGCTGACAATGACATTAGTTCTATGGGATAGGTGATAGTGTGCCATCAGATGTACGATATACATGCGGCTATTCTCCCATCGCCATGATATCTGTGATCATCGTTGCGAGTCTCGTTCTCATTGTTGGCGTCGGAGCAGGATTCGTTCCTTTGCGACCAGGAACCAATCTGGTTGGCAGTTGTAGTGCAGCCATGAGCGCAGCTTGTCACTTGTCAGCCGCTGACAAGGAAAGAGGTGATGAAATTGCCGTTAAGAAGTTAATGTGGGGTGTTGTTGAAGTACAATCAAATGGAGTGGGGCATTGTTCCTTCTCCGACGAGGCCGTGGAAAACCCTAAAGAAGGCGAGCTATATGCTGGGCCGTGTGCGCAGGTTTCTCCACAGTGACCGAAACGATGAAATATATGGTAACATAGAGGATGGTTGAGCAGAATTGGGTAGTTGCTGGAAAGGTGTCTTCGTAGCAAGAGGGATGGTGCCATTGCGCTTTGACTATCTTTCGGATGCCGAACGGACGGATTAGCTAAGCGGACCATAACCATCATCATCTCCACCTTTCGGAAGCGGGTCCGGCTACCAACCACCCTGTTTCGGCTCATGACTAGCACATACACGCGACGCACTAAATGATGATTTGCAACGTCATTGAAGCCATAGCAAAGAAAGCGTCCACATGATGCCCAGGTGCGGATCAGCATTGGATGCGGGGTCCGGATTGACCTCGGTGTACAATGCCCCATATATCAAGCTTCTCCAAAGTAACTTTGATGTCTTTTGTAGAGTAACATCTTCTAACCTACGATAGCAGAAGTATTGATACAGTGAACATGGCGAAACAAGAGTACAAATTCCCGGCGTTTGACGACCTTCCCAAGGTCGAGGGTATGCCACAGGGCAGCATATGGGGATTCTTTGACAAAGACGGGCAAAAGGATGAAGTCGGAAGTAAAGCAAATTGTACCTCATACAGCAATCGTGTATCTAACAGGCTACAGCTATCAACCTGCTCACCTCGGATGTCGTAAAAGCGGCCTCCAAAGAGATCTCCACCGGCGAGCACATCCAGCTTGACTGGGAATTACACAACGTGCAATTTCCAGGGTTCAACAGAAAAGAGCTCGAGCAAAAGCAAATCGATTTTGCGGACTTCTCCGAGTTCTGTGCGAACGATGACGAACTTCACATCAACACTCAGGCTGGTTCTCAGTGGGATAGCTTGAAGCATTTCGCGCATCAAGCAAGCGGCATGTATTACAATGGTCTCTCGCATAAAGAGGCAGCCAACAGCGTCACGAACGGTACGCACAAGTGGTGCGAAAGAGGTGGCATTGTTGGAAGAGGTGTGCTTTGCGACTGGCTTAGTTGGTATGAAGAGAAGAACGGGAAGAAGGCACCAAGTGCGGTGTCGAGACATGAGATTCCTATCGAGGAGATTGAAGAGACGCTGAAGTGGCAAGGCACCACTTTGAAGCAGGGAGACATTATGATGATTCGTAGCGGATACGTAAGATGGCACAAGTATGTTGTCTTGCCACTTTGAGAGCCATAACTGATGATACTAGCAACGCGAACGAAGCGGAGCGCAAGAGCGGTACTCGCGACAATAGTGTCGCGATTGGTGTTCAAGCCAATGAGAAGACAGTACGTTGGCTTTACGACCGTCACCTCGCGGCGATCGCTGGTGATACTGTCGCTTTTGAAGCATGGCCACCAAAGTTTACCGACGGATGGTGCCTACACGAGTGGCTCCTCGTTCATTGGGGTACCGCTATCGGCGAGATGTGGGATCTTGAGAAGCTCAGTGAGAGGTGCAAGGAAATGGACCGGTACACTTTCTTCATGACAAGTGCTCCATTACACGTTAGGGGTGGTATTGGAAGTCCACCTGGAGTTATCGCCATATTCTAGGCGCATTCGGTCACCGTTGCTTTCGGAACTGTATCAACGTTGTTTCTGTGTATACGATAGTACCTTTCCAAATAAAATCTGGCACCAAGAACGTTCGCAGGCTAGCATCAGATCCCGCGAAGATATCGCCGTCGACTCCGTTTTCGTGTTCAGCCTCATCTTGTCGTATTGCCCAAAATTCCATTAACCATGTTGACCATTGAGTCTGACGATGCTCGAGAAGAGAGATTCAGGTGCTTGAACATGCAGAATTACTATTACCAGAATGGAGCGGACGGACTGGGTGTGGTAGGGTGTTCGCGTGTCGCGAGGCGTATCGGCGCGTATTCTCTTTCGTTACGCGACCCACGGACCAACACGAAACAACCAAGCATGGTGTCAAAAGATGCCGCGCGGCGCTGCGCCTCTTGTAGTAATGCTTGAGAGAGATAAGAGAACGAAGGAGTTGAATGCGAAAAATGTGCCGAGTCAAGATGTGTATATAGTAACGGCGCGCAGTCGTGTCTTGAAAGGTATCTTCATTCGCTCCATCATCTTCTCCATCTCCGTACACATTCTGTCTTTAATCTTTTGTTTCTTACTTACCCAAAATTATCCTCGGCTATTATCGACCTAAAATCCACAGATGGCGTCTCACGACATCGTTCCTAGAGGCGAAGCCGACTTCGATCTTTACCCTTACACGCCCTCAGCAGGCGCCGGCTACGCATTTCTCATACTATTCGCGATCGGCGGCCTGACGCATCTCATCATGCTCATTCCATTACGAAGTTGGTTCTTCATTCCATTCGTTTTGGGCTGCGTAGGTCAGTTACCTCGATGCTTGACTCCATCGCCGAAAAGCCCATCGCTGATAATTTGATCCACAGGCGAAGCAGCCGGCTACTACGGTCGTGCCTGGTCCTCAAAGAATATTCGACAAGGCAGCCCTTATCTCCTTCAACTCATGCTTATCCTCGCGGCCGCACCGCTTCTCGCGGCCACCATCTACATGACGCTCGGTCGCCTTATTCGCTCTCTCGATGCTACGCACCACGCTGTAATGAATCCGCGCTGGACGACGAAAATATACGTCATCATCGATATCGGATCCTTCGTATGTCAGATCATGGGGTCGGCGATGCAAGCTTCCGGTGACCCAGACGGAGTGAAGACTGGAACCACCGTCGTCATCGCAGGATTGGGTACGCAATTGGTTGCTTTCGGCTTCTTCATCCTAATGGCGGTGGTATTTCATCGAAGGTTAAACAACGAACCTACCAGCACGTCACGGCGAACACATGTCAAATGGCGCCGCTACATGTGGGCTTTGTACAGTGTCAGTGTGCTTGTCGTTGTGCGGAGCATTTTCCGGCTGGCGGAGTTTATCGAAGGGCCAGAGAGTAAGGTGTACCAGACAGAGGCGTACTTGTATGTCTTCGATGCGGCGCTCATGTTTGCGGTGGTAGTTATCATGGCGGTCTTTCATCCGGGGTTTCTTTTCAGAGTCGTCAGAAAAGCTGAGTTGATGCCACTTAGTGATGACGAGGGGAATGGTAGCTATTTACTGCGCGGAGATGGTCCAAGGTAGTTTCTCCGGGTGGGTGATAGATGTACAGTATCTAGAAGGTGGTAGAGTAGACAGCAGAATGCCACTCTCGTCGGCCGTTTTGTATACCGGGTTCCAACCGAACACCCGAGAACTAATCAAACAGCTTACCAAGCGCTTAATTACTGCCAGTGTGATAATCAAATGAGTGATACCGAATGCAGATATGGTACCAATGGCGTCAATGCTGTGGTCATCTTGGCGAAGAGAGATTGGAGTGAATTATCGGCCGCAAAGGTTGCGACAGCAATGAAGGGTCGAATACTGCCCCAACTCCATCACGAGCTTCTTAGCTCACCTTGGCGGTAACGCAGAGTTCCGAGGGATATAAATATAGGGTCGACCGTACCCAGACTCTCACTACCCCGCGCACAATCTCTACTCCACGATGTCGATATACATGATGTCGGGCTCACATAGTTCCTACACGCCACCATATCCTAATCAGTACTATTCCTCCCTGCCTCCGCGGCCCCAGGATGCCGCCTTCAATAGCCCAGTGCAAAGTTCCGTCAAGGCCTTCAACGTCCCAGTCTCTGACCATACCCTCGAGTACCGAATTCTAGAGCTGCTACAACCTTTTCGGGACACCAGCAGTCTCTTGAACACCACTAATGAAGCCAAGAACGTATTATTGCTGGCTCGTAAGTACAATTGTCTTTGAGTCTTTTCGGAGCGATCTTTCCCCTAGGGTATTGTTGTCAATACATAAGTCGATTGTATTGCACGCGCAATCCCACCACTGGCTATTTCTTCCACCCATGTAAGTAACAAAGCTAAGAGATCTGTCAGAAAATATCGCCTCCATCATTGTCAGCAAACAGTCCAAGGATCTCTCCAAGGCGGGAACAACCGATGTGTATATCATGAGCCGCAACTTGAACACCACCGCAGTCAACGGTACCGCAGCCAGCGGTCCGGCGTATCTCCGCATCTTCTTCCATATCGACTACCAATCGATTACAGTTGTTAAAGCGAAGATCGAGAACGGGAAGAACGCGATCGGTGCGCTTATCGACGAGGTGGACAAGGTCATCGAGAGTCTCATGGAAAACTCATAGTGGTTGTTTGAGGTATGCATGTCGTCGGGTGGTCGAGAGGAGAAGGAGACGAATTTTGGCGCCCGAGTCCATGGGTGACTGCTACATCGCTGGATAGCTCCTAGTCAACTTCAGGGCTTTGTAGAAACTGCTATGTTGTGTAGATAATGGCTGGTCGGCGTCTGCAGCAATCAAAGTACTCCCCTCTTCTGTCCACGGTCGCCTCGCCTTCTTCTGGGCTGTAACCCAGGTATGATCCGCCTGCTTGACACTTCCGACATACTTGTACGACAACATGTTCGCATCAAGTACACGCTGAGAACCCTAACGACACAAACCTTCCCGAGCTTAAGCAATGCGGCCATGCAAGGCATAGACTTTAGGGGCAAGTTCCTTGACGTTAAAACGACACCACGACGCTAGTACGGATAGCCGGTGCGGCTATGGTATGGTCGGACACATCGTTGACTTCTGAACTAACCCTCCGATGGCTCGTGCATTTGACAACTTTGTACATGATTAATCGGAATGTTCCGAGTACAGGACAGGAGCAAAATGGTATCTCAAACTTTTAGTAAGAGCGTTTTGTAGGTTGAGGCACAAGTAGCGCCTGACAGGCTTAGTGGATCGGCTGATCTACGCCCTAGCACGCAGGCACGTCGACCAGTTCTGTACAAGATCGGTCAGGGCGGGCAGATCTGAAGGGAGAGCGCTTCCAGGATTGGCCTTGTCTGGAATTTCCCGGTTTCCGCACTTCACGTGCTGGGGTCGGAGCCGTTTGATGCGTGTGTGGCGCGCACGAACTTGGGAACGTGAGGGCGACGCGCCAGCAGGACCCATTGAAGTAGACGGGCGGCGAATGAGCAGGCGCCCCACGAGATTGCATCGTGAACTCGAAGATGGACGTCGTCATCGTGCGAGCGGTGTGGCCGGCGGTACTCGCGCTAGCAAAGGGCCAGCCGTCTAGCGTGTCGCCAAATACCCAGGTGTGGCGCAACGAACTAGACGGAGCGACAGGAAAGGAGAGCATCACGTACTCCGCGAGGGGGGGAGAAGGCGTGGGCAAGCAGGAAGTCCGCAGGAAACGGGGTTGTCTGATACATGCAGGGAAGAGTTTGCTAGGCTGGGCGGCGCCACACTTCGCATCAGACGGAATCGAGATTGCCAGGTGTGGCGCTGTCGAATTACCCATGACGCAAGCGGGACACATGTTTTGGCATCCTTTGGGAAACCTGGCGCCGATCGAACCCCCAAACATACCTAGAGGCTCCGTCATACAGGCCAGGGCGACCTCGTTTGGGCGTGGCAGGCCTCGTGCCCCAGGCAAAACGTGGACAGTTGTGGCATTGGACGGCACGTCGTCAGGGAACTGGGCTGCCGCGTTCTGTGAGCGTGTCCGCGGAATTCGATCGATGGCAGCGGGAAAATGGTGGCCGGTAGTCGCGGGGTCAGGCAAGTTGGTCGTGGTCGGTCGCTGTTCCAAGTCCAGGCTCTTCGCAAGCGGCAAGCTACGACGCAGTGACGTAGTTGCTGCAATCGCGCGTGTTACCCAGCCAGCCCAAATACAAAGCTGCTTTCTGCCCTCACCCGCCTCCCTCCCACACAAACCACTTTGATACCCATCCCCTCGAAATACCCATCCACCCTACCTCCATTGTTTTCAGCTCTGCGTCTGCATTTTGATACCCCACCTTGATACCCACAGAAGCAGTCCTACACCATGAGTTCCGTAAATCGTATGTCTAGCTACCCCGCTTTGCCCCCAAACATTGCTAACAGACTGCAGGTCCGGTGGACTTGAAGCAGAAGGAGAAGGATGTCAACAACAAGCTACAGCTGTACGGCATCTTCGAGGGTATGTGAACACGTGCAATGGCGCGTCGATGCCCTTCGCGTCGCACACGCAAATGTAAACAAGCGCTGACCACAACTAGCCTTCTCTAACGGAAAGGTCCCCTCCAACCAGCAAATCGATGTCGCGCTCAACTCCGCGCTGGCCCACAGGTCGCTCAACTCACCATCCAAGAAGCTGTCGAGCGAGGGTCAGCATCTGGTGACCGACCTCAAGAAGGTCATCGAGCAGGCCAAGATCCTACTACTCACCAAGAACGAGGGCAACCTCCTCCAGGACTTCATCTGGCAGGCAGAGCACCTCGGTGGCAACAGCGCCGCCCTCCCTAATGCGCCTGTTGATAAGGACACAGCGAAGCAGCACGGAAACGAGGCGCTTGACGGTCTACGGACTCTCGGCACCCTCCTCATTTCCAACGGCCAGTTCAGGAAGTTGCTTTCAGATGCCACCGTTCTGCTCCGTGACATGGCTGGCGATGCCGCCCAGAACACCGCCAACAAGGTCAAGCCCTCAGAAGACCGTCTCAACAAGCTAGATGAGCCTGCTGAGGACAACACTTGGCATGACACCTCCGACCTGAACCGTGAGAACCTTCGCAACCAAGCTAAGAGCAGTCTGCCCTTCGGCAACAAGAACAAGGACGAGGCCAAGGGTGACTTGAAGGAGCATGCCAAAGACATCAACCAGGCTGCCAACCCTGATGGCTCGCGCGACCCCCAGCACACCGCCCAACTTGGCGCCCACGAGGGTCAGACTGGCCAAAGCACTGGCGTCGACGCCCGTGGTGCTCTCGATGCTGCCAAGCAGAAGGTTGACGCGAACACTTCTGAGGAGGACAAGAACATGGCCCGCGCCCGTCGCGACCAGATGAACAACTACCTCAAGGGCAAGATGCCTGAGGAGCGCCGCGAGCAGACCATCTGGCGTCTTAAGAAGATGGTAGTCGAGATTCAGGGCCACCAGGACTACCAGCGTGCCATCGAGACCCTACTCAACCTCGCCGAGCAGTACTCCGGCCATGGTAAGAACCTTGGCCAGCAGGGCAAGGGTTCTGTTCAAGGTGCGCATCAGAACGATGCCCTAACTACTGCTGAAGCTGATCTCAAGGTGCGTATTTAGGCTTCCTCTCGGAAAACAAATGGCTGACCAACATGAAGACTCTTCTTGAGCGTTTCGCAAACAACACCTCGTTCGATGACTTGATTGAGTCCATCAACCAGGTCTACAAGGACGCCGACCAGGATCCAGAGCTCAGGAACTGGTTCACTCGCATCAACCAGTTCATCCGCAAGACTCTCCAACAGCAGGGCTTCATCCTCGAAGACCGTAGCAACGAGGAGTGGAACCAGATCTACGATGATGGTCACCGCCTCCTTCGTGGCCGCTACCGTGGACACACTGACCGCATCGCCGACGAGTTCAAATTCGTTGGCGAGCAGTTCGACGCTGACCCGCAGAACAAGCAGTTCGCTGAGTCTGTCAACAAGCTCTTCCTTGACCTTGGTCAAGATGAGAACGGCCAGACTGTGTTCAAGCCCCACCTTCTCAAGGACCTGAGCGACGTCATCCTCCCGTCCATCTTCGAGAACGTCCGTTACGTCCCCATCCCGCGTATCGAATACAGCGACCCCATGGTCGACGCCGTCGTTGAGAACCTCGTCATCGAGGGTGATAACCTTGCTCCCAACTCTTTGGAGTTTGGCTCGGACAACTACTGGCGCTGGGGACGCAAGTCCATCTCGAGCAAGAACAAGAACAAGGTCATGCTCTCTGTCTCGGGTGTACAGATGGATCTCAGGGATGTTTCCTACTACATCAAGCGCAAGCAAGGCTTCCCATCCATCACCGACAAGGGTGTTATGGACATCTTCATGGGTGGCTCCGGCTTCAGCTTCAAGGTTGAGATGGAGACAGCTGACAAGGCCCGCGAGAACAACGCGCAGACCCACTTCTTCAAGGTCACCAAGGTTGAGTCTGACATTAAGAACCTTCAGATCAAGATGAAGAAGAGCAACCACAAGCTCCTCTTCAACATGTTCAAGCCCCTTCTTCTCAAGGTCATGCGTCCTGTCATCCAGAAGGTCTTGGAGAAGCAGATCAAGGACTCCGCCAACCAGCTTGACGGCCTTCTCTTCGACATCAAGACTGAGGCTGACCGCGCCGAGGCTGAGGCCAAGCGCAACCCCGACCCTCAGAACATTCAGAACATGTACCAGCGCTACGCCTCTGCTATGCAGCACCGCATCATGCAAGGCAAGCAGAAGAAGGAGCAGGTCAAGGAGAAGACCAAGGACACCCAGGTCAACATGGCTGTTACTCAGCACGACTCCATCTTCAAGAACATCTCCCTACCCGGCGGTATTTCTTCCAAGGCTACTGAGTACAAGGAGCTTGCCGGCAAGGGCGAGAAGTGGGAGAGCCCCATCTTCTCCATCGGCTCCGCCAAGGAGACTTCCAGCCTGCCTCAGGTTGGCAAGGTCACTCGCAAGCCCCACGGTCGCGCAGGCGGCTACGGTAGCACCAGTGAGGAGTCCCGCGGTCTTGGAGCCTCGCAGGGCATCAACCCATCCGCCAACCAGTACGACAGCCAATACACTAACGCTGGTGGCCTCGGCGGTGGTCAAGGCGTTACCACTGGTCAAGGTCTGATGGGTGGTGCTGCTGCTACTGGTCTCGCTGGCGGCGTTCCTTCCACCACTGGCACCCAAGGCTTCGGCACTCAGGTTGACGATGCTTTCAACACCACCGGCACCGCCGCACCTGTTGGATCGTCTGGCCTCGGCTCCACTGGCCTTGGTTCAACTGGTCTGAACGACCCTACTGCCACAACTACTTCAGCAACTCATCCCGCTCACCCCACTGGTGCCCCGGCTCCCGGCGAGTATAACACTACCTTCGGTGACCAGAACCCCGTCTTCCAGGGCCGCGTTTAGATGCTTGTTGGTCGACCAGTGATACCCGATACGCTTGGGGCTGCGAGTCATGATTACGACTTTCCTACCTTTTGATCATGGATGATACCACGATTGCGCCACGGCGCACGCGCACATGAGTAGCAAATAGCATGTTTTCTTGGTTCTTCTTTCTTGCTTTCGGCGGTTTATGAGTAGTGTAGGACGATTGCGCCCGTAATTGGGAGATGGTTGCTGGGGCGGACCCGAAGCTGTCATAAGCTTTTGGTCAACGAAAATTCCTAGTTTGTCGTCCGTGTTCCCGTAGTAATAGTTAATTAAATGGTGTTTAAAACTACTTCGTATTTCTAGTGAAAATTGTACATATTCGATCGTGGGTTTCTACGACCCTCGCCCGGGTCGCATACTGTGGATTGGACTGTCACATCACGGTCATGTCAAAACACTTATGGAATAGATAGATCTTCCTCCCACAAGCATAATATGACTCCTTTTCGTTTGAGAAAACATCAACATCAGATTTTAGGCCAAAACGAGATTTGTATTACCGCAAGTTCTTTACTTGATCTCTACCTATACCTGTGACGTTTAAGATTTTCCTCTTGCCGCCTCTCAATATCTTCCTCCTGTCTCTCAAGCTTCTCTTCCATTGCCTCATACTGCTGCCCTCTTCCCCTTCGTGGGTGGCCTGAAAATTCGCTTGCGCGATACGAAAAAGAGTCCCCAGATGGCATACGGTGTCTGACACTTTCTACAGGTTCATCTGCATAGTGGACGCGACGCACAGGTGCTCTTTCGTAGAACCGGTCGCGACTCCGGCTTCGACTTCGGCTTCGGCTATAGCCCCAACTACCGCTCCGTGACCTGCCATGTCGTACATGTCTGGTTCCCAAGTTGACATCACCGCGTGTGGACGTGTACCATTCGTTATCGTCGTCAGAGTAATCCAAGAATTCCGAGCGTCGGCGAGTAGGTGTAGCATTTGGTCGTTTGATCCAGTCGTCTTCGTCGTCGTCAGAGTAGCTCAAGAACTCCGAGCGTGAGCGAGAAATTCCAGCGTTTGGTCGTCGTCGCGGCGGAGGTGGTGGTGCGACAAACTCTGCAAGTCTGCGCCGATAAGCGTCATCTGTATATGGACTGAAATCGTCGACAGGATCGCCTAGACTGAATGGGTTGATCGAGTTGGTGTAGCGACCTTTTGTCGTTCCCGTTCGACGAGGATGGTCTCGCACAACATGTATGTTGGGAGTTAAGTATGGAGATTCTTCGTAGTCATTACGTGACGATCTTCTGTAGAGCACGTGTGGATCTGAGTATAGTGATTGCCGGCGTGCTTCTATTGCTAGATGTGCCGGTGTGGGGTAAGAATCTTTTCTCTTCGACGCAAAACCACATGGAGATGGTCGAGGAAGATGCGCGGACTTGCTGTATTGATCCAGCAACCTAGTGTGGTCTCGCACATACCACTCGTCAAAATCATCATCGCCATAACTTTCTCTGTATAGATCACGCCGTCGAATAGGGAATGCGTCGTAAGCTGCGCCAAATGGGTCAATGATGCTGTCTAAACCGCCCTTGGATTTGGACGGCCCTTGACGTTGCGCGACGGTTATACTAGCGGCTTCCACAATGTCTCTTTCTTTCCTCATCGTTTTGCGATACGTGGACGATAGTAGGTCCCGTATGCTATCGCCATTGTAACCGATCAGTAAGCAAGAGCCTACGGTGACGCAGGTTAGTGGTATGGCAACGCTCCAGAAGACAGCTTGTGTTTCGTCCATGTCTCTGATGTCAGAGGCATTCATACCGAAGTAGCTTGTAACGAATGACAATGGCAAAAAGATGACTGTAACGACGGTGAAGACCATGATAGCCTTTCCATGATCTTCTTCGTTGATCTCCAAGATCTGTTTCGTGCGATCAGAGAGCGGGGCGCAACGTCGCATTAGATCAACGTAATCTAGCCGAACTAGGGAAAGGTGATCTAGGCAGGCCTTTCCCAGAGCTTCCTCGTAAGGATGCATAGCCCGACGAGACGGGCTTAGCTTCTCATATGTGCTGTCATCGGTGACCTGGAGATAATTTCGTACCAGATTGGTCTGCCAGGTGTTTACCAACTGTAAGACTTGTAACTCTTCTTGAATCAAGTTGATGGCGCGCAGAAGGCGCTTGCTTGGTCTGTGATTAATTTCGAATTGCTAGTACATGTTAGCAAAGTCTAACAATGTATCACGTCGTATTCTCGCTGTTGTCGAAGCGTGTATAGCTCCTCACTTCTTCTCTCAGAGATGCAGTGTTGAAATTGAATTTACTTACGACTTTGGAGACGTACACATGATACATGTCGCCGATAGTCTTGGACTGCTCGAGAGGCTTCATCAGCAACCTTCTCATAAACCATAGAGACACATATTCTGGTCCCAGGGAAAGATGCCTGCGAAGGTTCAATGGTAACTCGGGTCTACCCATGTCGCAGAACAGAAACCGAGCTTTGCGCAGGGACCGTCGCGCCTGGAAACCAAAGCGTCTGAGTACTTCGACATCTCTCGATGAGTATGGATCGTTTGTAAGCTTGCGAGAGTCTTGAAACCGAGGGTCGAGTCCATACGTCTTTTCATTCTCGTGCAAAGCTCGCTCGATCGCCAGGTAGTAAATCACAATCTTTTGAAATGCGTGAATCAGTTCTTGCGGCAACGTATACAATGACGATAACTGTCCATCCTCATTCTGAACACCCTCGGCAAGCTCTTTGGCTCGAATTAGAAAGTCTTTGGCAATCTCACTAGCATGTGTAAGAATCACCAAAGCGCTCGCATTCGTCAGTTCGCGCCGGTATTGTACTGAATTGATTATCCAGTCTTGCAGTTCTTTAAAACTCGGTATCTCAGCGTCAGGATGTGCAGTCCCAGCCGAATATTTCTCCACATGTCGCACAAGATGTTTCATTGCAGATGTTGCGCTACTGAATGGGCGTCTGCATCTTATACAACGCTGAATCGATCTTTGCAGTGTTTTCCTGGATTCTGGGAGTGAAGATGGAACTTCCCAAGCGGAGGTGCGGATGGACCAGATACGGTTGTTTAGCATGTCAGGGTGTTTCCAATCAGAGTTCGTGTATTCCTCTGGGTCGGGCTCAACCGCTCCACGTTGCGCAATGGTCGTTACTTGCTGATGGATGTTTTGCAGTGCGCCTGATAGCTTTCGAAGCATGCTGCTACTATCTAGGTCATCTACGAAAAGACCTAAAGTTTTGGAGACAGTGTCGAGAAACTCGACTGATCTTGTCAAAATCTTACGGCAATGAGTGGTGACGATCATCTTGTGGTTTATGGAACCCGACTCCGGTAAAGGCGTTGCTTTGACAAGCTCCTGTAATTCGGACCGTCGCGTGGAAACGCCTTCACATACCGTCTCAGGCAAGGAGTGGTAGTAGTTGGTTAAGGTAAAAGCATCTTCTACAGGACTGGTTGAACGAACAAGAGACCTCGACGTCATGAGCTTCTCCACGTAGTCCAGGCAGGCGATGGACCGGTCTTTCCCGGTGGTACCGAGTACTACCGGCTTCCCACTTCTATGAGAAAGATCGTTGGTCTTAGACTGCAACCAGTGAAAAAATGGCGGAACACACGTGGGGGGGCCGACAGCCGCTGATTCTGCGGTCGAAGCTTCTTCATGTCTTCCGTCACGTATCTGGTCGTATGGAATCGTGATGGTGATCGAGACAAGCCGGGCTGCTCGAGAGACGATGCTTTTCCAATTCCCGGCTCCGGCCATAGTACCTCCATTCACATCCTCAACTTTCAAGTTAATCCCTTCGCCAACAAGGGGCCCCTCGAGAGACGGATTGCTGTGGAGAATTCGCGATTCCAGCTGGAAATAGGATCTGAAATCACCTATTGGATATATGAGGCTGCTCCCGTCGCGATTGGTGATGTGAATCTTGGTCAGTGTGTTCTTCGTGAGGCTCTGTCTGCCAAGAAGCCTAATATCTTCTTCAACAATGCCGATAGAATTTTTCATCGCTATAGGCAGAGTTTCGTGTCCGTATGTCACAATAGCAGTAGATCCAATGTTGATGATCCACAGGCTGGGGACATGAACGATGTTATTCATCGGATCATTGCCAAATCTCTTGTATGACTGTTCCTCATCTCGCTCACGAACAGATTCATACGGATACAAAGCCTGCATCAAGGTACGTGGGGCGAACAGTGAATCTTCTTGCCCAGTAGTAGGCTTTGCAACTTGTTGGAGACTGAAGTAAGGTACGCAGCTGAAGATCACGGACTGGGTGTCTGTTGGATCGGATTCGTCGGCTCGAAGAACGGTCCCTGGCTCGATGAATCTACCGCCTACAAATGGCTTGATCTTTTCGCCTCGCAGTTTCAACAAGACCTCGCGGGTAAGGGCCTGTAGGCGGTCAGACAAATGTGGGATAGTGAGGCAAACATTTTCGAAGCGGTCAAAGTCGAGATGACTACCATTGAGATGGTACCATGTTGTTGCTATGCTTGTTCGCAATCGAGGGCTTGCCAGACTTGGTAGCATATGAATTTCAAGCATGTTCTGGGCGTCAGACTCGATCGCCATTGCTCTGGTGATTCTCCGTATCTCCAGATTCTTGTCTCCCGGTTCCTTCTTCTCTGCTCCCGGGCCCTCCTTGTTTTCGGGTTTATCAGATTCTTCACTCAAGGCGATGCTGCTGCTCGAAGGTTTGGTCTGCACCTGAAATGAGAGGCTGTTGCCCTCGATGTCCACTGGATGCATCGCATAGCGGTTGGGCTGTAAAAGTGGGGGATCTCTCGGAGGCGTATCCTCTTCGCTGCTCGATGACCATGACTCGCTCTCACTAAAGTCTTCGGTGATGATACTGCTTTCTGATTCTTCGGGGGTTGAGACCCTGCGCGGGAGCTCAAATCTGAGCGCCAGTTCCTTTCTAGAACTATTCGTCCCAGGCTCTACACGTGAAGTGTTTTGTGGCTGGGGTCGTGACGGTCGCCGGTGATTCCTCCCTGAACGACCATCGTTGCGCGTGGTAGAGGGTTGTTGATGCCCCGCGCTGGTCGATTGAAGCTCTTGAGCAAAATCGATGGGCTCCTCGGTGAAGTAGTCGGCTATCCATTGCGAGTTTTCTGCGTCCTTGGCCTCTTCACCTTCAGGACTCAAGGATACATGTCGGGGCTGGTTTCCGCCCCCGTACAAATCATCGTGCGCAAGCTCATCAATGGAAGCTTCGCGCACCTCAGCCTGATACTGACGTGGGTGACGTGGGAGATGCGGCGTGGCTTCCGAATCTTGCGTTTGGCCCTCCATAGATGGGTGATCTGGGAGCTGGCGAGCGGAGTTGCGACGGCATGGGAGAGGGGACGAGACGAAAGTAAGGCAGACATGATGTGTGGGGGCCAAAGGCTGAACTGAAGGAAGAGTGAGAGTCAGACGCTAGTATGTGCATGCAGGCAGATGAAGACCTCAGCCTCTCCGGGGTTCAGCTCGCCTCCAGCCTAGCGTCTGATTTGGTCAGCTATCGTGCCATCCTGATTGGCCGCAAAAGGGGGAAGCGCGCCGTCCCGCTATGCCTGCCTCGAACATGTGTTCTCCATCAGTCTAATCGTAGATTCAAGAGCCACAAGTTATAGCAGTCGTCATATCGCACGGAAGATCACGAAGTCATCAAACATAGCTATGAGATTTGAATTCAAGCCCGGATCAAGGGCGACAAGCATATTACAAAGGCTACTATTGTTGACGACAACATGAGGCAAGTCTGGACAAAGGAAACAATCTGCGAAGGAACATGCTGCAATATCCAATATCGTCGAGCAAAAGTATCCAACTGGTATCAAAGGGTCCCGTCAATGGGCGGCGGTAAGGCTAAGTCGTAAATCGTGATGGTATCGTAAGGAGATAGGGTTAGAGAATGTTTGCGCGATTAGTGGTGGCGGTGGAAGGTCGGTTGGTGAGGGCATACGTGTGCCAGCGTATGTACAATTGTTGTCAGAGTGAGTGTCGGGTATATTGAGCGGTGGTCATCTGATTGTGAGAGGCTGCTGAGCTGGCGCGATGGGTGACGGTAAGAACGATTGGGGTTGCTGCTGCGTGTTGATGGCGGTGGGGGTCGCCTGCTGTATGCGTGTCTGTGGTAACTCCTTCTTCTTAACCAGCAAGCTCTTGAATGCGCCGAGCCATTTGGCCAGCGAGTCTTCATTGGAAGCGCAGAATTTGTAGTTCTTCTCCTCAGATATGACCTGCATGCAGTACTGCTTGCTTCGC
>Ga0265797_10001497_pt1 | contig 40932 bp, 34 predicted proteins | sample P2T30metagenome_FD_192433 | JGI IMG/M metagenome (GOLD analysis project Ga0265797, IMG submission 192433) | Plant litter microbial communities from East Loma Ridge, Irvine, California - P2 T30 | ecosystem: Environmental > Terrestrial > Plant litter > Unclassified | place: USA: California...
GGCTGATCGTCGGAGCGCCCAGCGTCAAGAGCCTGAAAAGCGCCGGCAGCGGCGAAGTGCAGCTGGCGCACTTCCAGGGCGACACGCTGCAGCTGACGGCGGCCGGCTCGGGCGACGTGCGGGCCGACGGCGCCGTGCGCGAGCTCACCGTGCGCGCGAAGGGCAGCGGCGACGTGGACGTGCGGCGCCTGCGTCCCGCCAGTCTGCGCGCGCAGCTGGACGGGTCCGGCGAGGTGACGGCAGCCGGCATGACGCGCGAGCTGGCCGTCGAACTGACCGGCTCGGGCGACCTGGAAGCAACGGACCTGCGCACCGACGTCGTGACCGCTACCGTGCGCGGCTCCGGCAACATCACGCTGGCGGGCAGCACCGGCCGGCTGCGGGCGGAGCTGAGCGGCTCGGGCGATATCGACGGCAAGGCGCTGCAGGTGGCACGCGCCGAACTGCGCGGCGGCGGCTCCGGCGATATCGAACTGAACCGCGTAACGGACACGCTGGACGCCGACCTGGGCGGGGCGGGCAGCCTGTCCACGCGCCTCGGCACCCGCTCCGCGAAGCTGGCGATCGGCGGTACTGCCGACGTCACGCTGGCAGGCCGCACGGAACAGCTGACGGTGCAACTGACCGGGCCGGGAACGGTCGACGGCCAAGAGTTGCAGGCCAACGTGGCGAACGTCACGGTGCGCGGTTCGGGCAGCGCCACCGTCAACGTGCGCGGCAAGCTGGAAACGCAGTCGGGCCAGCTGTCGGCCAGTGGCCAGCCCCGGCTCGTTATGGTGGACCGGCGCGGTGTGCACCAGGAAGATACGGACTGACTGCACGATTGACTGCAGGGGTGACGGCGCAACCGTGGTATTACCAGACTGGCCACATGCCATACCAACTTCAATACCATTAGTCTCGACAATAAACTGTACCTAATCAATGACTTACAAGGAGCACAGTCGAGAATAATTATTCCTTCTGACAACAACATACAATACCAGTTAAATACCTGTTGACAAGCCGGTTTGGCCGCCCGTATAGTGCCCCACAGCTCCTCAAACACGGCTCTCAACATGATTCAATATCTCATCGGTGTCGATGGCGGCGGCAGCGGCACACGCGTGCGGCTGGCCCGCCCGGACGGCAAATTGCTGGCCGAAGGCAGTGGCGGTCCGTCCGGCCTGCTGCACGGCATCCAGAATGCCTGGAAATCCGTTGAAGAAGCGAGCGCGCAGGCATTTGCCGCCGCCGCACTGCCCGTTGCGCCCCGCGCCGCGGTCGCCATCGGCCTCGGCCTGGCCGGCGTGCACAATCCGCAGTGGGCCGACAACTTCATCGGCGCCAATCCCGGTTACGCCGCCGTGGCGCTGGAAACGGATGCCTACACCACCGTGCTGGGCGCCCATGCCGGCAAGCCGGGCGCCATCATCGCGCTCGGCACCGGCAGCGTCGGCGAGATCCTGTGCACCGACGGCAGCCGGCGCGAAGTGGGCGGCTGGGGCTTCCCCGCCGGCGACGAAGCGGGCGGCGCCTGGATCGGCCTGCGTGCCGTCAATCATATCCAGCAGGTCGTCGATGGCCGCATGCGCGGCGGCGCCTTTGCCGATGCCGTCATCGCGGCATGCGGCGGCACCCGCGACCGCATCCAGGTCTGGCTCGCCAACGCCAACCAGACCGGCTATGCGCAACTGGCGCGGCTCGTGCTGCAGCATGCGCAGGACGACGATACCGCGCGCAGCATCCTGCTCGAAGCGGGCCGTCAGGTGGCGCTGATCGCCCACGCGCTCGACCCGACCGGCACCTTGCCGATTGCCCTGTGCGGCGGCCTGGGTGAGCCGATGCGCCCTTACCTGCCGGCAGCGCTGCTGGCGTCCATCGTCGCGCCCCATGGCGATTCGGCCGAAGGGGCGCTGCGCCTGATCCAACAAAAACTGAAGGAGTAGGCCGTGCTTGCCCAGCTGCGCGATTTCCATCCTGACGCTTCCAGCGATACCCCGTTGTACATGCAACTGGCGAACAAACTTTCCGACGGCATCGCCAGCGGCGACTGGCGAGCCAACGAGGCGCTGCCGTCCGAGCGCGTGCTGTCGGACATGCTGCGGATCTCGCGGGTCACGGCGCGCAAGGCCATCGACATGCTGTGCGACCGCGGCATGCTGACGCGCCGGCGTGGCTCGGGCACGTACATCACGCCGAAGCTGGAGCAGCCGCTGTCGCGCCTGACCAGCTTTTCGGAAGAGCTGAGCCAGCGCGGCTTCACGGCCGGTTCGCGCTGGCTGCAGCGCGACATCGGCATCGCCGCGCCGCTGGAGCTGCTGTCGCTGGGACTGTCGCCGAACATGCCGGTGGCGCGCCTGAAGCGGCTGCGCACGGCCGACGACGTGGTGATGGCGATCGAGACGTCCACCATCCCGGCCTCGTACATGCCGAACCCGAACCAGGTGACGGACTCGCTGTACGGCTACCTGGAGGCGAACGGCACGATCCCGATGCGCGCGCTGCAGCACATCCGCGCCATCAACGCCAACAGCGAGCAGGCCAGGCTGGCCAATATCGCCCCTGGCACGGCCATGCTGCACATCACGCGCGTGAGCTATCTGGACAACGGCGCCGCGGTGGAACTGACCCACTCGTGGTGCCGCAGTGATTATTATGAATTTGTAGCGGAGTCGCGTCGATGAACGATGCCATCACAGGTAACATCCTCACCCCCAACGGCTGGATCCAGGGCACCATCGCCTTCGGCCAGCGCGTGGCCGACGTCACGGGCAGCGCCGTCAATCCGGCACAGAACGGCGACGACTATATCCTCCCCGGCTTCATCGACCTGCACGTGCACGGCGGCGCCGGCAAGGACGTGATGGAAGGCGGCGACGCGATCCACAAGATCGCCGCGATCCATGCGCGCCACGGCACCACCAGCCTGCTGGCGACAACGATGACGGCGCCGCCGGAGGACATCGACGTGGCGCTGGCCGCCATCGGCAAGGCGGTGCGCGAGCGTGGCAAGAACGAGGCGCGCGTGCTGGGCGCGCACCTGGAAGGGCCGTACATCAACGCCGGCAAGCTGGGGGCCCAGCCGAACTATGCGCGCGCCGCCACGTTGGCCGAAGTCCAGCGCCTGGAAACGCTGGCTCCCTTGCGCGTCATCACCGTCGCACCGGAAATCGCCGGCCACCTGGGTCTCGTGCGCGAGCTGGCCAACGAAGGCATGCGCGTGCAGATCGGCCACACGCTCGGTTCCTACGAGGACGGCGTCGCAGCCCTGGAGCATGGCGCTTCCGGCTTCACGCACCTGTTCAATGCCATGAGCGGCCTGCATCACCGCGAGCCCGGCATGGTCGGCGCCGCGCTGGCGCACGCCCAGTTCGCGGAACTGATTCCCGACCTGCTGCACGTTCATCCCGGCGCCATCAAGACGGCCCTGCGGGCCATCCCGCGGCTGTACTGCGTGACCGATTCGACGGCGGCCACCGGCATGCCGGACGGCGAATACATGCTGGGCCGGCACACCGTCCACAAATGCATGGGCGGCGTGCGCCTGCCCGATGGCACGCTGGCCGGCAGCACGCTGACACTGGACCAGGCGCTGCGCAACCTGGTCGGACTGGGGCTGGACCTGGCCGACGCGTCGGCGCGCGTCTCGACCCACGCCGCCGATTACCTGGGCCTGGGAGACCGGGGCCGGATCGCACCGGGTGCGTGGTCCGATTTCGTCGTGCTGGACCGCGACCTGAAACTGAAAGCCGTCTATATCGAAGGAGACCGTTGTGACCTCAATGATGCTTAAGGAAGCCCTGTCCGCGTCCGAATGCGTAGCGCTGCAGCTGGCGCACGATGCGGACCGTTATGCGGAGCTGGGCCGCAGATTGAGGAGCACGTCGTTCTCCACGGCGCTGACGGTGGCGCGGGGCAGCTCGGACCACGCCTGCAATTACATCGCCTACCTGATCATGGCACGGCTGGGCCGCATCGTCGCGTCGCTGCCGATGTCGCTGGTCACGCTGCACAAGTCGCCGTTGATGACGCGCGACACGCTGACGATCGCCGTCTCGCAATCGGGCCAGAGCCCGGACGTGGTGGAGCCGATCCGCTACTTCCGCGACGGCGGCGCGACGACCGTCGCCCTCGTCAACGACATCGATTCGCCGCTGGCGCAGGCCGCCGAATGGGCGATGCCGCTGCGCGCCGGCAAGGAGCAAAGCGTCGCCGCGACGAAGAGTTTCATTACCTCGCTGGTCGCCGGTGCGCGCCTCGTGGCGCAGTGGCAGAACGATCCCGAGCTGCAGGACGGCCTGGCCGCGCTGCCCGAAGCGCTGCACGCGGCCGGACAGGCCGACTGGTCGGCCGCGCTGGACGTGCTGACGCCGGCCCGCAACATCATGGTTGTCGGCCGCGGCATCAGCTTCCCCGTCGCGCTGGAGTCGGCATTGAAATTCAAGGAGACATCCGCGCTGCAGGCCGAGGCGTTTTCCGGCGCCGAGATCAAGCACGGCCCGATGGCACTGATCGACGAAGGTTATCCGCTGCTGATCTTCGCCACGCGCGGCCCGACGCAGGCCGGCCTGCTGGCACTGGCCGACGAGATGCGCGGCCGCGGCGCGCGCGTGCTGCTGGCCGCACCGGCGGACGTGGCAGGCCGCGACCTGACCTTGCCCGTCGCGGCAACGCCGGACCTCGACCCGATCGTCGCGATCCAGGCGTTTTATGTGATGGCGGCGCAGCTGTCGGCCGCGCGCGGGCTGGATCCGGACCGGCCAAGGCATCTGTCCAAGGTTACCAAGACAAACTAAGCCGATGAAGCTCATGCTGACTTTGGCGGGCGCCCTGCTCGCAGCCGGTGCGATGGCCGCGCCGGTCCAGAAAATAGAATTCTGGACGTTCAGCATGAAGCCGAAATTCACGCCGTACTTCGACGGTATCGTCCGCAACTACGAGGCCGCCAACCCCGGCGTGAAGGTGGAATGGGTCGACTTCCCCTGGGATATCATCCAGACGAAGCTCGTCACCCGCATCGTGGCCGGCACGCCGCCGGCGCTCGTCAACCTGAACGTGCCGTGGGCCGACGAATTCGCCCGCGACGGGCTGCTGCAGCCCGTCGATGCGCTGCTCGAGCGCAGCCGCTACCTGCCAAGCACGTTGCAGGACCTGACCTTCGGCGGCAAAACGTACGGCTTCCCGCTGTACAGCAACGTGGCGGTCATCGCCTACAACACGCAGATCTTCAAGGCGGCAAGCATCCCGCATCCGCCACGCAGCCTGGATGAACAGCTGGCGTTCGCGCGCCAGATCGCCCAACGCACCGGCAAGGCGGGCCTGTGCCCGGCGCTGGCCAAGATCGACGGCCTGATGATGCAGCAGGGTCTTGCCGTCATCCGCAACGGCCGCGCCGTCTTCAACTCCCCGGCCCATGTGGCACTGATCCGCAAGCTGGCCGATACGTACAAGGTCGGCGGCCTGCTGAAGGACAGCCTGTTCGCCGAGGATAACTTCCCCGCCGCGATCGACGCCTACAAGGGCGGGCGCCTCGGCATGCTGCTGGCGCCGCCGACAGCCGTGGGCCGCATCGCGATGGATGCGCGCGACATCTACGCCGTCACGGACGTCGCCCCCGCCCCGCTGGGCCCCACCGGCATCGCCGACGGCGGCTGGCTGATCCACTTCGGCGTGCCGGCCGGCGTCGACAAGACCCTGCTGCCGGCCGTCGGCAAGTTCGCCCGTTACCTGACGAGCGACGCCAACCAGCTGGCCTTCGCCAAAGCGGCAAGCGTCTACCCGGCAGCCAGCCGCGCCGCCAGCGATCCCTTCTTCACCACCGTCCCGCCGAACGCCGGTGCCGCCGAAAAGGCCGTCGCCGCAGGCGCCGTCTCGATGCCGCATTCGCACACGCTGTACGTGGCCGGCGTCACCGATTACGACGAGTTGCGACGCTCGCTGGTGAAGGCTGTCGAAGCCGGCGTCACGGGGCGCCAGGACATCCAGCAAGCACTCGATGAAGCGGTCGCCATCTGGAACCGCAAGCTGTCAAAACAGTTCCCCGCTCAGCCCGTGTCCAGCTTGGGGGCGAAGCCGGGGTTTCGAGGAACACCGCTCCTCGCCGGCGCAGCAGTAACGGCATGCAGGCCGTTACTCCTCCCACACCCGGGCATAGGCAATCGCCATACAGCTGAGCTTGTGTCCACCTTGGGGTCACACCCCGACAAGGACACAAGCTCATCCGCAGTAGCATCGAGCGGAAATAAGGCACCGTTTGATATGCGTCAAGCAGGCATGAATCGACGCATTGTTGAGCTTGTGTCTGTGTCGGGGTGTGACCCCAAGGTGGACAGGAGCTCAGCTTTGGCTCAAACGATGGTGGTCCCTTGAGCCGCCACACCCTTGCCGCCTGGCTGTTCCTGGCCCCGGCGCTCTTCCTGCTGGCCGTGTTCTCGTTCTGGCCCGTCGGCTTCGGCTCCTATCTTGCCTTTACCGACTACAGCCTGATCCGCCCAACGCACTGGGTCGGGCTGGACAACTTCCGCTACATCTTCGAGAACGAGATGTTCGTCACGGGCCTGCGCAATTCCGTCGTGTTCCTGCTGATGGTGCCGTTCGTGCAGGTCGGCGCGCTGGCGCTGGCGGTCCTCGTCAACAACCAGCTGCCCGGCATCCGCCTGTTCCGTGCGGCGTTCTACGTGCCGGTCGTGACGACGGTGTCCGTGGTCGGCATCATGTGGGGCTTCATGTTCCACGAGCAGGGCACCCTGAACTACGTGCTGCTGCTGTTCCGGCTCGTCGACGCCCCCGTCGGCTGGCTGTCGCACGACGGCATCGCGCTGTTTGCCATCATGTTCGTGACGATGTGGCGGGGCCTGGGCTGGTACATGGTGATGTACCTGGCGGCGCTGCAGGCCGTCCCGGCGGATATGCAGGAGGCCGCGATCCTCGACGGTGCCAACCGCTGGCAGCGCTTCTGGAAAATCACCGTGCCGATGCTGCGCCCGACGATCGCCGTCTGCACGATCCTTTCCGTGCTGGCCGCGCTGAAGGCCTACCAGGAGGTCGACGTGCTGACGCAGGGCGGCCCGATGAATTCCACGTTCACGGCGCTGTACTACGCGTACGATCAGGGGCTGAAGCACCTGAAGCTGCCGCGCGCGCTGGCGGCCAGCTTTGTCGTCTCGCTGCTGTGCATCGGCATCGCCCTCCTCTGCCTGCGCTGGCTGAAGCCCAAACACCGATGAAGAAGCTGGGACACTATCTCGTGCTGTGCGCGATCGCGCTGCTGTGCGTCTTCCCGTTCTGGTGGACGCTCGTCACGGCCATCTCCACCGAAGGCAACGTGTTCGCGTTCCCGCCCACGTTCTGGCCGCGGGCGCCGTCGCTGGACAACTTCACCGAAGTGTTCCGCGTCATCCCGCTGCTGACGTTCTTTAAAAACTCCGTCTTCATCGCCGCCTGCACGGTGCTGTGGAAGCTCGTCCTGTGCTCGATGGCCGCCTACCCGCTGGCGCGCATGCACTTCAGGGGCCGCAAGCTGGTGTTCGGCCTGATCCTGGCCACGCTGGTACTGCCGTCCGAGGTGAACTTCCTCGTCAACTTCATCACGGTGACGAAACTGTCCTTGGTGGACACCTACACGGGCGTGATCCTGCCGAACGTCGTCACGGCCGTCGCCATCCTGCTGCTCAAGCAGGCCTTCGAGGAAGTGCCGCAGGACCTGATCGACGCCGCCCGCGTGGACGGCGCGTCCGAATGGACCATCTTCACCCGCATCATGCTGCCCCTGATCGCGCCGTGGCTGGCGACGGTGGGCATCCTGACAGCCGTGGAGGCGTGGAACGAGTACATCTGGCCCTCGATCGTCATGAGCAAGCCGGATGAATTTCCGCTGTCCGTCGGCGTGCTGTACCTGCGCGGCACGTTCGGCAGCAGCACCCGCGTCATCGCGGCAGGCACGATCCTGACGATCCTGCCGACATTGGCCGCCTTCCTGTTCGCGCAGCGCTTCTTCATGCGCGGCATGGACGGCGCGGTCAAATAACATACAAAGATAAAGAGGAGCACATGGACAATCGCAAAAGCGCGCGCAGCCCGCTGACCTGGGTCCCCACGCTGTACCTGGCGCAGGGCCTGCCGTTCTTTTCCGTCGCGCTGATCGCCAGCATGATGTTCAAGAGCATGGGGGTGGCCAATACCGACATCGCCCACTGGACGGCCTACATCGGCATGGCGTGGATCTTCAAGCCGCTGTGGAGCCCCTTCCTCGAGCTGTTCAGCAGCAAGAAGCTCGTCGTCGTCGCGTTCCAGCTGGCCAGCGGCGTGTTTTTCGGCCTTGTCGCGCTGTCGCTGCACCTGCCGTTCTGGCTTGCGGCCAGCGTGGCGATGCTGGCCTGCGTGGGCATCAGCGCGGCCACGCACGATATCGCCTGCGACGGCGTCTACATCACCAGCCTGACGCAGAAGCAGCAGGCGCAGTACGCCGGCTGGACGGGCACGTTCTTCAACGCCGGCCGCTTCATCGCGCTGGGCGGCCTCGTGATCCTGGCCGGCTACCTGGAGAAGACGCAGGGCATCGTGCCGGCATGGACGACGATCTTCGTCATCCTCGCCGTCACGATGGTGGCGCTGGCCGCGTATCACGCATGGGTGCTGCCGCTGGCGAAAAACCCGGTGGCCGAAAACACCAGCGTGGCCGGCATCGCCCGTACGCTGTGGGAAGTCATCGTCGATTACTTCAGGAAGCCCGGCATCTGGATGTCGATCCTGTTCATCATCATGTTCCGCGCCGGCGAAGCGCAGGTGCAGACCATCGGCCCGCTGTTCCTGCGCGACGCGCTGGACAAGGGAGGCCTGGGACTCACGACCGCGCAGGTGGGCACCGTCTACGGCACCAGCGGCACGATCGCCTTCATCGTCGGTTCCATCGCCGGCGGCTATTTCACGTCATGGCTCAGCCTCAAGCGGGCGATGATCTTCCTGATCCTGGCCGTCAACCTGCCCAACCTCGTGTTCTACTTCCTGTCCACGTGGCTGCCCACCGACCTGACCATCATCGGCGCCGCCCTGAGCCTGGAAATGTTCGGCTACGGCTTCGGCTTCGTCGGCATCATCCTGTACATGATGCAGGTCGTCGCCCCCGGCAAATACCAGACGGCGCACTACGCCTTCTCGACGGGGATCATGCAGCTGGGCTTCGTGCTGTTCAAGTTCTACAGCGGCGAAATCCAGGCGCACCTGGGCTACCAGCACTTCTTCATCTGGGTGCTGCTGTGCGCCATCCCTGTCACGTTGATGGCGCTGTTCATCCCGCTGACGTCGCGGGTGCAGGCGCAGCCCGCAGACGCTCCCGCCCCGGACGCTGCGCAGCCTTCCGCCGCGGCGCGCTGAGGGCGGCCGGGGGCGCGAAACAGAACGTTACAATTCTGTCCATCCGGACCCCGGCAGTTGTCCAATTTATGGGACAATAAGTGTTTGTCATTCTGAATGAAGGATCATTTCATCATGCCCCAGTTCCGTATCGCCCGCATTAGCCTGCTGCTGGCCGCCATCGGCCTGTCCGCCGTGCCCGCGCTGACCCCTGCCTTCGCCCAGGACAAGGCTGCCCCGGCCGCCGAAGCACCGAAGGATTCCGTGCGCCCGGAGATCTACAAGCTGGTGGAACCGGCGCAGATCAAGGCGCTGATGGACGCGAAGAATTACACCGAAGTGCAGAGCCGCCTGGACCAGGCCGAAGCGCTGCCGAACAAGACGCCATACGAAACCTTCGTCCTGAACCGCATGCGTATTTCGCTGGGTTCGGCCACGAACAACACGCAGATGACGACGACGGCGCTGGAATCGGTGATCAACTCGGGCAAGCTGCAGCCGTCCGAGCAGAAGGACTTCATCGCCGCCCTGGGCAATATGTACTACAACGCCAAGGAATACCAGAAGGCGATCACGTGGTTCAACCGCTACCAGACGGAGACGGGCGATAACAAGATGCGTCCGTACATCATCCGCGCCTACTACTTCAGCAACGACTTCGCCACCGCGAAGACGGAACTGATGAAGGACCTGGAAGCGGCCCAGAAATCGAACACGACGCCGAAGCTGGAAGAGCTGCAGCTGCTGGCCAACACGGGCGCCAAGACGAAGGACCAGGCAACGTATCTGCTGGCCGTCGAAAACCTGGTGCGCTACTACCCGTCGGACGACTACTGGACCGACCTGCTGAGCCGCACGCAGGGCAAGGCCACGTACTCGACCCGCTTCGCGCTGGACATCTATCGCCTGCAGAAGGCCGCCGTGTCGAAGATGTCGGCGGAAGACTATGCCGAGATGGCCGACCTGGCCCTGCTGGCAGGTCAGCCGATCGAAGCGAAGCAGGCGCTGGACGCCGGCTTCTCCGCCGGTGTGCTGGGCAAGGGTGCGCACGCGGACAAGCACAAGAAGCTGCGCGCCCAGGCCGACCGCCAGGCCGCGGACGACATGAAGAACATCGGCAGCGGCGAAGCCTCGGCACGCAAGTCGAAAAACGGCACGGGCCTGATCAACCTTGGCTGGGCATTCGTGACGATGGGCCAGTACGACAAGGGCATCGCCCTGATCCAGGAAGGCATCGCCAAGGGCGGCCTGCCGAACGCGGAAGACGCCAAGCTGCGCCTGGGCTACTCGTACGCGCTGGCCGGCAAGAAGGACGACGCCATCAAGACGCTGCAGACCGTGCAAGGCGCGGACGGCCGCGGCGACCTGGCCCGCTACTGGATCATGTGGGTCAACCGTCCGGCCGGCGGCAGCGCCGCACCGGCGCAGGCTGCCCAGTAAGCCTCACGGCATACGCCGGCAAGAGCGGGAACGGCTTCGGCCCGACCCGCTTTTTTTATGGGGACAGGCACCGTTCTCCGGGTCGGAGACCCGAAGAACGGTGCCTGTCCCCGACGTTCACGGAGTTCCGATGACGACCGTTTCGCCCCCCCGCCTCGTCAGCCTGGATGCCTTCCGCGGCTGCGTCATCGCCGCGATGATCTGGGTGAACTACATCGCCGGCATGCCGGCCATTCCGTACTGGCTGGAGCACACGGGCCCGCGCGCGGACGGCATCACCTTGCCGGACATCGTCTTCCCCGGATTTCTCTTCATCGTCGGCATCGCCATTCCGCTGGCGTTGCAGCGCGCGGTCGGCAACGTCACGCCGGCGCTGATCGGCAAGCTGGCCTGGCGCGCCGCCAGCCTGATGATCGCCGGTGTCGTGCTGGCCAATGCCTACCGCTACGATGCCGCCGCTTCCCTGCTTTCACGTCCCCTGTACTTCCTGCTGTTCTATGTCGCCATGATGCTGCTGTGGCGCCAGCGCGCGGACAACACGCGCGACTGGACCTTCTGGACGGGCGCCGCGCTGATGGCGTTCCTGCTGTTGTCGTTCCGCGGCACCGTCAACGAGGAATTCGACAGCGTCTACCTGCAGCACACATGGTGGGGCATCCTGGGCATGATCGGCTGGAGCTACCTGCTGTGCAGTCTGATCTACCTGGCCACGCGCGGCGACGGCATGGCGCTGATGGGCGCCCTCGGCGCGCTGCTGGCGCTGTACCTGGGCGGTGAGGCGGGCGCGCTGGACTGGCTGCCCGCTTCGCTGCGCGGCTTCGTCAACCTCCCGCAGCTGCTGGGGTCCACGGCCGCCAACGTGCTGGCCGGGACGATCGTCGGCCGCCTGTTCGTGCGCGGCCCGATGGCCGTCGGCCACGGTGAGCGCCTGCGCTTCATGGCCTGGTTTGCCGCCGGCCTGTTTGCCTGCGGCCTGCTGCTGCGGCCCTATCACGGCATCAACAAGATCCACGCGACGGCATCGTACACGCTCGTCTGCGCCGCCATCGTGCTGGCGCTGTTCCTGCTGTGCTACTGGCTGGTGGACGTGCGCGGGTGGCGGCGCTGGACGGTTCTCTTTCTGCCCGCCGGGACCAATGCGCTGTTCGCGTACATCGCGCCGGACTTGTGGGAGCAGTTGGCCGCCGTACTGCATCTGCCGCGTGTGTGGTGGCCTTATCTGGAAAGCGGTGGCGCTGCCGGGTTGCTGAATGCCGCCGCGATGACGGCGGCGATGCTGGGGGTGACGGCGTTGGCGAACCGGGTGGGGTTGCGCTTGAAGTTCTAGGCAAAGCTGGCTCCGCTGGCCTCTGGACACTTGGTGTTATCTGAGGAGTGAAAGTTGGCAAGCCGCAGACTTCATTTCCAACCCGAGACCAGGAACTGGGGTCAGACCCGCCGGGTCTGACCCCGGCTCTCTGCCATTGGGTTGAACTTGTGCCTGCGGCCCACTGCCCGCACCCGACACTTATTGTCGCCAAGTGTCCGCGCCAGTTCATGTCCGCGCTTCCGGAGGCCCCAACAACTAAACCTTGATATAAATCCGCCGCCGGTCCATCCAGTACCCGACCACCCAGCAAACCAGCATGAACGCCACAGCAAACACCAGCGACGTGAACTTCGACGGTGCGAACAAGGTCGCATACAGCCAGTCATACACGCTGACGCCACCGACCCACGTCTTCACCATCCCGATGACAAGCACCTCGGACAGGAGATAGATGAACAGCGTGTTCTTGCCGAAGACTTCAAAGAAGTACGTCCCGCGCCGCAGGCCCCGCACCTCGATCGCGTACACGAGCAGCGGCAGGATCAACAGGTCCAGGCCCACCGTCAGCAGCACGTATGATCCGGTCCACAGCTTCTTATTCACGGGCAGCGCAAGGGTCCAGCACAGCGCGACGAGCACGCACGCAACGCCGGCAAGCGCCAGCCGCGATAACGTCCGAGACGTGGCGCCACGTGCCAGCAGCAACCGGCCCGCGTAGTACCCGGCGATGACATTCACCGTGGCCGGCACCGTCCCCAACAACCCTTCCGGATCGAACGGCAACCCTTCGCCGTGGTACAGGTGCCGTTCGCCCAGCAGCCAGAGGTCCACCTTCGCCGCGGCGTTGCCCTGCAACGTGTAGTCGCCGAACTTCGCGAGAACGAACCAGTGCCCGGCCAGCGCCAGCACAGCAAACACTGCGGCGCCCCTGCCCTTGAAAAAGTGCAGCACCAGCGCGGCAATGCCGAAGCACAGGCCGATGCGCTGCAGCACGCCGGGGATGCGGGTGTCGGCCAGCGGCAGGAGCCTGAATCCGCTGCTGCCTTCGGGACCGAAGAACGGGAACCAGTACAGCAGGAACCCCAGCAGGAAGATCAGCGCGGCCCGGCGCAGCACCTTCGCCACGACGGCCCGGTCGCCCAGCGCCGCGTACTTCGGCAGCGCAAACGCCAGCGCGTTGCCGACCACGAACAGAAACGTGGGGAAGACCCAGTCGGTCGGCGTGAAGCCGTGCCAGTCCGCGTGCAGCAGCGGCGCATACACGTGGCTCCAGCTGCCGGGCGTGTTCACGACGATCATCAGCGCGACCGTCAGGCCGCGCAGCACGTCCAGCGACAGGAAGCGCTGCCCGCTCAACGCGCCATGGCTCCGTCGATGGCGCGCCAGTATGCGCCGGCCGGTACACCCGGCATCGTGCTGCACTGCGCGTCCGCACCGGTAACCGGCTGCGCGCACGGCACGTCGCGGTCGAGCGACCAGTAATGCAGGCCCGCCAGTCCCAGTTCGCGCACGCCGCGTGCGACGGTGGCCGCATCGTCGACAGTCAACACGTTCTCGATCACGTCGTTCACGCCGATCATCGGCGTCACCGCGATCTGGTTGTACGGCACGCCGTACTTCTCGTGCGTGTTGCGCGCCGCCTGCAGCGCCGAGGCGCCCATGTCGCAACGTTCGCCGCGCAGCACGCACACCTTCGTCGAGGCGGCGCCATAATCCATCGTCATCAGGTTCAGCACATAGTCCTTGACGCCGGCGGCGCGCACGGCGGCCAGCACCCGCTGCGCCGTCGGGTTCAGGCTTGTCTTGCTGCCGTCCGACGCCGCGTGCGTCGCCACCGTGAAGCTGAAGCGCAGGTTGGGCCGCTTGCGCTGCGCCGTGACGATGCGCTCCGCCAGGGCGCGGATCTGCGTGTCCGTCTGGTGTTCCTCGATATCGAAATCGAAGCCGATCAGTTGTGGCGACTCGTAACGGGCGACGAATCGTTCCATGCCCGCATCCGTGGCGCAAGTGAACACGCCGCCCTGCCCACCCGTCGAGACGATGTACCGGACGCCGGCGCGTGCGAACGCTGGCACGTTGGCGTCGGCCACGGCCTGGCCTGCGCGACCGTCCCACGTCTCGTTGCCGCACTCGCCGTTGGCAAATGCCCACGTCAGCGTGGCCGGCCGGCCTTCGGCTTGCAGGAACGGGACCGGTGTGCCGCCCGGTGCGATGGTGATGACGTCGCCGGATGCGGGCCGGTGTTGCGTCAGGTGCTTGTACGGACCGACGACAACGGCGGGCGCCGCATGGACCATGCCGGCAGCCAGCGCGGCAAGGACAAACGAAACAACACGATGCATAAGCTCTCCAAATGGAAAAAGGCAGGGCCGAACAATCCGCCCTGCCCTCATTGCTTCAGGTGCGATTACAGCTTGCCGCGTACGCCGAAGAAGATCTGCTTGCCGTTCTTGTAGAACGCGCGTGGCTGGTCTTTCGACGAGGCGTAGGACTTCAGCAGCGGATCGTTCAGGTCCTTGCCCTCCAGCGACAGGGTCAGGTTCTCCGTCAGGTTGTAGTTAACGGAAGCCGAGACGGTGCCGACGTCGTCCTGGTAGATGGCGCTGTTGCGATCCAGGCCGTTCAGGAAGGCGGAACGGAAGCTGTAGTTCAGGCGTGCGCTGAAACGCTCGTTTTCATAGAACGCGCTGGCGTTGTACGAGTTTTTCGACGTGCCGATCATGCTGCAGTCGCCCAGGTCCGCGCAGGCGGACTTCGGCGCCTTGGCGCGCTCTTCGCCATCGGCATACGTGTAGTTGACGTTGAAGCCGAAGCCGTTGCCCAGGTCCTGGATGTACTGCAGCTCCACGCCGCGCACGCGCGCCTTGGTGTTCAGTGCCGCGCTCATGTTGTACGTGGTGACGGCCTTGACGGAGTTGTTGTAGAACTGCGCCGTCGACGCGCCGTACGTCACGTACGAACCGATTTGCATGTTGTAGACGTTGATGCCCAGCAGCGACTTCGGCATGAAGTACCACTCCGCGCCGACGTCCACGTTGTTCGACATGATAGGTTTCAGGTTCGGATTGCCGCCCGAGCCGGAGAACGTCAGGTCGTTCAGCGACAGCGCACCCAGCGCGCCGAAGTCGGGCCGTGCCAGCGTGCGGCTGGCGGCCGCGCGCACCACCACGTCCGGCGTCAGGTTCGTCTTCAGGTTGATACTGGGCAGGAAGTCGTTGTACGTGTTCGACGAGCGCACGGGATTCCAGACGTCGTTCGGCGAGCCGTTGGCCACATCGATTTCGGTACGCACGAAACGCACGCCGACGTTACCCGTAAAGCGGCCCAGTTCCAGGTCGCCCATCACGTAGGCGGCGGTCGCCTTCTCGCGGATCTGGAATTCGCTCTGGTAGGCGTGCTGGTTGAACGACACGTACGTATCGCCCCACTCCTTCATCGATTCGCCCGTGAACGTCCATGGGCGCTGCAGCACGTTGTCCAGTGGGCTGGTCGGGTAGCTCGTCAGGCCTTGCGGACGGTTCGCCAGCAGCCCGCCGGCCGGCGCGATCGCGCCCTGCAGCCAGGTCAGGTCGCGGTCATGCTTGGCCGCGCGCACGCCGAAGTGCACGTTCGGCACCGCGCCCCAGGGCGCCTGCCACGTGCCGTCGATCTGGCCGTAGGTTTCCTTGTCCTTCGCCGTCACGTCGGACGCCCAGCCGCCGAAGAAGTCGGCGCCCGTGCGGGGGTTGAACGTGGCCGCATTGTCGACGATGACGGTGGCCGGCGCGCCCAGGCCGTGCATCGTCAGGCTGTTGCCGGCGTAGGCCAGCCAGGCTTCGTAGCCATAGTCGCGCGCATAGCCGGTGCCGCGCGTGCTGCCCACCTGGCCCGTGAAGCGCAGGCCGTCGCCGGCGCGCCATTGCCAGTCCAGGTTGAGGAATTTCGAGTTCGAGTACGAACCCGGGCGCGCGATGATGTCCTGCACCGATGGCCCCATATTGGCGCAGTTCAGGCCCGCCGGGCAGGCTGCCGGGAACGCGATCGACGTGATCTGGTTGCCCGTGATCGTATAGCTCGATGGCACCACGCCGCCCACGCCGGACCAGTTGTTCGACAGCGGCTGGTAAGGCGCGAGCATGAAGTTGGCGTTGACGTTGTCGGCGTCCAGGCGCGTGTAGAAGCCGTTGATGTCGAAGCTGAAGTCCTTGTTCACCTTGAACTGCACGTCGATCATGCCGCCCTTGCGCTCGCGCTCCTGCTGGAACAGCGAGGAACCCGTCAGCAGCGACAGCCACTTGCCTTCCACTTCCGGATTGGCGCGGATCCAGTCGGGCGCCGTGCCGGGCGTGACCTTGTCCCACCACAGGAATTCCTGGCCCATGCGGCGCAGCTTGCGCTTCTCGTCGAACACCTGGACCAGCACGCCCATATTGTTCGCTTCGTTCTTCCAGTTGGCCAGCGCGGAGAACTGCGCGTCCTTCTCTTTCGAGCCTTCGCTGTAGACGCCTTCGATCGAACCCATCAGCGTAAAGGGCTTCTTGAAGCTCAGGGGTTTGCGCGTTTCGATATCGACGTTGCCGGCGGCGCCACCTTCGATCAGGTTCGCCTGCGAGCTTTTGTGCACCGTCACGCGGCCGATCAGCTCCGACGGGAACATCGAGTAGCTGACGGAACGCCCGCCGCCCGTGATGTTGGAAATGTACCAGTCGCCGCTGGAGACGGTGTGGCCGTTCAGCGTCGTCAGGGTCAGGTTCGACGGCGTGCCCTTCAGGCTGACGCGGTCGTTCTCGCCAAAGCCGCCCTCGGTGCCGCCGGCCGTGGCCACGGAAACGCCGGGCACGCGCTGCAGCGAATCGGCCACGCTCTTGTCGGGCATCTTGCCCACGTCTTCGGCCGTGATCACTTCGACCAGCGAATCCGAATTGCGCTTCTGGTTCAGCGACTGTTCCAGCGCCGCGCGCACGCCCGTCACGGTGACGACGGTCATGTCTTCCTTGCCCGCCTGCTGGGCATGGACCGCGCCGGCCGTCATCAGCAGCGCGACGGCGGCGGCGATCGGTGTCAGATTACGTTTCATTGTCTCCCCCTGTTTTTTATGCTCTTACGACGGCGGGGCAGGCAAAGGCCGGCCCCGCCCTGCTGCAGGCTGGCTTACATCTTGACGCGCAAGCCCAGATAGAAGGTGCGGCCGTTGACGTAGAACGCGCGTGGCTGGTCCTTGTTCTCGGCGTACATCTTGATCACTTCATCCGTCAGGTTCAGGCCATCCAGTGTCAACGTCAGGTTCTCGTTGATCTTGTAGCTGAACGACGCGGCCAGCGTCTTGCTGTCGTCCACGTGCTGGCTGGCGCCGCGGTCCACGCCGGCCTTGTACTTCGAGCGGTAGTTGTACGAGACGCGGCCGCTGAAGCGGTCGTTCTCGTAGAAGCCCGTCACGTTGTACGTGTTCTTCGAGCCGTTCAGCAGTTCGCTGCCGTCATCGAGCTTGCCGTCCGCGTATGTGTAGTTGGCCACCACGCCGAAGTCGCGGAAGAACGACTGCTGGTACGACAGCTCCGCACCCTTGTTCTTGCCGGTCGTGTTGTACGGCGACGTGATCTGGTACACGGCGTTCGCATTACGCTTGCTGTTGAAGTACGTGCCGCTGACGGTGCCCTGCGCCACGACCGACTTCAGGTCCATGTAGAACAGGCCGAGCGAGACGGCGGACTTCGGTGCGAAGTACCATTCGGCGCTGATCTCGGCGTTGTCGGACTTGACCGGATCGAGGTTGACGTTGCCGCCCGAGCCGCTCAGCGCGTCGTCGTTCAGCGAGACCGAACCACCCAGCGCGCTGTAGTCGGGACGGGCGATGGTGCGGGCGATCGCGGCGCGCACCACCAGGTCGTTACGCACGTCGAACTTCACGTTCGCACTGGGCAGGAAGTCGTTGTACGAGCGCTCGAAATCGACCTGCGAGTAGTCGCCGAACGCGGAGCCGGTGATCGGACCGCCCTTGATGTTGACCAGCGTGTTCTGCTTGGTATGCACGGCGCGCAGGCCGAAATTGCCGCTCCAGCCGTCGCCCGCGATGTTCGCCATCGCGTATGCCGCCGAGGTTTTTTCCTGGACGCGGAATTCGTCGGTCCAGTTATGCCGCACCACGTAGTCGAGCAGGCGGTTGCCCGGCACCGCCCCCCAGGCACCCAGCGCCGCGCCGTCATACTTGAAGAAGTTGGCGGACAGGTTGCCGCCCAGGTCCTTGCCCCAGTCGGACGGGTACATCGTACCGTTCCACTCCGGACCGGGATTGGTGAAGCCGTTCGGACCCGGACGGGTTTCCAGCGGATGCTCGGCGGAGCGCTTGTGGTTCGTGAACCGTGCGCCGAACTTGACGGAGTCCCAGATGCCCTGCGACAGCCGCAGCTCGCCATCGAGCTGGCCGTAGCCTTCGCTGTCCACCGACTGCGCTTCGCCGCCGCCCGCCCATGCCGTCGCACCGGGACGGTTCATGGTGCTGCCGGGGAAGCTGACGTTGGCGGGCGACAGGCCGTTCAGCTGGTAGCTCATGCCGCCGTCCACCGCGTTCTGGTAGTAGACGTCGTCGTGATCGTAGCCCTTGCCGTGCGTGTAGCCGGTCTTGCCCGTGAAGGTCAGGTCGGGCGTGGCGCGGAAGCGGAAATTGAAGTCGCCGTAGTACGATTCGCCGCCGGCACCGGGACGGTAGATGTTGTCCACTTCGCCCGCGTTGGTGGCGAAGGAGGCGGCGACGAGTGTGCCGTTGCGCACCGTGTACGCGGTCGGCACCGAGCTCATATTGTTGCTCGGCGCGGCCAGCACGTTGGTGTTCTGGTGCGGTGCCTTCAGTTTCGAATAGAAGCCGTTGACGTCCAGCGTCAGGTCGCGCGTGGCCTTCCATTCGACGTCGAACGCGCCGCCTTCGCGCGTTTTCTTCTGCTCGAACAGCGTGGCGCCGATGAAGGTCGGCACGCGCACGCCTGCCAGGTCGGGATGCGCGATGGCCGCAGCGCTGGTGGCGGCGATCGTCGAATAGCCCAGGATCTCCTGGCCGTCGCGGCGCACCGACTGCTTCTGCGAGAAGCCCTGCACCATCACGCCCAGCGTGTTGTCGTCGTTCTTCCAGTTCACCATGGCCGAGACCTGCGGTTCGGTCTTGCCGGCCAGGTCGTTGTAGACGGCCTGCAGCGAACCTTCGACGGTCAGCTTCTTCTTGAATTCCAGGGGACGCCGCGTGATCACGTCGATCGCGCCCGAGACGCCGCCTTCGACCAGATCGGCCGTGGCGCTCTTGCGCACGACGACCGAGCTGACGATCTCGGAAGGCAGCAGCGAGAAGCTGCTGCTGCGGCCCACGCTGCCGCCGACCTGGTTCAGGATGAACCAGTCGCCCGTGCTGATCGCATGGCCGTTGAACAGCGTCTGCTGAAGGCTGGGGCTCGTGCCGCGCAGGCTGACGCGGTCGTTCTCGCCGAAGCCGCCCTCGCCACCGGCGGAGGATTGCGTGTTCACGCCCGGCAGGCGCTGGATCGCATCGGCCACGTTCCGGTCGGGCATCTTGCCGATGTCTTCCGCCGTGACGACTTCGACGACGGAATCGGCGTTACGCTTTTGCTTCAACGACTGTTCCAGCGCCGCGCGTACACCGCTGACGGTGACGACGGCCACGTTGTCCGGTGCCGCTTCCGCCTGCTGTGCCTGTGCGGACAGGCTGATGCCCGCGATCATGACCGCCACTGCCAGCGAGACGGGCGTCAGTCCGATATTCTTGTGCTGCTTCATGTACTCCCCCTGTATGAGGGCCCCAAGGCAAGGCCCAGTCCACTTGATTCTCCGATCGATGCCACTTCCGACACCAATTGAGCGCCAATATAACCCCATCCAATACCAGAGCACTACCAATTCTCGTATTTTTTTCGCATGTTGTATTGAAAATACATACCACTTATTGCCGGATTGACGTCAGATAGCGCTACCTGAGGGGCTGCGGGCGGTTCTTGCCGTTCGGGTGGATGCGGACCGGTTGAGGATGGTCTTTTTTTGGTATTATCGACGCCGCGCCGCACCACACAAAAACACGCGCATCCATGCGCACGGGAGAGGGAATGAGTTCGCTTGCAGAGATCATGCGCGGCATGGGGCAGACCAGCCTGCCGCTGTACCAGCAATTGCAGCGGGCGCTGCGCGAAGCCATCGACAAGCGTGTCTTCGGCCCGGAAGAAGCCCTGCCCGCCGAGCGGCAGCTGGCGGCGGACCTGTCGATCTCCCGCATCACCGTGCGCAAGGCCATCGACGGCCTTGTCGACGAAGGCCTGCTGGTGCGCCGGCCCGGCTCCGGTAACTTCATCAATACCCGCATCGAAAAGAACTTCGCCAAGCTGACGTCGTTTTCGGAGGACATGCGGGCGCGTGGCCGCACGCCGAAAAGCGTCTGGCTGAAGCGCTCGGAGGGGACCGTGACGCCGGAAGAAGCGCTGCGCCTGCGGCTCTCGCCCGGCGCGCCCGTCTACCGCTTCAATCGCATCCGCTACGCCGACGACATGCCGATGTGCCTGGAGTACGCGACGATCGTCGCCGGCGCGCTGCCGTCGCTGGAAGCCGTGGACGTGTCGATGTACGAGGCGCTGGAGAAGTCCGGCAACCGGCCCGTGCGCGCGCTGCAGCGCTTGTCCGCGCTGCTGCTCAATGCGGAGCAGGCGCAGTTGCTGCAGGCGCAGCAGGGGGATGCGGGACTGGCCGTCGAGCGGCTGGGGTTCCTGCGGGATGGCCGGGCGGTGGAGTTCTGCCGGTCGATCTTCCGCGGGGATATGTATGATTTCGTGGCGGAGCTTTCGACGCCCTGATAGACCTTGGGGACAGGCACGTCCGCTCCGCGGAGGTGCCTGTCCCCGACGTTTGGCGACCGGGTCCATCTGCGGGCGTATGCGAACGCTGCCCGGATGATGTGACCGGGGCTGGGTCAACGTCGGGGACAGGCACCAAGGTGCCAGTCCCCAGTGGCCGCTCCCCAGCTTTTACTTCTTCATATCGCCCGCGATGACGACCGCCAGCTTCGCCGGATCGACATGCTTGCGGAACGCGGCGTTGACCTGCTCCACCGTCAGGCGCTGCAGCTTCTGTTCGTGCTGCTTGCTCCATTCGAACGTGCGGCCCAGGTAGAGGAACTTCGTCCAGCCGGCGGCCACCACGTTGTCCTTCGACCGGTTCTGCAGGCGCTGTTGCAGCAGGCCCGATTTGGCGCCCGCCACTTCGGCGGCCGTGAAGCCTTCCTTGACGGCGCGTGCCAGTTCCTCGCGCACGGCGTTTTCCAGCTTCGGCAGGTTCTGCGGCGCGGCGATGGCGCTGATGGAGAAGCTGCCGGCGCGGTCGATGTCGCCCGCGTTCAGCGCCGAGCCGCCGCCATACGACAGCCCGTCCTTCTGGCGGATGCGGTCCATCAGGCGCGACTTCAGGCCGCCGTCGCCGAAGATGAAGTTGGCCAGCTCCAGCGCCGGGTAGTCCGGGTCGTCGGTGCCCAGCTCCAGGTTGACGCGCGCCGTGTAGAAGCCGTTCTCCTTGTCCGGCGTGACGATGGCCTTGCGCACCGCCGGCTTGTCGGCGTTCGCATCAGGGATGCGCGCATAGCTTGCCTTGCTGTCCCAGTTACCCAGGCTTTCCGCGACCGTCTTCGCGATGGCGTCCTTGTCGAAGTCGCCGACGATCGCCAGCTCGCCGTGCGAGGCGCCGTAGAACTCGCGGTGATAGGCCTTGATGTCGTCCAGCTTCATCGCCTTCAGTTCGGCCAGCTGCTCGTCGACCGTCATCACGGCGCGCGGGTCGCCCTTCGGCCAGTGGTCGAAATACTCTTCCAGCGCCTGGTTCGCCAGCGACGGCGGCTCGTTGCGATTGGCCTCGATGCCGACGATCCACTGCTGGCGCAGCTGCTCGAATTCGGCCTCGGGGAAGCTCGGCTCCTTCAGCACGTGGGCCATCAGGCGCACCGCCGCGTCCAGGTGCTCGCGCGTCGTCTCGTAGCCATAGATGCTGCCGCTGATCTTCAGCTTCGACATCGCGTCGGCGAGCTGCGCGCGCGTGTACTTGCTGGTGCCGCGCGTGAGCATCTCGCCCGTCGCCGCCGCGATCATCGACTTGTTGAACTGGTTTTTCTCGTCGCCCCAGTGCAGGCGCAGGTTAACGGAGACCGCCTCGCCGCGGTTCTTCTTCGGCAGCAGCGCCACCTTCAGCTTGCCGATCTGCGTGACCGTCGTGCGCTTCATGATGTTGTCCTGGCTCGGATCGAAGTTCTCCGACGTCAGGGCGCTTTCCTTCGGCTTGTAGTCCTTCAGCACTTCGCTCGCTTCCGGCGCCGGCGCGATCACGGCGCGCAGCGGCTGGTCTTCCGGCAGGAACAGGCCCACGGTGCGGTTGTCGCGCTTCAGGTACGTGCCCGCCGCGTCGGCCACCTGCTGCGCCGTGATGGAAGCGAGGTTGTCGCGGCCCTGGAACAGCAGGCGCCAGTCGCCCAGCGCAATCGGTTCGGACAGCGCCACGCCCACCTGCTGCGGATCGTTGAGCGCCTTCTCGAACGAGTTGTTGAAGGTGCGGCGCGTACGCTCCATTTCCTCTTCCGTCGGCGGCGTTTTGGCAAAGCTCTCCACCGCTTCGATCAGCGCGTCGCGCACGGGTTCGACGGGCTGGCCCGCCTTGACGACGGCGCCGAACAGCTGCAGGCCGGGCGCATAGCCCGTCTGGCCATAGCTGAAGACCTGCGCCGCCTTGCCCGTCTCCACCAGCAGCTTGTGCAGGCGCCCGTTCGGCGTATCGCTTTCGATCTGGCTCATGAACGACAGGCGGTCCACATCCGGGTGCAGGCCGGACGGCACTTTGTAGCCGACCAGGACCACCTGCACGTCGCCCTTGCGGCGCACGGTGAACTGGCGTTCGCCGTCCTGCGTGGGCTCGACCGTCCAGAACGGCGGCAGCTTGCGCGTCGGTTTCGGGATGGCGCCGAACGTGCGGGCGATCGACGCCAAGGTCTGCGCGGGATCGAACTTGCCGGCGACGAGCAGCACGGCGTTGTCCGGCTGGTACCACGTGCGGTAGAAGGCCTGCAGGTTCTCGATACGCACGTTCTCGATGTCGCTGCGGTTGCCGATCGTCGAGCGCCCGTAGCTGTGCCAGTCGTAGGCGATGCTCTGCATGCGCTTCATCATGACCTGGAACGGGCTGTTCTCGCCGCTCTCGTACTCGTTGCGCACGACGGTCATTTCCGATTCCAGGTCCTTCTTCGCGATGAACGACTTCGTCATGCGCTCGGCTTCCATCGCCAGCGCCCACTGCAGGTTGTCGCCGCTGGCCGGGAAGACCTCGTAGTAGTTGGTGCGGTCCAGCGACGTGGTGCCGTTGAAGTCCATGCCGCGCTCGGCGAACTGCTGCGGGATGGCGCGGTGCTTCGGCGACCCCTTGAACATCAGGTGTTCCAGCAGGTGGGCCATGCCCGTCTCGCCATAGTTCTCGTGGCGCGAGCCGACCAGGTAGGTGACGTTGACGGTGACGGTGGGCTTGGACGCATCCGGGAACAGCAGCACCTTCAGGCCATTGGCCAAGCGGTACTCGGTGATGCCTTCGATGGACGGCCCCTTGACGACGCCGGCCGGCACTTTAACGACGCCGCTGTCGGCCGCTGCGGCGCCAGGAACGAAGGTGACGGAACAGGCAAGGGAAAAGCAGGACAGCAGCAAGGCTGCCTTGGTACCGGTAAAGCGTGGATTCATTTGGTCTCGCGCGCGTTGGCAAAACCTTATCCTACGCCATTCGGGCAGTGTGGGGAACTGTCAGGGTTTGTCGCCCGGCAGCGGAACGTGGCAGGCGTCGACGACCTGCAGCTTGTTGTCGGTCGCGAACTGGCGCACGAAGTGATACGCCATCGGCTCGATTTCCTTGAGCGTGTCGTTGACGACGACCGCCTTGACGCCGTTCGTCATCGTCGGCCGCACCAGCGGCGAATACTGCAGGTGGGCGTTGCGGCCGCCCGTGCCCGCCGGCCGGAAGCAGGACATCACGCCGCACAGGCGCTCCGCCCAGTCGCTGGGACGGAATTGCTTGCCGTCGGTGGTAAGCCCAAGAATAAAGAACTCGCTGGCCATAGGCTGGGAAGGATACCTGAGAGTATGCGAAAGATGCTACGCGAAAAATGCGGTAGAGAAAGCACAGGTATTATATCTTATAGAAGACCTGAGCGCCGAAGTACCTGACTGCCGCTGAAGGAAAACTACTTGTCCTGCGGGCCGTCGGCTGCATTGTAAACGGCTTCGCAAAGCGCCGATGCCGCGCAGGGCGCGGCGTCAAGTCAACCCAGGTAGACGGCGCCCGACAACAGCAGCAACAGCAGCATCCACAGCAGCAGCGCGCGCCAGACGAGGCCCACGGTGCTTTGCAGCGCGCGGATCGACGGCTCGTCGCCCGGCAGCGTTTCCACTTCCACGTCGCTGATGTCCACGGTGCCCGCGTCGGCCGGCACCATCATCTTTGCCGCGTTTTCCAGCGGCGTGCCGAGACGCACCCCCATCGCGCCGCCGCCGGCGGCCAGGATGATGCCGATCGCCTCGTCGCGCCAGCGGTGGGCGAAGTTGCGCCATGCGTAGATGGCGTCCTCGAAATTGCCGACGATGGCGAAGGCCACGGCCGTCAGGCGCGCGGGAATCCAGTCGATCCAGTAGAACGCGCGGGCGGCAAACAGGCCGAACGCCTCGTTGCGCATGTGCTCAGGTTCGTTCCACGCGCGCGCCAGGTATTCGGCGACGCGGTACATGACGGCGGCCGCGGGGCCCAGCGGCATCAGGAACCAGAAGAACACGCCGAACACGCTGCGGTGCGTCGTGATCAGCGCCTTCTCGACGGCGATGCGCGAGATCTCGGTGACTTCCATGCCGACGGTATCGATCTTTGCCCACTCGGCCAGCAGCGCGCGGGCTGCCGCCTCGTCGCCCGCGTTCAGGGCCAGCTGGATCGACGTGAAATAATGGCTGTAATGGCGAAAGCCCAGCGTGAGGTAGACGATCAGGACATTCCATGCAAAGGCGGCGATGATCAGGTCATAGCGCAGCAGCACCCAGTAGATCAGCCCCGTCGGAATGATCAGTGCCGCCATCATGACGAACCAGCCGATGCGGCCATGGCTGGGTTGACCCGCGTTGAACCAGGTTTCCATGCGCACTGCGAGACGTTTGATCTCGGCGTAGATCGGATTGTCCGCGCGTAGTGGCTTCATCTGCTCGAGCAGCAATGCGCAGAGAATGGAAAGAAATGTCATCTATGTCCTTTGATAGCAATACCGCAATGTGCGCTACGATAGCCTAAGCGCGCAAGAAATGAAACAGATTGCGCAGCATGCCGGCAGTGGCGCCCCAGATGAAGTACTGCTCGTAAGGCATCGTATAAAACGTGCGGCGGCCACCCGCCAGCAGCATCGAACGGCGCTCGTGATGGGCGCCGTCCAGCACGTACGCCAGCGGCACTTCGAAGATCTCGGCCACCTCGAACGGGTCCGCTTTCATCTCGAACGGCGGCGCGACGAGGGCGACGACCGGCGTCACGCTGTAGCCCGTTCCCGTCTGGTACAGCGGCAGCGTTCCCAGCACCTCGATATGGCGGCGGTGCAGGCCGATCTCCTCCTCCGTCTCGCGCAGCGCCGTATCGACGGCATCCGCATCGAAATGCTCCGCCCGCCCGCCGGGAAAGGCGATCTGGCCCGCGTGATCGTTCAGGTGCGCGGTGCGCATCGTCAGCAGCAGCGACAGCCCGCGCGCACGCTGCACCAGCGGCACCAGCACGGAGGCCGGTGTGGGGTCAAGCCGCGGCGCCCAGCTTTCATCGGAGGGCTCGGGTGTCCACGCGGGCGGCGCCGCGAAACGTGCGCGCAGCCAGTCGGCGTTCAGGCGCTCCGCGGGCACGGGCACTTCGCCGGCAATGCTGTCGATGGGGAGCTGGGTCGGGTCGAACTGGGGCTTGGCCAATGAATCCTCCGGGCGGATGACGATGCTGACGAAAACCATACCATGGGGCGCGTCCGCAAGAAAAAAAAGGGGCGCCTCGCGGCACCCCTTTTCTCGAACCAATCCGTGGATTACGCGGATGCTTTGGCCGCGGCAGCGCGACGGTTCGGCAGCTTTTCCTTGATACGTGCGGACTTGCCCGAACGCTCGCGCAGGTAGTACAGCTTGGCGCGACGGACGTCACCGCGACGTTTCACTTCGATCGAAGCGATCAGCGGGGAGTACAGCTGGAAGGTACGCTCGACGCCTTCGCCGGACGAGATCTTGCGAACGATGAAGTTCGAGTTCAGGCCACGGTTACGACGGGAGATCACGACGCCTTCGTAAGCCTGGGCGCGCTTGCGCGTGCCTTCGACGACGTTGACGTTGACGACCACGGTATCGCCAGGCGCGAACTCAGGGATGTTCTTGCCCAGGCGAGCGATTTCTTCTTGCTCGAGTTGCTGAATCAGGTTCATTTTAAATGACTCCAATAACCATCTTGCCGGCGCATTGACTACCGCCCGGTAGAGGATGGGGTTAAACACGCGAACACGATTGTTCGCACGGTATTACTGGGTCGCTTGCAGCTTGACACTGCGTGCGGCCCGGCGGATTTACAAACCCGCCAAAAACTTTTCGTCCTTCTTCGACAGCAGGCCCGCCGCGCGGGCCGCCTCCAGAAGGTCGGGACGCTTCTTCGCGGTTGCTTCCAGCATCCGCTCGCGGCGCCACTTGTCGATCTCGGCGTGGTTGCCGCCCATCAGGACCGGCGGCACGGCCACGCCTTCATATACTTCCGGCCGCGTGTAGTGCGGCGAATCGAGCAGGCCGTTCACAAAACTGTCCTCGACGGCCGACGCGTCGGTGTTCAGCACGCCGGGCAACAACCGCACCACGGCATCCATCAGCGCCATCGCGGGCAGTTCGCCGCCCGACAGCACGAAGTCGCCGAGACTGATTTCCTCGTCGACGCAGCGGTCCAGCAAACGCTGGTCCACCGCCTCGTAGCGGCCGCACAGGATCACGAGACCCGGTTCGTTCTTCAACGCCACCACCCGTTCGTGCGTCAGCTGCCGGCCTTGCGGCGACATGAAGACGACGCGTGGCGCCGGCAGGCCGGCCACCACCTGGCGATGTTTCGCCGCGGCGATCGTTGCCTCGAGCGGCTTGGCCAGCATGACCATGCCGGGACCGCCGCCATACGGGCGATCGTCCACGGTACGGTGGTTGTCCGTCGTGAAATCACGGGGATTCCACAGCGACAGACCCCAGCGCCCCTGCTCGAAGGCACGGCGCGTCACGCCGGACTGCGTCAGTGCGGCAAACATCTCGGGAAACAGGGTAACGACGTCGAACTGCATGGTGGACCTGTAAAAGAGGCTAGTAATCCAGGCCCCAGTCCACGACGATCTTCTTCGCGTCCTTGTCCACCTTGATGACAAACTGGTCCACGAACGGAATCAGGCGTTCCTGCCCTGCTTCTTCCGCCGCGGGGGCCGACGTGACGCGCAGGATGGACTGTGGTCCATTGCTCATCATGTCGTGCACGACGCCGAGGCGTTCGCCCTGCAGATTCTCTACTTCCAGCCCGATCAGATCGGACCAGTAAAATTCGTCTTCATCATCCAGTTGCGGGAACTGGCTGCGCGGCACGAAGACCGCGGCGCCCTTCAGCGCTTCCGCCGCATCGCGGTCGGTCTGACCGACCAGCTGGGCGACAACATCGCCGCCATGCAACTTGGCCCGCTTGACTTCGACGTCGCGCAGGCCCGGTTTATCCAGCCACCAGGTTGTCACGTGCAGCAGGGCATCGGCGTCATCGGAAAACGGGCGCACCCGGATTCCGCCAACCACCCCATAGGCACCGGAGACAAAGCCTACCTGTACCAGATCGTCGGGGATTTCCACCCCGGATGCTGTCTTGCCGGACAAACTGAAAACTTAGGCTGCTTTTTGGCTTGCGACCAGACGGGCAACAGCTGGGGACAGCTGTGCGCCGACGCCTTGCCAGTAGGCCAGACGGTCTGCTGCAACGCGGAACGGCTCTTCCTGGCCCGATGCCATCGGGTTGTAGAAACCGATGCGCTCGACGAAGCGGCCGTCACGACGATTGCGGGAATCGGTTGCAACGATGTTGTAGAAAGGGCGCTTCTTGGCACCACCACGAGCTAAACGAATAACGACCATAATAATTCCAAAAAGTGTGCTGAGTCGGAAAAAGCCGCAGATTATAGCGTGCTTCTCCTGCGACTGCAAAGCATTATTGACAATGAGACTGTGTCGGGGTAATCCATGATTATCCCCTACTCTCGCCTCGACGGCAATCGCTAATTATTGTCGCGACCGCCCGGCAGAGCATCCACACGGCGGGAGGATTATGCAAGATACTGTGGACTTCCTGAAACCTTGCATTGTCGATATGTTGCAAAGCACACACAAAAACAAGACGTTGACCACGTTGCTGGCCGCCGTACTGGGCGGTATCGGCGCCCACCGTTTCTATCTGCGGGGCTTGCGGGACGGCTGGGGGTGGCTCCACGCAGCCGCCCTGCCCGCCTGCGGCGCCATCATGACGGCCGCCCCGGGCGCCGACTGGTATTTCTGGTATCTGCCGCTGACGCTCTCGATCCTGGCCGGTTGTCTCGAGGCACTCGTGCTGGGCCTGACGCCGGACGAGAAGTGGGACGCCCGCTACAACGCCGGCTCGGGGCGCACGTCAAGCTCGCGCTGGCCGCTGGCGCTCATTCTTGTCGCCACGATGATGGCGGGCGCCGGACTGCTGATCGCGACCATTGCCCGCCTGTTCGACCTGCTGTACACGGGCGGCGCCTACGGCTGATAAACCGGTGACAGGCTCCTGTTTCAATAAACGGTGACAGGCTCCTGTTTCATGGTCTCCCGCTCCTGAACAAGGTGCCTGTCACCTACTGCAAGCACCACTGTCACAAGCAATTACAAATTGCTCAGCCATAACGTCAGCCTGACGCCTATACTGCGGCCATCGACACCAAGGAGCCGCACATGAACACCATCAAGAATCTCCGCGCCACCCTGCTGGCAGCCGCCCTGACCGCCACGATGGCGGGCGCGCAGGCCGATCCCCACCACAACAAGCACCGCGTCTGCAACGACTGCGGCCGCGTGACCAGCGTGCACGTCTCCGAACAGAACGGCAAGGGCGGCGCAACGGGCGTCATCGTCGGCGGTCTGGCCGGCGGTCTGCTGGGCAACCAGGTCGGCAGTGGCACGGGGCGCTCGCTGGCGACCGTCGCTGGCGCCGTGGGTGGCGCGTATGCCGGCAAGCACATCGAGGGCCGCATGAACAAGGAACGCGTGTGGACCGTCAAGGTGCGCTACGACAACGGCAAACACGGCACGTTCAACTTCCGCAACGACCCGCGCCTGCACAACGGCGACCGCGTCCACCGCGCCAACGGCACCATCGTTCGCGGTTGATACGCCGCGCGGCGCGCTCAGGCCCGCCGCGCCAGCAGCAAGCCCAGTCCGGCCCCGGACAACAATCCTGCGCAGCTGCGATTGAAAATGCGCTTGCTGCGCGGAGCCCGGAACCACAGCCGCAGCCGCGTGCCCAGCGCGGCATACAGCACGATGGCCACACCCTCGAAGAGCAGGAACAGCACGCCCAGCAGGGCAAACTGCGGCGCCATCGGTGCACTCGCATCGACGAACTGCGGCAGGAATGCCGTAAAGATCAGGATGGCCTTCGGATTCCCGGCCGCGACAAGGAACTCCTGCCGCATCAACGGCAGCAGCCCCGCACTGACCGCTCCCTCATCCTGCCCCGCCGCCGGTTCGGCGCGCCACAGCTGCCAGGCCAGATAGAACAGGTACGCAGCGCCCAGCACCTTGATGACACCAAACAGCGTGGCTGACGTATGCAGGATGACGGCCAGGCCGGACGCGGCCAGCGCGATCATCCCCGCAAAAGCGGCCAGGCGACCGGCGCCGGCGGCACACGCCGCACGGAAACCGTAGCGGGTGGCATTACTCACCGACAGCAGATTGTTGGGCCCGGGCGCCAGGTTGAGCGCAAAGCAGGCGGGAACGAACAGCAGCAGCGTGGACAGGTCCATGGTTTCTCCCGATATCTTGCCATTCTGGCAGAACAAAAAAATCCCCGCCAGCAGAGACGTACTGGCAGGGCAAAGGCAAGAAGACGGGCTGGAAGCCCTTCTTCAGCTCCCGTGTGACCACAGCAGTCAGCGTACTCCAGCGTAGCGCCCGTGTGAGCGCTTCCTTACAAAAGCCCTGAAGACTCCGACAGTTTTCCGACAATTGCGCCCCTTCACGCAACGCATGCACTCGGCCGCGGTCAATTGACCGCAGGCAAGAACCCGTCACTCTGCCGTCTGCAACGCCCGATGCCGGGCGATACTGGCCCTCCAACTTTCCAGGAGGACATATGAAACTCTGCAACGCGATGATCGCCGTGCTGCTCGCCACCGGCGCCACCGGCATGCAAGCCCAGGCCGCCCCGAAAAAGAAGGCCTGCAACGAATGCGGCAAGGTGACGGACGTGCGCATGACCGAGCGTGACGGCGAAGGCGGCGCCGCCGGCATGATCGCCGGTGGCGTGGCCGGCGCGATGCTGGGCAACCAGATCGGCAGCGGCAGCGGCCGTACGGTGGCAACCTTCGCCGGTGCCGCTGGCGGCGCCTATGCCGGCAAGCAGGTGGAAGGCAAGATGAACAAGGTGCGCGAGTGGCACGTGACCGTGCGCTATGACAGCGGCCTGACGGAAACGGTGCTGTTCAACACCGAACCGGGCATGCGCAGCGGCGACAAGGTGAAACTGCGCGACGGCACGCTGGTGCGCGGCTAAGCTGCGGCAAGAAAAACAGGAGCCTGTCACTGGTTTTTGCGAAAACCGGTGACAGGCTCCTGTTTTTTGTTGCCCAAAATCGGGGACTGTCCCCGATTTTGGGCAATACTTGCGGATCAGAACTGGTCTTCGCTCAGCCCCAGCACGCCCGCGTGGCCGTCGACGATGGCGTTCTTCAGGCCGACCGATGCCGTCAGGATGTGGTCGGCAAAGAAGCGGGTCGTGACGATCTTGGCCTGGTAGAACGCTGCGTCGCCGGCGCCTTCGGCCAGCTTCTTCTGCGCGACGACCGCGGCGCGGCCCATCTGCCAGCCGCCCAGCACGATGCCGGCCAGCTTCAGGTACGGCACGCTGCCCGCGAAGACGGCCTTGACGTCGCTCTTGACGTTGGCCAGCACGAAGGCGACGACCGCCTCCAGGTCGGCGGCACCCTGCTCCAGGCTCTTGCGGATCGCGCCAAAGTGTTCGCCATGAGCGCCGCCATCCAGTTCGCCCAGCTGCGTGGCCGTCGCGCGCACTTGCGCGATCAGGTGCTGCGCCACCTTGCCGCCGTCGCGCACGGTCTTGCGGCCCACCAGGTCGTTCGCCTGGATCGCCGTCGTGCCTTCGTAGATCGGCAGGATCTTGGCGTCGCGGTAGTGCTGGGCGGCGCCCGTCTCCTCAATGAAGCCCATGCCGCCGTGGACCTGCACGCCGTCGCGCGTGACGCTTTCGCTCATCTCCGTCGACCAGCCCTTGATGATCGGGACCAGGTATTCATAGATCGCCATGTGCGCGGCGCGTTCGTCGGCATCCGGATGGTGGTGGGCGATGTCGGAGAAGCCCGCGCCGACGTAGGCCAGCGCACGCGCCGCTTCCGTCTGGGCACGCATCGACATCAGCATGCGGCGCACGTCCGGATGGTGGATGATCGACACGGAGCCGGCGGAACCTGCCAGGTCGCGCGACTGCACGCGGTCTTTGGCGAATGCGACAGCCTGCTGGTACGCGTTCTCCGCCAGGCCGATGCCCTGGATGCCGACGCCGAAGCGGGCGGCGTTCATCATGATGAACATGTATTCGAGGCCGCGGTTTTCCTCGCCGACCAGCGTGCCGATGGCGCCGCCGTTGTCGCCGAACTGCAGCACGGCCGTCGGGCTGGCCTTGATGCCCAGCTTGTGTTCGATCGACACGCAGTGCGCGTCGTTGCGCTCACCCAGCGAGCCATCGGCATTGACCATGAACTTCGGCACGATGAACAGCGAGATGCCTTTTACGCCAGCTGGCGCATCCGGCGTGCGGGCCAGCACCAGGTGGACGATATTCTCCGTCATGTCATGCTCGCCCCACGTGATGAAGATCTTCGTGCCGAAGATCTTGTACGTGCCGTCGCCCTGCGGCACGGCGCGCGTGCGCACGGCCGCCAGGTCGGAACCGGCCTGCGGCTCCGTCAGGTTCATCGTGCCCGTCCACTTGCCCGTGACGAGCGGCTCCAGGTACGTGGCCTTCTGCTCGTCGCTGCCGGCCGTCAGCAGCGCTTCGATGGCGCCGTCGGACAGCAGCGCGACGAGGCCATACGACATGTTCGCGCCCTGCAGCATCTCCACGCACGGCGTGCCCACCAGCTTCGGCAGGCCCTGGCCGCCGAAGTCCTGCGGGTGTTGCAGGCCCTGCCAGCCCGCATCCGCGAACTGGCGGAAGGCTTCCTTGAAGCCTTTGCTGGTCGTGACCTGGCCGTCGTGCCAGAAGCTCGGCTCCTTGTCGCCGGGATGGTTCAGCGGGGCGATGACGCCGCTGACGAATTTCGCGTTCTCCTCCAGCACCGCTTCGACGGTCTCCGGGGTCGCGTCCTCGCAACCCGGCAGCGCGCTGACGGCTTGCAGGTTGGCCAGTTCGTTCATCACGAACAGCATGTCTTTCAGTGGGGCGGTGTATGGCATTGTCTTCTCCAAGAAAAAAGCCACGGTGGCCGGCGTTCTGTGCCTGGCCAGCGTGGCTTCGTGATTCAGTCCTGCGGCGGGCTGGTTAGCCCAGCTCTTTGACCAGTTGCGGCACGATCTCGAACAGGTCGCCCACGATGCCGTAGTCGGCCACCGAGAAGATCGGCGCTTCCGGGTCCTTGTTGATCGCGACGATCGTCTTCGAATCCTTCATGCCGGCCAGATGCTGGATCGCGCCGGAGATGCCGACGGCGATGTACAGCGACGGCGCGACGATCTTGCCGGTCTGGCCAACCTGCCAGTCGTTCGGCACGAAGCCCGCGTCGACGGCGGCGCGCGATGCGCCCATTGCCGCGCCCAGCTTGTCGGCCAGCGGTTCCAGCAGCTTGAAGTTGTCGGCCGAGCCGATACCGCGGCCGCCGGAAACGATGATCTTCGCGGCCGTCAGTTCCGGACGGTCCGACTTGGCCAGCTCGCGGCCGACGAACGACGACTTGCCGACGTCGCCCACTGCCGTCAGGTTTTCCGTGGCGGCCGAACCGCCGGTGGCGGCAGCCGAATCGAAGCCCGTCGTACGGACGGTGATGACCTTGATCTTGTCGGACGACTGCACGGTGGCGATCGCGTTACCGGCGTAGATCGGGCGCTCGAACGTGTCCGGGCCATCGACCTTGGTGATTTCGGAGATCTGCGCGACGTCCAGCTTGGCGGCCACGCGCGGCAGGATGTTCTTGCCGTAGGCGGTGGCCGGCGCCAGGATGTGCGAGTAGTTGCCGGCGATGGCCAGGATCTGCTCGGCCACGTTTTCGGCCAGGCCGTCGGCGAAGTGCGGCGCGTCGGCGACCAGCACTTTCGTGACGCCGGCGATCTGCGCGGCCTGCTGCGCCGCGGCGCCGGCGTTCGAGCCGGCGACGAGGACGTGGACTTCGCCACCGGCTTGAGCTGCCGCGGTGACGGTGTGGTGGGTGCTGCCTTTCAGGCTGGCGTTGTCGTGTTCTGCGATGACGAGTGCGACCATGATTTCTATCCTTGTCTGTTACCCCCAGAAGCAAAGGCCGGGGTCAGACCCATCGGGTCTGACCCCAGGGTTTGCACCTGGGGTAAATGTATGCGTTACGGGCTGGCCTTAGATAACCTTGGCTTCGGTGCGCAGCTTCGACACCAGCGTTGCCACGTCCGGCACCTTGATGCCGGCGGAGCGCTTCGCAGGCTCGACGACCTTGAGCGTCTTCAGGCGCGGCGTCACGTCCACGCCCAGGTCTTCCGGCTTGATCGTTTCCAGCGGCTTCTTCTTGGCCTTCATGATGTTCGGCAGCGTGACGTAGCGCGGCTCGTTCAGGCGCAGGTCGGTCGTGACGATGGCCGGCAGGGTCAGGGCCACGGTTTCCAGGCCGCCGTCGACTTCGCGGGTCACGGTTGCCTTGCCGTCTTCCAGCACGACTTTCGACGCGAACGTCGCCTGTGGCCAGCCCAGCAGGGCCGCCAGCATCTGGCCGGTCTGGTTGGAGTCGTCGTCGATGGCCTGCTTGCCCAGGATGATCAGCTGTGGCTGCTCCTTGTCGGCCAGCGCTTTCAGCAGCTTGGCGACAGCCAGTGGCTCCAGGTCGGCGGTGGTTTCCACCAGGATGCCGCGGTCGGCACCGATCGCCATGCCCGTGCGCAGCGTTTCCTGGCACTGCGTCACGCCGCAGGACACAGCCACCACTTCGGTTACCTTGCCCGCTTCCTTCAGGCGGGTCGCCTCTTCCATTGCAATCTCGTCGAACGGATTCATCGACATTTTGACGTTGGCGATATCGACGCCAGTGCCGTCAGACTTGACGCGTACCTTGACGTTGTAGTCGACCACGCGTTTGACAGGTACCAGGACTTTCATGGGATGCCTTTGGAAAAGTGATAGTGGTGATAGTGAAAATGTGGGCTAGATTATATGAGTATTTCTAGCTCGGTACAGAATTAAAGCACGATCGTGCGATTTTTTGTTAGTGGTAGCGCTCTAAAACGACAAAGGACAGTCCTGAAGCAGGAACTGTCCGATGATTTGTGCTGTGCGCGGGCCGGCGAGGCACCCGCCAGAGTTGCCAGCTTACTTGCGCTGCATGAGGAAGGTAAACTCGGCCCCATGCTGAACGTGCGACAGCAGCGGGTTGCCCGTTTGCTTGGCGAATGCCTGGAAGTCGCGTACGGAACCCGGATCGGTTGCCATGATGCGCAGCACTTGGCCGCTTTCCAGTTCGGCCAGCGCCTTTTTTGCCTTCAGGATCGGCAACGGGCAGTTCAGGCCCCGTGCATCGAGTTCCTTGTGAAATTCCATGATTTCGGTTTCGAGTAGAGTTTCGCTCATCAAATTTCTCGCCAATTTTTGTGCAGAGTCGGCACAGTCTACTCCAATTTACCTGGCGTGACGCACTGCACCAAAATTGTTCATATGTCGTTGCAAAGTTGCAACGTCAGATTCATGTAAGACAACGAGGCCCCGGTCTGACGCGCAGGGAGCGGAGTATAGACCAAAAACGGCCGCTGATGCACTGCGTCATCAAGGTGCAGCGATCGCACCGCATTGGGGACAGGCACCTTCAGGTCGGTCCGCCGCGCGGCCTGTCCCCGACGTTCGCTACAGCAAGACGGGGTCAGGTCCGACATTCGGACAAACGTCGCGTCCAAGGCTGAGCTCGTGTCCGAATGTCGGACCTGACCCCGGGGGTGCTGCTGAGCTCGTGTCCGAATGTCGGACCTGACCCCGGGGGTGCTGCCAATAAAAAAGGGCGGCAAGCGCCGCCCTTCTCACTCCGCCGAAGAGTCGCTTACAGCTTCGCTTCGACCCAGCCAGTCACGCCAGCCAGCGCGTCCGCCAGGCCTGCCGGATTGGTACCGCCGGCCTGCGCCATGTCCGGACGGCCGCCGCCCTTGCCGCCCACCTGCTGGGCGACGAAGTTGACCAGCTCGCCTGCCTTGACCTTGCCGATCGAATCGGCGGTGACGCCGGCGATCAGGCTGACCTTGCCGTCGGCCACGCTGGCCAGCACGATGGCGGCCGTTTTCAGCTTGTCCTTGAGCTTGTCCATCGTCTCGCGCAGCGCGGCCACGTCGGCACCTTCCATCGTTGCCGCCAGCACCTTGATGCCCTTGACGTCGACGGCTTTGGTTGCCAGCTCGTCGCCCTGGCCGGAAGCCAGCTTCGACTTCAGCGCGTTCAGTTCCTTCTCCAGCGACTTGACCTGGTCCTGCACCTGGCCGATGCGGCTGGTGATCTCTTCCGGCGTTGCCTTCAGGGCCGCGGCCGCTTCGTTCAGGCGACGCGTCATCGACTGCACCAGCGCCAGCGCGCCCTCACCCGTCACGGCTTCGATACGGCGGATACCCGCCGCCACGCCGCCTTCGGACACGATCTTGAACAGGCCGATGTCGCCCGTGCGGTTGACGTGCACGCCGCCGCACAGCTCTTTCGACGTGCCGATGTCCAGCACCCTTACCTGGTCGCCGTACTTCTCGCCGAACAGCGCCATGGCGCCATGCTTGACGGCGTCGTCGAACGACATGTGCTGCGCTTTCGTCGGATGGTTTTCCAGGATCTCCTTGTTCACCAGCGCTTCGACCTGGGCGATCTGCTCGGCCGTCACGGGAGCGTTGTGGCTGAAGTCGAAACGGGTTTTATCCGGATCGACCAGCGAGCCTTTCTGCGCCACGTGGCCGCCCAGCACTTCGCGCAGCGCCTTGTGCATCAGGTGCGTTGCCGAGTGGTTGCGGATCGTGCGATTGCGCTTTTCCGTGTCGACCAGGGCCGACACTTTATCGCCCACCTTCAGCGTGCCGTTATCGAGCGCGCCGTGCTGGCCGAAGACGTCCGCCTGGATCTTCAGCGTGTCGTCCACGGTGAACTTGGCGCTCGTGCTCTGGATGACGCCCTGGTCGCCCACCTGGCCGCCCGATTCCGCGTAGAACGGCGTCGTATCCAGCACGACGATGCCCTGCTCGCCCGCGTTCAGTTCCTGCACCGGCGCGCCGTTGCTGTACAGCGCGATGACGGTCGAATCGAAGTTCAGCTGCTCGTAGCCGACGAACGTCGTCTTGGCGCCGCTGTATTCCACGTTGGCGGCCATCTTGAACTTGCCGGCCGCGCGCGCCGTCTTCTTCTGGTTTTCCATCGCCTCGGCGAATCCCGCTTCGTCCAGCGCGATGCCGCGCTCGCGGCAGATGTCCGCCGTCAGGTCCAGCGGGAAGCCGTAGGTGTCGTACAGCGTGAAGGCGGTGGCGCCATCGAGCTTGTGCGGATCCTTGCCCAGCTGCGCTTCCAGGATCTTCATGCCGTTTTCCAGCGTTTCGCCGAAGCGCTCTTCTTCCGTCTTCAGCACTTGCTGGACGTACGACAGCTTCTCCGCCAGTTCCGGATAGGCGGTGCCCATTTCCGTGTTCAGGTCGGCAGCCAGCTTGTAGAAGAACGGCTTGGTCTGGCCCAGCTTGTGGCCGTGACGCAGCGCGCGGCGGATGATGCGGCGCAGGACGTAGCCGTGGCCTTCCGAGCTCGGGATGATGCCGTCGACGATCAGGAACGACGCAGCGCGGATGTGGTCGGCGATGACGCGCAGCGACTTGCTTTCCAGGTCCGTCACGCCCGTTTCGCGTGCGGCGGCCTTGATCAGGTTCTGGAACAGGTCGATTTCATAGTTGCTGTGCACGTGCTGCAGTACGGCGGCCAGGCGCTCCATGCCCATGCCCGTGTCGACGCAAGGCTTCGGCAGCTTCGTCATGTTGCCCGCTTCGTCGCGGTTGAACTGCATGAAGACCAGGTTCCAGATCTCGATGAAGCGGTCGCCATCTTCGTCCGGCGAACCCGGTGGGCCGCCGAAGATTTCCGCGCCGTGGTCGTAGAAGATCTCCGTGCACGGGCCGCATGGGCCGGTATCGGCCATCTGCCAGAAGTTGTCCGACGCGTAGCGGGCACCCTTGTTGTCGCCGATGCGGATGATGCGCTCTTTCGGCACGCCAATCTCGTTGGCCCAGATGTCGTACGCTTCGTCGTCTTCCTGGTAGACGGTGACGGTCAGCTTCTCGGCCGGCAGCAGGTACACCTTGGTCAGCAGTTCCCAGGCGTAGGCGATGGCGTCGCGCTTGAAGTAGTCGCCGAAGCTGAAGTTACCCAGCATCTCGAAGAACGTGTGGTGACGCGCCGTGTAGCCGACGTTTTCCAGGTCGTTGTGCTTGCCGCCGGCGCGCACGCAGCGCTGCACGGACGTGGCGCGCGAATACGGACGCGTATCCAGGCCCAGGAACACGTCCTTGAACTGCACCATGCCGGAGTTCGTCAGCAGCATGGTCGGATCGTTGCCAGGCACCAGCGGGCTGGAACGGACAATCGTGTGACCCTTGGACTCGAAGAATTTGAGGAACTTCTCGCGGATTTCAGATGATTTCATGTTGGTTGGCTAGTGCGGGCGCGCGTGCCCTGGCTGGATTGGGTAAAACGTTGATTATATAACGCTGGGGCTACTTGAAGTCGGGGGCCAGCAGATCGATCCGGTCGGTGCAGATCGCGTCCACGCCCCACCCCAGCAGCAGCCGGGCGCGCTCCGGATCGTTGACGGTATAGCAAAACAGCCCGAAGCCGGCCGCCTTGACGGTCTGCGCCAGCGCGGGCGTCAGCCGGTTGTGATCGACATGGACGGACAGCACGCCCAGTTCGCGTGCCTGCCCCTCCCAGTCGGGCGGCAGCGCACCGAACGCCAGCGCACGCGGCAGGCCGGGAGCCGCGGCACGCGCCGCCCGCAGCGCCGCCGCGCTGAACGACGACAGTAATGGCAGCTTTGCCTGGTCGCTCTCGTCGGGAAACAGTTCACGGACGGTGCTCGCCACCCAGCGCCCCGTTGCCTCGTCATGGCCGGGCGCCGGCTTGATCTCGATATTCATCCAGATGTCGTGCCCCTTGCAGTACTCGGCAAACGGGACGAACAGCGGCACGGGTTCGCCGGCATGCTCGATGCCGAACCAGCGGCCCGCGTCCAGCGCCGTGATGGCCGCCGCATCCGTCATCGCCACGCTGCCCGGGCCCAGGACCGTGCGGCCGAACTCCGGGTCGTGCATGACGACGCCGATGCCATCGCGCGACAGCATCACGTCGAACTCGACAGCGTGATAGCCGTGGCGCAGGCCGGCCGCCAGCGCGGCAAACGTGTTTTCCGGCGCCGTGGTGCCACCGCCCCGGTGGGCGATCATTCTCGGATAGGGCCACATGCGTGAAACAGTACCACGAGTGGCTGGCGGGGTACAGATAGGCTAAGCTGTGGCCCTTCGAACAACAACGAGACCATCGATGCAAACCACTCCTACTCCGGCGGCCCTGGGCCATATCCGCGTGCTCGACCTGTCGCGCGTGCTGGCCGGGCCCTGGTGCTCGCAGAACCTGGCGGACCTGGGCGCCGACGTCATCAAGATCGAACGGCCGGGCGCCGGCGACGACACCCGCGCCTGGGGTCCGCCGTATGCCAAGGACGCCGACGGCAACGACACCCGCGAGGCCGCCTACTACCTGGCCGCCAACCGCGGCAAGCGCTCCGTCACCGTCGACATCTCGACCGCGGAAGGCCAGGCCCTGATCCGCGAGCTGGCAAAACAGTCGGATGTGGTGCTGGAGAACTACAAGGTCGGCCAGCTGAAGCGATACGGCCTCGACTACGAATCGCTGAAGGCGGTCAGGCCGGACATCGTCTACTGCTCCGTGACGGGCTTCGGCCAGGACGGTCCCTACGCCCACCGTGCCGGCTACGACTTCCTGATCCAGGGCATGGGCGGCCTGATGAGCGTGACGGGCGAACGCGACGACCTGCCCGGCGGCGGTCCGCAAAAGGCCGGCGTGGCGCTGTGCGACCTGATGACGGGCATGTACGCCACCATCGCCATCCAGGCGGCACTGATCCACCGCGACCGTACGGGTGAAGGCCAATACATCGACATGGCGCTGCTGGACGTGCAGGTCGCCATGCTGGCGAATATGGGCAGCAACTACCTCAACAGCGGCAAGGCGCCGAAGCGCTGGGGCAACGCGCACCCGAACATCGTGCCGTACCAGACCTTCCAGTGCACCGACGGCTACATCATCGTCGCCACCGGCAACGACGGCCAGTACGTGAAATTCGTCGAAGCGGGCGGCCGGCCGGAACTGGCGACGGACCCGCGCTTCGTCACCAATCCGCTGCGCGTACAGAACCGCGACGTGCTCGTGCCCCTGCTGGCGGACATGGTGCTGCAAAAGCCGCGCGACGAATGGATCGCGCTGCTGGAGGCGGTCAACGTGCCGTGCGGCCCGATCAACGACCTGGACGACGTCTACCGAAATCCGCAGGTGCAGGCGCGCGGCATGGTCGTCGATGTGCCCCACCCCTCCGCAGGCAGCACGAAGCTCGTGCGCAGCCCGATGCGCCTCTCCGCCTCCCCGGCCAACGTGCGCACGGCCCCGCCCACGCTGGGCCAGCATACGGATGAAGTGCTGCGCGAGCTGCTGGGCCGCAGCGACGAGGAGCTGGCGGCGTTGCGGGCGAACGGCGTGCTGTGACGCGCCGCGGCTGACCACGGCGGCGCTGTCGCACAGGCAGCGTGGGTGAGGGGCGTATCCCTCACCCGTATTGCCAGCAGCCGCATGCCAGCTGCAACCACCAGTTGCCGTATCGAGCACTGCCGTCTTCGCTGCCTTCGCCATCAGGCGTCACCCATGTCTCCCGACAAACACCGCGCCGCCCTCAATGCAAGCGCTGCTTGAACTCGATCAGCTCGTTATACATATGATTGACGGCCGATTTCATCTGCCCGGACAGCGGCAGCCCGCTGGTACAGACGCGGCGGGCCCGCGCGCCCAGCAGCTCCATGTCGTCCACCAGCTTGACGATCCTGCGCGGGTCGCGCAGTGCCAGGATCTCCGTGATGCGATCCGAATGATGGTCCAGGCGCTGGATATATTCGCGCAGTTCGCCGGGCAGATGACGCTCGGCCGACAACGCCTGGGCGGCATGGCCCACGGCAAGCTGCAAACTGCTGAGACGGCTTCGGATTTCCTGTTCAGGCAACATGATCCCTCCGTATCGAGAAGGCGCCCGTGCGCCACTGATG
>Ga0265797_10001498_pt1 | contig 40928 bp, 31 predicted proteins | sample P2T30metagenome_FD_192433 | JGI IMG/M metagenome (GOLD analysis project Ga0265797, IMG submission 192433) | Plant litter microbial communities from East Loma Ridge, Irvine, California - P2 T30 | ecosystem: Environmental > Terrestrial > Plant litter > Unclassified | place: USA: California...
CCCGGCCGATCTCGACTTCGTCCTCACCCGCCTCGGCCCCGGCCGCCTGCTCTACGCCGACCGGGTCTAGGCAAGCCGTTTATGCGTTCCCCGGCGCAGGCCGGGGCCTTGGTAGAACGGTTTCACCTAGGCCCCGGCCTGCGCCGGGGAACGCCCCAAACGTCAATCCCCCGCCGCCGCCACCACCGCGCGCGCAATATCGGCCATCAACCGCTGCCGGACCGGAATCGGCTGACGAGTCGACTTGATCATCACCGCCAGCGCATAAGTGCGTCCCTCGGGCGACGTCATCAGTCCGATATCATTATACCCGGTCGCCAACGATCCCAGTTCCTGCCCCGTGCCCGTCTTGTGCGCAAAGGCCCAGCCCGGTCCCGATCCGGCGCGCATCCGTTGCGGCCCGGTCCGGCTCGATGCCATCAGCGTCAACAGCCGTTGCGTCGAATCCGCCGACAGCAAATCGCCCTTCCGCAACCGGGACAAGGCCAACACCACCTGCTCCGGCTGCGCCCCGTCAACGGGATCGGCGAGATAGCGCTCCAGCGCCGCACGCCGCACCTCCAGCGGCAGCGCCGCGCGCGCCTCCAGAAAGCTATTCCCTTCGGCATAGGATTGCCGCCAGGTCAGCCCCGCCGTCCCCGCCTGCAACAAACGTTCGCCGGGGCCAAAGCGGATCCCGCCAATCGCCGATCGCGTCAGGAAGGCCCGCACCGCCGCCGGTCCGCCCACCGTGCGCAACAGCGAATCATTGGCCAGATTGTCACTGGTCGTCATCGCCGCCAGCAACAGTTCCGACACGCTGGTGCTGAACCCGTCCGGCCCCATCCGCGCGCGCAGCGGCTGATGGAACACCACCAGATCCTTGCGTTCGATCCGCACCATATCCGTCAACCGCATCCGGCCATGATCGATCGCATCGAACACGGTCAACGCGACCCACAGCTTCGATACGCTCTGTTGCGGAAAATAACCCAGCCCGTTGAACGAGATATACCAGCCCGCCTGCACATCCCGCACCGCGATGCCGACGACCCCGTCGAAGCCGCGTCCCAACCGCTCGACGGTCTGCGCCAGCGCGGCAGGCGGGCGCGGGATCGTGCCCGGCAGCGGCACCGGCGGGATGACCACCGCCACCGGGGCCTGCGCCGGCCCCAGAGTCCGGGTCGTGCGCGGCACGCTGGGCGCGACGCAGGCGGAAAGCGACGCCAGCATCGCGAGGGCGGAGACGGTACGGCCGATGTTCGGAATGACGATGCCCTTCGAAATTGTTACCCTTCGCTATGCCGTCCCGCCCGCCCACGAAACCCGCCTCATGCCATTGCGGTGCGCTTTTGCGACGCTATCTCGGGGATCTGCGACGGAAGGATGCGACCATGATCGACTTCTATTACTGGACCACGCCAAACGGTCACAAGGTGACGCTGTTTCTGGAAGAAGCCGGCCTGCCCTACCGCGTCCTGCCGATCGATATTTCCAAGGGCGCACAATTCGATCCGGCCTTCCTCGCCATCGCGCCGAATAATCGCATCCCCGCCATCGTCGATCATGATCCGGCCGATGGCGGCGCACCCGTCTCACTCTTCGAATCCGGCGCGATCCTGCTCTATCTCGCGGAGAAGACGGGGCAGTTCCTGCCGACCGAGTTGCGCGCCCGCAACGAGGCGCTGATCTGGCTCTTCTGGCAGATGGGCGGCCTCGGCCCGATGGCCGGCCAGAACCATCATTTCTCCATCTATGCGCCCGAACGCATCCCCTATGCCACCGACCGCTATGTCAAGGAAACCGCCCGGCTTTACGGCGTGCTGGACCGCCGGCTCGCCGATCGCGCTTTCGTCGCTGGCCCGGACTACGGCATCGCCGACATGGCGATCTATCCGTGGATCGTCCCTTGGCGCGCGCAGCAGCAGGATCTGTCCGCCTTCCCGAACCTGCATCGCTGGTTCGAAACCATCGCCGCCCGCCCCGCCACCCAACGCGCCTATGCGCTGGCCGATACGATCGTAAAGAACTGACGGGACGTTGATATCAATCAACAGAATACCGTTCATGCTGAGTAGTGACCGAGTAGTCCCGCAGGGACGTATCGAGGGCGCGTATCGAAGCATCGTACCCAACCTTCGATACGCGCCTTCGACAAGCTCAGTCCCTACTCAGGATGGCCGGAGATAATGGTGCGAGGTAGACCGATAGTGTTTCCGGTCAAGTAAACGGACGCCGATCCGCTAAACCGATCACCCCTCATCCGGAATCAGCGCTTCCAACACCTCCACCACCAGCGCAAGCCGCGCATCGGCATCCGCCGTCGCCGTCTTGCGCAGCAAGCGATCGCCCTTCTCCACCAGACCCGCCGCCGCGACATCGCCCGCAAAATCCCGGCGCGGCGTCAGCGCCACCGCCGCCGGGCCCGCATCCACCCGGGCGATCCGCGCCGCGCGCGCCATCTGGCGGATGCGCCCGGCGGCGAAGGCCTGTCGCGCCGCTTCGGGCGGAGTCCCGAACCGATCCTCGATTTCCTCCACCAGCGCATCAATCGCATCGACCGACGTCGCCCGCGCGATCCGCGCATGAAGGTCGATCCGCAATTCGGGTTCGGCGATCCAGTCCTCCGGCAAATGACTGTCCACGCCCAGCGACAATTCCGGCGTCCAGAGGTCCACCGTTTCCCCCGCCGCAGTCTTCAGCGCACCGGCAAGGAGATGCTGGTAAAGATCGACCCCGATCAGCTTCATATGCCCGGCCTGCGCATCGCCCAGCAAATCCCCCGCGCCGCGCATGTCGAGATCGCGCGCGCTGATCTCGAACCCCGCGCCCAGCCGGTCATGCGCCTCGATCGTGCGCAACCGCTTGAGCGTCGCCTCCGCGATTGTCGCGCCCGGCTCGGTCGTGAGCAGGATCCGCCCGCGCCGCGCACCACGACCCACGCGGCCGCGCAACTGGTGGATCTGTGCCAGCCCGAACCGGTCCGCCCGCCACACGATCATCGTATTGGCGCGCGGGACGTCCAGCCCCGCCTCGATGATGTTCGTCGCCAGCAACACGTCGCCATCGCCGCTGCCGAACCCCACCATCGCCGCGTCGATGTCCGCCGCAGACATCTTGCCATGCGCCTGCACCACGCGCAGCTCCGGCACCAGCCCGCGCAGCGTGTCCGCCAGCCCCTCCAGATCCTCGATCCGCGGCGCGACCACGAAGCTCTGCCCGCCGCGCATCTTCTCCCGCAGCAGGGCGATGCGGACGGTGGCGGCATCGAATGTCCCGATCGTCGTCCGCGTCGGCTGCCGACGCGCGGGGGGTGTCGCGATCACCGACAGCGACTGGATGCCGACCAACGCCGCCTGCAATGTCCGGGGGATCGGCGTCGCAGTCAGCGTCAGAAGATGACAGCTATCACACAAGGTCCGCAGCTTCTGCTTGTCGGCGGCGCCGAACCTCTGCTCCTCGTCGATCACCACCATGCCCAATTTGGCGAACTGCACCGCCTTGCCGGCCACCGCACTGGTGCCGATCACGATGTCGATGCTGCCATCGGCCAGCCCGGCGCGCACCGCTTTCACCTCCGCCGGTGTCGACAGCCGCGAAAGCCCCGCCACCGTCACGCCCAGCCCCTCGAACCGTGCCGTGAAACTTTCCAGATGCTGGCGCACCAGCACCGTCGTCGGTGCGACCACCGCCACCTGCCGGCCGGACAGCGCGACCATCGCCGCCGCGCGCAACGCCACCTCGGTCTTCCCATAGCCGACATCGCCGACGACCAGCCGGTCCATCGGACGCCCGGATGCGAGATCCTCCCGGACGGCCGCAATCGCCCGCGCCTGATCGCGCGTCTCGGTAAAGGCGAAACGTCCCGCAAAGCGCTCATAGGCGGTGGCATCCGGCTTCAAAGGCGGCGTCCGGCGCGCCGCGCGTTCGGCCGCCAGCGCGGTCAGCCCGGTCGCCGTCTCGGCAATCGCGGCATCGATCGCCACGCGCCGCTTCCGCCAGCTTTCGCCCGATAGCGTATCCGGCGTCACCCCGCCCTCGTCCGCGCCGTAACGCCACACCCGGTCCAGTTCGGACACCGGCACCAGCCGGTCGGCACCCTTGGCATATTCCAGCCGCAACGCATCCTGACGGATATCGTCCATCGTGACGACTTCCAGCCCGCGCACCACGCCGATGCCATGATCCTCGTGCAGCACCGCATCACCCGGTCGCAGTTCCGCGCTATGCCCGATCAACGGATCCGCCGCCGGCCCCACCGCGCCGCTGTCCGCGCGACTGCCGAGAATATCGGCCGCGGCAATCGCCAGCACGCCGTCCCCATGCCACCCACGTTCCACCGCCAGATCCAGCATCAGCACGGATCCGGGCGCGGCCTGCGCCACCGCATCCCAATTCGCCACCGCCTCCGGTTCGGCGTCTGTCAGATCCCGCACCCGTCGCGCAAGGAAGCGCAGGTCGCGCGCACCGCCCAGCAGCACGATTCGCTCGCCATCCGCCCGCGCCGCACGCACCGCGACGGCCAGCGCCCGCCCCGGCTGGCGCTGCTCGACGAAGCGTTTGCCCGGCCGCTCATCGCCCGCCGCCGCCACGTCCTGCCGCAGCCCCTTCAGCGCCGCCGTCCAGGCACGATCGTCCAGAAAGGTCGGGATCGCGCCCGCCCGCCGGTTGGCGATCCGCGTCCGCGTCGCATCGGCGATCAGTTCCAGATAGCGCGCGCGATACTGCGGCACGTCGGGATCGGTCAGCACCAAAGGCTGGTCCAGATGCGCGAAGATCGACACCGACCCGCGCGGCACGCCCGGTTCCACCGCCGGATCGATGACGATCCGGTCGATCGCATCGCCGCTGCGCTGCGTGACGGGGTCATAATGGTGGATCGCACGGATCCGGCCATCTTCCTGCTCGATCCGCACCGGCGCGTCCGCCGCCGCCGGAAACAGATCGAACACGCCGCGCGCCGCATATTCGGCCGGTTCGTCGACCCGATCATCGGCGATATAGCCGATCGCCTCCAGCGCGGCGGCGATCGCATCGGCATCGAACGCATCTCCCGTCGCCAAGGCCATGCAGGGCGAGGCGAAGGTGGCCGGCGGTGCGATCCGCCGCGTCGCCGCCTCCGCCGTCGTCACCAGCAAGACCGGCCGGCGGTCCTCCGCCTGCAACCGGTGCAGGATCGCCATCCGCCGCCCCGCCACCGCCGGCGAAGCCGCGATGCCGTCGCCCGGCAACGTATCCACCGACGGCAGATGCAGCACGTCATGCCCGGTCACCAATGCCGCCACCACCTCAGCGATCCGTTCCGCGCGCTGCTCGGTGCCCACCAGCATCAGCATGTCGCCGGCACCGGCCGCATGGGCCGCGATCCGGATCGCGGTCGGCCCGACCGCCCCCGTCCCCTTCGCCTGATCCGCATCCTCGTCAGGACGCACTGCGCCCGCCACCGTCGCCATTGCGCCGTCTCCGTCCGTTCGGATGATTGTCGACCCCGAACGGCGCGGACATGGCGGTCAAGCCGTCCGCCCGTCTTCGAAGGCATCGTCAGGACAACCCGGACGGGACGGCCCCGTTCCGCCGTAACCCGTTGATCCAGATCAGTCTATGAACAGCAAGGCCGGTGTCTCGATCAACCGCCGCACGGCCTGGATGAACGATGCCGCGTCCCACCCATCGACCACACGGTGGTCGAAACTGGACGACAGGTTCATCAGCTTGCGGATCGCGATCTGCCCATCCACCACCGCCGGCCGCTCGACGATCCGGTTGACGCCGACGATCGCCACTTCGGGCCGATTGATGACCGGCGTCGACACGATCCCGCCGATCGGCCCGAGCGAGGTCAGCGTGATCGTCGATCCGGTCAGTTCGTCCCGCGTCGCCTTGCCCCGCCGCGCGGCATCGGCCAGCCGCACGATCTCGCTTGCCAATCCCCAGACGTCACGCGCCTGCGCATCGCGGATCACCGGCACAGTCAGGCCATTGTCGGTCTGCGTCGCAAAGCCGAGATGCACCGAGGCATGACGCGACACGACACCCGCCGCATCGTCATACCGCGCATTCACCATCGGGAAACCCGGCAACGCCTTCGTCATCGCCCGGATCAGGAAGGGCAGCAGCGTCAATTTCGGCCGCGCCCCACGCTCCATATTCATCGCCGCGCGCAACCGCTCGATCTCGGTGACGTCAATTTCCTCGACATAGGCGAAATGCGGAATGTTGCGCTTGGACTCCGCCATATTCTCGGCGATCCGCCGCCGCATCCCCATGACGCGGATCTCTTCCACCTCGCCCGGCGCAACCGTCGGGGCCGCCACCACCGCAGCGGTCGCATAACGCAGATGCGCATCCAGATCGGCATGGCGCACCCGGTCCCCCTGCGCCGATTTCACATCGTGCAGGTCGATCCCCAAATCCTTCGCCCGCGCCCGGACGGCCGGCGAAGCGGACACCCGGCTGCGCGCCGTGCCGCCACTCTCCCTCAGATCGGGAGAGACGGAAGCAGGCGCAACAGGCTCCGGCTGCATCGCGCGCTCCGGCTCCGCAACCGCCGCAGCCTCGGGCGGCGCAACGACCGGAATCTCCGGCACATCCGCCGTCCCGACCTCGCCCTTATTGGCCTCCGTCTCGAACACCGCCAGCACCGATCCGATCGCGATCTGATCGCCCACAGCGCCGGCAATCTCGACCACGCGTCCCGCCACCGGCGCGGACATTTCGACCGTCGCCTTGTCGGTCATCATGTCCGCCAGCGGGGCGTCTTCCTCGACCAGATCGCCCACCGCGACATGCCATGCCACGATCTCGGCCTCGGCAATGCCTTCGCCGATGTCCGGCAGCTTGAAGATATGACGGGCCATCGATCAGTCCTTCATCACACGCTTGAGAGCCTCGCCGATGCGGACCGGCCCCGGAAAATATGCCCATTCCAGGCTGTGCGGATAGGGCGTGTCCCACCCGGTCACGCGCTCCACCGGCGCTTCCAGCGCATGGAAGCAGCGTTCCTGCACCAGCGCGGACAGTTCCGCGCCGAAGCCCGATGTCCGGGTCGCCTCATGCACCACCACGCAGCGCCCGGTCTTCGTCACCGATGCCACGATCGCGCCGATATCCAGCGGCACCAGCGTGCGCAGATCGATGATCTCCGCATCGATCCCGACATCCGCGACCACGGCGGCCACCACATGCACCATCGTCCCGTAACACAGGATCGTCACGTCCCCGCCCGGCCGCACCGTGGCGGCCTTGCCCAGCGGAATCCGGTAATAACCCTCCGGCACCATCGCGCCCGGATGCTTCGCCCACGGCGTCACCGGCCGGCCATAATGGCCATCGAACGGGCCATTATAGATGCGCTTGGGTTCGAAGAAGATCACCGGATCATTATCCTCGATCGCCGCGATCAACAGGCCCTTGGCGTCATGCGGGGTCGACGGCACGACGGTCTTCAGCCCCGCCACATGCGTGAAGATCCCCTCGGGCGACTGGCTGTGCGTCTGCCCGCCGAAGATCCCGCCGCCAAAGGGTGACCGCACCGTGATCGGCGCGATATATTCGCCGGCCGACCGATAACGGATGCGCGCCGCCTCCGACACGATCTGGTCCAGCGCCGGATAGATATAGTCGGCAAACTGGATTTCCGGCACCGGTCGCAGGCCATAGGCCGCCATGCCCACCGCCACGCCCATGATCCCGCATTCGGTGATCGGCGTATCGAAGACGCGGGTCTTGCCATACTTCTTCTGCAACCCTTCGGTCGCCTTGAACACGCCGCCGAAATAGCCGACATCCTCGCCCATCACGACGATGTCGGGATCGCGCGCCATGCAGATGTCCATCGCCTCGTTCAGCGCCTGGATCATGTTCAGCGGCCGGGCCGTCCCGGTTTCTGCGCCGGTTTCCGCGCCGCTCATATCCCCGCCGCCTTGCGTTCCTCGAACATCTGCTGCGACTGTTCCTTCAGATGCCATGGCATTTCCTCGAACACGTCTTCGAACATCGTCGAAAAGGGCTGGTGCATCCCGTCGCCGAGGATGCCGAGCTTCTCCGCCTCCTTGCCCGCCGCACGCACCTCTTCGGCCAGCGCCCGGTCCATCGCCGCATGGCGTTCCTCATCCCAAGCGCCCAGCGCGATCAGATGCTGCTTCAGCCGCACGATCGGGTCACCCAGCGGCCAGGCGCCATGTTCCTCCGCCGACCGGTATTTGGTCGGATCGTCCGATGTCGAATGCCCTTCGGCGCGGTAGGTGAAATGCTCGATCAACGTCGGGCCATGATTGCCCCGCGCCCGGTCCGCCGCCCACAAGGTCGCGGCATAGACCGCCAGCGCGTCATTGCCGTCCACGCGCAGCCCGGCGATGCCATAGCCCACCGCCCGCGCCGCGAACGTCGTCGCTTCCGCCCCCGCAAAGCCGGAGAAGGACGAGATCGCCCACTGATTGTTGACGACGTTCAGGATCACCGGCGCGCGGTAGACGGATGCGAAGGTCAGCGCGGAATGGAAGTCCCCCTCCGCAGTCGATCCTTCCCCGCACCATGCCGATGCGATCTTCGTATCGCCCTTCGCCGCCGACGCCATCGCATAGCCCACCGCCTGCGGATATTGCGTCGCCAGATTGCCGGAGATGGAGAAGAACGCCGCGGCGCGGCTGCTATACATGATCGGCATCTGCCGGCCCTTCAGCCGGTCGCCCGCATTGGAATAGACCTGGCACATCATGTCCACCAGCGGCCAGTCGCGCGCGATCAGCACACCCTGCTGCCGATAGGACGGGAACACCATGTCCATCCGGTCCATCGCATGGGCGGCAGCGATGCACGTCGCCTCCTCGCCCGTGCATTTCATGTAGAAGCTGGTCTTGCCCTGCCGCTGCGCGCGGTACATTCGCTCGTCATAGGCGCGGGTCAGCGCCATGTGCCGCAGGATACGCAGCAAGGTTTGGGGGCTGAGCCGCGGATCCCACGGTCCGACTGCTCGGCCGTCATCGTCCAGCACGCGGACCAGCCCGTAGCTCAGATCACGCATGTCCGACGGGGCGGCATCGATCGCCGGCCGCGGCATCCGCCCGGCTTCGCCACGATCGAAATCGGCATAGTCCACGGCATCGCCCGGCCGGAATTTGGGTTCCGGCACATGCAGCGACAGCGGCGCAAGATTCCCGCGCGGGGCGGTTTCCTCGGTCATCCTCATCCTTCCGGTTTGCGTCCGGTCCGCTGATGGCCCCGTATCGGGTGCCTCAGCTTGTTATGCGCCATTGTTATTTTATTTCAGAGCGGCTGGCGAGTGATTCTTCCGCTGTTGACCCGAAAAGCCCCTCGTTCCGTCATCGTTCCGCCATCGCCAAGCCCCCGAACCGCAACCGGAACCGCCTAGCGGAGCGTCAGCCGCCTGCGAAGACGGGTCGGCCATCGGCGCAATGACGCCCCATCGCAGGAGTCCACCATGTTCAAAAGCCTTACCGCCCTTTCGGCGCTCGTCATGCTCGCCACCCCCGCCTTCGCCCGCCCCGCGGACGACCGGCTGACCATCCGCATTCCGGTGTCCGCGCAGGATATGGCGACGCCGCAGAACCGCGTGCAGCTCGCCGGACGCGTCGATCGCGCCATCCGCACCGCCTGCCGTCGGGAATGGAGCGGTGCCGTTGGCGTCCATGCCATCCGTGGCGACGTCGCCTGCCGCAAGACGATGCATGGCGACGCCGACGCCAAGCTGCTGGCCTTCACCAACCGGAACGCCGCCACTTTGCTCGCCAGCGCAAGCTGAACCCCACCGCCGGAGCCGATCGCCTGTAATCAGGCGGTCGGCATGGTGAACCGCGCGCACAGTCCACCGCCATCGCGATTGGCGAGCACCAGCCGCCCGCCATGCCGTTCCGCGATCGACCGCGCGATCGTCAGGCCAAGCCCCGTCCCGCCCGTCTGTGCGTTCCGCGACGGATCACCGCGCACGAACGGTTCGAACACGCGTTCCAACAGATCCGCGTCCAGCCCCGGCCCCCGGTCGCAAATCATGACGTCCGCCAGATCCCCGTCACGCGCCAGCCGGATCGTCACGGCGCCGCCGTGACGAAGCCCGTTGTCGACCAGATTCTGGATCAGCCGTTCGATCGACACCGGGTCGGCGCGCACCGTCACCGGCGCATCAATCTCCACCGTCACCGCCCGGCCCATATCGCGCTCCGCCGCCGCCAGCGTCGTCAGCAGCCCGTCGAGCGCCACCGGCACACGTTCGTCGCGTCCCGTCCCGTCGCGGACGAAGCCGATCGTGGCGGAAATCATCGCGCGCATCTGTTCGATATCGGCCTGCACCTTCTCGCGGATCGGATCGGGCGCACCCTCGATCCGGAACGCGACCCGCGCCAGGGGCGTGCGCAGGTCATGCGCGATCGCGCCGATCATCGCCGTCCGTTCCGCCACATGCCGGTTCAGCCGTTCCTGCATCCGGTTGATCGCCTGCGCCGTCACGCGCAGTTCGGCAGGGCCATCGGGCGCGATCGGCGGCGCGGATGGGTCCGTCCCCATCCGGTCGGCGGCGTCGGCAAAGCGCCGGATCGGTTGCGTCAGCCGGCGTGCGAAGAACCAGGCGAACGGCATCAGCAGCAGCGCCGACAGGCAGAACCACAGGATGCTGCGCCGCTGCCATGTCCCGATCAGCGGGCGCGGGGGCGTCTCCACCACACGCCACCCGTGCGCCGTCGCCACGCCCGCGACCACCGTGTTGAAGAAGATCGGTTCACCCCGCCGGATATGCACCGCCTGCCCACGATCATGGCTGTCGAACGGCACGCCGCTCCGCTGGTCGGGTTCGAAATAGAATCGCACATGCGTCACCGGCACGGCCAGCCGTTGCGCCAGCCGCTGCGTGAAAGCGGGATCGTCGCGCATCCCCTCGCCTCGCAGCGGCGGCGTGGCGATGCTGCGCGGCGTCAGCCTACGGTCGCGATCGTCGGTGCCGGACCGCACCCCCGCCAGCGCATCCGCCACGTCGGACAGTCGGTTGAAATCCGGCCGGGGCGGACGCAGCGACAGGAACAGCCCGATCGATACCATCTGCGCCACCAGCAGGCAGGCCAGCACCAGCAGCAAGGTCTGCCACAGGATCGGCAATCCGCGCGCGGCGGGCCGGATCGTCACGACACGGTCAGCGTGAACAGATAGCCTTCGTTGCGCACCGTGCGGATCGGATCGTCCGGCGCCAGCTTCTTGCGCAGCCGGCTGATCGTGACATCGATCGCGCGATCGAAGACATCGCTGTCGATACCCCGTCCACGCTCGATCAACTGGTCGCGCGTCAGCACTATTTGCGGGCGGTCCAGAAACACGCCCAGCGTCCGGAACTCGGCATCGGTCAGCACCACCGGCGTGACGCCCGGCCGCGCGATCGTCCGCTGCACCACGTCCAGCGTCCATGCGCCGAAATGCCGTTCCGGCCCGCCGCGCACGCCGCCATCCTGCCGCCGCCGCAGAAAGGCACGGATCCGCGCCAGCAATTCGCGCGGATTGCACGGCTTGGCGACATAATCGTCCGCGCCCACCTCCAGCCCGATGATCCGGTCGGTATCGTCGCCCATCGCCGACAGCATGATGACGCCCGGCCCGCCGGGCCGCCGCAACCGGCGCAGGATGGACAGCCCGTCCTCGCCCGGCATCATCAGGTCCAACACCACCAGATCGACCGGGTTCGCCGCCAGCCGCCGGTCCATCTCCGCCCCGCCGGACGCGGTTTCCACCGACAACCCGTTCGCGCCCAGAAAGTCGCCGATCAGGTCGCGCAGTTCGGCATCGTCATCCACCACCAGGATGCGGGGTTGTGCGGCGTCGCTCATTCGTGGCGCAATGCGTCGATGGGGTTGAGCGACGCCGCCCGCCGCGCAGGAAAATATCCGAACACCACCCCGATCAGCGCCGAAAAGAAGAAGGCGAGCAGGTTGATCCGCAGATCGAAGATGAAGGGCGCATTCATCAGCGGCGCGATCGATACCGACGCGACGAACCCGAGGATCAACCCGATCACCCCGCCCAGACAGGCCAGCGCCACCGCCTCCACCAGAAATTGCAGCAGCACCTCGCGCGCCACCGCGCCGATCGCCAGCCGGATGCCGATCTCGCGCGTGCGCTCGGTCACCGACACCAGCATGATGTTCATGATGCCGATCCCGCCCACCAGCAGGCTGATGGCCGCCACCGCCGAGACGATGCGCGTCAGGATGGTGGTCGTGCCGGTCAGCGTGTCGGAAATCTGCTTGGTGTCGAAGATGTTGAAATCGTCCTCCTTGCCGCCGCCGATCCGCCGCCGTTCGCGCAGCAAAGCCTTCAACGATGTCTGAATCGCCTGCGTGTCATAGGCCGGGTCGGTGCCGACCAGCATCAGCCGGATCTCGCGATTGCCGGTGAAGCGCCGCTGCACCGTCTTCAGCGGCATGATGACGACGTCGTCCTGATCCCCGCCGAACCCGGATTGCCCGCGTGTGCTCAGCAGCCCGATCACCTGACAGCTCAGATCCCGGATCCGGAACCGCTGGCCGACCGGATCCTCGCCGCGAAACAGATTGTCGCGCACCGTCGATCCGACGATGCACACCGCCTTGCCCGCCTGCTCCTCCGCCGTCGTGAACATCCGTCCCGACACCAACGGCCAGGGCTGCACCGCGAAATAGTCGGACGTCGTGCCGTTGATCGTCGTCGACCAGTTCGCGGCGTTGCGGATCGCGGTGCCCGAAGACTGCGCCTGCGCCGCCACCGCGGTCACGCCCGCCACCTGCCCCCGGATCGCGGCGACATCGTCCAGATCGAAATTCTGCGGCGGCGGCCCGCCCCCGCCGCGCCCGAAGCCCTGACCCGGCCGGATCTGCAGGATGTTCGTGCCGAGGCTCGAAATCTGCGCCTTCACCGCCGCGGTCGCGCCATTGCCCAACGTCACCATCGTCACCACGGCCGACACGCCGATGACGATGCCGAGAATGGTCAGGAAGGACCGCAACAAATGCCGGCGGATCTCGCGTAGCGCGAGGACGAGCGTGGTGAAGAACATCGCCTGGCGCTCCCCTATGACAAAGCCGGCACGACGCCGGGCCGATGATTGGCCTCGATCCGCTCGACCAGCCCGTCACGGAAATGCACCACCGTATGCGCGTAAGCGGCCATGTCGGGTTCGTGAGTTACCATCATCACCGTGATCCCGCTCTGCCGGTTGAGGTCGGTCAGCAATTCCATGATCTCCACCGATCGTTCGGAATCGAGATTGCCGGTCGGCTCGTCCGCCAGCAGCACGTCGGGCTGCGTCACGATGGCGCGCGCGATCGCCACGCGCTGTTGCTGCCCGCCCGACAATTCGGCGGGCGTATGATCCCACCATTCCGCCAGCCCCACCTTGTCGAGCGCGGCCATCCCCAGCCGCCGCCGCGTCGTCCGGTCCTCGCCCCGGTACAGCAGGGGCAATTCCACATTCTCAAGCGCGCTGGTCCGCGCCAGCAGGTTGAACCCCTGAAACACGAAGCCGAGATAGCGCCGCCGCAGCAACGCGCGCTGGTCGCGGTCCAGCCGCTCCACCGCATGGCCGCGAAACAGGAACTGCCCCGCCGTCGGCACGTCCAGACAGCCGAGGATGTTCATCGTCGTCGACTTGCCCGATCCGGACGCCCCCATCACCGCGATGAAGTCCCCCGCCTGCACATCCAGATCGACGCCCTTCAGCGCCTGAAACGCCGTCGCGCCCTGCCCGAACGTCTTGGTGACGCCGCGCATCCGGATCAGTGGCGCGTCACTTGCCACCGGGCGCTCCGCCGGGCGCCGCCGCGCCATCGGCCAGCGTACCGGTGATGACGCGCATTCCGGCGGTCAGCCCCTGCCCCGAAACCTGCGTCACCGTACCGTTGCTGTCCCCCACCGTCACCGCGATCCGCTGCGGCTGCTCGTCCGCGTCCAGCACATAGATGGCCTGCACGCTGCCCCGCCCGATCGTCGCGCTGCGTCCGGCATCGCCGCCACGGCCGCGCCGCGGGATCAGCACATCGGTCACGCCGCCGCCCTTCTTCACGCCGCCCGCCGCGGGGGTGAAGCGCAACGCGGCATTGGGCACCAGCAGCACGTTGCGACGCTCGGTCGTCACGATATCCGCCGTCGCCGTCATGCCGGGCCGCAGGGTGAAGTCCGGGTTCGCCACCGTCAGCCGCGCCGTATAGGCCACCACCGTTCCCGTGGACGATGCCGCCGCCGTCGTCGTGCTGCTCCCGCTCGTCGTCCCGCTATTCGCGCCGACATCCACCCGTTCGATCTGCGCGGGGAAGGTCCGGCCCGGAAACGCATCGACGCTGAACGTCGCCCGCTGGCCGGCCGCCACCTGCCCGACATCGGCCTCGTCCACCTTCACCTCCAGCCGCATCTGCGACAGATCCTCGGCAATGGTGAACAGCACCGGCGCGTTGAACGACGCCGCCACCGTCTGCCCCGGTTCGATCTGGCGCGACAGCACCACGCCATTGACCGGCGATTTCACCGATGCCCGGTCAAACTGCGTCCGGTCCGAAGAGAGCTGCGCGCGGGCCTGCGCCACCGCCGCCTGTGCCGATCGCACGCCCGCCCGTCCGCGCGCCGCCTCGGCCCGCCCGGTATCCAGCTCGGTCGCGGACGGCACCTTGCCGCCCGACAGCCGATACACTTCCTGCAAGCGCCGCAAATTGGCGTCCGCCTGCCGCGCGGTCGCTTCCGCCGTGCCGACATTCGCTTCCGCCGCCGCCAGCGCCGCCGCGCTGCGGTTGATCGTGTCCTGCAACGTCGCGGTATCGATCGTCGCCAGCACCTGCCCGATCCGCACCCGGTCATTATTGTCGACGTTCACGCGCGTCACCAGACCGGAAATCTGCGATCCGACATCCACCTGATTGGTCGGTTGCAGATTGCCCGTTGCGGATACGGTGACGGTCAGGTTGCCGCGATCCAGCGGCACCGTGGCGTAACGCACCGGATCGCCCTCACCGCCGAACAGGCGCATCGCCAGAAACACCAGCAACAGCACGCCGATCGCCACCGCCCCCCATTTCAGGATCGGCGCGCCGCGCGATGGCGGTTCCACCCCCAGAAACGCGTCGAGATCGCCGGAATTGCTGTTCTGGTCCATCAGGGTCTCGTCGCTGGATCGGGAAGAACGGCGATCGTGCCGTTGCGGGTGGCGCTGGCGGGCAGCGGCGCGGATTGCCATCCGCCGCCCAACGCCTTGTAAAGCTGCACGGTGGCGGTCGCCCGGTCCGCCCGCGCGGTCGCCCGATTATCCTGACTGGACAACAGGCTGCGTTCGCTGTCGAGCAACGTCTGGAAATCGATCAGCCCGGCCCGGTACTGGCTGCGCGCATAGAGCACCGCATTGCGCGACGCCGTCTCCGCCACCAGAATTTCGCGCTCGCGCCGTTCGCTGGTGGACAGGGCGCTCAGCGCATTCTCCACTTCCTCCAGAGCAGTCAGCACCACCTGCCGGTAATTGGCGAGCGCCGCGTCGGTCGAGGCACGCTGCCCCTCCACCGCCGCCCGCAACCGCCCGCCCTGAAAGATCGGCGCACTCACCGCGCCCAGCACATTGCCGATCGCGCGGCTGACGACGTCGCCGACATTGGTGTCGGACCCCGCAAAACTGCCCGTCAGACGCAGCGCCGGGTAAAGCTCGGCCTGCTGTACGCCGATCCGCGCCGTCTCCGCCGCCAGCGAGCGTTCGGCCGCCGCCACGTCCGGCCGTCGCTGGATCACCGCCCCCGGAATATCGTTCGCAGGCGGCGCAAGCGGAATGGCGCTGTCCGGGGCCAGCACCGCATCCACCGCGCCAGGCGCTTCGCCCAGCAACACCGCGATCCGGTTCGCGGCATTGGCATAATTGTTTTCGAGCGCCGGGATCGTCGCGGCGGTCTGCGCACGCAATTGCCGCGCCTGTTCCAGATCGAGCGAACTGACCAGCCCCGCCTGCACGCGCCATCCGACGATCTGAACCGTCTCGTCCTGCGATGCCAGATTGTCGCGCGCGATCCGCAACCGGCGTTGCGCCAGCCGCGCCGCCACATAATTCAGCCCGACCTCGGACGCAACCGTCTGCTGCGCGGATTGCAGGTTCGCGAGCGCCGCGCCCTCGTCCGCGCGCGCCGCCTCCACCGATCGCCGGATTCCGCCGAACAGATCCACCTCATAGGCCGCATCGAACCCCGCCCGGTACACGGTCGTATCCCCGCCGGTGGACAAGGTGGTGCCCGTCGTCGGATCGAAGATCGATCGCCCGCTATTGCCGATGCTGCGCCCCACCGATGCCGACGCGCCCAGCGTCGGCAACTGCGCACTGCGCGCCGTCGCGACCGAGGCCCGCGCCTGCCGCAACCGCGCGCCCGCCGCGTCCACATCCAGATTCTGCGCCAGCGACTGTTCGACCAGCCCGGTCAGCACCGGATCGCCGAACCCCGTCCACCAGCGCGCCAGATCGACCGCCGCCGTCGGGACGACCGCCGCCGACCGGAACTGCGCCGGCACCTTCAGCGCGCTGGGCGACGCGCCGCGATACTCCGGCCCGACCGTGCATCCGCCGAGCAGGGCAAGCGCGAGTAGCACGGACAGGGTGTCGTTACGGGTCATGCGTCACCTTCTACCGCGAGATCGTGACCGCATATGTCAGTCCTGCAACACCGCGTCGATCGTCCCGGTTCGGCACCGGAACGATCGCACGCACGCTCCGCCTCAATAATTTTTCGAATAGCGCAGGCTGACATTGGATCCGCCGAACGATCCCGTCGAACTCAGGATGCTGAGCGTCTTCGAAAGCGCGATCTGCAACTGGGTCGCGGTGAAGCCGCGCGCGTCGGTGATGACCTCCACATAGATGTCGTTGGAGATATATTGCCCGGCCGCCAGCGCCGTCCCGCGCCCCGCCGTCTTGTCCGCGCCCAGGATCCGCAACCGGTCGATCCCCGTCGCCGACCGCAGCTTGCCGAGCGGGTTCAGCCCGCCCCCGCCCGATCCGCGCAGCGAATTGAGCGCTGAGGCAAGCTGGATCGCCTGCGTCGGCGACAGCGACGTGACCGAGCTGCCGAACAGCAACCGCGACAACACTTCGTCCTGCGCCAGCGCCGGGGTGGAGGTGAAGGTCACCTGCGGATTCTGCGCACGCCCGCCGATATTGATCGTCGCCGTCACATCCTCGACCGTGGTCGTCGCGCTGATATCCAGTTCCGGATCGGTCATCGGCCCGCCATTGAAGGTCACGCGCCCTTCCGAAATGTCGAACCGCCGGCCGGAGAAGGAGTAGGTGCCACGCAGCACTTCCAGATTGCCCACGATCCGCGGCGTCGTCGCCGTGCCCGTCACGCGCAGGTCGGTCTTCCACTCCGCTTCCAGCCCCATGCCGGAGACGAAGATCCGGTTGTCTGCGCGCACCCGGATGTCGAGCTTCCAGTTGGACGGCACCGTCGACGGCTCCGGCTTCACGCGCGGGGCATTGCGCCGCCGCACGCCTTCCAGCACCGCCACTTCGGACGCGCCCTGCATCACGATCTGGTAGCGGACTTCGGGCAGGCTCAGATCGCCTTCGATCAGCGGCCCGGTCGCCGGCCCGTTGCGCACGCGCAATGTACCCGAAACCGTCGCCCCCAGCGCATCGCTGCGTGCCAGTTGCGCCCGCGCCAGCGTCGCGCGCAGGTCGATCGGGAAGCCGCCATTGGCATCCAGCCCCACCGTCCCGCTGGCCGAGACGCTGCCGTCACCCGCCTTGGCGGTCAGCTTCGTCAGCTCGAAGCGCGACTGGCTGAACCGCCCGTCCACCGCGATGTTGGACAGCACCGTGCCATAGGTTTCATTCTCGTAGCGCAGCGCATTGGCGCGCACGACACCTGTGATCGTCGGCTGGTTCACCCGTCCGCCGAAATCGGCGGCGACCGCCACCGGCCCCGACAGCGTCTGTCCGGCGATCCCGGTCAGCGTCCACAGCACTTCCGCCGGCCCGCTATAGCGCAGCCCGCCCGACAGCGGCGCGGCCATCAGTCGTTCGGTCAGCCCCGCGCCAGCCCCCAACGGAGCCACCCGCGCCTGCAACCGCCCGACGACATTCCCGCCGCGCCGCACGATCGCATTGGCCGATCCGCCATCGTCCGACAGCCGGACCAGCGTGGCGATGTCCACCGGATCGCTGATCGTCAGCGCGCCTGTCCGCGTGAAGCCGGCAATGTCCAGCCGTGCGTTCAGCGTGGGCACGCCGGCATCGCCGACATAATCGACCACGCCCGACGCCTTGCCACCCAGCCCGAGGCCGGGCGCGAAGGCGCGCAGGATCGACAGATCGAGATTGGTCAGCCGCGCCTTGCCGCGGATCAGGTCGCCATAGCTGCCTTCCACCACGACCCGACCCTGCGGCAGCAGGATCGTCGCGGGTGCCAGCGTCCAGCCGGCGGCCGCCTTGCGCACCTGCGCCGGTTCGGCCAGCCGGAACGCGATGCCGTTCGCCGTCCCGCGCAGATTGGCGCGGATCAGTTCGGGGCTGAGCGCCGCCTGCATCGCCACATCGAACGGCACGCCGCTCGTACCCTTCGCCAACAGGGCCAGCGTCCCGCGCCCGCCGCGATAATCGATCCGCCCCTGCGCGCGATCGACCGTCATCGTCCCTTGCTGCACACCGGTCAGCGCGAAGCGGCCGTTGATCGCGGGCGCATCGGGATAGACGATCGCCGATCCACGGATCGTGCCGCCCGCGATCGTGATCGGCATGTCCCCCGGAATGCGGGCATTGCGCGCCGTCACATCGACATCGGCCCGCTGGTAACGCCCGGCCGCACCCAGCCGGACGGTGCCGTTCAGCCCCGATCCGTTCAGCGTCAGCAACCCGGCATAGGGACCGGCAGCGGTCGGGCTGACCTGCCCCCGGAAATCGATCCCGGCGAAGCGTGCGTTGCGAATATCGAACGATGTGCCGCCCGCACCCTGCCGGATCAGCACATCGGCCGACAATGGCCCATAAGCCGAATTGCCCGTCGCATTCACCTGATAGCCCGCACCGGTCCCCACGATATCGACCACGACATCGCGGAGCGGAATGCCGACATTCGGCCGGCTCGCGCGAACATTGATCTTCGGCGCGGTCGCGGTGCCGCCCACGACCACCGCAACCGGGCCATAATCGGCCGACACGCCGGTCGCGCGGAACGACACGCGTCCATCGGTGCGGTAAAAGCCCTCGCCGCTGTTGATGCGGAAACGTGGCGCGGTCATCCGGACATTGCGGAAGGTCGCCGTGCCATTCTCGCTATAGCCGACATCGGCGGTGATCGTCGCCGGCCCGCCCAGCGCATCGCGCACCGACGCATTGTCGATCCGCTGCGTGGTGACGCGCACGCGCCCCTTGATGCCATAGGTGCCATCCGCACCCGCCACGACATTCGCGTCGGTGACGAGGTTGATGCGGCCGAGGCCGTCCACCTCATAATCATTCACCCGGCCCTTCAGCGCGCCGGTATAACGTCCGGCGGCAATGTCGGCGACCAGGATGGCGGTCGCGTCGATCCGGTCGGACCGCAGCTTCAGATTGTCCGACAGCAGCTTGCCGTTCGCATAGGCTAGATCGCCGTCGACGCGCAGATTGGTCAGCAATCCGCCCGCCGCGGCGTTCAGCCCGGTCACGCGCCGCGCCGTGGCGTGGACGGGGATCAGAATGCGATCCGTATCGATCACGGCCTTGCCGCTCGCCTGCAAGCCCTCGATGCCGGTCGCGTCGAAGCCGAGCGCGGCGGCATTCAGCGTATAGGCGATGGTCGGCGTCGCGAACGGCCCGTCGATCGCCGCCGAAAGCCGGATATCCCGCCCGCGCACGTTTGGCGCGATCGCGCCGGGTTGCAGCAACCCGCCTTCGATCCGGAAATTGCCCAATCGGCTTTGCGCCAGATCGATCCGGCCCTGCCCGTCCACCGCCAGCGCGGCGGATTTCAGCGCGAACCGCGTATCGACGATGCGTTTGTCGACGGTCGCCTGCACGTCCACGTCCAGCCCCGGCTCCACCAGCCGCGCCGCCGGCCCGCTCAGCAACAGGCCGGGTCGCGTGCCGCCCTTGGCGCGGAACGTGCCGTTGCGACCCAGGATCGCCAGATCCGCGACCGATTGCCCGCCGACCAGCGCACGTGCCTGCCCGCGCCAATTCGCCCAGTCCCCGCGTCCGCCAACACGCATGTCGATCGGCTTGCCCAGACCGGCATAGCTGTCCACCAGCCCGCCCGCCGGCGCCTGCAACCGCGCATCGATCAGCAGCCGGTTTGCCTCCGGCACCGCGTCGAGCGTGAAGGCCAGCCGGTCGCCACCGACTGCGTTCACCTCGCGCAAGGCCGCGCCATCCAGCTTCATCCGCGCGCGGCCATCGGCGATGTCCGCGCTGCCCGCCAGGCGCACGACGCTGCGCTTGCCCGTCACCGGCGCTTCCAGCACCAGCCGGCCGACCTCCAGCCGGCCGATCGCCAGATCGATATCCGGCAGCACCGGTGCATTCGGATCGCTCGGCACTTCCTTCAGTTCCGGCAGCCGCGCGAGCGTCACCAGCGGCGCACCCAGGCTGCGCACGTCGATCGTGCCATTCGCATAAGCGAAGGGCCGCCAGTCCAGCGCTACTTCCGGCGCGCGCGCGAACACGCCCTTCGGGTCGCTGAACGTCAGGTCGCGAATGGTCAGCTTGCCATAAAGCGATCCGTCCAGCCGCCCGACGCCGATCCGTAGCCCGGACGCGGTCTCATACCCGTCCACTTGCTTGCGGACGAAGTTCCGCCCCGGCGCGGTGTTCAGCCCCAGCACCAGCAGCAATGCCAGCGCGACCAGACCCGCCAGAACGATGCCGACCCATTTCACGATCCGCAATGCCATCAGAATGCCTGCCCGATCGAGATATAGAGGGCGATCTTGCTTTCGCCCTTCTTCCGGCCGATCGGCGTGGCGACATCGACACGCAGCGGCCCGAAATTGGTGTAATACCGCCCGCCAATGCCCGCGCCGTAGCGCAGGCCCGACAGTGACGGCGTAGACGCTTCGCCCACGCGCCCCGCATCGACGAAGGGCACGATCCCGTAATTGCCGAACCGATAGCGTGCCTCGATGGCGAATTCGGTCAGCGACCGTCCGCCGATCGGATCATTGTTCGGATCCTTCGGCCCCAGTTCCTGATAGCCGAAGCCGCGCACCGATCCGCCGCCGCCAGCATAGAGCCGCCGCGACGGCGCGAGATCGTCGCGCCGCACGCCCACGATCGATCCGACCCGCGCGCGCCCGGCCAGCACGATGCTTTCCCCGAGCGGAACATAGCTGCTGCCTTCCGCCAGGAATCGTCCATAAGTATCTACGGAACCTTGCAAAGATGCTTCCGGGCTGACCCGTGCTGTCAGGCGGAAACCGCGTGTAGGATCAAGCAGGCTGTCCGACCGGTCATAGGTCAACTGCATCGGCAGCGCCCCGATCAGGTAAGTGGCGCGCGTCCGTTCGGCATCGCCCGGATCGAACCGGCTTTCATTGGTGCCGATGATCTCGGCACCGACCGAATAGGTCCAGCGCTTCTGCCATAGCGGCGTCGATTGCCGCGACAGCCCCGCCGACACATTCACCGTCCGCGCGCTATAGGCGTCGAAATCCTGCCGCGCCGCGCCGATCGATGCCTGGAAGGTCCGGTCGCGCAGCCCCGCATTGGAGCGGCGGAAGGTGGCGCTCGCCCCCTGCTGCTGCGTCCCCGCCACCGCGTCCAGGATCAGTGCGCCTTCGTCGGGGAACAGGTTGCGGTGCGTCCAGCTGCCGGTCACCTTGATGCCTTCGCCGGTGCCATAGCCGCCGCTGCCCGCCAGCGACCGCATCGGTCCCTTGGTCTGGTTGACCTCAAGATCGACGATCTCGGTGCCATCCGCCGCGATCTTGCCGGTCCGCACCGGCGATACCGCCACCGTGGAAAACAGGCTGGTCGCGACCAGCGCCTGCCGCAGATCGTCCACCCGCCGGCTGTCATAGATTTGCCCCGGATCGAACCGGGCGAGCAGCGCGACATGATCGGTGCCGAACACCGGATCGCCCGAAACGCGGAACCCGCCATAGCTGGCGCGCGGCCCCGCCACGATCGGCAAGGTATAATCCCCGACCGACCGGCGATCATCGAGCACGATATCGCGCGCACCGACCTTCACGAAGGGATAACCCTGTTCGGGCAGGCGCAGCGAGACATTCGCCTCGCCCGTCAGAATGTCGGTCGCCACGATCGGCTGCCCCGTCCGCAGACCCAGAGCCGACCGCGCGATCACGGTCGGCGATGGCGGCGCACCCGTCACCGCGATCGTGCCTAGATTATATCGTGCGCCCGGCGTCGCTGTGATCGCGACCTTCGCCTGCCCGTGCGCGGCGGGCGCGGGGTCGACGGTCGCGGTTGCGATCCCGTCATAATAGCCTTCGGATTTCAGCAGCCGTTCGATCAGCTTGACATCCTCGTCCGCTCGCGCGCTGATCTGCGCCGCGTTCGCGGCCTTCTTCCCGTCGCGCAGCAAGGCCGACAGCGGCTTGAACCGGTCGTAAAGCCCCTGCTCTTCCAGCCCGGTGACCGTTACCGCATACCGGATCGCCGGCAGTTCCGCGTCGGCGGCCGCCCCCGGCACGTTGGCGGGTGGCACAACCTCGACCTGCGCCAAAGGCTGCAACGGCGCGGTCAGTTCGGCGTCGGGAACAGAGGCAACCGGATCGGTTGGCGCGACAGCAGGCGGCGTGGGGACCGCCGCCGCGTCCGGCAGCGGCATCGCGTCCAGCGGCGGCAGCGCCGCGTCGAACTGCGCATCGTCCAGCGGCACAGCGGGCGTCGCAGGCGCGCTCGGAACGGCATTACGATCCTGAGCAACGACCGGCGCGGCGATGGCCAGCGTCGCGACGCCCATCAACAGAAGCATGATGACGCTGGACTTCGGACGCCGCAAAAATCTTCCCCCGAGACGGACCCGAAACGCGGTCCAACCCGGAAAGCATGACGTTGCGCAAAGGCGACCGCAACCCGTTTCGTAAGGGAAATCGGCGTTTTCTGCGATGTTTACGCAGATGCGACGACCCGTTGAACGATCCCGCAATTCGGGCGTTGGACGGGGTTAACGACAGGCGGGGCGACCTCGGCCACCCCGCCTTTTCGCTCAATCGAGCAGCTTGTCGATCGTGATCGGCAGCGAGCGCACCCGCTTTCCGGTGGCATGGAAGATTGCGTTGCCGATCGCGGCGGCGGTGCCGACGATCCCGATCTCACCCAGCCCCTTGATGCCCAGCGGCGACACTTCCGAATCAGGTTCGTCGACGAAGATGACACCGATATCCTGCACGTCGGCATGGGCCGGAATGTGATATTCCGCAAAATTATGGTTCATGAACCGGCCGAGCCGATGATCCATCATCGTCTCTTCATGCAGCGCCATGCCAATGCCCATCACCACGCCGCCCAGAATCTGGCTGCGCGCCGTCTTCGGGTTGACGATCCGCCCCGCCGCAACCGCGCACACGACACGCGTCACCCGCACCACGCCCAGTTCCTCATCCACCTTCACTTCGGCGAACACCGCACTGTGCGTATTCTTGGCCTTCTGATTGATCCCGGTAAGTTCCCCGAGTTGCTCCAGCGGGCTCGGGCTGACGCCTTCCTCCACCTTGATTTCGGAAAGCCCGGCCGCCGACATGGCCTCGCCATAACCGACCGACTTGGACGGATCGGCCGCCAAAATCATCCGGCCCTTCTCGAACCGCAGATCGTCGACGCCGGCCCCGCGCAGCGGATTGCCATCCACCTTGGACGCAGCCTTGGCCAACTTCACCTGCACCGCCTCACATGCGACCTGCACCGCCGCACCCACGGAGGCGGCGGTCCAGCTTCCGCCCTCGATCGGCGATGCGGGTAGGTCGCTGTCGCCCAGCAGTGCGCTCACCTGCTCCACTGGCAGGCCCAGCGCGCCCGCCGCCACCTGCGTCATCACCGTATAGGTGCCGGTGCCGATGTCCGAACTGGCAGTCGCGACTTCCAGATGCCCGTTCGCGGTCAGCCGCGCCCGCACCGCGGTCTTCATGAACATCGCGTCCCACATGCCGGTCGCCATGCCCCAGCCGACCAGTTCATTGCCATCGCGCATCGATCGCGGCGCAGCGCTGCGCCCGTCCCATCCGAACGCGTCGGCACCTTCCTGATAGGCTTCGCGCAACGCCTTGGATGTGTAGGGGATGCCCGCCATCGCATCCTTGTCAGTGTAGTTTTTCAGCCGCAGCGCGAGCGGATCGATGCCGACTTCGTAGGACAGTTCGTCCAGCGCCATTTCGAACAGGGTCACGCCCGTCGCCGCCCCCGGCGCGCGCATGTCGCCGGGCGTATAGGTATCGACCGCGGTCAGCGCCCAGTCCATCTCGGCATTGTCGCACGCATACATCTGCCCGCCCCAGGTCGCGATCGTCTCCATATAATTTTCGAAGCGCGACGTCGGCGTCACCGCCTTGCTGTACAGCGATTGCAGCGCGCCATCGTCGTTCGCGCCCAGCCGGATGTCATGATTGCATTCGGACCGGTGCGTGAAGGTGAACATCTGCTGCCGCGTCAGCACCACCCGCACCGAACGCTTGAGCATCCGTGCCGCCATCGTAGCGAGATAGACCTGATATTGCGGACGAAGACCCGAACCGAAGCCCCCGCCGACAAACGGATTCTTGACCCTCACATCCTTCTTCGAAAATCCGAAGATGCCGACCAGATAGGCCTGCACATTCTGCGACCCTTGCGTCTTGTCATAGACGGTGATCGATCCGTCCCCATGCCATTGCACGGTGCTGGCGTGCATCTCCATCGGGTTATGATGCTCGGTGGACAGATGGTAGGACACGTCCACCCGGTTCGGCGCGGCGGCATAGGCCTTGGCCGCGTCACCCCGATCCTTGGGCTTCACGAAATTGGACCGCGTCTTCTTCGGCTGGAATTCGGGCGACTTGGTGAAGTCGGTTTCATGCGGCTCGATCGCATATTCCGCCTGCACCAGCCCGGCGGCATGGCGCGCATCCTCGAACGTCTCGGCCACCACCAGCGCGATCGGTTGCCCGCTGAACAGGATCTTGTCGTCGTAGAATGCGCGGAACGGGGATCCGGGCGGTGCGACCTCATCCTGATAGGCGCTGTCGAACCAGGCGATGTGCGGGCGGTTGAGATGGCTCACCACCTCCACCACGCCGGGGGCGGCGCGCGCCGCATCGAGATGCAGCTTGGTGATCCGCCCACGCGCGATCGCGGACGACACCACCACGCCGTACAACAGCCCCGCCACTGGATGCTCGGCCGCATAGCGCGCGCCGCCCGTCACCTTCAACTTGCCGTCGACCCGGCTCAGCGGGGATCCGATACCGACCGTCTGTTCGTCAATCTGGGTAGCCATATCTCTTCTCCCGCTCAGGCGACGCGCTTGTCGATTTGCGATTGCGGCGTTCCGGCCGCCGCCTGCTTGCACGCCCGCACGATCGCACGTCGCGCCAGTCCGATCTTGAAGGCATTGGCCGCCTGCCCCTCGGCCCCGTCCAGCAGCGCATGAGCCGCCGCGAGGAAGGCCGATTGCGACGGCGCCTCACCCACCAGCAACCCTTCGGCGCTTGCGGATCGCCACGGCTTGTGCGCCACCCCGCCCAGCGCGATCCGCGCCTCGGCAATGCGCCCATTCTCGATCCGCATCACGACCGCCACCGACACCAAAGCAAACGCATAGGACAAGCGGTCACGCAGCTTCAGATAGGTGTAATGACCGGAGAAATCCTCATCCGGCAGATCGATCGACGTCACCAACTCGCCGGGCTTCAGCGTGTTGTCGTTCGAAGGATCATCCCCCGGCAGCCGATGATAGTCGCCGAACGGAATCGCCCGTTCGCCCAACGGCCCGGTCACGTTCACCACGGCGTTCAACACCGCCAGCCCCACGCACATGTCGGACGGATGCGTCGCAATGCACGCCTTGCTCGCGCCCAGGATCGCATTCACCCGCGCCACCCCGCCGATCGCCGAACAGCCCGTGCCCGGCTCGCGCTTGTTGCACGCGGTGGCATTGTCGTAAAAATACAGGCACCGCGTCCGCTGGTTCAGATTGCCGCCCGCCGTCGCGACATTGCGCAATTGCGGACTCGCCCCGGCCAGGATCGCACTCGCCAGCACCGGAAAGCGATCCGCGATCCGCGCATCGGCGGCGGTGTCGGCATTCGTCGCCAGCGCGCCGATCCGCACGCCGCCCTCATGATCCTCGATCGCCTTCAGTGGCAGCCGGTTGATGTCGACGATCCGGCGCGGCCGCTCGACATTCTCTTTCATCAGATCGACGAGGTTGCTCCCCCCCGCCAGAAAGCGCACGCCGCCATGATTGCCGTCACGCACCGCTTCCGCCACATCGGACGGACGGTCATACCCGAAACGGATCATCGTGCGTCCTCCCGATCCTTCACCGACAGGATCGCGTCAGCAATATTCGTATAGGCCCCGCACCGACACAGATTGCCGCTCATATATTCGCGAACGGATTCACGATCAGTCGCCTTGCCCTCCCGCAACAATCCAACGGCCGAACAAATCTGCCCCGGCGTGCAATAGCCGCACTGGAATGCGTCATGATCGATGAACGCCTGCTGCAACGGATGCAATTCGCTTCCCTGCGCCAGCCCCTCGATCGTCTCGATCGACGCGCCGTCGCGCACCACCGCCAGCGTCAGGCAGCTATTTACCCGCTTGCCATCCACCAGCACGGTGCACGCACCGCATTGCCCGTGATCGCAGCCCTTCTTAGTACCCGTCAGGTCCATCCGCTCACGCAGCAGATCGAGCAAGGTGACCCAGGGCGGGATCGAGAAATGCTCGGCCCGGCCGTTCACGGTCAGGTTGATGTCGACCAGTTGCGTTTCCGCATCGGGTTTCGGTTTGGCGAGGGTGGTGGTCAATTCGGCCTCCGGTACAGGCATTTGGCGTTGAGAGCAGAGCGGACGGTGACCGCTTTCGTTCCCCCCATTCCCTTGACCGGCCAACCGTTTCGGCCCGCCGCCGCACCGCGTCGCCCGCTGCCGCCGTCCTGTCGCGGGACGGCCACCGGCATCGACAGCCCCGCCCCTCACCGGTAGGGGGCGTCGCGTGACCGACACTGCATCGCCCCGCCCCGCCGCCTCGCCGCGCGGCCGCCTGAAAGTCTTTCTCGGCGCCGCTCCGGGCGTGGGCAAGACCTATGAAATGCTGTCCGAAGCCGTCGCACGCCGACGGGAGGGTCTCGATGTCGTCATCGGCATCGTCGACACGCATGGCCGGCCGGAAACCGAGCGGCTCGCCCGCCTGCTCCCCGCCATCCCCCGCCGTACCGGCCCCGGCCCGCTCTTCCCGCCGACCGAACTGGACCTCGATGCGGTCCTTGCCCGCCGCCCGGCGCTCGTGCTGGTCGATGCGCTGGCGCACACCAATTTCGGCGAGACGCGCCACGCGCGCCGCTATCAGGATGTCGAAGAATTGCTGGCGGCGGGGATCGACGTCCACGCCACGCTCAACATCCAGCATCTCGAAAGCCTGAACGACGTCGTCGCCTCGCTGACGCATGTCCGCGTTTCAGACACACTGCCCGACCGCATCCTCGAAGCGGCGCAGATCGAGGTCGTCGACATTCCGCCCGACGAACTGCTCGAACGGCTCCAGGCGGGCAAGGTCCATGTCCCGCACGAAGCGACCCGCGCGCTTGCCTACGCCTTCTCCAAATCCACCTTGTCCGCGCTGCGCGAACTGGCGCTGCGCCGCGCCGCGCAGGCGGTCGATGCGCAGATGCTGGAAGATGTCCGGGCGCAGGCGCTGGCCGGCAACTGGGCGGCGGGCGAACGCATCGTCGTCGCGATCAGCGAACAGCCGGGCTGCGACGGGCTGGTCCGCGCGACCAAGCGGCTCGCCGATGCGCTCCACGCCTCCTGGACCGCCGTGCATATCGAAACACCGCGCGCCCGCACCTTCGGCGAGTCCGAACGGGCGCGGATCGCCGCCGTCCTCAACCTCGCAACGCAACTGGGCGGCGCGGTCGCCTCCGTGCCGGCCGAAAGCGTGCTGCCGGGGCTGAAGGCCTTCGCGCTGGATGCCCGCGCCACGCAACTTGTCGTCGGCAAATCGGCACGCTCGCGCTGGTTCGAATTGCGCCACGGATCGGTCGTGGACCGGCTGGTGCGCGATATGCCCGGCGTCGCCGTCCACGTCCTGCCCATGGACGGCGCGAAGATCGCACCGGGCGCTGCGGATCGCCCCACCGCGGTCGCGAACACCAATGGTCGTCACGGCATACTCTGGGCCACGCTGATGGTCGTCGCGGTTACCGCGCTGGCCAAGATGCTCTATGCCTTTCTCGGCATCGGCAACACCGCCCTGCTCTATCTCCTGCCGGTGATGGTCGGGGCCAGCCTGCACGGCCAGCGCGCCGGCCTTTATGCGGGGCTGCTGTCGTCCATCGCCTATAATTTCTTCTTCCTGCCACCCACCGGCACGCTGACCGTCAGCAATCCCGAAAATGTCGTCACCATCCTCGTCCTGCTGTCGGTCGCGCTCGCCACCAGCCAGTTGGCGGCGCGGATGCGCGCGCAGGCGGACATGGCGGCATCCAGCGCGCGCCAGAATGCCGCGCTCGCCGGCTTCCTCCACCGGCTGAACGCCAGCGGCAATGACGAGGAAGTGATGCAGGCGATCTGTGGCGAGATCGGGCGGCTGTTCGATGTCCGCGTCATGCTGCTGCTCCCATCCGCCGATGGCCCCCGCATCCGCGCCGCCGTCCCGCCCGAAGACGCGCTGGACTATATCGAGGCGACGGCCGCCCAATGGGTGCTGGACAAGGGGATGCCCGCCGGACGGGGATCGGAGACGCTGACCGCGTCCGACTGGCTCTTCTATCCGCTCAAGGCCGCACGCGGCGTGCTGGGCGCGGTCGGCGTCGCGCGCGACGATGGCCGCACGCCGGTTCGGTCCGATCAGGTCGGCCTGCTCACTGGCCTGCTCGATCAGGCGGCGCTCGTGCTGGAACGCATGTTGCTCGAAGCCGAGAACCGCGACGTCGCGCAATTGAAGGAACGCGACCGCCTCCGCGCCGCGCTCCTTTCTTCGGTCAGCCACGATCTGCGCACCCCGCTCACCGCCATCCTCGCCGCCGCCAGCGAATTGCGCATCGCCGACGATCCCGCCGGCGCGATCGATACGATCGAGGATGAGGCGCGCCGGCTGAACCGCTTCGTCGCCAACCTGCTCGATATGGCACGCGTGGAAGCCGGCGCGCTGGTCGTCGCCGCCGAACCGACAGACCTGACCGATGCGATCGGGTCCGCGGTCCATGACACGCGCCGCACGCTGGCGGGACATGAGATGGTGCTGGCGGTCCCGGCGGATTTGCCGATGATCCGGCTCGACCCGCAACTCTTCCATCATGTCCTCATCAACCTGCTCGACAATGCCGGTCGCTATGCCGATCCCGGCACGCCGATCACCATCCAGGCCGAACGCGTGCCGGATGCGCTGATCCTCTCCATCCTCGACGAAGGGCGCGGCCTGCCGCCGGGGCATGAGGTGGAAGCATTCGAAACCTTCGCGCGCCTGCGCGGATCGGATCGGGCCAAGGGCGGCACCGGCCTCGGCCTCGCCATCGTCAAGGGGTTCGTCGATGCGATGGGCATGGTCGTCACCGCCCATGCCCGCACCGATCCGGATGGCGCACGGTTCAGCATCACGATCCCCGAAACGCTCATCGTCCGCAGCGGGGCCGCATGACCACATCCCATCAGGTGTTGGTCGTCGATGACGAACCCGCCATCCGCCGCCTGCTTCGCGCCGCACTGGAACGCAGCGGGCATCAGGTCCACGAAGCCGCCGATGCCGCATCCGCGCTCGCATCGCTGTCGGCGGAACGGCCGCAAGTCGTCCTGCTCGATCTGGGCCTGCCCGATCGCGATGGTCTGGAATTGATCCCGCTGATCCGCGCCCGGTCCGATGCGACGATCCTGATCGTCTCCGCGCGCGACGCCACCGATGAAAAGGTCGCCGCGCTCGATCTCGGCGCGGCGGATTATGTCACCAAGCCGTTTGACACCGACGAACTGCTCGCCCGCGTCCGCGCCGCGCTTCGCCACCGCCTGACGATGCAGGGCGGCGCGCAGCAGGTACGCAGCCACGGCATCGCCATCGATCTTCTCAGCCGCCGCGTTACGCGCGATGGGGTGGACGTTCATCTCACGCCCAAGGAATATCAGCTTCTGTCGGAACTGGCGCGCTTTCCGGGCCGCGTCATCACCCATGCGCATCTTCTGCGCACGGTCTGGCCGAACGAGACGGATGGCGAAGTCGGCTATCTGCGTGTGGTAGTGCGCAATCTACGCGGAAAGCTGGAGAATGATCCGGCAACACCGATCATTATCGTGAATGAACTCGGCGTAGGCTATCGGCTGATGGGCAGCGAATAAGCTGCGTCAGGGACAGGATTTCTCGAAGGCCGGAGCCGAACGTCCGCTTTCCTCGCGCTTGCGACGGGCAATTTCGATCGCCCCATCAATCATATCCCCGCACAGGATGATGTCACTCGTCTGCAACGCGGAAACAAGCCGTTTCTGAACGCAGGGTTCGTTTACCGTGTGATTCATCCTGGCCATGGCGGTTATAGCGGCCTTGATCTGGATAAGTTCCGTAGCCTCATCCGATACTTGGCGTAAATTGCAGGCCCCGTCACGCCGACGGGGCCTGCATGTCCGGTCAACTGTTCGCCGTACTGGTCCGGATCGTGCCATTCACACCGACCGGGAAGAAGCCACCGGCGCTTACCGCAGTCTTGTTCAGATAAACGATATTCAGCACCTGACCGGCAGTCCGGCTATAGGCGAGACCGTTACTGTCGGTCGGGACGATATTCGACGCCCCGTTCACGGCGCGAATGCCCTGATCCAGATCACTCGCCCCGTCCAGGCTGTCGCGCGCGTTGGAGATCGCCTCGGTCGCATCGATCAAGGTCGGTGCGGCGATGCCCTTCCGGTACAGCACCGTCCGGATCAGCCCCGCATGATAGGCCTCGGCTGCAAGAATGCCCGCCGCCGCCTCGGTGAACGTCTTGTTCTTGATGAGCGCCGCCGCACCCTTATAGGCGCTCACCCCGACATCCTCGAAGATATACGCGCCCAGCAGGAAATTCTCGTCGCTGGCATAGGGATCGAACATCGATCCCGTCCCCGTAATCAGCCCCGCCGCGCGCGCCGCGGACGAAAATGCTCCGCTCGGACTGGTGCCGATATCGATCGCCGGCTGCCCGACCGTCGCCGTGCCGATCGCGCTGCGCAGGAACCGGACATGGTTGATCTCGTCCTGCGCGATTTCCTGCGCATAAGCCGCGACCACCGGATCTGTGAAGGTCACCTTCCGTCCGCCCGTCACGGTCCCGGTCCCGCCGATCCCGCTGGTCAGACTGGCATCCAGCCCGACGCCCAGCGCCGCGAAGGAATAGAATTGCGCTTCCAGATATTCGAGATTGAGCGCGAAGTTCAGGATGTCGGCATCGGTCACCACCGCAGGGGTCGGCGTCGGTGTGGGGGTCGGCGTGGCGACGTCATTGTCGTCGCTGCCGCAGGCCGACAGCAACGTCGTGCCGCCAGCGATCAGGGCGGCGCCGCCCGCCAGTTTGAAGAAGCGGCGGCGTTCGTCGCGCCGCTGCACGCGCTGGTCCAGCGCGGCGATCATATCATTGCTGTTCATCGGATTTTCTCCGCTGGAAAGAGAGGGAGACGCGCGCGGATCAGTTCGCGGCGCTGGTCTTGATCGTGCCGTTGACACCCGCCGGATAGAATCCGCCGCTGCCGACCGCCGCCTTGTTCAGATAGACGATGTTCAGCACCTGCCCCGCGCTGCGGCTATAGGCGATGCCGTTCGCATCCAGCGGCACGATGTTCGACGCCGCGCCGATCATCCGCACGCCCTGATCCAGATCGCTGCTGCCATCCAGACTGTCGCGCGCATTGGAAATCGCCTCGGTCGCGTCGATCAGCGATGGCGTCTCGATCCCCTTGGCATAAAGCACCGTCCGCACGATCGCGGCATGATAGGCCTCGACCGCAAGGATGCCCGCCGCTGCTTCCAGGAAGGTGGCGTTGGTAATCAGCGGCGACGCTCCCTTATAGGCGGTCACGCCCACATCCTCGAAGATGTACGCCCCCAGCAGGAAATTCTCGTCGCTGGCATAGGGGTCGAAGGACTGCCCCGCACCGATCAACCCGGCCGCGCGCGCCGCGCTGGAAAAGGCACCCGCCGGATCCGTCCCGATGTCGATCGCCGGCTGCGATACCGCCGCCGCGCCCAACGCCTGCCGCAGGAAGGTGACATGCGCGATCTCGTCATTGGCGATCTCGCGCGCATATTGCTGCACGACACTGTCCTTGAACGTCACCTGCCGCCCGCCGGTGACCGCACCTTGCTGCCCCGTGCCGGTCAGCAGCGAAGATGCCAGCCCGGTGCCGAACGCGGCATAAGAATAAAATTGTGCTTCCAGATATTCCAGATTGAGCGCGAAGTTCAGGATATCCGCATCCGTCAGTGCCGTAGTCTGCGCCTGCGCGCCCACCGAGGCCGCGCCCAGCCCGAGACCGCCGACCAGCTTGGCCCCGCCGGTCATCGCCTTGAAGAATTCGCGCCGGTCGTTGCGCCGCGTCACCCTCGCATCCAGCGCGTCCATCATGAGACTGTCGTCGGTCATCGGGAACCTCCTCCTATTCGGTTCACGATCTACGGATGGCACATCCCACCGGTTTCAGACTTTCACTCTTTATTATCGAATATTTCGAAGGGATCATACGGACGCGCAAAAAAGGGGCCGGTTCGCACCAGCCCCTTCCAGCTTGTAGCAGCGATGCAAAGTCCCTGCTTCAGCAGCGACGACCGTCCGACTTGTCGATCGCCCGGCCGGCCAGCGCACCGACACCCGCGCCCAGGATCGTCCCCAGCGTCCGGTCGCCGCGGCCCGCGACCTGATTGCCGAGCAGACCACCCGCGATGCCGCCGATCGCCAGACCGCCATTGCCCTTGTCATAGCAACGCTGGTTGCCGCGATAGCCGCGATTATAGCCACGGTTCGAACGCGAATAGCGACGGTCGCGGCGGTCGCGATAGCCGATCTGCTCGAACCCGGACTGGCCCTGATCGTAGCGGCTATACTGGGCGGGGGCGCCCCAGTTCTGCGCCATCGCCGGCATCGGTGCCGCAACCGCGAATGCGGTGAGCGAGAAGGTCGCGGCGGTGAGGAACTTGGCGATCATGATGAACTCCCTTTCGATCTGATGACATCCTTCTGCACTGATTCGCATGTGAAATGCCTGAACGCGTTCGTTAGCGTTCGTTCAGCCAACACCGTCTAGCACCGCTTTGCGCTTGGCCTCCCGCCGCCGCCACGGCATCACCCGGTGATGATACATGATGACAGCCGCCCCCTCGCCCGGTTCGCGGGTGCCCGTCCGCCCGCTCCGCTCTGGTATGAGGAAGCGCTGGCCGTCATCCCCGAAACCGGCATGGTACAAGTGGAAGGCGCGGGTGTCGCATGGCGCGCCTGGGGTCCGGTCGGCGCACCGGGCCTGTTGCTGGTCCATGGCGGCTGGGCACATGCCAGTTGGTGGTCGCATCTCGGCCCCCTGCTTGCGCAAGGTCGCCGCGTCGCGGCGCTGTCCTTGTCGGGCATGGGAGATTCCGACTGGCGCGATCATTATGCGATCGATCAATATGCCCGCGAACTACGCGCGGTGGCGCACGCCGCCGCGCTCGACGTGAACGGCCGTCCGGTCATCGCCGGCCACAGCTTCGGTTGCGCCGCCACCGCCGTGGCGGCGGCCGATCCGGAAGAATGGACCGCCGGCGTCATCCTGATCGACGGTTCGCTGACCATGAAACCCGGCGACGCACACCCACGCATGGGCCGCCGCCAGCGCCCCTTCCCCACCGTCGCCGATGCGCTGGCCCGCTTCCGCCTGCTGCCACCACAACCCTGCGACAATGTCTGGATCCTCGACGGCATCGCCCGGCAATCGCTGCGGTCCGTGACCGACGGCTATGTCTGGGCGTTCGATCCCGCTTTGTTCGAACGCTGCACGCTGGTCGACAGCCGCGCTGCCATCGTTGCGGCCCGCTGCCCGGTCTCGATCGTCCATGGCGATCGTTCGGCCATCGTCGATTCCGGGAGGCTCGCCGGCCTCCGCGCGGATCTCCCGGATGCGGCGTGCATCGCCATTCCGGATGCGGGGCATCATATCATGCTGGATCAGCCGCAGGCGCTGGCAACCGCGCTGGCGACGCTGCACGACACGATGCGGTCATGAAAAAGGCCACCGATGCGACTGCATCGATGGCCTTTTCGCCGAACCGAAAAGGGTCCGGATGACGTCAGGCGTTCAGCGCGTCGCGAACGGCCTTGGACGGCTGGAAGCTCAGCTTGCGCGACGCGGCGATTTCCATCGTCTCGCCGGTGCGGGGATTGCGGCCTTCGCGTGCCGGACGGTCCTGCACCTTGAACTTGCCGAAACCGGGCAGCGACACTTCGGTGCCGGTGGCGGCTGCGTCGGTGATCGCCTTCAAAACGCTCTCGACGACGGCCTTGGCCTGCGCCTTGGTCATGTCGTGCTCTGCGGCGATGGCGTCAGCCAGCCCTGCGCTGTTCATGGGTATTCGCTCCTTGTTCATGGATGACGGCGCGTCCTGCCAAGCTTTCAGGCGGCTGTCACCCCTCCGCACCGACGCAACGCGACCAAAATACGCCATTCGTCGCGCCGATGCGTGGACTTAGCGCCCGAGACGCCTCCGGATGCGGTCCAGCACGCCCTCGCCTTGCCCCGGCTGCTTCGCCTGCAACGTGCGGAACCGCTCGATCCGGCATTCGCCCCCGGAGCGGACATGGATGCTCTCGCGGTCGGCGCACACCTGCCCGTCCGCGCCCGGACGAATATAGAAGCCGGCATAATAATCGAGGTCCGGGCAATCATCCTCGAACCGCGCCCGCACCCGGCTGCCGCCGCGCAGGATCAGGTCCACGCTGTCCTCCGCCACCACGGCTGCGGCGGCGACGCGGCTCATCGCGATGCATTTCGGCCCCTTGCGCTCGCGCCACTCCGTCACCGGCGCGCGCGCCGCGACCGGCGGGCGCGTCGGGATCCGGACGATCGTCCGCTGGCGGATCAGCAACTGCGTGACCACCACATCCTCCCCGGCCTCCGCCGCCAGCGGGACCGCCGCCAGCAACGCCAGTACCCAGATCGTCACGATGTTGTTTCCGTCATGGCGGGCAGCGTTCCGTTTCGCCGACTGAACGATTGATGAACCTGTCCGCATGGTCGCGGCCGGTGCCACCTTCCGCTATGGAGTGTGTCATGTCCGCACCGCCCCCCGCCCTCCTCTCCGCCCTGTCCGACCTGCTCGGCCCCGCCGGCTATTCCGACGACCACACCGCCATGGCCCCATGGCTGACCGACTGGCGCGGGCGCGTCACCGGTCGTGCAGCCGCTCTATTGTCACCGGTCGATACCGCACAGGTTTCCGCCATCGTCCGGCTCGCCGCCGCCGCCCGCGTCGCGCTGGTGCCACAGGGCGGCAATACATCCACCGTCGCCGGTGCGACTCCTCCGGCTGATGGCTCCGCCTTGCTGCTGTCGCTGCGCCGCCTCGCACGCCCCCCGGTCATCGATGCCGCCGATGCGACCGCCACCGTCGATGCCGGCGTCATCCTGTCGGATCTGCACGATGCCGCCGCCGCCCATGGGTTGCGTTTCCCGCTCTCGCTCGCCGCACGCGGCAGCGCCACCATCGGCGGGTTGATCTCCACCAATGCCGGCGGGGTGCAGGTACTGCGCTTCGGCACGATGCGCGCACTCGTGCTGGGCGTCGAAGCCGTGCTGGCCGATGGATCGGTCTTCCACGGCCTCTCCAGCCTGCGAAAAGATAATCGCGGCTATGACCTTCGGCAGTTGCTGACGGGGGCCGAAGGCACGCTCGGCATCGTCACCGCCGCCACGCTGCGGCTGGTGCCCGCCATCGGCAGCCGCGCGGTCGGCTGGATCGGCGTGGACGATCCGCACCAGGCGCTCACCCTGCTCCACCGGCTCGACCGCGCCACGGGCGGCGCGATCGAGAGCTTCGAGCTGATCCCGGCGGACGGCCTCGCGCTCGTCCTCCAGCATATTCCCGGCACCCGCGCCCCGCTTGGCACGCCCACCGCATGGAATATCCTGATCGAAACCACCGCCCCGCCCGGCGCGCGCGATCCCGACTCCGCGCTGGCCGACGCGATCGAATCCGCGCTGGCGGACGGCATCGCCACCGACGCCATGCTGGCCCAGAATGAGACACAGGCCGAAGCGCTGTGGAAATTGCGCGAGACTTTGCCCGAAGCGGAAAAGATTGACGGCATGGCCGCCAAGCATGACATCGCCGTGCCCGTGTCGGCGATGCCCGGCTTTCTCCTGTCCGCCACACCGACGATCGAACGGCGCTTTCCCGGCGTCCGCGTCCTCGCCTTCGGCCATCTGGGCGATGGCAATATCCATTTCAACGTGCGCGCGCCGCTCGGCCGCGATGCGCGTATGTGGTTGGAAGAAGAGGGAAGTGCGGTGACCCACGCCGTCCATGATCTGGTCGTCGCGGCAGGCGGCACCATCTCCGCCGAACATGGCATCGGCCAGATCCGGCTTCCGGAATTGCTGCGCACCGGTGATCCCGTCCGGCTGGCGATGCAGCGCGCGATCAAGAATGCGCTCGATCCGCACGGCATCCTGAACCCCGGAAAGCTCGTGCCGCTTGCGCCGCCGCGCGCCGATCCATAAACGGGTCGGCACTGCGGGCGCCCGGGGGGCGTCGTTCCACCCGCTTCTGGAGTATCGTGAATGGCCAGCGCCGCACCGGCAAACGATTTGCCGCTGTTCTACAATCAGCTCGAACCGCTTTCCAGCCAGGTCCATGCCGACTGGAAGGCCCGCTCCATGGATGCACCGACCTTCCTGGTCGGCACCCATGCCGTGCCGCTCACGGTCGAGGAATTCGCACCCGCGTCGCGTTTCTATCCCATCGTCTTCTCGCTCGGCGATCAGCCGGTGCCGCTCGCGCTGATGGGCCTGAACGAAGGCGTCAACACCTTCGTCGGCGAAGATGGCCGCTTCACGGGCGATGCCTATATCCCCGCTTATATCCGTCGCTACCCCTTCATGCTCGCACGGCTCACCCCGAATGCCGAGGAATTGTCGCTCTGCTTCGATCCGACGTCGGGCACGCTCGGCGCATTCGAAGAAGGCGATGCGCTGTTCGAGGATGGCAAGCCGACCGACGTTGTCGGCAACATCCTCGGCTTCTGCGAACAGTTCGAACAGGCGGGTCAGCGCACCAGCCAGTTCATGAAGGAATTGTCCGATCACAAATTGCTGATGGACGGTGAAGTCACGATCCAGCCCGAAGGCGCGGCGCAGCCCTTCGTCTATCGCGGCTTCCAGATGGTGAATGAGGATGCGCTGAAGGAAATGCGCGGCGACACCGCCCGCAAGCTCATCAAGTCGGGCGTCCTGCCGCTCGTCTATGCACATCTCTTCTCGCTGGCGCTGATCCGCGAAGTCTTCGCGCGTCAGATGGATCAGGGCCGCATTCCGGCACCGCAAGTCGGCGAAGGCTGACCGGTTGGGCGCGGCGATCCACTCCGTCGGCACGGTCCCGAACCCGTCTTATACGCGGGTCGCGATCTTGCTGCACTGGACGATCGCCGCGCTCATCATCGCCAATCTGGCGATCGGACTGCTGAGCGACGCGTTCAAGGGCGTGCCGCTCATGCCCGTCCACAAGGCAATCGGCATCAGCGTGCTGGCGCTCAGCGTCCTGCGCCTGCTCTGGCGGCTGGGCCATCCCGCCCCGCCCTTTCCCCGCTCCATTCCCGCCTGGCAACGCGCGGCGTCCGCGCTGACCCATGGCGCGCTTTATGCCCTGATGATCCTCCTGCCGCTGACCGGCTGGTGGTTCGTCTCCGCCGCGGCGCAACGTCGTCCGCTCGACTGGTTCGGTCTATTCCCGATCCCCTATCTCCCCGTCCATCAGGCCGGCGGCGCGATGCACGAAGCGCATGAGCTGCTCGGCTGGGCGATGCTTGCGCTGGTCGTCCTGCATGTCGCCGCCGCGCTCAAACATCATGTGATCGATCGCGATCCGATCCTCACCCGCATGGCCCCGATCCTCACCCGACATTGATCGATTCCGCCAAAATGCGCGGTTGCAGCATTTTCGGCAAACCGCGCACATTATTCGCTTGAAACCCCCGGCCATGTCCCTATTTAGAAATGGTCAGGCCGTGTTCCCCCCCTTTCACGGTCGGGCATGAGCATACTTCTCCCCTGGAGTATGTTTCCTCCCTGAACCTTGGCCACTCCATGCGTCTCGCATGGGGTGGTTTTTTTTGGCGGTTACTCGGCGGCATGCGCCGTCGCGACTATCGTCGGATCGCGGGGCAAGGCCGCGCGGACATCCGCCACGAAGCGCGCCAGCGCTGTCAGTCCCGGCCCCGGCGCGCGCTGCGCCGCATCCAGATACAGCGTGCGGCACAGTTCCAGCTGCACCGCATGAATGCCCGTCCGCGGCCGCCCATGATGCGCGACGCCATATCCGCCCGCGTAGGGTCGGTTGCGCGCCGCCCGATATCCCGCCACCTGCGCCGCCCTCATCGCCGCCGCGATGATGCCGGGCGCCGCGCTCGTGCCCGCAAGATCGCCCACCACCACATTGATCCCCCGATCGGCGCCCGACAAAGGCGGCATGGAATGCAGGTCGAGCAGGATCGCCACGCCATGCGCCATGCGCGCCGCCGCCAGCGCGTCGGCGATCGCGGCATGATAGGGCCGGTGCACCGTGGCGATGCGCGCCGCCAGATCCTCCGCCGCGATCCGCCCGTGCCAGATCTCGCCCACGCCCGACAAACGCCGCGGCACCAGCCCCAGCCCAGCCCGCACGCGCGGCCCGTCGCGCACCGTCGTCATCGCGGGCATCGGATCGATCATGGTCGGATCGACCTCGCGCGGGTCGCGGTTCAGGTCGATCCATGCACGGGCGACCGTCGCCACGATCGCGGTCGCGCCGTCCGCCAGCGCATCGTCCAGCAACCGGTCGACATGCCGATCCTCCAGCCCGACCAGCCGTTCCACTGGCACCCGCGCCGCCCGCGCCAGCGCTTCCGGATAGTCGCGCCCGGCATGGGGCACCGCGATCACCACGGGCGTCCGCGGCACGACCGGCCCCAACAGGCGGAAGGGAGGCGCATTCATCACCTCCGGATAGCCGCCCTGCTGTCCGTTTCCAACTCTTCGCGCGCGACACCGGTCGTCCCGCCGCATTCCGTGCGTCCGGGACTTGGAAAGTCTTAAGGATTCGGCGCATAAGGATGCGCGATGATGACGGTCGGGATACGGAACTGATGACGCGGATCTTGCTGGCCGAAGACGATCCGTCGATGCGCGAATATCTGGCGCGCGCGCTGGAACGGTCGGGCTATTCCGTCGTCTCGGTGGATCGCGGCACCGCCGCGCTGCCGCTGCTCGAAAATGAAGTGTTCGATCTGCTGCTCACCGACATCGTCATGCCGGAAATGGACGGGATCGAACTCGCCCAGCGCGCCGCCGTGCTCAATCCGGGGATGCGCGTGATGTTCATCACCGGCTTCGCCGCCGTCGCGCTGAAGGGGCAGCAGACCCCTCCCAACGCCCGCGTCCTGTCCAAACCCTTCCACCTGCGCGATCTGGTGATGGAGGTCGATCGCATGTTCGAAATGGGGTCCGCGACCGGACTTTGATTTTTATCGTCGCAACCCGCTTGCGTCTCCCGCCCACCCCGGCTAGAGGCGCTCCCACGGAGGGCGTGTAGCTCAGTGGTAGAGCACTGTGTTGACATCGCAGGGGTCGCAAGTTCAATCCTTGCCACGCCCACCATTAAAACCCCGCTAGGCCAACGGCTTAGCGGGGTTTTTGCTTTTGATGACAGAAAGCCGTGCATCACGGTTTTGCGTGCCATTTGCGTGTCCTACCAAGTGGAACATCCGGGTGCCTGTCGCCCGAACGCGCTAGGGCGACTGCGATACTCGATTAGAATCGGGATCGATAACGTGAGAGGGACCGGGCATCACGGGGATCGCCGGCGTCCATCGGCACCGATTTGCGTGTGATTTGGGTGAAGGGAAGTCGACGTTCTGCGCGTCAGATCGGCCGCTATGTCTTCTAAAGCCTGCCGTGTTTCCGCAAGATAATCCGGAGTGAAGATCACATAGCGCCGTGATGACGCCGGAAGCACCACGTGACCAAGGACCAAAGGGATCTCATCCTGCGATACGCCGCGTTGCGCGATCAGGGTCGCCATGCTGTGACGCATCAGCTTGGGACCGAAGCCGACAGGAATGTTGAACCGCCGCGCCATGACGCTCCACGCCTTCTTGACGTCCGCCACCGCCCGCTGGACCAGCCAACGGTCCTCCTCTCCGTTGATGATACTCTCATGACACACCAGCCGATCGTCCGTCGCCGCAAGCCAATTCGCCAGAAGCGGCGTGACGGGGAGCGCGGGCCGGTATTTCCGCGTCTGGATGCGTCCTGCCGGATTGAGATCGAGCACGCCCGTGTCCCGGTGCCATTGCTGTCGGTCGGGCAGCACCGAGATGTCATAAAGCGCGTCTGGTCGGGCAAGCGTGCAAATTGCTCCGATCAGGTAACGACGCAGCGGCATCAGTCGAGCCGGGTGCGCCGGGCTGAGTGTCGGATCCCCTTCCGCCGTATAGTCAAGCATCTCGGCCATCTGATCGATCGAGAGGCGGTAGTTTCGCTCCGGCGTCACGGCGTGTGAAGGGCGGTGACAAACCAGGCCACAGGACCGCCGGCGCATTGCCGGTGGGGGCGGAGTAAAATCCGGCCAGTTGGTAGGCTGCTCTCTTTGCGGA